>Ga0302319_10010335_pt1 | contig 17803 bp, 16 predicted proteins | sample Bog_T0_2_FD_203319 | JGI IMG/M metagenome (GOLD analysis project Ga0302319, IMG submission 203319) | Peat permafrost microbial communities from Stordalen Mire near Abisko, Sweden - Bog_T0_2 | ecosystem: Environmental > Terrestrial > Soil > Wetlands > Peat | place: Sweden: Abisko, Stordalen Mire...
CGCCCCTTTACCGGGCCCTTAGTCAGCGTTTACGCCAGTTGCTTTCTATCCGCGCCGTCACCTCCCTCGCCAGCCAATCATCCAGGTGATTCCTAGGGCGGTGGCAATGCCCTTTCAAAACCCGAAGAAAGAATGCTGGTTGTTTTCCCTGCTGCGACGGCGAAAATAGCCGCTCCCGCCGGTCGATGAAACCTCTTCCCCATTTCCTGCGCGCCCTCGGATCGCGCAACTACCGGATATACATAACTGGCCAGTGCATCTCCTATCTCGGGAACTGGATGACGGCCACCGCCTCGCTTTGGCTGGCCTATCATCTCTCCGGCAGCGCCTTCATCGTCGGCTTGGTCGGATTTGCGAACTGGATCCCCCTCCTCCTCCTCGCGCCATTTGCCGGGGTGCTGGTCGATCGAACCGACGGGCTGAAGCTGGTGCGGATTACCCAGACGTTGGCCACGCTGCAGACGGGCACGCTCGCCGTCCTGACCTTGAGCGGGCACATCACGGTGCCGATCCTGATCGGGCTGTGCCTGCTTCAGGGACTGATATATTCCTTTGATGACGCGGCGAGGCAGATGCTGGTGGTCGGGCTGGCGGGGGACCGGGCGCTCCTGGACAACGTCATCGCCCTGAATTCCATCTCGATCAACTTGACCCGGCTGGTTGGACCGGCCCTGGCCGGTCTGCTCATCGCCGGAGTTGGGCCCGGTGTCTGCTACGCAATTGATGCCAGTTGTTATCTCGCGGTGCTCGTGGCCCTCGCGGCTGTCCGGATCGCGCCCCGGCCGACCCGCCCCCAGCGGCCTCATCCTCTGACCGAATTGCGGGAGGGGTTGGCCTACGCCTGGGAGCATGCCCCGATTCGGCGTGTCCTGCTCTTAGGGCCAGTCGTTTCCTTGGTCGGATTCACCCACACCCTCCTGGCCCCGGTATTCGCCCGCGACGTCTTTGGCGGCGATGCGCGCACGCTGGGATTTCTCATGTCAACCTCGGGCCTGGGATCGTTGGTCGGGGGGGCCTTTCTCAGCACCCGCCGGGGGGCGTTCGCTTTCCCCCGGGCGATCGCCTGGGGCCCTTTTATAGGCTGTGCGGGCTTCTTCGGAATCGCGCTCAGTCCCAGCTTGCCCTTGGGGTTGCTCTCCTATGCCGCCGCTGGGCTCGGGGCGACGCTTTTCCTGGTCTCAACCAACACCTGGTTGCAACAAGTGGTGGCCGACGACAAGCGGGGCCGGACCATGAGCCTTTTCGGCATGGGACAAGGATTCTATCCCATCGGGAGTCTGCTTCTCGGGGCCTTCACCGCTGCGATCGGTCCACAGGTGGCCATTGCCGGTTGTGGTTTGGTTCTGCTGGCCTCTGGGTCTTGGTTTGTCAGGGCTTTCTTCCACTCGTCCCCCTCCCTGCCGGCTAAAGTCCTTGCCGATGCACCATGAGTTTATTGGGGATCCCGAATGGGAGTAGATCTTACTCGCAGCCACCCTGGAATCCGGCAAATTTGACAGTCAGAAAACAACGCGCATCCGTTCCACCAAATAAGACGCCTGCTTTGGGGTTCCGCACCCGCCAGCCCGTAATTCTCCCCACGAAAGACAATCCACTGTGTCTGCCAGCAGCCCGGGCCATAACAAATGAAAGAGGCTGTCCCTTCTCCTGCCTTCCATGAATACCCTCCTCTCCCGCCGCCGCTTCCTCGAACGTTCCGCCACCCTTGGCGCCAGCCTGGCCGCCGCCCCCGTCCTTTCCCGCCTGACGGCCGCTGAGCGGCCGAGCAATCGGGTTCGGGTCGGCGTCATGGGACTAAGCCGAGGCCTGTCCCATGTCGCCGCCTATCTGGAGCTGCCCGGCGTCGACATCGCCTACGTCTGCGACGTCGACAGTCGCCGCCGGGACAAGGGCGTGGCCATCGTGCAGAAAGACCAGAAAGCCCCCTGCCAGGCCGTCACCGACTTTCGCCGCATCCTCGACGACCCTTCCATCGACGCGATATCTATCGCCGCTCCGAGTTTCTGGCACACCACCGCCGCCACCATGGCTTGCGCGGCCGGCAAGCACGTCTATGTGGAAAAGCCCGGGAGCTATGATCCCCAAGAGGCGGCCTGGATCGTGGCATCAGCGCGAAAACACAACCGGATCATGCAGATGGGGGCCCAGCGCCGCTCCCAGGACTACTGCATTGCTGCGATCGAAAAACTGCGCGCCGGCAGTATCGGCCAAGTGCGTTTCGCGAAGTGCTTCTATAAGAATAATCGCCCGACGATCGGCACCGGCCGCCATCCGAGCGTTCCGGCATGGCTTGATTATGAGCTCTGGCAAGGCCCCGTGCCCCGCCGGCCCTTCCAGGACAACGTCATTCACAACAATTGGCACCTCTTTTGGCATTACGACGGCGGTGAGCTCGCCAACAATGGCGTGCACCTTCTCGATGTCGCGCGATGGGGCCTGGGCGTGGAGGCGCCGCGGCAAGTCACCTGCGCGGGGCGCCGCTATCGCTACCGCGACGACCAGGAGACGCCCGACACCGGCACCGCCACCTACGACTTCGGCGCGACCGGGATCAGCATGGAATGGAGCAGCTGTCACCCCCGGGCGGCAGAACCCCTCCCCTTTTGTGCCTTTTACGGCGACGGCGGATCGATTTCCCTCTGGGAGGATTTGGCCGGAGGAACCTCAACCCGGAATATCCGCGGCCGCTACTCCGTCAACGACCTCGCCGGCCGGGTGATCGAAAACCACCAAGGGCATTTCAGCGATGTCGCCCACTTCAGCAATTTCATCGAAACGATCCGCGGCAAGGAAAAGCTCCGGCTGGACATTGCCGAGGGCCAGCAGACCGCTTTGCTTTGCCATCTGGGCAAAATTGCCCTGCGCTCCGGCCAAACGGTCGAGTGGGACCCAGCCAAGGGGCAGGCCAGCCTGACGGCCGAACAGGCCAAATATTGGAGCCGGGAATACGACCCGAACTGGCGCCCGGTTGTCTGATAATGCGTTTCCACCTTTTCCCAGCGATATAAACGGAAACATCGGCGTTGGTCCGCGAAACGGCGGTCCCTGAATCCGCCAGCGGAGGAAGCATGGCGCGGCCGACGAAAAGATGCCGCCGGGAGCAGGTCATCTATGGCTTGCGGAAATGGCCCCGGTTGCCAAAAGTTGCCACCCATTGCTCTTACAATGACCCCCCCTCGCCTCGTCTACGTCGGGCGAGTGGCTCCCGATCCAAAATGGCAAATGCTGGCGCATTCTCACCGGCACGATGAGGTCATCGTCCTGCTGCGTGGGCGCCTTCAGGCCACGGTCGACGCCACCCCCTACGTGGCCCGCGCCGGCGAAATATTGCTCTACCCCGCAGGCTCGGTGCACGCGGAAAAGAGCGATCCTCAGGACCCCCTGGAGAGCCTCTACTTGGGCCTGCATACCCAAGAGCCCTTCGCGCTTCCCCGGCTGCTGCCTGATACCGAAGGGCGAATTCGCCAACTCGCCTATTGGATATATCAGGACCGCCACTCCGCCGTCCGTTCGGTGCGCTCGGCCGCTGAGGCCTTGTTGGCCGCCCTTTTGGCGGAATTGCGCGGTCTCGCCGAGCATCCCGTCCGGGAGGCCAAACTGGTCGCCTCCACTCGCGCCTATATTTGGCGCCACCTCACCGAAAAGCTGCCGCTCGATCGCCTGGCGCGTCATGCCGATTTGAGCAAATTTCACTTTAACCGCCTTTACCGAAAGCTGGCGCAACGGACGCCCGTGGCCGATGTGCGGGAAATCCGGATCAGCTACGCCCGCGACCTCCTCCTCACGAGCAACCTTCCGCTCAAAACGATTGCGGCCAAGGCGGGTTTCACCGACGAATATCGGCTTTCCCGGCTTATTCGAAGTCGGCATAATCTTTCGCCCGGCGCCCTGAGAAAAAAGATCCGCGGCCAATAAGGCCGAGTTCGCGTTCGCGTCCGATCGGTACTGCTGGGCTTTGGCTTCTAAAACCACTTCGGTGGTCGCGCCGTCCCGGCGATTCTTTGGCCCTCAGCTAGTCCCAGAACAGGTAATAAGAAAAGATAATCAGGCCGCCCAACACAACCCCGCCGACAATTGCCTTCACCAGCCGGTCAGCCGAGACTTGAGGCCCTTGGCCGCTGCGGGTTCGAGCAAGCATCAGCCCGAGCCCAAGAAAAAGAACCAGGGAGAAAAGCGTATGGGTGGCCCAATGTTGCCCGGTGGCTCTTTTCATCCAAGCCATCACGGTGGTCTGATGGGTCTCTTTGGCTACCACCAAGAGCGCGTTGAAGACGCTGGTCACGGCCAGCGCCAGGCCGAATGAAACCGTGTACTTGGAGAGGGCATCGGGATTGGTCGCAGGACTGGTATTCATGGATTCCATTTAGCTGAAGTTATTTTGGCAGCAACGCCACCTTGACGCCCATGCCAATGACCGCTCCGAAAAAGTCTGCGCCCAGGGCCAGCACCACCACCAGACCGGAAACCCAGAGAACAACGTGACGAGCGCTCCGATTGGCCGCGAGATCGCTGGCCGCCGCAATCGGCAGGAAAGTGACGGCCATAAGGAGCATGATCACGAAGTGCTCTTTCGATTCCATGAAGAAGTTGTGCGCCATGGGCCAGGGCCCCTTGAGTATGACCGCCTTATCCTTCGGGTAGAAAAGAATATACCAGTAGCCGGCGATGAGAAAGGCCAGCCACATCGCCACGGCCGATCCCAGGCTGACCGCGCGGATTCGCCAGAGGTGGACGGGGGCGGCATTGACCGTATCCACGAAAACCCACAGCGCGCCGATCAGGCAGCTGACGCCGCAGAGAACGTGCGCCATAAGAATGATATTATTGTTCATGTTGGAAACGGGCTTGGCCGCTATTTTTGCTCCGCTTTATCATGGTCATCCGGCCCGCCGGTCCAATACAGACCCAAGTACCAGACGGTGTTCCGTTCGCCGGCAATCGAGCGGCCGGCGCTGAAGAGCAGGTTAAAGGACTCGGTAAACTTGAAATAGCCGCCGACGTTCACCAATGTGAACCCGCGTCCAGCCACTGCTTCAGGGCCCTGGCTGTAAAGCTCCGTCCCCAGGGTGAGATACTTGCCGAGATCGCGCTGGACGAGCCACCCGCCAAAACCGTAGTTCCGCTGACCGGGTGCCGAGTTCAAGGCCACTCCCCCGCCGCCGTAGCTCGTCCATGGCCCCCAGCTCTTTTGGAGCCAAAGGGGCAGGCGGTACCAGGTCTTGCCATTGCCCAGGCCCCGGGCGCTGCTGCCGGTGTCCAGTTCCGCCAGTGGAAAAATGCCGATTTGCGGATGGGAATCGGTTTCGTCCAGGAAGCGATATTTGACTCCGGCTTCGGTGTCGCCATAGCCGGAGGACCAGCCGGTGTCGGGAGAGGAAAAGTGAGCGACAGGCGCAATGACGTGGAGTTGGGTATTCTTGGCCACGCCGTAGTTAAATTCAATGGCCGGACCAGAAATCGCATTGGAATCCAACGTTCGATCGCCCTGGCCAAACACATAAAACTCCCAGTGGTTCAAATCCACGGGTTCGGGGTCGTCGGTGAGGAACGGCGGACCGGCATAAACGCCTAAAGGAGCACAGATGGCCACCGCGGCCAGAGCCATCATGCTCCGAAAGTTAAAGCGTGACCCGCCCGGGGCCGAATCGAAGGAAGGAGAGTTCATCGGACTCAAATGCTATTTGAGGACCTCGCGCTGCAATTCCCGCAGCCGGGACCGCACCTCGGCAAGGACACCTACGCCCACCCCGGTGAGGCTGTAGCGCTTCTCGGCGTCTTGCTCGAGCCAGCCATGCTTCACCATTCGCGCCATCATGGGGTATAATGTCCCCGGGCTGACCCGGTAGCCGTGTTCCCGAAGTTCCTCCAGCATCCAATTGGCCACAATGGGGGCCTCGCTCGCGTGGTGAAGAATATGAACCTTCCAAAGCGGACGGAGAATTTCCCGTTCGGTCTGGGATGCTTTCTTTACGGCCATCGTGTACGGTTATCGTAATCATCCACGGCCTGGTCAAATCGGAAATGGATCCCATTGGCGTGAGCTCGGGGGGCCTAAAGTGAAAATTAAGGCGGAGTGGGTGCAGGCCGCGTCGGCCGACAGAAGCCTGGAATCAGCAGTCAATCGACGTGGTTGAATAGCTCGTGCAAGCCCGTCCGAATTCCGACGAACCTACTGCACTCATCGGTGAATGACGTAGAGTAGAGCCGGGGAATTCCCGGAGCAGATTTGCGGGGAATAGGCAAACCCAGGGGAAAACCGTTCATTATCACGCGAGACCATGCCGCCGGGACCACCTCGCGGATGGGGTCGAGCACCCATGCCGCGGGAAGACTCCGCTCTTTTCCTCCACAATGCCGACCTTCGTCAGGCACCGTCTGGTGTCCGCCGGGTCTACACTACCTCCGCAGACAATCCCTAAACGTACTTAGTAATAAAGGAAAATATACCTGTGAAATCGAAACTTCTCCTCCTGGCTCTCGGCGTCGGTGCCGCTGGGTTCGCCATGGCTCAGACTCGAGCCTCCGACACCAACGCCAACAATCAGGCTCAACGCAATTCGGACACAACGGCGACCGCGCCCGCGGATCAGAACGGCGCGTCCATCCAATCCAACCCGAGCATGGCTGCGACCCCGATGCAGTCCGATGACGACTCGGTGGTCAGAAACCTCAACCAAGCCTCCTTCGACAACCGCAAGGATGTCCTCAGCGAGGTCGACAGCCGCATTGGCAAGGCCCATCGGTCCGCCATGAAGGTCGAGGTTAAGAACGTCTTTCACAAAGAAAGCGCTGATATGAAAACCGAGTACAAGGCGGCCAAAGAGGACGAGAAGGCCGCCCGGACCGATGTGAAGAGCCGGCTGAAAGAGGCCAAAGACTCCACCGCCGACAACTGGGAGTCGAATCGCACCGCCCTGGCCCAAGCCTATCAGCGCTATTGCCAGGCTGTCGCCAAGGTCGACTCGTTCGCCCCGAATAAAAATGAAGATGCGAGCAATCCAAGCTCCACCTCGGATCAGAATGCGCAAAGCCAAAACGCCCCGGCATCCTCAACCGCCCAGGGAGATCAGTCTACCACCCCGGCGAGCTCGAGCAGTCAGCCGCAACAGTAAGAAGAGAACGACTTGTCCGATCAAAGCGCCAGCGCCCTCCGCGCTGGCGCTTTTCTTTCTTGAAATCCGGCAGACGAAGCGGTCACAGCGATTAGACCCGCGGAGCCCGGCTCGGCGCCGGCCGAGTCAGCCTCAACGCTTTGACCATCGAGGGCAACCTCGGCCCGGATCCGACGGCAGAGCGACTTTTGCGCAATCTGCTGCGCTATGCGGCCGCACCCGCAGCCAGTCCCCGACCAACCGGGTGAGCCAAGCCGGCTCGGTTCAGGGCGAAGCCACCCGGGAACCGCTCAGGGGCGCGGAACGGGGGCGCAAACCCAAGCCGTCGGTGGTCACGAAGATATACATCGCCAGCAGCATCAGGATGGCGGCGATCCAGAAAAAGGGGCTGCGATGCGCCCGCTTCCAATAGGGACGGTGCGGAGCGCTCCCGTCCAGATGGGGTCCGCCGTGGTGCTGCTTGATGCGCTCGAGATCATCCATCCCCTCAGTATGACGTCAGCCATCCCGGAGACGAGGCCTATCGCGGTGGGACAAGACCCCAGGCCGTTCCGGCCGATCGCCCGGAGGCGAACACCTTTCCCTTGTGCTCCGCGTCTGAAATGGGGAATGATCCCTGGCAATGAAAGACATTAAGGAACTGCAACGCCTGACCTCGCCTGCCCCCAAACCGCAGTCGCTGGCGTGGGATGGTTCAACCCTCTGGATGGGTTCGCGGGAGACCAAGCGGATTTATCGGATCAACCCCGCCACCTGGTCGGTCATCTGGGAAACCGCCGCCCCGGGCACGCCCTACGGCATGACCGCGGTGGGAACCGAGCTGCGGGTGCTCTGCAGCGAGACGGCCGAAGACCATCGCATCATTCGGCGCTGCCTTCCCGGCCACGGGTTCGATGAGAAGTTTTCCCTCCCCTGCCCCGACGATACCGGCTCCCAATTGGGTTACGACGGTCGGAACATCCATGTCAGTCAATGGTACCCAAAAAAGGTGCTAACGCTAAACGCCGAGGGCAAAGTCGAGCGCACGCTCCTGGCCCCGCACGGAATCTGCGGCCAGGTCTTCGTCGGCGGCCTGCTCTATCTGGTCACAACCGATGACGAAGCGACGACCGACTATTGGCTGACCCGGGTCGATCCGAACGCGGCCAAACCGCAATTCGACGACTTGATCCGCATTCCCTTCGGCGCCCGTGCCTTGGCCTTCGACGGGACCCGCTTTTGGACGAATCACCGGGAGCAAAACCAGATCGTGTCCTTCGCGCCACCGGCCTGAGGGCGACCGTTTCCTCTACGGGTTGGGCCCTTGCAGCCGGGCGGCGGCGCGCCGTTGCCCTTCGGCCTCATCAGACCGGCCAACCGCTTGGAGCGCGAGGGCGAGATTATAGTGGGCGTCGACGTACTCGGGATGAAGCTGCAAGACTTCGTTATAGAGCGGGATCGCGTCAGCCGGGTGCCCGCCGCTGAGCAAAGTGTTAGCCAAATTTGCTTTCGCCTGAAAGAAGTCCGGTCGAATCCGGAGCGCCGCCCGGTAGGCCCGCTGCGCCCCCTCCGGCTGGCCATTTTGCGCCAGCAGGTTGCCGAGATTGTATTCCGCCTCCGCGAAATCCGGCTTGGCCGCTAGCGCCCGGCGATATTCCGCCTCCGCCGCCTCGACCTGGCCCACCTTCGTCCATGCCAAGCCCAAGCCGTCGTGGGCTTCGGCGAAGGCCGGATTTAGCCGCAACGCTTCCTGATAACATTCGATTGCCTCTCGGTCCCGGCCCGCCGCGCCCAGGACATTGGCGAGATCGTAGTCGGCCTCCGGCGAGTCGGGCTTCAGCTCCCGCGCCCGCCGCAAGGACCGGATGGCGCCGGCACGATCACCCGCCTGGGCCAAGCCCAATCCCAAACTGACATATGCTTCCGCATAGAGCGGCCAGTCCTGCACCGCTCTCTCGCTGAGGGCCACCGCCTCGCTTACCCGTCCTTCTTCGATCAACACATTGGCCAAGTCGACCATGGCCTCAGGCCAGTCGGGCTTTTCCTCCAGGGCCCGCTGGTAGTCGGCAATGGCCTCGGTGCGCCGGCCCTGGGCTCGGCGCAGATTGCCCAGGTCAACCAAGGCATAGGGATAGGTCGGAAACCGGCGCAGGATCTTTTCGAACTGGGCTTCGGCCGCCGCCGGCTGGCCCATTTTGGCATAGGCGATGCCGACGCCGCATTGGGCCAGCATGTTGTCCGGGCTATTCTTCGCCGTCGCCGCCCAGATCGACAGCTCCGAACGATAGTCCTGATTCCGCGCCCGAGTGCTTAGCGCCAAAACCGCGGTGGCGGCCGCCAACCCCCCGCAGACGAGCCGGCCCAGCCAAGGCCGGGACCCGCCGATTTGCAGCAGCGCGAGCACCACCGCCGCCACCACCGGCGCCAAAGCCAGGTACATCCGGTGCTCGGCCGTTGCTTGATAGGCCCCGGGAACCAGTGAGGTCGGGGCCAGGACGGCAAAAAACCAGATGGCGAGGAATCCGAGCGCCCGATTGCGGCCCAGGGCGTAAGCGGTGCCGGCCGCCAGCAAAGTCACGGCCGCAATCGCGGGAGCGGCCTCGCCCCAGGAGGGCCAATAGACCGGATAGTAAAAGATCAAAGGACGGGGCCATACCACCAGGCGCAGATAGTGCACCAAGGCGGGAAACTGGCTCGCGACATAATGGAGCCAGGACACTCCGGTGCCGACGCCGGTCGACCCGCCGCGATTTCCGCCCGTCTGAATCACCAGCCACGCCAGCGGCAGCCAAGTTAAGGCCAGGGCGAGGTAATACCGCCACCGGCGCTGCCAGGCCGCCCGCACCGATCCGCCGACAAACGCCCGGTCGTAGAGAAAGACAATCACCGGCGCCGACACCATTACTTCCTTGGTCACCATGCCAGCCAGGCACACGATCCAAGACACCGCCAGCCAGCCGGCCCGCCCGCCCGGGACCGTGGCACGGGCGAAGGCATAGAGCGTCAGAAGGTAAAAGAGCCCCATCAGGGACTCCGCCCGCTGAATGACGTAGGTCACTGCCTCGGTTTGCAGCGGATGCACCAGCCAGACGAGCGCCACGGCCAGCGCGGCCCGCAGAAGCTCTGCTTCGCTCCAGCTTCTCCCGCTCGAAGGCCGCCAGCTCCGCAACGTTGTTCGGATCAAGCCAAAGAGCGTCAGGGCGGCGAGAATATGGATGATCAGGTTGAGCGCATGATAGCTCCAGACCGCAGTGCCACTAACGGCATGATTGAGCGCCAGGGAAAAATTGAGCAAGGGCCGGCCCCCGACCGTAGCCGCATTAACCGAGGGGGGACGGAACACGTCATGCCAGCGGGTGAGATGCAGGATTGTGGGATTGCCAAGAATCGACATCCCATCGTCGAAAACGAATGGCCCGGAGAAACTGTTGGCGTAGGTCGCCAGGCCGACCGCCACAATCAATCCGGCCGCCCACCGCGGCGCCGCCGCCTCGCCGGCAACCCGGCCCGGTCCCTCCCCGGCTGGCGCCCGCATTCTCAACCGTTGCGGCCCAGCGCCCGCCGGGCGATCGCGACCACGCTCGCGGCGTCGAGGCCATATTCGCGGTAGAGATCGCGGCAACTGCCGGATTGGCCGAACGCCGTCACGCCCAGGGGATAGCTGCGGGCGCCGAGCGCTCCGCCCACCCAGGCCAGAGTGTGGGGGTGGTCATCGATCAGCGTGATGACGGGCGCCACCCGGTCGGCGGGCGGTACCAGCGTCTCGATATGGCTCACCCGATGACCCGCGCCCCCATGGCCGCGGCAGGCCTGGAAATCCTGATAAAGCGGGCCCGGGCCCGTGACATTGATCACGTTGGCCAGGATGCCCTCCTCCAGCAGGCGTTCGCCCGCCTGGATCGCCTCGGGCACGAGGACACCGACCGCGAAGATCGTGACGGTGTTCCGACCGGGGCTGTAGCCCGCCACGCCGGAACGGTCCACCATGCGGTAGCCGCCGCGAATCACCGCCAGGCGCAGTTCGGCCGCCGGCGTCGCCGGCGCGGGAAACAGGCCCTGGTCGATCGCCTTGGTGCTCAGGCGGAAATAGGTCGAAGCGCGGCCAAGCCGCACCTGCTCCAGGGCATCTAGAAAGATCCATTCCAATTCCTGGCCAAAGCAGGGCTCATAGGAGCGCAATCCCGGCATCTCCGTGCCGATCGACTGCGAGCCGAGGGACTGGTGAGCGCCGCCTTCGCCCGCCAGTGTGATTCCGGAGGGCGTGCCCACGACGATAAATTTGCCCCCGGAATAGCAGCTGTAGAAGAACGCATCCAAGCCGCGCCGGACAAAGGGGTCGTAGAGGGTGCCGACGGGAAACAGAACCTCGCCGAATAATTCCCGGGCCAGCCCGAATTGGCCCAGAGCCATAAAGAGATTATTCTCCGAGAGCCCGAGCTCGATATGCTGGCCGTGGGGCGATTCCGTCCATTTGAGGGCGCTGCCCTCCGGTTCGCTCGGCAGTTCCTCTCGGGCGTGCTTTTGCCAGACCCCGGTCTTGTTGATCCAGCCGCCCAAATTGGTCGAGCTGGCGACGTCGGGGCTCATCGTAACCATCCGCCCGCCCAGGTCCGGCGCCTCGCGCAAAATGGCCGTCAGAATATTGCCAAACGTCTGCTGGGTTGAACGCCAGCCCGTGTGCACGCAGCCGACCGCCGGGGGCACGGGATTAATCTCGACCGGCGCAGCTTGGGGGGCGCGTTGCAACTGCTCGCCGGTTTCCGCGCAGAAGCGACCCTCCTCCGAATCCGGATCGAATCCCGCCCATTCCGCGCCCGCCGCGACGCCGGAGCGGAGGCGCAGGGCCTCGATCTCCTCCGCCGACAGGAGCGCGGAATGATTCCGGGCATGGCCAACGGTCGGCAGTCCCCAGCCTTTCAGGGTGTAAGCAAAGACAACCGCCGGCCCCGAGGTCTGGTTGACCTGGGCCAAGGCCTCGCCCAAGGCGGCGAAGTCATGGCCCCCGAGGTTCCAGAACAAATCCTGCAGCGCGGCGTCATCCCAGCGGGCCAGCAGACGGGTCAGGTCGCGGGGAAACCGGCTCTTGGTCGGCAGCCATTGCCGCAAGGAGGCGGCCGGCAGCCGCAGCAAGCGCTGATAGGCGTCGTTGGACAGCTCATCGATGCAGGTCCGAAGCAATTCGCCATTGGGCAGCGCGAAGGCGGACTGGAGGCGGCGGCCGTACTTGACGTCGATCACCGTCCAGCCGTTGGCGGCGAACATCTCCCGCCAGCAGCGAACGCGAATCCCGGGAATGATCCGATCCAGGCTCTGGCGGTTCAAGTCCACGATCCACGTGAGATGGGCGAGATTCTGCAGCGCCGGTTCCGCAATCGCCTCCCAGACCGAGCCCTCGTCCAGCTCGGCGTCGCCCACCAGGCTGACAAAGCGCCGGCCCTCGGCCGGCCGGCTGCCGGGGCGCGAGCGGAGGTAATCCTCCACCAGGGCGGCGAAGTTCGGAGCCACCGAGCCGATGCCGACCGAGCCGGTGGAAAAATCCACCTGGTCGGGATCTTTGGTCCGGCTGGGATAGGACTGCAGGCCGTGAAATTCACGCAGGGTCTTGAGATAACGGCCGTCGAGGTTGCCGAGAAGGAATTGGATTGCGTGAAAGACCGGCGAGGCGTGGGGTTTGATCGAAACCTTGTCCCCGGCCCGCAGAAAATCGAAGTACAGGGCGGTCATGACGGTCGCGACCGAGGCGCTGGAAGTCTGATGGCCGCCGACCTTCACGCCTTCGACATTCGGGCGCAGATTGTTGGCATAATGCACCATGTAGGTGGCCAGCCAAAGGACGCGTTTTTCGACCGCCTGCAAAAGCGCGGTTTTCGAGAGCAGTTGGGTTTCGGTCATGGGAGGGGCGCGAAGCGAGAGGAGGGATCGCCCACACCTAATGCGAAGAAGGCGTTCCGACAAGGCTTGGCGGCAAATCAGTCTAACAGCATCACCGATGCCATGAAAGGGTGCATTCTTGGTCTGAAGCGCCTCGGCCGCGCCCGCGGGCCGAGACTGGTCCGTCCGCTGCCAACGCGTCGAGAATCGGCCGGACCAACGTTCAAGGCATGGATTCGATCTCGCTCCACAGCCGTTGGAGATCGGGATCCCGCCGGGCCTCCGCCCGGAACGCCTTGCTCAAGTCGAAAGCCCGGGCGAGGCGGCCGCGGGCCTCGGCCAACTCGCCGAGAAGGCAGTAATAGCAGGCTAGATTGTAATTGAGCGTGGCCGAAGTCCGGCCGAAGCGCGGGTCGGCCTCGAGCAGGAGCGCCTTGGCCGGGAGCACTCCGTCGAGACGGCGCACGGCACAGGCGAGGCTAATCCAGCCCTGCTCCCTGTGCGGGTGGATCGCCGTAAAGCGCCGCGCCAGCCCGGCCAGCTCCATCCACTGCTCGGCGACGTACCGCAGCGTCATCTCCGCTTCCAAGACTTCCGGCGCCGCTCGGTCGGTCGACACGATGCCTTCGATTTCGGCTTCGGCTTCGGCATGCAGTCCGAGCAGGAGGTAGCCATGGCAGTATTCGATCCGGCGGCGGGTGGCCAATACGAGCCGAGTGCTCACGCGTCCAAACCTTTCATGCCCCCAACCTAACCACCTCGGACGGCCAAGCAATGCACGACTGCCGAACGAGCGCCGACCATTAGGCCGAGAGTTCGCGGAGCACCGCCACCCCGGCGATCGCCATCGCATCGCCGGCCGGGGGCCGGAAGGGAGGCCAGTCGGGGGTGTAGCGATAAAAACCGCTCATGTATTCCCGGTCGGCGCAACCCTCGGCGTCTGGGATGTACCCGCCTTCCACCCGGGTGTAACCGCAGGCCAGCACGCAGGGCAGCGGCGCCTCCCGCTTGATCTTCAGGCCGGTGCGGACAAAGGTTTCAAACGGCATCCCGACAAAGCCGACGTCCCCGAACCTCGCCACCTCGATTTCTACCGGCAGGAACTTCGGCCCCTGGCCGACCCGACCGGCTTGGTGGACGCCCAGGGCCCAGACATGCCAGGGCCGGACCATCTCGACCAGACGCGCGCGGTAAAGGGGAGACACAGCCCGGGGGAAGTTCATCCCCACGCAAGCCAGCGTGTCCTCGTCGCCGGCATGGCCCCGGCGGATGAACGCGTCGATCTCGGCCAGATCTTTTCGAATGCTCGCTTCCGCCGGCAGGTCGGCCAGCGGGATCGCGACGGGCACTCGGCGATGGCGAAAGTCGCGTCGGGTCGAGGGGCGGAGAGAATCCAGGGCCCGGATGAAGGCGTCGCCGAGGTAGCCGCCCAATTCGCGCGATTGGGCCACCGTCCCGGTCAGCATGTACTTGGAGCCGATGTCTCCGGCGCAGCCCTGCAAGAAAGCGACGGGCGCTCCAAGGTGGGCTGCCAGCTTCTCACAAGCAACCTGCGGCCACTCGCCGAAGGCAATCGGGCGTTCCGGATTGTAGGCGCTGACGGGGTGACCGGTAAAGTGCGCGAGGGCCGCCACCGGCCGACCGGAGGGGCCGCGCAGGACCACGACGGTGGCGTCCGGATCGATCTCACCCAGGTAGTTCTCGCCGAGGAGCAACCGATCCTCCTCCCGGATCAGGTAGGCGCTGCCATTAGCCCGTCGGCCCTTGCGGTTGAAAGTGATCCGCTCCTCGCGCGCCCGGCCCCACTCCACGGCGACCGGGACCAATTCCTGGCGGAGTCCCTCCAGCGCCCGCGCCAGTTCGGCGATGAAGGCCCGGCCGAGGGGATTGAGCCGGCCGAGCGCGGGGGCACCCGCTGGCCGCCGCCAGGCGCTGGTGCCATTCTCCACAAACATCGGCGCACAGTGGTTGTGGGAACTGACGATCACGACTTCGGCTGCGCTCAGTCCAAGGCGTTCCGCCGCCGTCGCTTCGATCGCGAGCCTCATTTCCTCGATCTCGGTCTCGGCCGGCCACGTCACCCAGAGAAGCCGCCGCGGTCCGTCCTCGAACAGGACGGCGGTCGATTTCAGGTCCCCCACCACTTCCAGCACCGCCGCCCCGGTCCGGCCCTCGGTGGGATCGCCCACCGCCGGAACCACGGCAAAGGCCCGCGCCGCAGCTTGGAGGACGGTCGGCATCGGCGTTGGCCCTTACACGTCGGCGAATTTTGCGCCCCAGTCCTCGGGCCAGTCGGCCCCGGCCCAGCTGGGTGCCCCCGGGTGCCAGAGGTCCAGCGGCTGATCCGTGAGCTGACGACTGGCCGGCCGGTCCAGTTCGGGCGGCAGCGGCTTGATCCGGCCAGGCACACCGACCACGAAGCTGCGGGGTGGAATGTCCTGGGCCACGACCGCACCCGCGGCGATGAAACTGCGGGCGCCGATGCGTACTCCGGGAAGAATGGTGCATCCGCCGCCGATCATGACGTCGTCCTCGACCGTCGCGCCCCGAGGCGTCTTCGGGTTGTCGCGGCGGCCCGGGAAGCGATCATTGAGGAAATTGACGCCCGGGCCGACGAACACGTGGTCGCCGAACCAGGTCCGGGACGGAATGTAGACATGCGACATGACACGGACCCCGTTACCGAAGCGGACGATGCCCTCGATCGTGGAGTGATTGGTGACGGTGCAATAGTCGCCCATCCGCACCTTGGCGCGGATGACCGTGTAGTGGCCGGACTGGAAATAGTCACCGATCTTGACGTCGCCGTAAATAATCGTGCCTCGACGCAGAATTCCGTTCTCGCCGATGCGAGCCGGCCCGCTCTCGGCATGATAGCGAAAGCCCACGGTCACGTCCTCTTCCACCAGCGTGCTGGCCCCAACGACCGCATTATCGAATTTCTTGGTCATACGGGAGCGAATCATATACCAAGAAGTCCCTTGGAGCCAAGGGACTTTCGCGGGACATCCGCCAAATCGAGGGAAAATCTCCGCTTCCGCCGTTCGCTCCTCCGGCCGTTGGGCAACGCTAGACGCCGCCGGGCTCCCGTGCGAGTGCCGCGGTAGCGGCCAGGCCGCCCAGCGTAAAGCGGACCAAATGCTGGGTGATGGCGCCGGTGTCTTCGGGAGCGTAGCCAAAGCGGGGGAAAGCCAGTTTCAGCTGCGAACGATGACCAAGGAGAAGCAACCAACAAGGGGCGAGCACACTTACGCAACTGCGTTCCACCGCCGGATGACGTGGGGGCAGTTTCATGATTTCGGCGACCACCCTTCTTAAAACGAGCATGCGGGGGCGTATTTTCCTTTTTTGGAGGACAACGAATGCCGGGGAAGGATTTAAAGTCTCTCGCCCAACCACCTGCATAACCCACGAGGACGAGGCCGGACTCGTAAAAGCCCGGACCACCATGTCTATGACTGCGGTCAGCATCGCCTGAGGATCATTCTCTCGAGCCAACACCGCCCGGATGGACCCGGTGCTAGGGAGCCTCTTCGCTGCTTCCTTTAACACCGCGGCATAGAGGCCATCCATATCTCGGAAATGGTAATTGATCGCGGCGACGTTCGCCCTGGCCCGGCCGCAGATTTCCTTTCCGGTAGCGCCGGCCACGCCCTTCTCCGCAAATACCTGACCGGCAGTCTCAAGAAGTCTTAGCCGCGTGGCTCGTTTCCCCTTTTTCCGTTTCATGCTTTTCGAACCATCCGCTGGAATCGAGCCATTGACAATGGGGTATTTCCCTACACGAAGCAAATTCAAATTAGAATTTGAAAACAAATTCAAACCCGCCTACCCTAACTCAAGCTACGAAATCTTTCGTGGCGGAATGCCAGCACCCATCCGCACCGGGGATTTTTCGAATTGTCATGGACCCCAAAATCGAGAGCTATTCCACCGACAAAGGAGCTCCCGTTCCGGCCGTAAAACCGTCGAAATCGCACGACGCGTCAGCCCAGCCGGCATTGATTACCAAAACGACTTCGACCACCGGGCCAGCCGCAACCGCCGACCCGGTTCCCACCCCGCAGGCGGTTTCGCCATCCCAACCAGCTCCGGCCGCCAAGCCGGATCATCCCGATCAACAGGTTCCGTCCAACAAACAGGCCGCGCCCGGCCAGCCAGATCCGCCCCAGCCACAGACTTCGACGGGCAAAAAGAAAGCCCTCATCGCGGGAACACTCGTTTTGGCGGTTTTGGCCGCCCTCGCGGCCGGCATTCTCCTGGGGCGATTTTGGGGAAGCTCAAAAAAGGACCCCAACCAGCTGACTCTCTTTGGAAACGTTGATCTTCGTCAGGTCGAACTCGCTTTCAACAATAGCGAACGCATCGCCGAGGTGCTGGTTGAGGAAGGAGACAGAGTCACGCGCGGGCAGGTCCTCGCGCGGCTGGACACAAGCCGACTTAAGCCGCAGGCAGCGGAGGCGCAAGCCGAGGTGGAAGCGGAGCAGGCCGTGGTGCAAAGACTGCATAACGGCAGCCGCCCGGAGGAGATCGCGCAGGCCCGGGCGAATGTCGCCCTGGCCAAGGCGGATCAAATCAATGCCGAACAGCAATGGAAGCGTCTGACCGCGCTGGCAGGACTTACCACCGGTCGGGCCATCAGCCAGCAAGACATCGATAGCGCAAAAGATGCTTTGGATACGGCACAGGCAAGGTTGGCGGTGGCGCAAAAAGGACTTGATCTATCCATGATAGGTCCAAGACCGGAAGACGTAGCCCAGGGGGATGCGTTGCTGCGCGTCAATCAGGCCAAACTCGACTTCCTGAAGCGGCAGCTCGCCGACGCAGAGCTTTTTTCTCCT
>Ga0302319_10010336_pt1 | contig 17803 bp, 12 predicted proteins | sample Bog_T0_2_FD_203319 | JGI IMG/M metagenome (GOLD analysis project Ga0302319, IMG submission 203319) | Peat permafrost microbial communities from Stordalen Mire near Abisko, Sweden - Bog_T0_2 | ecosystem: Environmental > Terrestrial > Soil > Wetlands > Peat | place: Sweden: Abisko, Stordalen Mire...
CCTGAGGTACGCCGTTTGCGTGCGTCACGAGTTTTCCCGCATTCTTCAGCCGTGCCTTGCCTTTCAATTTTCTCTGGACACAATCGTCGAGCAGCACTCTCATCGCAATCCGCTAGCCACCAACTCCTTGGCGTGTTCGAGCTCGTCGACCGCTGCTTCACGCGTCACTGCAGGGAAATCCTCAAGAAACTCGTCGAGGGTCTGCCCGTCCTCGATGGAGTCGAGCAGCGCCTGAAAGGGAACCCGCGTGCCACGAAACACCGGTGTACCGCCGAGGATGTCTGGATCGCGCGTTATGGTGCCATTTAGCGAAGCCATCGGATTCCCCTCCCACTACAGCTCAAAGCTTACTCCAATGGGCCTCAAGGAAAGATTTGCTCGATTCACGTGTCTAACAGAGGTGAACGGAGCCAGGTCTTGATCTGTATGGCTGTCCGCTCGCGTGTGGAAGCCTTTCGGTCTCTTGCTCTGTATAATCGAGACTTCATCATCCCGACGTTATCCTTTGGAGCGTATCCCTTGAACGCACATATGCCACATCAACCCGGACAAGCCGCACCGGGCCCTCAACCGTTACCCGGAGTCGATGCCATTATTGCCGTAGGTTCGGGCAAGGGCGGCGTGGGCAAGACCACACTGGCGGTGAATCTTGCCGTTGCATTAGCGAAGATGGGGCACAAGGTCGGCTTGCTCGATGCCGATGTGTACGGACCGAACGTGCCGCTGATGCTCGGCGTGAGCGGCCAGCCGAAGATGGTGGGAGAAAATCGCATCGAGCCGCTGGAAGCGCATGGTCTAAAAGTGATCTCCGTCGGATTTCTGAATCCTGGCGACAAGCCCATCATATGGCGCGGTCCAATGCTGCACCAGATCGTGAAGCAGTTTCTCAGCTTGGTGGAGTGGGGGCATCTCGATTACATGGTCGTCGATCTTCCGCCGGGGACGGGCGACATCGCTCTGTCGCTGGTGCAATCGGTGCCGCTAACAGGCGCGGTGGTGGTTTCGACTCCCTCCGACGTTTCGTTGCAGGATGCGCGTAAAGCCATCGAGATGTTTAGGCAAATGAAGGTTGATCTGGTCGGAGTGGTTGAGAACATGAGCTTCTTCACCTGCCCGCACTGCAACCACGAGATCGATATTTTTTCGCGCGGGGGCGCGGAGAAAATGTCAGCGCAATTCAGTGTTCCGTTTCTCGGCAATATTGAACTCGACCCCGAAGTGCGCAAGTCTGGGGACGGCGGCAAGCCGGTCGTCTTAGAAGGTGAGAATTCGCCGCACGCCAAGTCGATCTTTGCGTTTGCGCGGAAAGTTGTCGCGCGCGTGGGCGAAATTAAGGCCGGGGAAACGGCGAGTGTAATTTCCATTCAGTAGCGAAAAATCTCTAACCACGGAGATCACGGGTAAGACCCTGTGAAACCCTGTGTCCTCTGTGTTTAGGTTTTGGTCGTTGTTTCGAGAGTCGCGACACCAGCCAAACGGGTTGCGCTTCGCCATCTTTCAAAAGCAGATCCGCCATCATCTGCCCCAGCGCAGGCCCGTGCTTAAATCCATGCCCCGAGCCGCCGCCGAGCAGCCAGACGTTCTCCATGTGCGGATGGCGATCCATGACAAAGTGGCTGTCGGGAGTTTGTTCGTACTGGCAGACCCGCGTTTCGATCAACGGAGCATCTTTCATCGCTGGAAAACGGAAAGCAAGATATTCTCGGACACGCTTTAAAGTGGATGGACTTACGCTCCGCTCGCCATCCGTAGGATCGAAGGCCTCTCCGCGTGTGTCATCGGCGACTTTGAATCCGCGCCGATCGCTTCCAGGTATGCCATAGAAAAATCGCTTGCCGTGATCGCCCCACACCGGAAGCTGCGCGTCGCTAAAGCGGACGTCCCCGGCGGGAGTTCCGAAGAAAAAAATATCCTGCTTCGTCGGACGAATCACATTTTCCAAAAGTTCGGGAAACAGTTTCCCCATCCAAGGTCCGCAAGCGAATACGTGGTAATCGGCTTGGAGACGTGAGCCGTCAGAGAGGTGCAGTTGCGCCATCCGCGAATGTTTCTCCGAGAGCTGCAAGCCATCTGGAAGAACCGCAAGTTGCCGATACTGTCCGCCTCCGCTCACGAAAGCTTCCACCACTGCCTGGCAACTGGTCCGCGCGTCGAGGTATCCGCACTCCGGTTCGAAGATCCCCCACCCTACGCCGGCAAAACCCACCTGTGGCCAGCGCCGTTGCATCTCTCGAGTTGAAAGTTCCTGAAATTCAATCCCAGCTTCGCGCAGCAGTGGCAGCGATCCGCGCTCGAACGAATCGTCACGGGTACCGGCCATCCAGAGAACGCCGGTTCGATGCAGAAACTGCTTCTTCCAGCGCCGTTCATACTTTGCCCACAACTTGAGAGCACGGGCTGCTAATTCCGTATAGGGTTGGTCAGGGCCGTAGGTGCCGCGCATGATTCGCGTTTCGCCGCCCGAAGATGACCGCGAATTGCCAGGTCCCCAGCCGTCGAGCAAAGTGACGCGGGCTCCGCGTTCGAGAAGTTGCAGAGCAGTCCAGCCGCCGAAGGCTCCGGCTCCGACGACAGCGATGTGAGGCTTGGATTTCATTCGTTTCAAAACGGGCTCACTTTTATCTCTCAGAAAGAATTTGAGTCCTAATTCGAAAGAAGCCAACTTTCATCCAAAAGGTAAGCATTTGCATCTAATATGAAGAGTGAATAGGCTGACTTTTCCCGGCGAGAGCCGCGTCGTTTCAAGATAAACTAAGTCTAGTGCCCGATGCCATCTGACCCCAATATCGGTAAGCGCGAACGCGAAGTTCTGACCGCGATCGTGGAGACCTTCATTTCCACGGGCGAGCCTGTCGGCTCGCGCACCTTGTCGCGAACCAGCCGCGAAGGCTTGAGTCCGGCGACCATCCGCAACGTGATGGCGGATTTATCGGAAGCGGGATTTCTAGAGCAGACGCATTCCTCCTCGGGGCGCATCCCGACCACCGACGCCTACCGTTATTACGTAGAACAGATCAGCGGTTCGGCGAAGCTGGCGCCGCAAGAAGAAAGCATGATTTCTGACTCGCTGGCGGGCATCAGCGACGTGCAGGAATTCATGGAGCGGACGTCGCGTGTGCTGTCCCTGATTTCCCGCAACGTCGGGGTCACAGTGGCTACCAGCGGCGCGAAGAATGCGCTGGAGCATGTGTACTTCTCGCGGCTTGGCGACCAGAAGGTGTTGGCCGTACTGGTCACGCGTTCGGGCCTGGTGCGCGATCGTGTTTTGCGGCTCGATCTGCAGCAGTCGGAACTGGATCTTGCGGCCCGCTATATCAACGAGAATTTCCGCGGCTGGACCATGGAGTCGATGCGCGTCGAGCTGGGGCGCAGAATTGAGCAGGAACGCAGCGAGTACGATCGCCTGATGAACTCCATTGAGCGGCTCTATAAGCAAGGAGCCCTGGCCGCCGAAGACGGCACGCAAATGGTTTTCGTAGAAGGTGCGGCCAACCTGGTGACCGGGCAGGAAGATCGCAAACGGCTGCACGACATCATGAAAACTCTGGAGGAGAAGGAAAAAATCGCGAAACTCCTCGGCGCTTATCTCGATGTGAAACAGGAGGCTGTGCGGGTTGTCATCGGACTCGATGACGCCGTGCCCTCGATGCAGAACTTTGTTCTGATCGGTGCTCCAGCGCGTTCGGGGACGGACATGTTCGGATCGCTCGCGGTAATTGGTCCAACGCGTATGGACTACCAGCACACGATGACGGCGGTTTCTTATATCGCGCGCCTGTTCGATAAAATTTTGAACGAATCGGAGTAATGAAAGTCTAGTTATGAGCAAAGGCAACGGAAAATCGCAAGCGAACGATACAGGATTGGATTTGGAGCACGAGTTGCCCGCTGGTTCACGCGACGGGGATCATTCCACCCTCGAAGCCGCATCTGGGCAGTCGTCTTCTGCGGATTCGGAATTGCAGGCGGTGAAAGCGGAACGGGATTCTTTACTGGATCGTCTGGCCCGGGTGCAGGCGGAATTTAAGAATGCACGCCAGCGGGCCGATAAAGAGCAGCAGGACTATCGCGACTATGCCTTGGCCGATGCGATTAAATCTCTGCTGCCGGTGGTGGATAGCCTCGAACGCGCCGTACAGGTGAAATCGGATGCCTCCGACCTACGGAACGGCGTTGATCTCATCTACAAGCAACTGATGGCCGCTCTAGCCAAGCTGTCGGTGAATCCGATGGTGGCCAAGGGCGAACTATTCGACCCAAGGTTTCACGAAGCCATCGAAATGGTGGAGACCAACGACGCCCCTGACCACGAGGTGGTGGAGGAGTTGCGACGCGGGTATAAATTCAAGGACCGTTTGCTGCGCCCCGCAATGGTAAAAGTCGCAAAGAATTCCGGAAGATAAGTTTCTGTGCGCTCGATTCCCCTTTTAATTTCATAGACAGGAAGGGCATTTATTCTGGCCACAAACGCAAAACGCGATTATTACGAAGTTCTCGGCGTCACTCGAACTGCGACCGAAGTCGAACTTAAGAGCGCCTATCGCAAGCTCGCCATGCAACACCATCCGGATAGAAATCCAAATAATCCGGACGCGGAAGAGCGCTTCAAAGAAGTCACCGAAGCCTACGCGATTCTGGCTGACAGCGATAAGCGCTCTTTATATGATCGCTTCGGTCATGCGGGTGTAGGCAATGTTGGTGGGGCTGGTGGCGGATTTGATCCTTCTTCCTTCCAGGATTTCGGTGAAATCTTTGGCGAGTTCTTCGGATTCGGCGATGCCTTCGGTGGCGGCGGTGGCCGCCGTCGCAGCCGGGTTCAGCGCGGAGCTGACTTGCGCGAGGACCTCACCCTCGAATTTGAAGAAGCAGCTTTCGGCGTGGAAAAAAATGTCATGGTGCGCCGCCATGAAGCTTGCGAAGAGTGCCGCGGTTCGGGCAATGCTCCGGGCAAGGGTCCCTCCACTTGCCAGTCTTGCGCCGGACGCGGCCAAGTTCGTTATCAGCAGGGCTTCTTCAGCATTGCGCGCACTTGTCCCACCTGTCAGGGCACTGGCAACGTAATCACGGATCCATGCCCCAAGTGCAGGGGCGAAGGACGCCAGCTCCGCCAGCGCTCAGTGGATGCAAAAATTCCTGCCGGCGTCGAGGATGGTACGCGGATTCGTTTTACCGGCGGAGGCGAAGCCGGGCCCTTCGGCGGACCGGCAGGCGATCTGTACATTGTGCTGCATGTGAAAGAGCATCCGTTCTTCGAGCGGGAAGGGAACGACCTGCACTGCACCGTTCCGCTGTCGGTGACGCAAGCCGCCATGGGGGCGGAGATTCAAGTGCCCACCCTCGAAGGAGAGCACACCCTCAAGATTCCCGACGGAACTCAACCTGGCACGACGTTTCGCATTCGCAACAAAGGCGTGCCGGTGTTGAATGGACACGGTAAAGGCGATCTATACGTTGAGGTTCGCGTGCAAATTCCGGGCAAGCTGAGTAAACGTCAGAAGGAATTGCTGCAAGAACTGGAAACCACTGCGCAGGTGGATAACCAGCCCATGATGCGCACGCTTTTGGGCAAGGTGAAAGATATGTTCGGCTGAACAGTTCTCGATCATCCGCTTCAACCTTGTTCCCCTACCAACATCCTTAACTTTATGGACTCGCGAATGGAATATTGTTCGACCTTTCTGAGAACTGAGAACTGACCCATGACCCGCCGCCGATTCCTCGCCGATGAAGTCTCCGGTGACCGTGCCATCTTGATCGGCGAACATGCAGACCACCTTATTCGAGTGCTGCGCGTTCGGCTTGGACAGGAGTTCGACATCGCCACCGGCGCGGCCGTGCGTCGTGGAACCATTGTTTCTGTCGATAAAACTCGAGTTGAATTCGATCTGCAAGAGGAAGTTTTCCGCACCCCTCTCGCCGATATCACCTTGCTTCTTGCCATCTTCAAATTTGATCGAATGGAGTGGGCGATCGAAAAATGCACGGAGCTCGGCGTCTCAAAAATAGTGCCCGTAATCGCCCGCCGCACTGATTCTCATCTGGCAACGGCTGCGACGAAACGGGCCGAACGCTGGCAGAGAGTGGCGCGGCAAGCTTCAGAACAGTCGCGCCGCGCCACACCTCCGGAAATTTCCGCACCCCTAAAGCTGTCCCAGGCGTTGATTGTGCAAGCAGGGTTGCGAATCGCGCTCGCGGAGTCCGAAAATCAAATGTTGCTGCGAGACGTTCTGACAACCAACCCTGGCAATCTCGGCATCGCTCTTGCCATCGGACCCGAAGGCGGTTGGACAGAGGACGAACTGGAATCCTTCCAGAAAGCCCGCTGGATTTCTGCTTCGCTGGGCGCGACTATTCTGCGCGCTGAAACCGCTGCCATGGCTGCAACCGCGATCGTCGCCTCCGCAGTATCCTCGCTCTAATTTTCCACTGCGCCAAGTGGTATCCTGACCCGCAATGGCTGTTTCCAAATCACCGCCTCGCAAATCAATGATTCACTCCGCGCCGTTTCTGCCTGACGATCGGCAGCGGCGAGCCATCGAGCACGTTCATGGTCCGATGCTGGTGGTGGCCGGGGCCGGCACCGGAAAAACATCCGTTCTGATCCATCGCATCGCCCGTCTCATCCGGGAAGGGCACGCCCAGCCCGAGGAGATGGTTGCCCTCACTTATACGCTTGCCTCCGCCAAGGAAATGCGGGAACGGGTTATGAGTCTGGTCGGAAAACCGATTCATTCCGCGACCTTCCATGACTATTGCCTGGGTTTGCTGGCGTGCGCCGATAAGAAATTCGATGTGCTCGACGATTGCGATCTTTGGATCTATCTACGTAAGCGAATTCACGAGCTTCATCTGCAACACTACGTACGAGCCGCCAATATTGGGCAGTTTCTCCGCGACCTTCAAGGGTTTCTCACCCGTTGCCACGACGAACTGGTTTCGCCTGAACAGTACGCGGCGTATGTAGCACGGCTGGAACGAGGCGAGACGGCTATTCCCCGGGTGGCGAAGTCCAAAGATCAACTAAGCGATGGGGAGATAATTGCGCGCTGCCAGGAAATCGCGCGTGTGTTTGCCACCACCGAGCGCTGGCTTCGGGAGGAAAACCTGGGCACGTTCGCTCATATGATCACGCGTGCGCACGATCTGCTGTCGACGGACGAAGACTTCCTGGTCGAGGCTCGATCGAGCGCAAAATTCATCCTGGTCGATGAATTCCAGGATGCCAACTTTGCTCAGATCAAGATTCTTTCGTTGCTGGCCGGTTCCGATGCGAACATCTTCGGCGTCGGAGATCCCGATCAAGCCATCTATCGTTTCCGCGGAGCCTCCAGCGCGGCGTTTCATTTGTTTCGCCGTTATTTTCCGGAGACGAAAGTAGTTATGCTGGATAAGAACCGGCGCTCCACCACTCCAATTTTGCAATGCGCCTTTGCGATTATCGATAAAAATCCGCCAGTGTTTTCGGGAGACGAAAAATCTCCACTGGCCTATCGCCGGAGGCCGCTGCAATCGGCCCGCGAAGAACAAGCGCGTGCTGAAGGCAAGCTTCTTCCTGCGTTTCCTGTCGAGGCGATTGCGTTCGGCAAATCTGCCGAAGCTCCCGATGTGGTCAGCATCATCGAAGAGACGCATCGCCGCTTGCGCTGCAAGTGGAAGGATTTTGGCATTCTGTATCGCTTACATAGCCACCGTGATGAAGTCGTTCAGCAGTTGTCAGAGCGCGAAATTCCCTTCTCGATTGAGAACGTGGACGTTAGCGATACCCCAGAAGTGCGCGACTTGTTCGCCTGTGTCGGCGTGGTCGTCGATTTGTCCGCAGATGCCAATCTCTTCCGCGTCGCCGCTCTACCTCAGTTCAATGTCGACCCGTTCGAACTTCGATCGGCATTGCGCGCCATCGCAAAAGACTCCCGCGATGGAAACGCCAGGCCCTTGGCCACCGTTCTCGACGGAGTGTCGGGTGGGCGTGACGTTCTAAAGTGCGTTCGCCAGGCGCGCGATGAGGTGCAAAGCAAACAAGCCAGGACGCGGGCGGCTCTTCGCTTGATCGCAGAGCAATTTCATTTAAATGTCGAGTCACCGATTCTGCAGGCGGCATTGCAGTTTGCCGCCGAGTGGGAACAAAAGCCGCTGACCAAAACTAAAGAACTTGGCGAATGGATCGAATACCTGGCTCTATTCCGGGAGACGAGCGGCGTGATTCCGATGGCGTCAAAGGAAGACGAAGACGCCGTGCGGTTGATCACGGCGCACGGGGCCAAGGGGCTTGAGTATCCGCATGTATTCATCTTGCGGGTCACCTCGTCTTCATTTCCCGCCAGCTACCGCGAGGCTTTAGTAGAATTCCCGCGCGAGTTGCGCGATCCCGATTCAGTGGTTGGCGGGGACGACAAGACGCTTCACGATCAGGAAGAGCGCCGGCTTTTCTATGTGGCCATGACCCGCGCCAAGGATTCATTGCACATTTATGGAAAGCGGGGAACGGGCCGCGACCAAAGTCCGCCCGGCTTCCTGCGCGAGATGATTAGCAACCAATCCCTACAACCCTGGTTGCGATCCCGGCAAGCGTTGCCGTCGCAGCCCGAGTTGATCGATATTGCTGCCGGGGCCGATCCGGCTACTGCAGCGGGTTCGCGCTTGCCGGCGTGGCTCGAGATCGCTCCTCTCGAAGGCCTGGCGGCCAGCCTGAGTGCTTCGGCGGTCGAGTCTTATGAGAATTGTCCGCTGCAGTTTAAGTTTGAGCGCGAGTGGAAATTGTCGCGCGAGGTTCGCGCCGCTATGCATTATGGCGCAGCCATGCACCGCGTGCTGCTCACTTATTACCAGTCTGTTCGATTGGGACGAACCAAAAGTGATGAGGAACTTTTGCAACAGTTTCGCGACGATCAAGGGGTGTCTGGTATTCAGGACGAATATCAGAGGCGCTTGTATTTGGATCAGGGAGTCGAACAGCTCAAGGAATTTTTGGCGGCAACGCATTCCACCTCTGCGCCCGAGGTCCTGCACACGGAGGAATGGTTCGACGTACAAGTTGCCGGCATAAAAGTGGTGGGCAGGATCGATCGCATCGATCGCGCGGCCGATGGAAGCGTGAACATCATTGACTACAAAACCGGCAAAGCCCGCTCGCAGGAAGATGCTGACGAAAGCCTGCAACTCTCTATCTATGCCATGGCTGCTCGCGAAAAATGGGGATATCCAGTGGGCGCTTTGGTTTTTCACAACCTCGAAGGCAACGTGTCGGTTTTTTCAAAACGTACGGACTTTCAATTGGAAGAGGCGAAAGAGCGGGTTGCCGCCGTAGCGCGAGGAATTGCGGACGGAAACTTCAAGCCGAAGCCTGATTTCTACTGCAACTTCTGTGCCTTCCGGGGATTGTGTCCGGCCAAGGAAAAGCTGGTTCCGAACCTGGCCTCGAATCCCGCTCAGAATAAAAATTGAAATGTCTCGCACAAAAAACTTAGGGGACGCTTGGTAGCGTCCCCTATTTGCCTTTTTACGACTTGCTTAATGCTTCTTTTTCTTTTTTGCCTTTTTCTTGGTTGCCATTGGTTCTATTCTCCCTTCCATTTTCATGGAAAAATCTGCAACGATGTTTTGTTGCGACTACTTGAAGTATTCAGTTATTGAAAAATGAAGTCAAGAAAAAAATGCACCTGGAGTGGCGGGCGATGCTGTACCAAAGTCACCGCGAGAAGCGAGCGATTCAGAAATTATCGCGCGGCTCCGATCGAAATGAAATCTCACCCTCCGATCTGCGAGAAGGTTCAAAGACCAAACGTACCGTATCGCTCGGGCTTGGTAGGTTGCAGTGCTGGAGCTCAAGAGTGATCCCATATCCCGACCCCGTCCCTGCCTGGATTCGATCTTTTCCCGAGCGCAGCATCTATAATGAGAGCTGCGAATCTTCGCGGGAGCATGATCAATGGCGGCTTTCGAGGATGTTGTCATCATTTCTGGTTGTCGCACTGCGGTAGGAAAATTTCAAGGCAGTCTTGCCGATTTAAGCGCGACACAGTTGGGCGCGGTGGTCGTGCGCGAGGCGGTGAATCGCGCGGGAGTTAATTCCGATCAGGTCGATGAGTGCATCATGGGCAACGTTCTTCCCGCAGGCCTCGGACAAAATCCAGCTCGGCAAGCTGCGATCTTCGGCGGATTGTCGCCGGCGACAGGTGCCATGACAATAAACAAAGTCTGTGGCTCCGGATTGAAAGCCGTCGCGCTCGCGGCGCAAGCGGTGCAAACGGGAAACAGTTCCATCGTAGTCGCGGGCGGCATGGAGTCGATGACGAACGCTCCCTATCTGCTGCCGCAAGCGCGCAAAGGCTACCGCCTGGGCAACGGAAAAGTAATCGACTCCATGGTGCAGGACGGACTCTGGGATATTTATAACGACTACCACATGGGCATCACCGGGGAAAACGTCGCGGAAAAATACGGCATCTCGCGCGAAGATCAGGATGAGTTCGCAGTAAATTCGCATCGCAAAGCGCTGGCCGCCTGGAAAGAGTGCCGCTTTAAATCGCAGGTCGTTGCCGTAGAACTTCCGGCGAAGAAAAAAGGCGACGCTCCAATCTGGTTTGAGAAGGACGAATCTCCGCGTGAGGACACGACGATCGAAACCCTTCGTGGCTTAAAGCCGGCGTTCAAGAAAGATGGAACTGTAACCGCCGGCAACGCTCCGGGCGTGAATGATGGAGCGGCAGCCGTGGTCGTGACCAGTGCAGCGCGCGCGAAGGAAATCGGAGCGCAACCAATGGTTCGAATCGTTGCGCAAGCGACCAGCGGCGTCGAACCCCAGTGGGTCATGATGGCGCCGGTCGATGCGGTGAGGAAAATCTGGGAGAAGACGGGCTGGAAAAAAGACGACGTCGATCTTTATGAATTGAACGAGGCGTTTTCTGTGCAGGCCCTCGGGGTGACACGAGAACTCGGACTCGACCTTAATCGAGTAAACGTGAACGGCGGAGCGGTCGCCATCGGACATCCCATCGGGGCCAGCGGTGCGCGCGTACTGGTAACGCTGATTTATGAAATGGCCCGCCGCAATGCGAGGCGAGGAATTGCTGCGCTTTGCCTGGGCGGAGGAAATGCGGTGGCGATGGCGGTGGAAAGGGATTAGCAGAAGAAGGATTAGCCAGAGAAGGATTAGCTGTATGCCGCCAGGGAAGAGGCCGATGCTTTCAGACTGACCGTGAATACCGCTCCGCCCCCTGGAGCATTGGCGGCTTCGATCGTTCCTTGATGTTCCTTCATCACTGCTTTGCAGATGCTCAGGCCTAATCCCGTTCCGCGGCCCGGCCTCTTGGTCGTGTAGAACGGATCAAAAATGCTGGCCAGAATGTCTCCCGGGATTCCGGGGCCATCATCGTGAAAACTGGCCCACACCGATTCGCCGGTCGTTCCCAATCGAATCCTAAGGGTTCCGCGGTCGCGTGATTCTCGAATCGCCTGTTCCGCATTCAAAATCAAATTCAGAAATACCTGCATCAATTGGTGCGGATCGCCCTGCACCCGCGGCAAAGTTGGTTCCGGCAAAAAGTCCACGCTGATGCTGTTTTTTCGCAGTGAATAAGCATGAAGATTCAGAGTTCGCTCCACGATTTCCCCCAAATTTACCGGGGTCTTTCCTGGCGAGGGTGGCCGCGAAAAATACGTCAGATTGTGAACGATCTCGGCGGCGCGACGCGCCTGCTGTTGCAAGATGCCGACCTGCTTGCGGGCCGCATCCGAGGTCTGGCTGTCTTGCAAGAGTTCGCTTACTCCCAGAATGCTGGTCAGGGGATTATTCAGTTCGTGGGCAACGCCGCCGATCATGGCTCCCATCGCTGCCAGGCGTTCGCCCTGGACGATTTGCTGCTCCATCTTTCTTTCGGTGGTGATATCTCGCACGGAAATGATCGCGCCCCCGAGTTTGCTGTCCGCGTCAAAAAACTGGCTGGCAGAAGCCCGCATCGTACGCCATCTTCCATCGCGATGGCGCGCGCTGTATTCCGCCGATCCAAAACTTTTCGTTCCAGCAAGCACGTCGTGATAAAGTGCCGCCAATTCCGGCGAATGATTTTCCGTCTCCGATATCTTCTTGCCCAACAAGTCTTCCGGTTCAAGCCCCAGCAGATCGCGAACCCGCGAACTCACAAAAGTGTAATGCTCCTGCAGGTCGACTACGAGAATCAGGTCCGGGAAGCTCTCCAGTAAACGCCGCCGGAATTCTTCCTGCTGCAAGAGTTGCCGTTCGAGTTTGCGCCTTTCCGTAACGTCGATCAGCGTACCCTGATAACGGATTAATTTTCCCGAAGCGTCCCAGACCGCTCGCGAAGATTCCAGAAATACCGCGAGTGTTCCGTCTTTCTTGCGGAGGGAAATCTCTCTGGCCCGAACTCCTCCGCGATCGTCCGCAGCGCGGCCGAGAATCGGAGGTTCGGCTGGATTGACATTCAGTGTGCCGGGCGCGACCGCCAGCAACTCTTCTTTCGTCGTGTAGCCCAGAATATCTACCAAGGCGGGATTCGCGTCGAGCAGTCTGCCTTCGGGCGTGCAAAAATACGCTCCCTCTTGCAGGGTCTCGAAGAGTTCGGTGAAACGAAGTTCCTTTTCATGCTGTCCGGTAACGTCGCGGCCGAGTGCGCTGGCGCCGACTACCTCGCCGCTTTTTATAATCGCATTCAGAACGCAATCAAAGTAGAGGAGCCGCGAATTGTTCTTAAGGCGAATGCACACTGTGCCCGCCCAGTGCCGCTGGTCCAGAAAACGCGCGAGACCTGCTTCGACACTTTCGCGGCTGGGTTCGTCGACAAAGTCGAAAAACTTCTTGCCCACGATTTCCGTGAAGGGAAGTCCGATGAGGTCGCTAATGCTCTTATTTACTGTCCGGACGGTGCCATCCAGAGAAACCGCGCAAGCTGCATCTTCCAGCGAGTCAATGAGTTCTTTGAAATTACGCTGGGAACGCGCAATCATGTCGGAGAGCTGATCGAGTTGTTCCTCGGAGGGCGCCGCGCCGACGTGAGCCTGCAAATCCTGTAAGAGGGACTTAAGTTCGACCACTTCTCTTCGGCGCCCATAGGCATAAACCGCCAAGAGCACCGACAACAAAAGGACGCCCAGCGCCGCTGGACCTAAATGATAAGGAAGAGTTTCCAGCCGTTCCCAGGCCAGCACGGCAAAGCCCGTGGCCAGTAACACCATGAAAAGCAGAATCCATCGCCAAAGCTGAGATTCTTCGCGCTCGAAATTTTGCGGAGGACGGTTTTGCGGAGCGCGGTTCGTCAACGGGCGGGTCTGCCGATCGGCACCGGGGGTTACCTGGTTCATGCGTTACCTGGTTTTGCGTCCGTGGAACAGAGTCTTAATCGCTTAAGCCATCGTAATTGTACGGAGTTACTGCGACAACCTTTGTTGTTGGAGACCTTGGTACGTAGGGCCAACTGCGCTTTGGGACTTTAGTGACCGCCATCACATGGACTGGTGCGCCCCGTCATGGCTGGTCTTCCCGTGGAGGCTGAGAATAAAGATGAAATATTTCGGGAATTTGGCAGGGGTGAGCAAGGCAAGTTTCCGAGACTGGCTAGCGCGGATGTAGTTGGCCAAAGCCTCACCGTTGAGGCGAAAAGGGGGACGCGCCATGAAAAGTACAGTCGAAGTTCCGCAAGAAGTTAAAGCTACTCCACAAGTAGAGTGGACCGTGCCGCTGAGTTCTCTGGAGCGCATGATGAGCGCTCCGGCGCCGGTTCGTCCGATTTTTTCCGACAGCCTGCTGCATTACGAAGGGCAAAAAGGCAGGCAAACCTGGGCGACTCTGGCATCGGTCTTCTTGCAATGCTCGCTAGTCGGAGTGATGTTGTTGCTGCCGTTGTATTTCACTCAGGAACTTCCCAAATCGCAGTTGCTGACCTTCCTGGTTGCACCACCGCCGCCGCCCCCGCCTCCGCCAGCAGCAGAGCAGGTTGCCCGCATCACAAAGCAGATTCAGACCGACATGATCTCGGGCGGGCAGCTGCGCACGCCGACCCGTATTCCGCAGAAAGTTCAGATGATTAAAGAAGAAGATGCGCCTTTGCCTGTGGCGGGTGGGGGTGGCGTTGTGGGCGGCGTTCCGGGCGGAATTCCGGGCGGTCAGCTTGGGGGAGTGATTGGAGGCATCGTCAGTTCCTCCGCGAACGTGGCGGTTGTTCCCAAGTTTCAGCCGGTCGTGCCGCAACGAGTGCGAATCTCGCAAGGCGTAACCGCGGGAATGCTCATTCACAAAACGCAGCCGAGTTATCCAATTCTTGCGCGGTCGGCACGCATTCAGGGTACCGTCATTCTCAAGGCCATCATCGACAAAGACGGCAACATTCAGGATCTGCAGTTGGTCAGCGGGCATCCGTTGCTGGTGCCTGCGGCGATTGCCGCAGTGAAAGAGTGGCACTACAAGCCGTTCCTGCTAAACGGCATTCCAACCGAGGTTGAGACAACGGTCGACGTGAATTTCATTTTGTCAGGGAGTTAGCACAGGAAGAAAAAATTTTTAGTTGCGAGGTGTCCTATGGCAGTCCTGGAATTTAAACCGGACGCGCCCGTCGTCAGCGAACATGGTTCCGCAGTTTCCATCAAAAATGTTTTGTACGCCACGGATTTTTCGGCGACCTCCGAGTCGGCGTTCCCATACGCGAGCGCAATTTGCCGCCGCTTTGGCAGCACATTGCACGTTGTGCACGTTCTTTCCGACGCGAATATTTACCTCATGACCGGTGGCATTGACTACGTCACGGTGGGCGCAATTTACGACGATGCTTATCTGCTGGCGCAGGAAAAGGTCGAGCAACTTTCCGCACGCCTGGGGAGCATTCCGTACCGCAGCTATATTCGTCATGGCTCAGTCTGCACGAACCTGAAAGAGATTGTCGCGGAAAAGGCAATCGATCTCATCGTGGTTGGAACCCACGGCCGAACGGGGATGGGGAAACTTTTGCTTGGCTCCGTAGCGGAAAACATTTTACGCCATGCTACCTGCCCGGTTTTGACGGTCGGACCGAACGTCCGCGGCCGTGCCCGGCTCCCAGAAATGATTACGCAGGGTAGGGAAGTGGCTCCGGTTGAGCTCGAGTTGCGCAACATTCTTTACGCCACGAACCTGACCGTCGATTCCAAGGTGGTCGCGCCGGTCGCAGTTTCGCTGGCCGAAGAGTTCGGTGCTGCTTTTACCCTCATGCACGTCTTCGAACATTATCCCGACCTCAGTGCCAAGCCCGGACCTATCGAAGCAGCAGTCGAGCAACTGCATTCCCTGGTTCCGAAAGATGCCGGTGTGGCTTATCCACCAGAAGTTGTGATGGAGTTTGGTTCGGCGCCGAAGTGCATCGTCAAGACGGCAGTCGAAAGAGAAGCTGACCTCATCGTATTGGGATCTCGTCCCGCCGGACTTACAGGCCACCTGCCGTGGAGCACGGTGCATGAGGTCGCGGCTTATGCGCCTTGTCCAGTGTTGACCGTGCCCGCATAGCAGATCGCCTAAGGCTGGGATGATTTCGGTTTTGAGTGTAATGGCCTGGTTACGCCAGCTGACAATTCCAGTTCCGTGGAAGAGTAGGCAATGGCTGTGCTCACGATCCTGTTACTGGAGCTTTGCGTATTCGGCTTTTGCTTCTTTCAGGATCGGAATATCGGGATCGGCGTCTTTCCAGAGGGCGAGGAAATCCTGGTAGGCGGTTTTGGCGTTGGCGGCATCGCCAGAGAGGGCGTAGCCGCGGGCTACACCCAGGTGCGCCAATGCGGCGATCGGGTCGTCCAAGATGATGCTGGGATGATGGAGGATTTTCTGGAACTCGCCTGCCGCTGCCGCGCCCTTGTGTGCCGCAAGGTACGCCTGGCCTCGCATGTAAACAATGTATAGAGGGAGTTGCCAGATCGAACCGAGTTCATAGGACGAAGTCGGGGCGAGCGCTTCGATTGCCTGAGTGGGGCTGCGGCTTCCGAGAGCAGCAGCTGCGCCGATGATGGGCAAGTAGTAAAGCCGCACATGCGTGTCTTCCGGGTAGCGCTTGGTCAGCTCGGAGGTCAGGCGCCTGGCTCGATCGGAATCGCCGGCCAGCCCCAGCGCGATCGCGGATGGTGCTTCAATATCTTTCTGGGTCGAGAGTGCAAGCGCGGTCTGGGCCCGCTTTTTCGCGCTTGCCATATTGCCGACCAGTGCGTCCTCCAGTGCAGCTTGCGCCTCGCTGGTCGCCGTTGACTCTTTGTCGTCCGCGCGTTGCGCCGATTGGGATGAGTTGCCTCTCAACTTCCGCGCCTTGGCAAACTGCCCGGCATAAACGGCCGCACGGGATTCCACCTCGGATTTTCCGAGTTTCTCCGCCTCGTGCTCCATTCCTGCCGCGTTGTGTTGCAGAAAGTCAATCTCGTAAAGGTAATGGTGAATCTGACTGTCCAGATTGTGGGCTTGCGCCTCCTGCGCGGCAGCCCTGGCTTCGTCCAATCGATTATTCTCCAAGTACCCTTGCACGAGATTGCCGTACAAGATGGAGCTTTCTGGGTTGAGCTTTACCGCCTGCTGGCTTGCGGCGAGAGACTTATCGTACTCGCCCCATTCGCGGTAGGTACCTTGCAGCATGACGAGTGGAACGACATCCCGGGGGTAGGTCTGCACCCACAACTCGCAGGTCTTTTGCAACGCCTCCAGGTCTCCGGTAACGGCCCTTTCATATTGAGCGGTGATGTTAAACTTTTCCCGGTCACTTGCGCGTTCGCGCAGCTCGTAAGCCTTGCGAATACTCTCGGCGCCACGGACGGTTTGGCCCATGTTGTAGTAGCTGACGCCCAGTCCGGCATAGGCCATAGCGAAATTGGGATCGAGTTCGACGGCTCGTTGGTATAACAGAAGGGCAGCAGGAAAATCGCCCTTCACCAACAGCGCCTGACGGCCCAAGCTATAGGCGTTCAACGCCTCCAGCGAGGGGGTGGTCACGCTCTCCGGCGGGGCATCATATTTTTGTACCGAGGCCAGCGATTCGCCCAGCTTCTTGCGTAGTTTCGTCGCCGCCTCGCCCAGCGCTCTCAGCACCTGCTCTTTGCTGTTGGCCGTGTCCTGCTCGTTCGCCAGTTCGTCGCCGTTACGGCAGTTCACCGCTTTCAGTCCCACGACGTACTGGCTGCCCAGACTGGAAATGGACCCTTCAATCGTGGCCGCACTTGCGGTACGCTGGCAGACTTCCCGGGATACCTCGTGCGTAAGCCTCGCGTCCTTCGGCTGCGCCATCAGAGCCAGGGTCTGGGCGACACGCTGATCAGAAAGTGGGTTCAGGAAGGGAGACTGTTCCAGTTGCGCCGACAGCCCTTGCCGCAGCGTGCCGTCGAAAATTGGTTCGCCAGTCGTGTTGGTAAAATCGGCCAGGACGATGGAGTCCTTCGCGGCCAGGCCCACATTTTTCTGTCGGGACGCGGACCGGTAATAAAGGCCTCCAGCAATCAATGCCGCAACCACCAAGGCCGACCCTACCACGAGCCATGTACGCCCGGACGCCCATCGCCTTCCCTGGGCGGCCCGAGGAACGCCGGGCGTCGAATGGGTCCGCGCAGTCGAGCGCAACTCGGGGGCAGCGGAGGACGGCAGTTGTGAAACGCGCGATTGTGAAATCGATTGTGAACCTCGGGTTGATCCCGACCGTTTCGCTTCGCTAGCCGTGACCGGCGAGGCGCCCGTCCCTACATCGTCTGTGGCAGCAGCCGGAGGCCGCCCGCTCTCTGAATCTCGCTTCAGCCGTTGCAACTCCGCTCGCATTTCGGAGGCATGCTGATAGCGCAGTTCGCGATCTTTCTCCAGCGC
>Ga0302319_10010339_pt1 | contig 17799 bp, 15 predicted proteins | sample Bog_T0_2_FD_203319 | JGI IMG/M metagenome (GOLD analysis project Ga0302319, IMG submission 203319) | Peat permafrost microbial communities from Stordalen Mire near Abisko, Sweden - Bog_T0_2 | ecosystem: Environmental > Terrestrial > Soil > Wetlands > Peat | place: Sweden: Abisko, Stordalen Mire...
CTGGTATGAATCGTCGTGGAGCCGTTCTGGCAACGACATTTCCCCCATGCGATCCTGAGTAGCTCAATGGCAGAGCATTCGGCTGTTAACCGAAGGGTTGTAGGTTCGAGTCCTACCTCAGGAGCCAATTTATCAATGACTTAGCTCATGCTGCGCTCTGCTCTGCGCTCCGTTTGTCTGGAAAGCTAGTTGTGCGACCCTCTCCCCGGCGGTCGTCATCTCATCTGTTACAACGTCTCCGTAGATATTCATGGTCGTCCTGATGTCCGTGTGCCGCATCATCTTTTGCTGCACGGCTACGGTCGTGCCCACAGCGTCAAGCCATGAGCGGTAGGTATGCCTGAAGGTATGCGTCCCAAGGTGACCGAGCTTCGCAGCCGTCGCAGCCCTTTCAAGTTCGACACAGACACCCGTGTACGAATAGGGGAGCCGTCCGAGTTTGAGAGGGCTTGCGAATATCCAGTCCTTAGCGTCCGAGAAGACCGCACGCTGTTTATGGGCCTGGAGACGATCAAGCAGTTCGCGCGTTAGAGTGAAAGCTCTTTCGGAGCCTTCCGTCTTCACATCGTCTACGCGCTGATTGACGATGCCACGGCGGACACTCAGCGTTGACCCTAGCCAGTCCACATCGTCCCATTGCAGGGCGAGCGTCTCGCTAATGCGAAGCCCAAGACATACAGACACAAGCGCCATCGTTGCGAACGGTTCGCGCAGCTCTCGGATCAGGGAAGTAAACTCCCCCACTGTGAGACTGCGCGGTTTGCGGACTCGCTTCGTGGCTCCCTTGTTCTGGACCAGGGACATCGGGTTGCGCGTCGGCTCCATGAGACCAGCCCACATCGCAAACTCCAAGAGCGCGTGCATAAGGGAGCGCACATGCGTCTTAGACTTTGGAGCTAAAGGAAGCTCACGGAGCCACAGCTCTACCGGGCGGGGCTGCACAGCCTTGATTGGCGTGTCTCCCCACTTCGGCGCAATGTGATTGCGTAGAAACGCCCGATACACCCGCGCCGTGGAGTGGCGAGTGGGCATCCGTTCCGCTTCGTAACGTGCGATCACGCTTTGCACTGTGTCTCCGTCCGGGGCTTTCGATTCGTGAATATCAAGGCGGCTAACTTCGTTCCATGCCGCCGCTTTGGTTGGGTATTCTTGTTTGCGTCCGATGCGCTTCGACCTGCGAATCGGCCCATCGTACCAAAGGAAATTCCAGGTTTTGCGCCGCTTGTCGTAGCGCACGGACCCGGTTGTGTGTCGCTGAGTTCTCAATGCTGCCTCCTGTCAGCAGTGTCAGCGGATGACGCGCACAGAATAGCATCAAGCTCCGCTTTTAAGAACCTCCAAACGCTGCGTTGCACGCCAGAGAGCTTGTGAGCGGGTATCTTCTTCTCTCGCGCCCACTGGCATACAGTGCGCGGCTTGACCTTCAGATAGAGGGCGGCTTCGCCTGCCGTTAGCCATTCTGTGTGATAGCTCTGGGGCAAAGGGTCAAATGTGGAGTATTTGGATGCGGACACGGGGACAGGCTGACCCGCGTAGGGCAGAGCGACAACAGAGGATGAGCGGATGATGGTAAGCGATCACTTCGATGCTGGTGCGCTGTCCACCGGCGCGTTCTTCGGATCTGGTATCTGCCGAAGTAACTTCCGGTGGACAGCTATTCATCGACAGTATTTGCGTCAATCGCGATTAGGGGATGAAAGAGCGCAAATACCGTTCGATAATTGCTAATGAGCCGCTTATGCAGCATCACTCAATACGATGGGATCACCAAGAGGGATGACCTCTGATTCCTTCCCGCTCCTATCCATCATGTACGCGTGCTGTAGCTCCACCTCTTCCAAGATTTCGGTTAGAGGCCAGCCGTTCTCAATGCACGCGTCCACTGCTACAAACAGTTGAGTGTTCACAGATTCCCAAAGTTTTTCTTCAACCACATCAGTGATGGCGTCCCGGCCAAAACCAACATCGAGGCAACTGTCCAGGGCATCTTCAAGTGCCTTACGTGCCTGACACCCGCTGCATTCATTGTGGTCGTTCTCGCTCACGACCGTTTGAATTCTCTCGGTAGATTCGGTGGTTGCTGCGGCATTGCTACTTGCTGCGTTGTCGATAGCTACTGTAGACATGTTTGTTTCCTCCGTTTGTGCGCCGATGACCCCAGCTCCGGTTCTCCTTGTGGGAGGTTGATACACGTGCTAATTGTTGATTGGAGAGAGATTGTTCAGAATGTGGCTGATCTCGGGCGCAACGGCCCCCACTTCAACTTGAGTCGTTATCCAGGATGTAACGATCAAGTGCGTCGCGTGGAATCCGCAGGACGCAATAGTAGCGCTTATGCTTTTCTTCGGGCGTGGTTGCGGACACGGGGACAGGCTGACCCGTAGATGGGAGAGCGTCAACACAGGATGTGCGGATGATGAGGTTCGATCAGTTCGGTAAAACCCGCTGGCCGGACCATTCCTTTGCGCTGGTATCTGCGAAGGTAACGTTCCATGTTGGACAGCTCAGTCTCGTAACGGTGTAACGGGCGAATACGAAGAATGAGATTCAATGCTAGCACGGAAAAGTGCTACGTAATGCAGAGTGCAGAAATTATTCGATAGGGCGCCTCAGGGGAGGGAGTCGAAGAGGTCCTTCGTCTTCACGGAGAGCGCGGCTGCCAACTTCACGATGTTCTCCAGACCAACATTGCGCTCACCCCGCTCGACCCCACCGATGTAGTTCCTGTGCAGACCGGCAATCTCGGCCAGTTCCTCTTGAGAGAGTCCACGCTCCATTCGGAAGGCTCGAACAGCCTCACCGAATCTCGCTTTGATCGTGGGTTGCTTCACCCTGCCATGCTTCGACCACGACCACTATGAGTCTACACACTATGAGTGTTATACTTTTAGCGTCGCCGACCGAGATGTGTCATTCCAGTTCCATCTAGGGAGGCAGAGCCATGTCTACGTCTGAATATCTGACCCCGGAAGAGGTCGCCGCGATTCTCAGGGTTTCGCCGAAGACCGTCGTTCGAAGGTTCCAACAATGCGAGGGCGTGATAGACCATGGAAGCCCTGAGACCAAGTACAAGCGGAGGTATCGCGTGCTCCGCATCCCACGGGCTGTATTAAACATGTATATCCACCAAAAAAGGGTGAGATAGCCGTTCCTATAGGGTACGGACCGTCTGCGCGTCGCGCGCTAGGCGCCCTTTGCCTTGGTCTCCTGCTTGGGCAGACCCGTGTGGTACTCCGTTGACGGGGACGTTGCTACCCCCTCGCTGAGGATTGCCCCGTGCTTCCCAACCCTGGATGATGTTATCGTAATCCCATTCCTTGATGCCCAGTCCGCGACCATGGGATGTGGTTGCTGCGTCGGGTCTGAATCGTTCTTCAAGCTCATCTATCGTCTCCTTTGGTGCTTTGCCACCTGCCGTGTAGATGTGCAGCAACGTATCGCCGCTTGGTCTGCGCGTCGCGCGCTAGGTGTCCTTGTCCTTGGGTGCCTTGCCGGGCAACCGTGTGTGATACTCCGCCCCCGGACGCGTTGGCACGCACTGATGGTGCGTCCGACCGTCCGGTGTAGTCCTCGATGACACGATCGTAAGACCCCTTCTTGAAAGAAATTCCGTGACCTTGCGACTCAACCGTTCTTCCGGTTGCTCCGAGCTTGTCTGCGATGTCATTGATTGCCTCCCTTGGTGCTTTGCCGCCCGCGGTGTAAATGTGCAGCAAGGTGTCGCCGCCTGGTCTGTGCGCTAGGCGTCCTGCTTGTCCTTGGGCTGGCCCTGATCCGGCACGGAGGAGAAGATCGTAGCGCCCCCGTTCGGGAACGATGCCTCGTGCAGCCATCGTCCGTCCGCGGTCTGCCTGGATGAAGTGATCGTACCGCCCTGACTCGATAAGTGTTCCACGACCGCGCGATGTGATGCCGCTTTCTGCTCCGGCGTCCTTGAAGTCGTTGATTGTGTTGTAGAGTCCTTCGGCTGCTCCGGGGTGATTGGAGGTTCCATTGAGTCCTTCCTTTCTTGACGCTGCTTTGACTACAGGTTGCCGATAGCTATGGGACATCGACTCCTGTATTTCGAGACTAGGACGAATACTTCATTATGGATTGGTTTTTGCAGCGTGCTCTTCAGTCCATTTCCGCACACGCTCCTGCGCTTGCAATAGCTCTGTGCTGGAGAGATGAGATGCTACGCCATCTCTGACGGCCGACAAGTCACTTTCAACAGTGACTACCGGTTTGCCCGCTGAGCCAAGCTCTAGCCAGAAGTAAGCCTCCCCATGATCCAGGGGTACACCTTCACCTACGGCGTACAGCGTTCCGAGAAGGTTCTGTCCGTCCGTATTCCCCTGATCTGCTGCCTTGCGAAACCAGACGGCCGCCTGAGCATCGTCCTTTGTTACTCCCAATCCCTTGTAGTACATCAGGCCGAGACCACATTGTGCCTCTGCGTCTCCCTGATCGGCTGCCTTGCGGAGCCAGAGAATTGCCTTCGCGAAATCCAGGGGTACACCCTCACCTGCGGCATACATGGCTCCGAGTTCAGCTTGCGCCTCAGCGATCCCCTGATCTGCTGCCTTGCGATACCAGATGGCGGCCTGTGCGAGGTCCTTTGGCACGCCCAACCCCTTCTCATAATCCACGCCAAGGTTGAATTGTGCCTCCGCGAGACCCTGATCTGCTGCCTTCCGGAACCAGAGGACAGACTGCGCATAGTCTTGGGGTACAACCGCTCCGATTGCATACAACAACCCCAGTGCAGATTGAGCAAACGCCCCACCCTGGTCGGCTGCTTTGCGCATCCAGAAAACAGCTTGAACATTGTCCGGGGGAACACCATGGCCGCGCGCATACATTGCGCCTAAAGAGAGTTGAGCATCCGCATAACCTTGATCGGCTGCTTTGCGGTACCACATGGCACCCTGCACGAAATCTTGAGGTTCACCTTTTCCGGTGACGTACATCTTGCCAAGCTCATACTGCGCGTTCGCGTCACCGCGATTGGCTTTGTCCCTTAGTGCGGCATCGCTTTGTGCGATGGCCGCGATGGCCACTGTCGAAGATGCCAGTGTTAGCACAATTATTCGAAGGCTCATTGACATGGTTCCTCATCACCTTAATCTGCATTTCGACAGGCTTGACCTATTGGTCCAAATTGTTGCCTATCATTCCTGTGTCTAATTCACCACGTAGTGGAAGCGCAGGATCAGGTTTGGCCCATGAAACTCTTTGGGTAACGCTTGAAACTGGCCTTCGCTCAGGATCGAGTCCCACGCGGCCTTGTCGATCTCCTGGTCATGTGTCGAGCCGTCCAGCTTCATGTCGCCGACGGTGCCGTCAGGAAGGATGGTCACGATGATAAAGGTCTCGCCGCGTTTCATCAGCGGCGGCTCGGTCTCTGAGGGCAGCAGCGGAAGCCAGTTGTGCAAGATTTCACCGTGCATGCGCTCCAGCCAGGGGGTGAAGTCGACGCCCTGCGTGTCAGAGAGCACGTCCACGCCTCCGGCTGCGTTGGCTCCCTTAGCCGTGGGAACCTCGTTGCGGTTGTCATCATGGCCTGGACCGCGGGCCGAATCGCGAATAGCGTCATTAAGCGCATCAGTGGCCGTGCGCCGCGAGCTAATGTTCGGGGTCGTGGAAGGCTGCGGCGGTGCATCCACAACTGCACTCTGTGGCGCAGGGTGTGCTTCAAACCACTTTTGAGCGCGTTCCTGCACCTGCAAGAGGGCGGCGCTGGATAAGAGAGAACCGGCATGATCTCTCAGTGTGGGAATATCGCCTGACTTGAAAATATCCATTTTGCCCGTCGCGGCCAGGTCGAGCCAGAAATAAGCCTCTGCGAAGTTCTGCGGCACACCCAACCCCAGCCCGTAAGACGCTCCAAGTCCGAACTCAGCATCCGCATTCCCCTGATCAGCAGCCTTGCGATACCAAGCTATGGCTTGCACATAGTCCTGGGGTACACCAATGCCTTTGTTGTAGAGGTAGCCGATAGTCGCTTGGGACACTGCATCACCCTGCATGGCGGCCTTGAGATACCAAGCCGATGATTGTGCGTCATCCTGAGGTACGCCAAGCCCTTTGGCGTAGAGGTAGCCGAGGCCCGCTTGCGCGGCTGCATTACCCTGGTCAGCGGATTTGCGATACCAGGCTGCCGCCTGTGCGTCGTCTTGAGGAACTCCTAGACCGAAGCTGTATTCGACCCCAAGACAGAATTGCGCATCTGCGTCGCCCTGATCCGCAGCTTTGCCAAACCAAATTGCAGACTGCGGGTAATCCTGGGAGACACCTCTACCTATGTAGTACATACTGCCAAGTTTGTATTGAGCCTTTGCATTGCCTTGTTCGGCAGCTTTTCCATACCATAATGCCGCCTTTGCATCGTCCTGAGTTACACCCAAGCCGCCGCTGAATAGCAAGCCCAAGCCGAATTGAGCATCCGCACTGCCATGTTCGGCAGCGAGAGCGTACCATGCGGCAGCTGCGGTGAAGTTCTGTGGAACACCTTGCTTGCCCACCAGATATATCGAACCAAGCAGGAATTCCGCATCTAAGTTGCCTTGGTCAGCAGCTTTGCGCAGCCACACAACTGCAAGTTTGTTGTCCCCGGGGACCCGCTCCCCCTTGGTGTACAAGGATCCGAGTGTAAGCTGCGCAATTGGATCACCCTCATTGGCTTGTTCTTTCAATTTGGCGATGCTTTGGGCGGCAGCTCCGAGGTTTAAGCTGCTGAATAAGAGCAAAGCAGAACATGCCTTAGCAAAAGCGCGGCCCGAGACCATGATCCACCTCCGTGTACCGAAACTTTTCTAACCCAGATGCACGGGGTCGTCATGTCAATACTCAAGAAAAGAGCCACTTCATAATGAAAGCTCAGCAATGAATTGAATCTCCACAGCATCACACGGGAACTCCAAATCGGCGTCAAGACCCCACCGGACGCATTACAGTGGCATAGAACGCGGGTGCGCAACGTGTCCATCGTCAATATCGAGAAGTTGCGAAGGGCTTGAAAACGAGTCTGCCGGAGTTGTTTGGGCGGCTCTAGGCCGGCACACCCGATGGGAGGCGCAATTGACCCGTCAGAGGCCGTAAGATGGCTCCATCCCAAATTTGGCAGCGTGAGGCGGGCGGAGCATGACGAGCCAGGAATTGAAGGCGACACTGTGGGCGGCGGCGGACAAGCTGCGCGCTCAGATGGATGCGGCGGAGTATAAGCACCTCGTACTGGGATTGATCTTCCTGAAGTACGTCTCCGACGCCTTCGATGAGCGGCGGGCGGCTGTGGCGTCGGAGGTGGCGGACTCTGCGAATGAGGACCGCTATCTGGAGGACCCAGCAGACCGGGCGGCGGCGCTGGAGGACCGGGACTACTACCGGGAGTCGAATGTCTTCTGGGTGCCGCAGAGCGCGCGGTGGGAGACGCTCCGCAATCAGGCGAAGCTGCCGGACATCGGGCGCATTCTGGACGATGCTCTGGTGGCCGTGGAAGACAACAACCCGCGGCTAAAAGGAATCCTCGACAAGCGCTTTGCGCGGACGCAGATTGAGCCATCGCGCCTGGGGCAGTTGATTGATCTGATTTCCAAGATCGGCTTCAACTCCGAAGAGGACAAGGCGAAGGACGTACTCGGTGAGGTGTACGAATACTTCCTGGGCCAGTTCGCCACGGCAGAGGGAAAGAAGGGCGGGCAGTTCTACACTCCGGCGTCGGTGGTGCGGGTGCTGGTGGAGGTGCTCGCGCCGCACAAGGGCCGCATCTATGACCCATGCTGCGGCTCCGGCGGCATGTTCGTGCAGTCGGAGAAGTTCGTGGAGTCGCACGGCGGCAAGGATGTGGACATCTCCATCTATGGGCAGGAGTCCAACCCGACCACACTCCGGCTGGCTGCGATGAACCTTGCCATTCAAGGGTACGGCTTCGATCTCGGCAAGGAACCGGCGGACACCTTCACACAGGACCAGCACCCGGATCTCAAGGCCGACTACATTCTCGCGAATCCTCCGTTCAATATCTCCGACTGGTGGAACGCCAAGCTGGAGGGGGACAAGCGGTGGAAGTTCGGCACGCCTCCGCAGGGCAATGCGAACTATGCGTGGCTCCAGCACATCCTCTGGCACCTGAGTCCGACGGGGCAGGCGGGCGTGGTGCTGGCGAACGGCTCCATGAGTTCCAACCAGAACAGCGAGGGTGAGATTCGCCGCCGCATGGTGGAGGGCGATGTGGTGGAGTGCATGGTGGCGTTGCCTCCGCAGCTCTTCCTGAATACGCCGATTCCGGCATGCCTGTGGTTCCTTACACGGGACAAGACGGCGCACGGACGCGACCGGCGCGGCGAGTTTCTGTTTATCGACGCGCGCAAGGTGGGACGGATGGAATCGCGGGTGCATCGTGTGTTCACAACTCAGGACATCGCAAAGATCGCCGAGACGACGCATCGCTGGAGGCAGGATGGTGAGGCCGAAGGTGAGTATGCCGATGAGCCCGGATTCTGCCGGTCGGTGAAGTTGGCGGAGGTTGAGGAGCACGGCTATGTGCTCACTCCGGGGCGCTACGTCGGTGCGGCGGCAGTGGAAGATGACGATGAGGCTTTCGCGGAGAAGATGGAGCGGCTCACATCACTACTCTCAGAGCAGATGGCAAAGGGCGCGGAGTTGGATGCGGTGATTCGGGAGAAACTGGGGGCCCTGGGTTATGGCGTCTGAGTGGCGCTATATGACTCTTCGGGAGGCTGGCGTTCAGCTCTTTGACTGCGACCATCGGACGCCCACTGCGGTTGCGGAGGGTGTCCCATATATCGCGATCCCGCAACTTAAGGACGGGCGAATCGACTTTTCGGGCGCTCGACGAATTTCACATGAAGATTTCATAGAGTGGACTCGTAAGACTCGCCCGACCGCAGGTGACATTGTATTGAGCCGACGCTGCAACCCTGGTGAGACTGCGGTTGTGCCTGAACATGTAGAGTTCGCTCTTGGCCAGAACCTTGTCTTGCTTAGGGCTGATGGGGTTCGATCCGACAATGGATTCCTCAGGTGGGCTGTGCGCGGACCCGAATGGTGGGAGCAGATTGGCAAGTTCATCAATGTGGGCGCGGTATTTGAAAGTCTCCGCTGCAAGGATATTCTTGACTTCGAACTTCGCTTTCCTCCCATCCATGCACAGCGAAGTATCGCATCGCTCCTAAATATCCTTGACTCAAACGTCAGTGACCTCCGACTTCAGAGCGGAACTCTTGACGCAATAGCGCGGACGATCTTCAAGTCGTGGTTTGTAGACTTTGACCCGGTGCGGGCGAAGGCGGAGGGACGCGAGCCGGATGGCATGGATGCAGCCACAGCCGGGGTGTTTCCCGGAGAGATTAAAGAATCGAAAAGCGGTGCAATTCCTCTTGGCTGGTCATCATCTCCGTTTGATTCGATTGCAGATTTCCTCAACGGACTTGCACTACAGAAGTACCCCGTATCTTCTGGTGAAGACTCCGTACCCGCAATCAAGATCGCACAACTCAAGCGACGTTCTACGGAAGGTGCTGATCGAATATCTGCGAGACTACCAGCGAAGTACCTTGTCCACGACGGTGACCTGATATTTTCGTGGTCCGGTAGTCTTGAAGTTGACGTATGGTGCGGTGGTGAGGGTGCTCTGAATCAACACCTATTCAAAGTCACGTCTGAAACATATCCTCAGTGGTTCATCTACGGTTGGCTATTGCAACACCTCGAACACTTCCGCGAGATTGCCGCGAGCAAGGTTACGACGATGGGGCATATACAAAGGCATCATCTACACGATGCGACGGTAGTGGTCCCCACCAGTGAGGCCCTTCAGGGACTTGGCGAGCTGATGCAACCGCTTCACGAGAGAGTCATTCAATCGAGGTTGCAGATGCGTACACTCGCCGAACTCCGCGACACGCTATTACCGCGCCTCATCTCCGGAAAGCTGCGCGTGCCGGAGGCGGAGAAGCTGGTGGAGGCCATGCTGTGAGCATCCATGAGAGCCATGTCGAAGCGGAGATGCTGGGCTGGTTTGAGGACCTGGACTATGAGGTGGTCTTTGGCCCGGACCTTGCGCCGGATGGCTCCAACCCGGAGCGCAAAGACTATCGGCAGGTGATTCTGGAAGGCCGACTGCAAACCACACTGCACCGGCTGAATCCTGAGCTTCCACCGGCGGCGATCACGGATGCCATCGGCGTGTTGACCGGCGCAGGCTCTCCCGGTCTCATCAGCGGAAATCGTGAGTTTCAGCGGCACCTGACGCGCGGCATCCAGGTCTACTGGCAACAGGACGGGGAGACGCAGAGTGCCCGCGTGCGACTGGTGGACTTTGACCACCCGGACAAGAACGATTGGCTGGTGGTGAACCAGTTCACCGTCATCGGAACGACCATCGCTGGGAACCGCGAGCGCAGGCCGGATGCCGTCGTCTTCCTGAATGGTATTCCGATAGCCGTCTTTGAACTGAAGAACGCCGTGGATGAGAACGCTACGGTGCAGGGTGCGTTTGAGCAGCTACAGACGTACAAAGAGGACATCACGGACCTGTTCCGCACGAATGAGATGCTGGTGGCGTCGGACGGCATCTATGCGCGGATGGGTTCGCTGTCCTCCGACTTTGAACGCTTTATGGCGTGGCGGACTATCGACGGCATAGCGAAGGACCCGCTGGGAACCTTTGGCGAACTGGAGACGCTGGTGCGGGGCGTCTTTCAGCGCGAGCACCTGCTGGACTACATCCGGCACTTCATCGTCTTTGAAGATGACGGCGGGCTGGTGAAGAAGATCGCCGCCTATCACCAGTTCCATGCGGTGCGGGCGGTGGTGGCGAGTGTGCTGGAGGCAGCGGCACCGGGTGGCAGCGGGCAGGGCGGGGTGGTATGGCATACGCAGGGCGCGGGCAAGAGCCTGGAGATGACCTGCCTTGCGGGCAAGTTGATGACGCACCCGGCGATGAAGAATCCGACGCTGGTGGTGGTGACGGACCGCAACGACCTGGACGGGCAGTTGTTTGCGACCTTCTCCAACGCGGCGGAGGTGCTGGGCGAGATTCCGGTGCAGGCGGAGAGCCGCACGGCGCTGCGCGAGTTGCTGAATGACCGGCCATCGGGCGGCATCATTTTTACGACGATCCAGAAGTTCGTTCCCGGCGAGGATGAGGACACCTATCCGGCGCTGACGGAGCGCGACAACGTGGTGGTGTTGTGCGATGAGGCGCACCGCACGCAATACGGCCATAAGGCGCGGCTGCGCTCCAAAGACGGCAAGACGACGACCATGCAGTACGGCTATTCGACCTACATGCGGAACGCGCTGAAGAATGCCACGTTCGTCGCCTTTACCGGGACGCCGATCTCGCAGGGCGACCGCGATACCCGCGCCGTGTTTGGCGAGTATGTGGACATCTACGATATAGAGCAGGCGATGAAGGACAAGGCCACCGTGCCGATCTACTACGAGTCGCGGCTGGTGAAGCTGGAGATGGACGCGGCGGTAACGGATACCATCGACGATGAGATTGACGAGCTGACCGAGGACGAGGAAGAGGCCGCGCGCAGCCGGATCAAGAGTCGCTGGGCGGCGCTGGAGAAACTGGTAGCCGCCGCACCGCGCATCGACACCGTGGCGGTAGACCTAGTGGAGCACTTTGAGACTCGGCAGGACTCCATGAGCGGCAAGGCGATGGTGGTGTGCATGAGCCGCGAGGTATGCGTGCTGCTATACGACGCCATGGTGAAGCTCCGCCCGGGGTGGCACGACCCGGACCCGGAGAAGGGTGCCATCAAGGTGGTGATGACCGGCTCGGCGAGTGACCGCGCGGCGCTCCGTCCGCATATCTACTCCGGGCAGGTGAAGAAGAGTCTGGAGAAGCGATTCAAGAAAGCGGACGACCCGCTGAAGATCGTACTGGTGCGGGATATGTGGCTCACAGGCTTCGACGTGCCTTGCTTGACGACGATGTATGTGGACAAGCCGATGCGCTCGCACACGCTGATGCAGGCCATTGCGCGCGTGAACCGCGTCTTCAAAGACAAACCCGGCGGGCTGGTGGTGGACTACATCGGTATCGCCAACGAACTGAAAGAGGCACTGAAGGACTATACCCAGAGCAAGGGGCAGGGAAGGCCGACGGTTCCTGCGGGAGAGGCGCTGGAGAAGATGCTGGAGAGTCTGGAGGTGGCCTGGGGGATGCTGCACGGCCTGGACTACACCGACTTTCGCACGAACGGGCTGAAGCGCGTGCGGCAGGCTGCGGACATGATTCTGGGGCTGGAGGACGGCAAGCGCCGGTTCGCAGACGTGGTGCTGGAGATTACGAAGGCGTTCTCCCTGTGCTGCACGCTGGAGAAGGCGATTCAGTATCGCGATGAGATCGCCTTCCTGCAAGAGATTCGGGTGATCTTGACGAAGGCGGACCCGGCGAAGGCGATTGCCGACGATGCGCGCGAGCACGCGCTCCGGCAGATTATCTCGCGCTCCGTGGTGTCGGCGGATGTGATGGACATATTCGGCGCGGCGGGGCTGGAGAGGCCGAACGTGGGCATCCTCTCCGATGAGTTTCTGGACGAAGTGCGCAAGATGAAAGAGAAGAATCTCGCGGTGGAGGTGCTGGAGCGCCTTCTGCGGGGAGACATCAAGAGCCGGTTCGGCAGGAACGTGGTGCTGAATCGCAAGTTCTCCGACCTGTTGCACGATTCGCTCTTGCGCTACCGGAATCGGGCGATTGAGACGGCGCAGGTGATTGAAGAGCTGATCGCGATGGCAAAGCAATTCCAAGAGGCAGCGGAGCGCGGCGAGCGCCTGGGGCTGAGCGCCGATGAGGCTGCGTTCTACGAGGCGCTGGCGGCGAATGAGGCGTCCGTGCGCGAGCTGGGGGATGCAACGCTCCGCAAGATCGCGGTGGAGCTGACGGCGAAGCTCAGGGCGAGCAACTCAGTGGACTGGTATGTGCGGGAGTCCGTGCGTGCGAAGCTGCGGCTGATGGTGAAGACGGTGCTGAAACGCTGGAAGTATCCGCCCGATGGGCAGGATTCGGCGACGGAGACAGTGCTGGAGCAGGCGAAGGAGTTGTCGGAGGCGTGGGCGACGGTGTAGGGATGAGATAGGTCGCGGAGAAGCCGTTCATGTGCGCGCGATACTATAGCCGTTCCGAAAGACAGCAGATCGCGGAGCAGTTCCATGCTGGCAAGGTGTTCGCCGGCCCGCTCGCTCCCAACTTCAACCTCGCGCCAACGACATTTCAGCCTGATGTACGCGTTGACCGCGACAGCGATGTGCGTCGGATTGTCCTGTGCGTTTGGACATGGAGCCGCGTTTCGCAGTTAGTCCCACTGACTTCAAGGGGTTTGCTACGTACGATACGCGTACCTAGACGCTGGCAGCATCGCCAACTTGGAGTATCTCCTCAAACATCACAGGCACTTTATAAGACCTCCGATTCTCGGGCGCAATAATTTGTGGGGAAAGTGATTGCTAGACAGCACGTCGCATGATAGTTTTATCAGCAATATTTCAAGTGAATGCCATGTAAATAGTAGAGGAGGCAGCGTGGCCAGTCGTCTGATTCGTCTAAATGACGGTGTACTTGTCGAAGTGGATGCGCCAGGACAGGCTTTCGAGAATATGGCCGCAGGTGCCGCACCGCAGATAACGGACGCGGCTGTCACGACAGCGGCAGGAACTGTGGTCAAGGTATGCGACGCCCTAGCCGATGCGGTTCGCTCCATCTCTGCCAATGTTAAAGTCACGAATGTAGAAGCGGAAGTTGGCCTTTCCTTTGAGGTTGAGGGCAATCTCTATATTGCAAAAGGCAAAGGCTCCGCGAGCATCACAGTCAAGGTCAGCATGGGACCTGCATAAATATGAGCCATCAGTCAGAGTTCGACAAATCTCTGGTGTTGCTCTTTAGCGCAGTCGCCAAAAGGGTTTTCGGGACTGGGTTCATCATTGAGCAGACGGGTGACGCTACCATCATCGCCACCTGCCGTCATGTTGTACGCGACATCGTACAGTCTCGGATGCCAGGCGCTCCCGCACCAGATGGGATTCCACCCGAACCCGAAATTGGGCAGGAAGTCGAGAACGTTAGAATCTCTGGAATCGAGGATGCACATGTCAGCTTATTGGCCATCGGCCCGGATGACGCCTTTGATATGGCTGTGCTCGAAGTGAGACCGCCTCTTCGTGAACCCCCAGTAGCGATTAGTCGTCTACGGACGACGGACGCCGTGGCCTTGGAGGGACATAGCGCCGAGCGGACAGGTATGTACCTGCGAAAACCCGCCGACGGAGACATAACGTTTCACGTTGACCAAATCTCCATGCAAACCGGGGAGATCGTGGTGGGTTGGCAAATCAAGGTTAAACCGGGATTTGCACTGCACGACGGCTTTAGCGGCTCGCCCGTGATGGACTCCGGATCTGGTGCCGTCTTCGGTGTTGCTAATGCAAAGTCGACTGATGGTTCCACGGGACTTGTCTTGGAGCTTTCGAATCTTCCGCGCATCTGGCCTCCATCCGAGAGCCTCTTTGTCGAAAACTGTACCGTCCTGTTCTCACACCCGGACGACAGCTCTGTGGCGGATGAGCTCGTTCTCGGATTGAAGGACAAGCTCCAATCTCCCGTCCGTCTCCACCTTTGGCATGACAAGCCCATTGATACGCTCGTTGCGGCAGAATCAAGTCGCCTGCTCCTTCTCTGGACCGATTCGCTCGCCAACCATTGCGCCCAGCTGGTAGAGACGACGCTGAAAAGCCGCAAAGCCGCCGAAAAGCCATTTGTGCCGGTCTCGATCGCGGGTAGTCCACCACCTGGCCCGCTTGAGGTGATCGTTCCGCAGAATGCCTGGTGCAATTACCTGAAAGCAGATGATCTGAACAGGCTTGTATGGTCGATCACCGGCGAGAACCCGGCGCCCCCTGAGGTGGTTGCGCAACCGCCCGAACCGGAAGCGCTCGCTCCGGTTAGCAAGGCCCTAACCGACCTTGTAGAGCACTTAAAAAGTGGGTCTGTGACATTCGTGGTGGGATGCGCGCGGCCAGCGGAATCCCAGATCGTCGGCAAGCTCATCAGTACCGCCGGAATACCCGGCCCCGCCCAAATCTTGCCGTTGGATTTTACAGGCACATGCTTTTCTTTCAGCAGAAATGTTGCAGATCTGGATGAGGAGATGCGCGTCTTGCACACACTCGACGGCATCCCCCAGGCATATGAAGATCTGTGCCGGATTATCCGGAAGGGCACGCAGCGCCAGCCGCGCAGACTTAACGCTCCGGTTCAGCCTCAATTGATTGTGACGACCAACCTCGACTCTGGACTTGAGGTATCTCTGCTGCATGCAGGCATACCCTTCATGCGCATTGTCCACGACCGTTCTTCCGTTGTGCTGTATGTATCAGAATTCGAAGAGCAGGACGCACTGGTGACGGTTGGCCGCCCGCTGGAAGAGATTCTGAACTACGCGGCGGAGGTGCCGATCACAGTAATCAAGCAAGACATGGAACAGCACAACGGGGGCAAAGTCCAAAACGCCCTACAGAATCTCTCTCTCGGCTCGGCTAAAGTGGTTCTCTACAAGCTGATTGGTTCGAACGACATTAAACGTAGCGCAGTGGTTACTACAGAACAGCTTTTGTCCTATCTGCCCACCCTTCAAAGCCAATCAGCCACGCCTATCGCGATAACCGGAATTCTCAACAACACGTATTTGCTGCTCTTAGGATATGGCCATCTCGACCTTTCTTTCCGGGTCGTTCAGCAGTTTCTCTCGAAGGTCGATGGACGTTTCGATCGCTTCATGGTTCAGCCGAGACCGCCTTCCGATACCCCAGATCCCCTGCGCATGCTCGAACGGAATTGCTGGACGAATCTCACCGATCGGCGCCTGAACGAAATGAATATGATGACCGTGCAGCAGAACCCCGCTGCCTTCGTCAGCAGCCTGGCGCAACTTGTCACATAGGGGATCATCGTGCCTGAACAAGTCAATGCTTCGACGGTGTTACCCGAACCCTATAAGGGGATAGAGAGCTATCGTACCGAGGACGCAGATATTTATTTTGGCAGATTCGAAGAAGGCGATTTGGTCGCGGCCAAGATACAGAGCTCGCGATTCATGGTGCTCCATGCCCAGTCTGGTGCAGGCAAGACATCGCTCCTCAACGCAAAGGTTCTCCCCTGCCTGGAAGCCAGAGGTGTGTTTCCGGTAACCATCCGCCTACAACACGATCCAGTTGAGTCTGTTCGCACCGCAGTCCTGCTCACTTTATTACCACCACCCAGTCTAGAACTGGCGACATTGGACCTGCTCTGCAAGGTAGCAGAATTTGCGCCGGATCAAGTAACGATTCGCCAGGCGCTGGATTATTTCGACAATCTGCCCGTGTATGATTCACGGCGTTCTATGATTATCGAGTCCCAGTTATGCGATATAGCGATCCCAGGGGCGGTTACCCGAGTGGTAGGCGAGTCGACCTCGCTGTTTGCACGTTTGCTTCGGGCGGTCGTCGAGGTAAAGCGGTATGGAGCGCATCTCGAATCAATTGCCAGACAGTGCAGTTCTCTGTCCAGTACCTTCGAACCGATCACGCTCGATACGCACTTATCTACGTTGATTCACATTTTGAATGGTGAAGACTATCGCAAAGCATACGACAAGGTTCTCGGCGCACTCTACCTGCCGCAACCGGAGCTTACGGCCTTCTTTCGTCAACTCTCAGAAGTGTATGGCCCGCAGTTTCCTGGCTTCTGTATCGTTCTTATCTTCGACCAGTTCGAGGAACTCTTCACGCTATTTCCAGCTACGCTTGTATCGGGAGCGAAATCGGAAGCGCATTCCAAATACCAACTTCGTATTGATTTTATAAGCCAGCTTGGCGATCTGTACCGAGCCGCGACGCAGGCGACTCCGTCCGCTGCTGACGATGCGGTTGATCAGGACAGATCCGGCACGCTGCCACTCCGGTTTGCCCTCTCCATGCGAGACGAATACATCGCTCAACTTGATCCAGTGAGCGTATTCGTCCCGGCTCCGCTCGACCTTTATCACCTTAATCTCCTCAACGGCGAACAAGCCCGTGACGCCATTTTGAGGCCAGCGGAGATCTTCGGATTCAAATACTCCCGAGAATGCCTTACAGAGATCGTCAAGGACCTCACAAAAGAGGACGGGCTGATCGAGCCTGCCCACCTCTCACTCGTTTGCGAGCGGCTTTGGCAAGTGAGCGGAAAGAAACTTTCGCAGGAAAGTCTGGAACTTCCCGCCGGGTCTGCTGTCGTGCGGAAAGAAGGTACTACCGACAGCGCCGATGCTCCAGAGGAACAGCAAGTTTCCGTCGACACGTTCAATAACCTTGGGCGTGTTCCCGGTATTCTTTCAGCGTATTTTACGGGATTGCTTGATGTCATGCCGAAACATGAACAGCTGGAAACATTGGAAATTCTAGAGCCTCTCGTGACGACATCGCGCACGAGAAATATTGTCGAAATGGATGTTCTCATACATCCGATCTACCGCAACGCAAAGTTGCGAGAGATGCTCTTCAACCGCCTTGTCGATGCAAAGGTTATCCGCGTCGAGCGGCGTCTTCGGAGTAATTTCGTTGAGATACTGCATGAGTTTCTTATCGACACCATCCTGAAGGAGATCCAGTTACGTCTGCTGTCAGACGTAGGCCAAAGTAGGTTCCGGGCAGCGTTGACGGATCTGAGAGCGTCGAGCTCCAGTCCCTTCCGGGCGACCTTGGATCGTAATAGCTTCGATACCCTGCATCAACGGAGATCGGAAATTGTTTGGGATGAATCCGCCA
>Ga0302319_10010340_pt1 | contig 17799 bp, 15 predicted proteins | sample Bog_T0_2_FD_203319 | JGI IMG/M metagenome (GOLD analysis project Ga0302319, IMG submission 203319) | Peat permafrost microbial communities from Stordalen Mire near Abisko, Sweden - Bog_T0_2 | ecosystem: Environmental > Terrestrial > Soil > Wetlands > Peat | place: Sweden: Abisko, Stordalen Mire...
GGATCTGCAACACAATCGCATTTACGCCGAGAAGCTACTCAATGACGTAAAGTACGTCCCCGGTACGGCAGACACTCGAATTCAACAGCCTTTCAACCTTCCCAAATTTACAGTGAATGTGGATCGCACCCGCTCCCAGGAGGTCGGGCTTACCCAGAAGGATGTGGCAACCAGCATCCTCGTAGCGCTCAGCGGAAGCTTCCAGACCACGCCTAACTTCTATCTCGATCCCAAGAATGGAGTCAGTTACAACATCGCGGTGCAATCTCCGCAATACAACATCGATTCTGTCCCCGCACTGCAGAGCCTTTCCGTTACGCCTTCCACGGGAGCTGTGCCTTACTCCACGCCCAGTGGTGCAAGTGCAACCGGCGCGCCGGGCAGTCCGCAGTCCGTTCAGGTGCTGGGGAACCTTTCTTCGATTGTCCCCGGCGCCGAACTTGGTACTGTCAGCCATTACGACATCCAGCCCGTTCTCGACATTTACGCGAACGTCGACGGCACCGACCTTGGTTCTGTCACTCGCAAGATCAATGCGATTCTGGAAAAGCACAAGAGCGAAGTTCCACATGGCACGCAAATCGTCCTCCGCGGGCAGAGCGAGACGATGATCAAGTCCTATATCGGACTGCTTGCCGGACTTGCCTTCTCAATCCTGCTTGTTTACTTCCTTATCGTGGTCAATTTCCAATCCTGGCTTGACCCCTTTCTGATCATTGCGGCTCTCCCGGCAGCAATTACCGGCATCGTCTGGTTCCTGTTCCTCACCAACACGCGACTCAGCGTACCTGCTCTCACCGGCACCATTATGTGCATGGGCGTTGCGACAGCGAACTCCATTCTGGTAGTCAGTTTCGCGCGAGAGCAGTTGGAGATTCTGGTGGGTGATGCGCGTAAGGCTGCACTGAATGCCGGCTTTGTCCGCTTCCGGCCGGTGCTGATGACCGCGCTTGCCATGATCATCGGTATGGTGCCAATGGCCCTTGGACTGGGTGACGGCGGCGAGCAGAATGCTCCTCTCGGGCGAGCTGTGATCGGCGGCCTTCTACTGGCAACGGTAGCCACACTCTTCTTTGTCCCAACATTCTTTGCGGCCCTTCACGGGCGCCTCGAACGGAATGCCCGGCGCAAACGGGCCCACACACAAAGCTTGATCGTTGACGAGCAGTTTCCGGAGCAGATATGAGCACTGAACACCAAGGCCAGAAAGATTCGAATATCGTCGGAAAGCAACAACCTAACGGATCGCACGGAGAAATGAACGCCCACGACACCGAAACCGCTCCTGATCAGAAACCGATCAAGGCCAGCCACGGAATCACCGCTGTTGTGGGCCTGATCGTTGTTCTCATCGTTCTAGGTGCTCTCGGCATATTGCCACGTCAACACGCTCAAACGGTCCTGGCCGAGCGTACCAACGAATTGGCTGCTCCGTCCGTCATCGCCATTGCCCCCAAACCAGGTGATCCTATTCAGGAGTTGACCCTGCCTGGCAATGTCACTTCGTACACTGATTCGCCCGTCTACGCGCGCACTTCGGGTTATCTGACCCATTGGTATTTCGACATCGGCGCAAAGGTGAAGCAGGGCGCATTGCTCGCGGAGATTGCCAGCCCGGAAGTAGACCAGCAACTCTCCCAGGCCGAAGCCGATTTGAATACTGCTCAGGCCAACGCCAACAACGCCCGGATCCAGGCAGACCGGTACAAAGGCCTGGTTGCCTCGAACGCGGTCTCCCAACAAGACACCGACACTTTCGTCAATCAGGCCTCCTCGACAGCTGCACAGGTAAAATCCGCAGAGGCCAACGTGAACCGGCTCAAGCAGCTCACCGCCTTCGAGAAGGTTTATGCACCTTTTGACGGCGTTATAACTGCCCGCAGTGTCGACATCGGCCAACTGATCGACTCCGGCGCCGGCAAAGAACTCTTTCACATGCAGGCCGTGCAAACCCTGCGTGTTTACACCAATCTCCCGGGAGTGTTTTCCGGCTCCGTCAAGCGCGGAGAGATGATTCAACTCACTTTTGCCGAGCATCCAGGGCAGATCTTCAGCGGCAAACTTGTGCGAACCTCCGATGCCATTGATCCTGCGAGTCGCACCCTGCTTGTCGAGATTGATGTCGACAACCACAACGGTCAGCTCCTCGCCGGAACTTTGGCCCAGGTTCATTTCAAGGTCAATCCGGTCGGCTCTGTCTTCGTGATACCGGTCTCGGCTCTTGTCTTCCGCAGCGAAGGCCTGCGTGTCGGAACCGTTAAAGACGGCATCGCCCACTTGAATCCAGTCACCATTGGCCAGGATGACGGCCGCACTGTGCAGATCATCACCGGCCTCGACAAGAGCGACCAGATAATCCAGGATCCTCCGGACTCGCTGATCGACGGCGAAAAAGTCCATGTGCTCACGCCTCAGGAAGTGCAAACCGCGCAGGGGGGCAAGTAGGAATGGCCCGTCCGCCAAAAGTCCGCGCTGTTCCTGGGATCCAAACTTCACAGCAGGAGCGGGCATACGATCTCTGGAGTAGCATCATCGTGCTGAGAACGGGACTGACAATCGTTGCCCTTTCGACTCTCGGTGCCTTAATCGGCTGCAAGCCTGTCGGGCCCAATTACCAGCGCCCTGTCTACGTCACACCGCCGATTTACAAGGAAACTGGCGCAACAAATGTAGCCGTTCCCCCACCTCCGCCACCCGAAGGTGGAGGATGGCAGCCAGCCTCACCGTCTGACGGAATGCTGAAAGGCAAATGGTGGGAGATTTACCACGATCCGCAACTTAACAAGCTTGAAGAGCGCATCGCCGCAGTCAACCAGGGCCTGCATCAGGCTCTCGAAACCTATCTTGCCGCCCGTGAGCAGGTTCGCATCGCACGTTCCGCGTTTTCTCCAACGCTGTCTGCGGGACCTTCATTCACTCACAACAAAATCTCTGCCAGACGCCCCCTGGTCATCGGTAACGCCGGCAACGCCATAAGCAGTTACAACGACCTCCAGTTGGAAGGCCAGGCCTCCTGGGAACCAGACTTCTGGGGCCAGATTCGCCGCACGGTCGAGTCAGCCAATGCCGCAGCCCAGGCCAGCAACGCCGATATGGCCAATGTTGAGCTGAGCCTTGAATCGGAAATGGCCGAAGACTACTTCGATCTTCGCGGCCTCGACCTGCAAAGGCAGCTTCTCGAAAAAGACATCGAAGATCTGACCAATCAGCTCGACCTGACAAAGCGACGCCTTGCCGGGGGAATCGGCACCGAAGCCGACGTTGCCCAGGCCCAGACGCAACTCGACACCACTCGCGCTCAGCTCATCGACGTTGGAATCGCGCGCGCCGAGTATGAACACGCCGTCGGGAGCATCGCTGACTACAAACTACCGACCTTCAGCATCCCGCCCACTCCCCTCGCGCTGGAGCCCGACCCCGCGCTACCGGACAGCGACCTGCCGAAAGTCCCCCTGGGCGTTCCTTCTCAATTGCTGCAGCGCCGCCCCGACATTGCCGCCGCTGAACGCCGTGCCGCGCAAGCCAACGCCCAGATCGGAGTCGCCGTCAGCGCCTTCTATCCCAACATCTCGCTCGGCGGCGGCGGCGGCTTCGAAAGCACCCACGGCGGAACATGGATCCAGGGTCCAAGCTCACTCTGGTCCCTGGGAGCGCAAGCTACAGAATTGCTCTTCGACGCCGGCAAGCGGAAGGCAACCACCGCACAAGCCCGCGACCAATTCGAAGCCAGCGCCTCTTATTACAAAGGCGTGGTCTTCCTTGCCTTCAATGAAGTCGAAGACAAGCTTTCAGACCTGCGCATCCTCGAGCAGGAAGAGAACGCCGAGCGCGCCGCAGTCACCTCCGCACAGCACTCCCTGGACGTTTCAAACCGGCGTTACAAAGGCGGCGCAACGAATTATCTCGAAGTCCTGACTGCGGAAGCCACGCTCATCCAAAACCAGAGGACTCAAGCAACTCTAAGAAGCAGGCGATACGCATCGAGCATAGAACTCATTCGTGCCCTGGGCGGCGGCTGGGATGCTTCTCAGATCCCGAAGTAGCTTGGGTCAAACTTCACGAAAGGCGCGTGAAAGTTCCGCGCCTCCAAACTCCTAATCGCGACTCTCAACGCGCACCGGTAATGTTCCCGGAGAGAAGTCGCCCGGCCCACACCCTTCCATTCCATGTGGGTGCCTCACCCTAGGCACCCATCTCATTCATCTGCGGAATGCAATGCGCCACAAGACAGCATTGACCACCAGACCAAAAATCATCGCGGGAACAGCCGCATCCGGCCCAAACGTCCCGCCAGTGAGCCATTCCGCAGCGCCTGTCTTTGGAGCATTCATCAGCAGTCCATGTTTGCTGCCGATCCCGAGCACCGAACTCTCAATGAAATCGAAGCCCAGGTGCGCGCCAATCGATAGCCACAATCGGCCGGAAATCACATAAAGAAGCCCCATCGCCAACCCGGCGTTGACGATGATCCCCAGAATGCCGAGCCACGAACCATGGCTGAAATGAGCCAGGCCAAAGAGGATCGAGGAAAGAACCAATCCCGTTGGAACTCCCCACACCCTCGAAAAAATACGCAGCATCACAGCGCGAAAAGCAAGCTCTTCCAAAACTGCCGAGATATAGCTATCAAACACGAGGTCGCCAAACCAGCCCGTCCAGATCCCGCGGCGCGCGTTATACAGTTTGAGACTTAAGAGAATCAGCCACATCGCCGCGATGAAAGCGCCTCCGAAGAGAAATCCAAGGGGAAGCTCAGAAAGCATCGGGATGCCGATCTGGATCTCCCACGGCTCACGCCGTTCAAAACGGCGCACCAGCACCGCATAGATCCAGCACGCAAGAAGCGGTAAGACGATCGGAGGTACGTAAAACCAGTTCCCCCGCAATCCCATCCACCCGGCTCCGAAGACCGAAGCGAAAAAGAACGCCAGGGCGACTGCAAAAAGTAAGCCCATCCAAAGCAAAGCTCGTGTTTTGAAAAGACCGCCTGAGGCAAGGACTCCGGATGAGCCCGGGTCAAACTTGTTTTCTATCTGCGGCATAGCGGGAAGAGACTCCAAGCGAGAATCGACGTCCAAGTTAGACTCGGCGCAGCCTCGCGTGTTCTCTTCTTTTTTCAGAATTGGGCGATGATGGGCGCAGCGAAACATCGCCCGCTGGATCGCCAGTCACTTCTGTCCGCAGAGGAAATCGGTTGCAGTAAATCCGCTCTTAGGCTTTTACGGCATGGCCACGGTAGCAAACATCTGCTCCGCCGACCCGCGCAGCACACGGAAGAGCGCGAACTGCCGCTGCGTCTTGCCGCGCAGCTCAAAGAGCAATTCGCCGCGATTATCCGCCATTGCATCTACGGCATCCACCAGCCTCATCCGTGGTCGGTCGTCGAGATGCGCATCATCCGTCACGCTCTTGAACAGCACCATCACGCCACCGTACAGATCCGGCTGCGCCACCAGCGTCACAAACTCTTGCGGAGCAGCTTTCGGCGGTACCGGAGTCTGAGTCAACGGAGCGCTGGAGTTCGAGGTGGGCTTGCCCCGCTTGATCACCGGAGGAGCCGGCTCAGAATCATCGGTTGTTTTCGGCGCGGGCGGCAAAGGAGTACTCGCCGACAGGACCATCGTCGCCGATGCACCATAAGCCAGTTCGAAGACACGGAATTCCTCGTCCGCAAGTTCAGCAGGTGGAGGAGGAGTTGGGGGAACCAGCGGAGTCTTCCTCGTGGTTGCCCTCTTCGCTGCCGGTTTCGCCGGCGCAGGGGGAGCATTCAGTCCAAGCTCCGTTCGCGCCATATCTTCCAGAGCGGCTTTCATCTTGGATTCGTCGTCGAGGCTGGCCCAGGTGTACTTCCAAGGATGTGCCGCGTGGTTGATGGCATCTGAAACAGCAACTGCCTGCTGCATCGTCGGCGGAAACCCTGTGAGCTTAGGAATCTCGGCATCTCCAATGTCGGCAGGCTTTCCCCGCTTCAAGCGTGGCCGATCGGGGTCGGGCGGAGCGGTCGACGTCTCCACATCCGAATCTGCCGAATGCCGGGTCCGGTGCAAAGTGGGCCGGTCCGGATCCACAGAGCCGGAGCCAGAACCAGATCCGGAATTCGACCCCGAAGAGCTGCTCGCGCCCGAATCGTCGGTTTGTTTTCGCTTGAGCGTCGGCCGGTCGGGATCGTTGGCGCCCGATCCGCTTGCCGCGCCTGAGGGTGTTTTCGCCTGTGCATCTCCAGCGCTTCCGGAACTTGAGGTGCCGGAACCCGAATTGGAAGAATCGTCGGAGTCCGAGCCCTTGGGATGCTTTCGTTTGAGTACCGGATGGTCATCGTCCGCGACATCCACCTTCCCATAAAGTGTGCTCGTATTGAAGGAAGCCTTCGCCTTCGCGGCTTCGGGAGCAGTTAGCGGCTTCCAGGCCCCGAATCCTTCCCAGGTTCCGTTGACCTCGCCGGCTGCAAAAACGTCAAAGATGCCGACCGGTTTGCCCGCCCTTTGGAGTTCGTACTCGACGCCACCTGCCAATGCCAGCGGCTCGGGCCGAGTCATGTAGATCGTCCCATCGTTCAGTTGCTCGCCGTCAAAGACCGTCACCGGCACCAGCCGGCTCGCAGATGGCTTTCCAGCGTCACCGGTCCACTCCAAGACTGCCACAGAACGCAGAATCGGCGTGCCCTTGTCCGACTTTGTGATTCGCCCTGGATATTGCGCGAGAGCCGACGCGCTCATGAGCCCCGCAGTGAACATAATCACCGACAGTTTCCAGTTCGACAAAACCCGCAGTCGCGGGAACGATGACATATTGAACCCTTCTCGGAAATAATCGTTACCAGCCGGGAAGCTGCCGCTCACCTCCGCCAGAGATTTCCTCACAACGCTCGCGCAGCCTTTCGGCGATCGGGCCTTTCCACTCAACTGACACCCTAACCCACAATCACCCAACGAGGAACCCTCCATGGAACTGAACGAAAAAGTTGCCAACTTCACCCTCCAGGACGACCAGGACCAGACCGTCCATCTCACCGACTTCGCCGGAAAGCCAGTCATACTCTTCTTTTATCCCAAGGCGGACACTCCTGGCTGCACCATCGAGGCGTGTGGCTTTCGCGACACCTTCGAAAAGCTGCAGAAAGCCGGCGCCGTTGTCCTCGGAATCTCCCGCGACACGCCAAAGGCCCAGCGGAAGTTTCGTGAAAAATACGACCTCCCGTATCCGCTCCTAGCAGATGTAGACGAAACCGTGTGCAATCAGTTTGGGGTGCTCAAGGAAAAGAACATGTACGGCAAGAAAGTCATCGGCATCGAACGCACCACCTTCGTGATTGGTCCTGACCAGACGCTCCTGCAGATTTTCCCGAAGGTCAAGCCTGATGGCCACGCTGAGGAAGTTCTCGCAGCGATCAAGTCCCACAAGGCCTGATGGTGAACCTCAACCCATTGCCGAAGACGTGGAAGCGAATGCAAAGGCGGTTCTTTGCGGAACCGCCTGAAATCGCCGCTCCGCTGCTTCTGGGAAAAATCCTGGCATGCCGCACTCCAAAAGGCTGGCTTGCCGGTCGCATCGTGGAAGTGGAAGCCTACCTCGGCCCTCACATCACGGAAACACCCGATCCTGCAGCGCACAGCTTTCGCGGAGTCACACCGCGCAATGCTGTCATGTTCGGACCGCCGGGTTACTGCTACGTCTATTTCATCTACGGTATGTACTACTGCGTCAATGTCACGTGCGAGCCGGAGGGCAAAGCCGGCGCAATCCTGATTCGCGCGCTCGAACCGGTTCTCGGCGAAGAGATCATGGCGGCCAATCGCGGGCTGGCTTCAAAGGCTTCGCCAGAAAAACTCACCGGAGGTCCCGGTCGCTTATGCCAGGCAATGGGTATCACGCGCCCCGAACACAATGGGCTTGATTTTCTCGATCCCGAGTCTCCTCTGCAAATGCGATCTGACAATTGGAGTCCTGGCGAAATCGAAATCTCACCCAGAATCGGAATCCGTCATGCCGCCGATCTTCCCCTTCGATTTGCGCTTGCAGACAATTGCTGCGTTTCTCGTGTTCGATCTTCTTGATCGCCTGTGTAAACTTGATCTCAAAGTTCTTCGTCTACACTGCACACCGTCCCTAATCCTGAAAGGATTTCTAAAGCATGAATTTATCCCGCTTCGCGCAGGCCGCCGTCGTAACGGTTGCGGTCGCATCCATATCCCTGCTTGCTGGGCGCTCCTTGGTACTCGCAGCCCAGAATCCAATACCACCGCCGCCGCAGAATCAGCCGGGCGGGCCGCCGCCACCGCATGAAATGCCCGCTCCGAAGAATTTGCAGGTTCTGCCGAAGAACCTCACCGGCGAGCAGGTTCACGAGATTATGGAGAAGTGGGAAGGCGAACTTGGCACCGGCTGCAAGACTTGTCATGCCGCCGATCCAAAGAATCTTGGACCCAACGGCAAGCCGCGCTTGAATTTTGCCGATGACTCCAAGGAAGAAAAGCAGACCGCCCGCAAAATGGTCAAGATGGTGGAAGAGATCAACGTCAACTACATCGCTAAGATTGACAGCTCGGGCGATCCCGTCACCTGTGGCACCTGCCATCGTGGACACCTCGGGCCTGAACCCTTCGTTGCTCCTCCTGAGAAAGAGCACGCCCACTAATCGAAGGATTTGAATCGTGAGATTCGACGACTGCGACGAACAGACTCAGACTTCAACTGATTTTGCCGGTTGGAATCTGAGTCTGTTTTGTTTCTAGAAAACAAGATTATCGATCAGTCGCGTATTCCCAACAAAAGCCGCAACGGCGAAGAGTATTCCCGGTCCAATTTCCTGGACTGGCTCCAGCGTTTTCCATTCCACTGCCACAACATAGTCCACGCGAACTCCCTGCTCAGACGCGAAGCACTCTCGTGCAATGCCAATCAGTTTCTCCGCGCTTGTCTCGCCTTTTTCCGCAGCTTTCGCGACAGTTCCCAAAGCCCGGCTTAGAACCAAAGCCGCTTTTCGCTCTTCAGGGCTCAAGTAGCGATTGCGCGAACTCATTGCGAGGCCGTCCGATTCGCGCACAATCGGGCAGACGACCAACTGGACCGGCAGCAGAAGATCTGCTGTCATGTGTCGCAGCACTGCCACCTGTGCTGCGTCTTTCTGACCGAAGAATGCCTTATCCGGCTCGGCGGTGATGAAGAGCTTCGACACCACGGTCGCCACGCCGCGAAAATGTCCGGGGCGCGAAGCTCCGTCCAAACGATCGCTCATCCCGCCAACTTCCACGAAGGTAAGAGCGCCTGGTCGGTATATCTCTTCCGCAATCGGCGCAAACACTACATCGACAGCTTCCGCCTCTAGCAGCGCGCAATCCGCGTCAAAGGTGCGCGGGTACGAGGCAAAGTCCTCATTCGGGCCGAATTGCGTTGGGTTGACGAAGATACTGACGGCTATGACGTCGCAGGCGGACTTCGCTGCCCGAACCAGCGATAGATGCCCTTCGTGAAGGGCGCCCATTGTTGGCACCAGTCCAACTGACTTTCCAGATCGACGATTCTCTCGCGACCACGCGCGCAGTTCGGCTACAGTCCTGATGATTTGCATTCCGGACTAGACCCGATGAATTCCGGCGACGGTAGAAATCTCCGAAGCGTCAGCTGCTTCCACGGCCTGCCGCACCGCTGCGGGAAGGTGATAGCTCTCTTCGTCGGTCGGGAAAGCACGATGCTCGACGTCCTCGCGATATCGCTCCACTGCGTCCCGGATCAGCGCTGCGGCATCCGCATACTGCCGGACGAACTTGGCGTGAGGCGCAAAAGTCAGATTCAAAATGTCATGGAGCACGAGGATCTGTCCGTCGCATTCCGGTCCTGCGCCGATTCCGATGGTCGGAATCGCCAGGCTTGCCGTGACTGCAGCGGCCACTTCGCGAGGAACTCCTTCAAGCACGATCGCTCCGGCGCCTGCTTCGGCGAGGGCTTCGGCGTCGGCGCGAAGTTGCATCACGGTATCCGTGGTCTTGGCCTGTACGCGATAACCGCCCATCCGGTGAACGCTTTGCGGCGTCAGTCCAAGATGGCCTACTACAGGGATCTCGGCTTCGGTGAGCGCACGGACCAGTTCGGTGCGTGGCCCTTCGATCTTGACTGCTTCGGCTCCCGCTTCCTTCACAAAGCGCACCGCATTTGCGACACCTGCCGCAATTCCGCCGTGATAGCTGCCGAAGGGCATATCGGCGACGACAAGCGCGCGGCGAACGGCACGGCGGACTGCACGTGTGTGGTGCAGCATCTCGTCCACGGTAACGGCCAGAGTGTTGTCGTGGCCCATTACTACCATCGCCAGCGAGTCGCCGACCAGGATCATGTCGATTCCGGCTTCATCGACCAGACGCGAGGTTGCGTAGTCGTATGCGGTCAGCGAAGTGATGGGCTTGCCTTCGCGCTTCATTCCGGCAAGCGCGGGCATTGTTACTTTGGTTGTGAGTTGGGAGGTAGGCGCTGCCGCAGCGCGGCCGCCTTCGGGGAAATTGGTGAGGCTCATTTTATCTCCAGTGCCGCTCCGTATGCTCAGGATGCGGTCCGAACCTCTTCGAGTGTACGCCTGCATACTTTGCGAATGCAAAGCGAACCGGCGACAATGATCCCAGTGGTTGAGACAAACAGATGAATGCAAAGGCGCTACGACCGCGAATGTCTCCGAGAACGTCCGAATGATTGCGCCACTTGAGATATTCGAAGCGGGATTGGGCACGGCGCTGGTCGCCGGGCTTGCTGCTGGCGGCTATGCCTATGCGGCGAACTGGCCGAGTTCGCAGATCTTCGGGCGCACGCTCACGGCACCCCGGAATCCAGAAAACGGGCCTGGCGAGATCGCGCTGACTTTTGACGACGGGCCTCATCCGCGCTGGACGCCGATGCTGATGGAAATTCTCGCGCGGCACGGCGCTGGGGCGACGTTTTTTCTTGTCGGCAAATATGCCAGCACGCAACGTTCGCTGGTTCGCGAGATGCATGGCGCTGGTCATCTTATCGGCAACCACACGTGGACGCATCCCAATCTGGCGATGACGGGAGTTCGCCAAACTCGCGAGGAACTTACTCGCACCAATGCTGAATTAGAACAGATCATCGGTGCGCCGATCCGCTACTTTCGCCCTCCGTTTGGCGCTCGTCGTCCGGCGACTCTTCGGATTGCCCGCGAGCTTGGGCTGATTCCGGCGATGTGGAACGCAATGACTGCTGACTGGGACGCCACGGAATCGGGGCAGGTGACGCCGAAGATTGCGAGTCTGATGGAGCGCAACCAGGCTTCGGGCTTCGCGACGAGCGTGGTTCTGCATGATGGAAGCCATCGGAGCCTGGAGGTCGACCGATCTGCTTCCGTCGCCGCTGCTGGCGAATTACTCACGCGTTTCAACGCCTCTCATCGATTTGTGACTCTGGATAGCTGGGGTGAGAGGATTTAGCGCTTTTCTCTGAAGGAAATTGAGAGGCCAGAGCCAGTGCAGGGGGGGAGGGGGGTATTATTTTTCTGGTAAACTTTTTCGAACCTTAGTTAACGAATATATAAACAGGCTGCGAGCCTGCCAGGGGAAGATAGACAAACGCAGCAGAATCCCATGAAGGCTACCTCTTCCATTGTGCGCTTTCCGGAGTTAATTCTGCGCAATCCGGAATCACCTATTTTTGAAGGGATTTGCGGTCAGGGCAAAGAGGCTCTGAACCAATGCTGGGGCTGGAAATCACATTCAGGAGAACAGCCTGTTGGCGGCCGAAGCCGGATTGGAAGGGTTGACAAATGCGGCGGTACATCCAATTTCGCTCCAATCCAGCGGGTTCCCCAGGGCGCTCAGAGATTTCCTAAGCCTTCGAATCTGCGGTTGCGAACGCGCCCTTTGCGGCTGCGATCGTAGCTTCCACTTCGGCGGGTCCGTGGGCAGTGCCGAGGAACATCGCTTCGAACTGCGAGGGTGGAAGCCAGACTCCAGCATCGAGCATGGCCCGGTGGAAACGTCCGAAGGCCGCGGTATCGCTGGTGGCCGCCTGGTCGTAGTCGGCTACCGGGTGTGCGGTGAAAAACCAGGTCCACATCGAGCCGACGCGATTCAAGGTGACGGGAACTCCGGCCAGTGCTGCTTCGGCAGCCACTCCCTCGGAGGCGGCTTTTGCAGCCGCTTCAAGCTGGGGATAAACCTCTGCGGCATGGTCCCGAAGATATGCCACGGTCGCCATGCCTGCGGCCATGGCCAGCGGATTCCCGCTTAAGGTTCCGGCCTGATAGACCGGCCCCAACGGCGCGAGCAGTTCCATGAATCTACGTTTGCCACCGAAGGCGCCGCAGGGCAATCCGCCGCCGATGATCTTGCCAAGCGTGACGAGGTCCGCGTCGACGCCGTACAACTCCAGCGCTCCGCCGAGAGCCAGGCGGAAGCCGGTCATTACCTCATCCACGATGAGCAAGGCTCCGTGGGTTTCAGTGATCGACCGCAAACCGGCTAGATAGCCCTGGGCGGGGGCGATGCAGCCGGCATTGCCGACCACCGGCTCGAGAATGATGGCTGCGATTTCGTCCGGATATTCGGCGAAGGCGGCCTCAACCGCCGTCAGATCGTTGTAGGGAAGCGCCATCGTTAGCTGCGCGATTTCTTCGGGAACGCCCGCGGAGCCGGGAATTCCGAGGGTGGCGACGCCTGAGCCGGCTTTTACGAGCAGGCCGTCGGAGTGGCCGTGGTAGCAGCCTTCAAACTTGATGATCCGCTTGCGCCCGGTCGCCGCTCGCGCGACGCGAATCGCTGACATGGTGGCTTCCGTGCCGGAACTGACGAATCGCATTCTCTCGATGGCCGGAAAACAGGCCATCACCAGTTCCGCGAGGTCGCCCTCGGCACGAGTGGACGCACCGAAGCTGGCTGAGTCGCGGGCGGCGCGGGCGATTGCTTCGACTGCAGGGGGAAAGGCGTGGCCGAGAATCATCGGTCCCCAGGAACCGAAGTAGTCGATATAGCGGTTTCCGTCGGCGTCGAACAGATACGCGCCTTCAGCGCGTGCCACAAACGGAGGCTCGCCGCCGACTGAGCGGAATCCGCGCACTGGCGAATTGACGCCTCCGGGAAACAATCCTTCAGCCCGGCGCTGCAAATCGTGCGATTGCTTCCTGATTCTGTCAATTGTGCTTTTTTCGGCCATCGACGATCACCCCGACCCTCAGTATAAAAGCCTGGCTCTAATCGAATCTCAGAGCCAGGCTGTACCATCCTTAACAGTATGGCAAGCGATACGATTCCCGCGTTTCCTGACTTGAAGGATCGTTTGCTCGTCGTGTATGACGGCGAATGTGGCCTGTGCAATGCTTCCATTCGCTGGATGTTGCGGCGGGATCGCCATGATCGGTTGCGTTTCGCGCCTTCCAACTCTTATCAGGTTCAACCGCTGCTAGCGAGCCATGGCGTTCAGATGGCGGGCCCGAGTACAGGTCCGGATTCGATATTAGTATTCCGAAGCGTGGGCACGCCGGTCGAGGAGATGCTGGTTCGCTCCAATGGGGTTCTGGCCTGTTTGCGGGTACTTCCCCAGCCCTGGCCGATCCTTGCGACGATTGTGCGGCTCGTCCCGCGGCCGATTCGCGAGTCTGGTTACAGGCTAGTTGCCCGGTTGCGCTACCGCATCTGGGGCAGATACGCGGTTTGCCCTATCCCAACGGCTGCGGAGCGGGCCCATTTTCTGTAACGTGGCTGAGTCCGCCTGACCCGTACGCCGGTCGCTGACCTAAGGGGCTAAACTATCCGTGTGAGAACTCGTCGGGGCATTTCAGCAGCCTGACGGCTGCTGCTTCCTCCAAACGGCCCATTGGGACCAACTGTTAGAATCAGTTTTTCCGGGCTGCATTCGCGGACCCTAATTTATCCCCCTGAAGGCTAATTTTGCCCAAAGCAGATTCCAACCCTGTTTCCAATCCGGACTCGGCATCTGGCTCCAAACCGGATTTGACCCCTCACGCCGTCAGTTCGACCCAATCCGTTGTCAATCAGCCCGTGACGTATGCCGACGCGGGAGTGGACATCTCTTCCGGCGACCGCGCCAAGGAACGCATCAAGTACCTTGCGAAGCGGACTTTCAATCGCAGCGTGCTGGGTGGCATTGGCGGCTTCGGCGGCCTCTTTCAGCTTGACCTCAAGAAGTGGGAAGAACCGATTCTCGTGAGTTCCGCCGATGGCGTCGGAACCAAACTGAAGCTGGCGTTCGATCTTGGCATTCACAATACTGTGGGTTCGGATCTGGTGAATCATTGCGTCAATGACATTGCCGTCCAGGGCGCGGTGCCGCTCTTTTTTCTGGACTACCTTGCCACCGGCAAACTTGACCCCGCGATTACAGAGCAGATCGTCAGCGGCCTTGCGGATGCCTGCAAAGCCAACGGATGTGCGCTCATTGGCGGCGAGACGGCACAGATGCCCGGGTTTTACCAGGATGGCGAGTACGATCTGGCGGGATTCATCGTTGGGGCGGTCGATAAGTCGAAGCTCATCACCGGGGCGACGATCGTTCCGGGCGATATTCTGATCGGCCTGCCTTCGACGGGCCTGCATACGAACGGGTATTCGCTGGCGCGCAAGTTGTTCTTTGAAGTGGCCAAGTACAAGCCGGCCACGTATGTGGGCGCTATCGGCGAAAAGGCCGGGGCGGCGCTGATGAAGGTCCATCGCAGCTATCTGTCGATCATGCAGAAGCTGGCCAATGCAGGCCTCGCCGCAGGCATGGCGCACATCACGGGCGGCGGCATCACTGAGAATCTTCCGCGCATTCTGCCCAAAGGAACCTGTGCGCAGGTTGAGCTTGGATCGTGGCCTGTGCTGCCGATCTTCGAGCATATGCAAGCGCTCGGCCAGGTGCCGCAGGATGAGATGCTGCGAACCTTCAACATGGGTGTGGGCCTGATCGTTGTGGTTCCGGCGGACAAGTTCCGCAAGGCGCAGGCGCTCCTGAACCGGGCTGAAGAGAAGTTCCATGTGATCGGCCGCATCATCAAGGGCGACAAGTCGGGAGACAAATCAGGCGACCGCAAGGTGCACTTTGTATGAAGCGGCTGGGCATTTTGCTCTCCGGGCGAGGCTCGAATTTTCTGGCCATCGCACGATCCATCCGGGAATGCCGCTTGCCTGGCGCAGAGATTGCGATTGTCATCGCGAACGTTGCTGATGCGCCGGGTCTGAAAGCTGCGCGGGAATTGGGATTGCCGTGTGCGGTGTTCGTCTCGAAGGGGCGCAAACGCGCTGAACATGATGCCGACGTCGCTGCTTGTTTGCGAGAGCATAACGTCGAACTGGTCATCCTTGCCGGTTATATGCGGCTGCTTTCGCCGGAATTCATCGCGGCATTCCCGAATGGCATCCTCAATATCCACCCTTCGCTGTTGCCGGCCTTCCCGGGTCTCGATGCGCAGCAGCAGGCCTTCGACTATGGATGCAAGGTTGCGGGATGCACCGTCCATTTTGTCGACGAGCACCTCGACCATGGGGTGATCGTGCTCCAGCGATCGATCCATGTTCTCGAATCCGACGATGCGACAACCCTTTCGGAGCGCATTCTCGCGGAAGAGCACATCGCATATTCCGAAGCGATTGGTCGGGTGCTTTCCGGAGGTTTCAGGATTGAAGGACGACGGTATGTGCGCACGGTCAGCGGGCAAGCCAAAATTGTCAAGTAGCCGGAGTCTCAGTTTTCCGGCAAATGCAAGATATAGAACGACTTATATTGGATTCCAGAATTGCGCTTGAATTATTGCTCAAAGCCTACTCTTGGAATTGGCCGGAAACATCTGCGCTCCCGCTGACAGCGAACGCTTCAGCCCTCCCCCGGAAGGAGAGTAATTGCAAGGGTTGCCTGTCGGCGATCGAAGGCGGGATGTTCCCCGGCCTAATTCAAGCCTGAGCTGACGAAGTTCGTTTGGCTCGGGCGAATTGAGGACCAAATCGCGATGGCCAACATACTAGTGAACGTAGAAAAGGGAATTGAAATTGGCGCTGCCGACGCATTGAAGTGGCTGGGCAAGGCACAGACCGCGCTCAGCGCCGCACCGGGTGTGGTTGCAGCGCTGGCAACCCTGGCGACAGCAGTGGACAAGCCGCTGACCGAGCTTTCAGGCGCAGTCGCCAACCCGCTGAATATTGCGCTGGATATTCAGACCGCCAGCGACCTGAAGGCTGTCTGGCCGCAGGTGAAGACATTCCTTGGGACTCTTGGAGTCAAATTCTAGGGTTCGAAGGTGAAAAGCGGGGGCCGCTTCCGAAACGAAGCGGCCCCTGGCATTTTCTCGACCTGCACATGTTTCTGAGGCTAGGTATTCACTTCTTTCGTGTCGCCCAGCGTGAGACGGATGACCATTTTTCTGCGACCGCGGTAGATGGTCACGCTGACTTGATCGCCGGGCTGGTGCTTTTCCATGATGGTTCCGATGTCGGAGGTGTCGACGACCTCTTTGTTGTCGATGCCGACGATGAGATCGCCGCCGACCAGAATCGCCATGTTGCCGAGATAGGCTTGCTCAGAGCCGCCGCGTATTCCGGCACGATCGGCAGCGCCGCCGGGAACGACTTTTTGCACGAGCACGCCGGATGCTGAGGGCAGGCCCATCTGTTCGGCTACATCGGGCCCGATCGCCAGCGAGACAATGCCCAGGGATGGCCTGCGGACGCGGCCGTACTTGGTCAAATCGCCCAATACAGCCTTAGCGGTGTTGATTGGAATCGCGAATCCGATCCCGGAGCTTTGTTCCGCACCTCCGGTGGCGATGAGCGTGTTGATGCCGATGACTTCGCCGCGTGAGTTGAGCAGCGGACCGCCGGAGTTGCCGGGATTGATCGCCGCGTCGGTCTGGATTGCGTCCTCGATGGGTGAGCCTTCGGGGCCTTTGACGGTGCGAATCGAGCTGATGATGCCGCGCGTCATGGTGCCATTGAGGCCAAAGGGATTGCCAATGGCGTAGACTTTCTGCCCAACTACCAGGTCGGTCGAGTCGGCCAGAGTGACGGGCTGCAGATTTGGAGCGTTGATCTGCAGGAGGGCGAGGTCATGGACCTTGTCCACACCCACGATGGTTGCCTTGTAGGTGTGCTTGTCGCTGGTTTTGACCTCGATACGGTTTGCATCCGCGATCACGTGGAAGTTGGTGAGTACGTGGCCTCCGCGATCCAGAACAAAGCCGGAACCCTGGCCTTCCTGCGGAACCTGCCCGTAGAAGAAGTTGTAGGCGACGGATTTCGACGTGATGTTGACAACCGACGGCAGGGCCTTTTTATAGACGGCAATGTTGTTCAGTTCCTCTGAATCGAATGCCGGTGCGGCCTGAGCTTCTGTCAAAGAGAGTGGAGACCTGGAACCGCTTGTATTCAACAAGTTCAGCCTTCCCATCCCCTGGGGAAGATGTGCGGTGACGTACCAGAAACCACCGACAAGCAAAAGAACCAGCAAAACGCGACGCAATCTCATACCAGACAAGCCTTTCCAATCACACTGAGAAACCTACGGGAATGCACTGTTAAGTGTTCCCGCACTCTTCTATTGTATTAACTCGCTGGACGTGGAATTGTTGCCCAATTCCACAAGCTGCCGCCAAACGGCCTCGACCGAGGCCCGCAGGGAGAGCATATCTCCGGTATTTTCGAGGACAAAGTCGGCGCGGGAGTTCTTGACGGCGTCGCTCAATTGCTTCGAGAGCCGGGATCGCGCTTCTTCGGCGACCTTTTCATCCCAGCCTGCTGGCGAGATGCGCGCTACATAACGCGCAATCTTGAGTTCGTCCGGGGCGGTGACGGCAATGATCCTGTCAAATCTGCG
>Ga0302319_10010341_pt1 | contig 17797 bp, 15 predicted proteins | sample Bog_T0_2_FD_203319 | JGI IMG/M metagenome (GOLD analysis project Ga0302319, IMG submission 203319) | Peat permafrost microbial communities from Stordalen Mire near Abisko, Sweden - Bog_T0_2 | ecosystem: Environmental > Terrestrial > Soil > Wetlands > Peat | place: Sweden: Abisko, Stordalen Mire...
GCGCCCATGAACATGGTCTCTGCATGCCCCCGGGCATGCAGCAGGCGATGGGTGAACACGTGGCCGCGTTCGGGATCGGCCATCAGTTGGATTTCGTCGACGGCGAGGAATTCGACGCGCTTTTCCAGCGGCATCGCCTCGACCGTGCACACCCAATAGGCGGCGTGGGGCGGGACGATCTTCTCTTCCCCGGTGACGAGCGCGACATGGCGCTTGCCGCGCGTCTTGACGATCCGGTCGTAAATCTCACGCGCCAGCAGACGCAGCGGCAGGCCGATCATGCCGGAGGAGAAGCCGAGCATCCGCTCGATGGCAAGATGCGTCTTGCCGGTGTTGGTCGGCCCGAGCACCGCGACGAGTCGCGACGGCGCGCCGGAAAACGAGAGGTCGTTCATCGCGGCCCCGCCCCCGCGCTTCGCGAGTTCGCCGTTCCGATCCGCAGCTTCCGGTTGAACGCGTCGCGCAGCATCTCGACACAGAGATAGGGACCGGGCGCACGCAAGTCAAAGGTCGAGCAGGTTCGCCAACTGTTCGCTTGTGGACTTCTTCGGCTGGCGCCAAGATGCAAGCCAGACTTCTGGCTAATACGCGAGGCAATGGCGCCAGAAGCAGCGTAGGGAGCAATGGCAATGGCGCTGGACGGCATCACTCAAAGCGCGCTCGCCCGGGCGAAGGCTTTTTCGGGCGTCAATTTCGGCCTCGGCCGATTTGCGTTGCGGAGACTGTTGGCGCTCGTCGAAGTGGGCAAGATCACGATCGAATTTCCGGGCGGCGCCCGAATCGAACATGTCGGCGGCGAACCGGGGCCCGAGGCGCATATCCGCTTCGAGCATTGGCGCCCGGTGCGGCGTCTGCTCACTCAGGGCGATATCGGCTTGGCGCGCGGCTATCTTGCGGGCGAATGGACGACGCCCGACCTCACCGCCGTCATCGAACTCGGGGCGCGCAACGGGCAAAAGTTCATGGACGCGCTCTGCGGTTCCGCGGCGTTCCGCCTCGTCAACTGGATCGCGCACCGCGGCAACGAGAACACCAAAGAGGGCAGCCGACGCAATATTCTCGCCCATTACGACCTCGGCAACGAGTTCTATCGGTTCTGGCTCGACGAGCGCATGATGTATTCCTCGGCGCTCTACCGGCGCGGCGACGCCACACTCGAGGAAGCGCAGAGCACGCGACTCGAACGCATCGTCGAAAAGCTGCGGATCGATCCGGCTGCGACCGTGCTGGAGATCGGCAGCGGTTGGGGCGGGCTGGCGGTGCAGATGGCGCGGGCGGGCGCCAGGCGAATCACCAGCTTGACCATTTCGCCTTCGCAACTCGAGCAGGCGCGCTCGCTTGCCGAAAAGGAGAAATATTCCGACCGTGTCGAATTCCTCTTGCAGGACTATCGCGACGTCGACGGCAAGTTCGACCGCGTCGTCTCCATCGAAATGATCGAGGCGGTGGGCAAGAAGTTTCTGCCCAAATATTTCGAGACGATCCGCGATCGGCTGCGGCCGGGCGGCGTCTGCGTGCTGCAGGCGATCACCATTGCCGAAGATCGCTTCGCCGACTATTGCCGGCGCCCCGATTTCATCCAGCGCCATGTATTCCCCGGCGGCTTCCTGCCGTCGAAAACCTTCATGCGCGAGACGTTGGAGAAGGCGGGGCTGAGACTTGTCGACGCAGAAAATTTCGGCGACAGCTACGCCCTGACGCTCAAGGAATGGCGCCGGCGCTTTGTCGAAGCGTGGCCGCAGATCGAGCCGATGGGCTTTGATGGGCCGTTCAAGCGGCTTTGGGAGTATTACCTCTGCTATTGCGAGGCGGGCTTCCGTACCGGCGCCGTCGACGTCGGCCTGTATTGCCTTCAGCACGCGGATTGAGGACTTTGACAAGTCGGGGCGAGTCTTAAGTTTAGACTACACTATCTGGACTCGCCAATTAGCCGCGATTTAACCACGTCCGCGGCCTGCACAATAGACCCGCTCTACAACCTCTGGTGTTAACCAGTCTGAAAGGCACGCCGCCTATCGTAGGGTCACTCCAAACGGCGAGACGGAAGCCGTAAGGAAGTTTCTTGGAGCAGGAGCAACTCTCATGATTAAGTCCCTCAAGGCGTTTGTTGGCAACGAGTCCGGCGCCACCGCTATCGAATACGCCTTGATCGCGTCGTTGATCGCGGTCGCTCTGGTGGGCATTCTGACCAGCCTGGGCACCCGCCTGTCGAGCGAGTTCACCGAAATCTCGTCCGCGCTCAAGTAAGCCGCGGAAAGACTCTTCGGAAGGCGAAATATCGTCAGCCGGCGGAGCTTGCTCCGCCGGTTTTCGTTCGTGGCGCCCGTACGAGTTGACGGGAGCCGAGCGCAGAGCGCGCCGGCGAGATCCAGCGCCGAGGCGCCGTCGCTGCGCGGTAACGTCGGCGCAACGAATATGCGGTAAATCAAAGCGCACCTCACTGTCGAGACGAGCGCACATGGTCACTCATCTGTTGTCGGCCGCTCTGCTGCTGCTGTTTCCCGCGGGAATGGCGTTTGCCGGATCGATGGATCTGCTCACCATGACGATCCCGAACCGGTTGTGCCTCGCCATCGCCGTCGGGTTTTTCATCTTTGCGGGCGTCGTTCACGCCCCGATCAATCTCGTGTTGTTCAACCTGTCCTGCGGCGCGGCGGTGCTGGTCGTCATGTTCGCCTTGTTCAGCCTCGGTTGGATCGGCGGCGGCGACGCCAAGCTCGCGGCGGCGACGGCGCTGTGGCTCGGATGGGGCTCGTTGCTCGACTATAGCCTGCGAACCGCGATCTTCGGCGGCGTTCTCAGCGTCGTCATCATCCTCGGGCGCAAGACGCCGCTTCCGGACTGGATGTCAAAACAGGTTTGGATCGCCCGCCTGCACGACGCCAAGACCGGCGTCCCTTACGGCATCGCGATGGCGGCGGCCGGCATCATGATCTATCCGCAAACCCAGCTCTGGGGCGCCCTCGGCGCCGCGTGACCGGTTTCGCGCGTCGCGCCGCTCGCGGCCGCGCTTCGATCCGCGAGTCTTCATTTGGCCACGCGCGCGAGATGTGCGTTCACCTCTCGGAAATGATTTGGATACGCCTGATTAACCGTAATTTGACGATTGGCGACACATAGTCAGCCTCGTGAAGGGTAGACCGCCCGCGAGGTTCGAATTTCATGAACAAGATGCAAATCGCTGGACTCGGCGTGGCGGTAGCTGCGTTCGGCGCCGCCTTTTTCTTCTTTTCGATGCAGTCGGCGCCGCCGCCGGCGGCGGCCCCGGTGGTGGTGAAGGCGGCGCCGAAACTCGACACCGACGACGTCCTGGTCGCTATGCAAGACATTCCGATGGGCACTGCGCTCGTCGAGACCTTGCTGACCTGGCAGCAATGGCCGCGCGCCGCCGTCTCCGAGCAGATGGTCGCCAAATCGACAGACCCGAAAGCGATGGAAGAGTTCAAAGGGTCGATGACGCGCCTCGCCTTCATGCGCGGCGAGCCGATCCGGCGCGACAAGATCGTCAAGGCGGGGCCGGGCGGCTTCATGTCGGCGACCTTGCCGACGGGCATGCGGGCGGTCGCGATCAAGATCGAAAACAGCGGCGACGCGACGGCGGGCGGCTTCATCCTTCCCGGTGACCGCGTCGACGTGGTGCGCGTATTCCGCGACGACGAAGCGACGAAGGCGCGCGGCGTCGAGATGCTCGGCTCGCAGACGATTCTCAGCAACGTGACCGTGCTCGCCATCGGGCCGGCCTTCCAGGACGACAACGGCAAGAAAGTCGTGATGGGCGGCAACGCCACGCTCGAACTGACGGCCAAACAGGCCGAGATGATCGTGCTCGCTCAGCACTCCAGCGGCTCGGGTTTGCATTTGCTGCTGCGCAGCCTCGTCGACAGCTCCGGCGAAACGCAAACGGTCGGCGATCTCGGGGCCTCCGGCTCCGGCAAAGGACTGACCATCATGCGTTACGGCGCTCCCCAACAAGCCGCGCGATGAGAGGACGCCAGGTCATGAAAAAGTTCTCCCACAGTCTGCGGGGCGTTCGATTGTCGCGATTGGCGAGTTTGGGCCTGCCTGCGCTGGCGCTGGCGGGCGGTCTGGCGATGGCTGAGCCCGCGCACGCCGCCAACGCCGCGAGCGATCCCACCGCGCAGCTCTCGCTCGCGGTCGACTCCGCCAGCGTCAAGAGCATTCAACTCGGCGTCGGCCGGTCGATGATCGTCGACCTGCCTGAAGACGCCGCCGAAATCTTCGTCGGCGAGCCGAAGGTCGCCAACGCGATCGTACGCTCGGCGCGGCGCATCTACATCTCGACGCTATCGGCCGGACAGACGACCATTTTCGCGCTCGGAACCAACGGTCGCAAGATCGCGGTGTTGGAGATCACCGTGGGGCGCGACGTCGGCGAGCTATCGCGGTTGTTCGACGCGGCGATCCCCGGCCACGACGTTCATATCAAGACGGTGGGCGGATCGATCATACTCACCGGTTCCGTCGCTTCGGCCGGCGAGGCGCAGAAGGCGCTCGACATCGCCACCGGCTTCCTGTCGGGGGGGGACGCCAGCGACGCCAAGAACACTTCCAAGGTCGTCAACTCGTTGACGATCCGTGGCCTCGATCAGGTCAGCCTGCGGGTGACGGTGTCGGAAATCCGGCGCGACATCATCAAACAGCTCGGCATCAACATGAGCGTGACCGGCGGCTCGAACGGGCTGCAGTCGCTCAATTGGACCAATCCGTTCTCGATCAACGGCTCGGCGGCGAACGAATCGACGGTTTTCGGCTGGGGCATGGGCTCCGCGTCATTCGCAGCCACGCTGCAGGCATACGAACAGCAAGGCGTCGCCCGCGTGCTGGCCGAACCGACGGTGACCTCGGTCTCCGGCGAAACCGCGAAGTTCCTCGCCGGCGGCACCATCCCGATCCCGGGCGGAGAATCCTGCGCCAACGGCTCGTGCACCCTGTCGATCGTCCAGCAACCCTACGGCGTCAGCCTCAACTTCACGCCCCTCGTGCTCTCCCAGGGGCGCATTCAATTACGCATCGCCACGGAAGTGACCGACGTTGACAGTTCGAAGACGCTGCAGATCGCCAACACCGCGATTCCCGGCTTCCGCACGCGCAAGAACGAGACGACCGTCGAGCTTCCCTCGGGCGGCTCCATCGCCACCGCCGGCCTCATCTCCTCGGAAACCCAGTCGGCGATCTCCGGTTTGCCCGGGCTGATGAATCTTCCGGTGCTCGGCGCCCTGTTCCGCTCGCGCGACTATCTGCGCCAGGAAACGGAACTGTTGATCGTGGTGACGCCGTTCATCGTCCACGCCGTCGATCCCAAAGACAAGCAGCGCCCGGACGCCGGCTTCGTCGACGCCAGCGACCCGCAAGGCTGGCTGCTCGGCAAGGTCAACCGGATCTACTCCAGCTCGAATTCCGACGACCATCTGCCGACGTTCAAGGGCAGGGTCGGCTTCATCACCGACTGAGACGAGAGCGAACGACCATGAACGCGATTTCAAGACAGATGTCGACGATTCGCGCGGGGCGCGCGGCGGCTGCATGGCTCGCGGCCGCCTCCTGCGTGGTTCTGCTCTCGGCCTGCAAGACGGACCAGGGCGCCGTCGATCAGGTCGCCGTGTCCGACTATCACGAGCGCTATCCGATCGTGGCCGCGAAGGCGCCGACGACGCTGGAAGTGTTTGCGACGAACGGCGGCCTCGACGCGGAGTCGATCGCCGATCTCAACGCCTTCGCCGATCGCTACAAGCGCTTCGGCGCCGGCCGCATCGCGATTCTCACGCCGTCGAACCAGCGTCGCGGCGCGGTCGTCACGGCGATCCGCAAGACGCTTTTCGACGCCGGGGTGCGCGGCGCGATCGCCGTGGGCTCCTATCCCAACTACGACTCGGCGGCGATCGCCCCGGTGCGCCTGTCGTTTCAGGGGTTGGTGGCGACCGTTCCCGCCAAGTGCGGCGACTTCCCCCACGATCTCGCCTCCGGTCCCGACACCAGCGAATGGGTCAACACGCCCTACGAGAACTTCGGCTGCTCGGTGGAGAAGATGGTCGCCGCGCAGATCGACGATCCGCGTGACGTGGTGCAGGCGCGCGCTCCCGGCGACGTGGATGTCGAGATGCGGCTGCGCGCCATCGAAAACGTGCGTAAGGGCTCGGATCCCGGCACGGCTTGGAAAGTCCAGAACACCACCATCGGTTCGGTCGGAGGCAGCTGACACATGTCGAACGACATCACCGAAGCGGGCGTGACGCCGGTCGCTGCGACCCCCGGGCCGCAGATCGACCCGGTGCCTCGCGTCTCCATCCAGGTGTTCTGCGAAACCTCCGACGTCGCCGCGGTCGTGCAATCGGCGATCTCGGATCGCCGCATGCGCAAGGCGCACGTCAAACAGAACATGGGCGGCGCGGCGGCCGCCTGCGAAGCCTATCGCAGCGCGCCCACTCCCAACGTCATCATTCTCGAAGCGACCAGCGCTCGCGACACTCTGCTCGATCAACTCGACGACCTCTCGCAATATTGCGACGCCGGCACCAAAGTGATCGTGCTCGGCAAGGTCAACGACATCGTGCTGTATCGCCAGCTGATAGCGCGCGGCGTCAGCGAATATCTGGTCTGGCCGTTCAACGTCGTCGAGTTCGTCGCCGCGATCTCCGAATTGTTCCGCGGTCCCAACGCCAAGCCGGTCGGGCGCGTCGTCTCTGTGCTCGGCGCCAAGGGCGGCGTCGGCTCCTCGACGATCGCCCACAATATCGCCTGGCATCTGGCCACCGATCTCGACATGGCGACGATCATCGCCGACTTCGACTTGCCGTTCGGCACCGCCGGCCTCGACTTCAACCAGGATCCGCCGCAGGGCGTCGCCGAAGCGGTGTTCGCGCCCGAACGCGTCGACGCCAATCTGGTCGAGCGCCTGCTGTCGAAATGCGGCGACAATTTGAGTCTGCTGGCGGCGCCGGCGATGCTGGACCGGCTCTACGACTTCGGCGAAACCTCGTTCGATACGCTCATCGACGCCGTGCGCGCCACGACGCCCTGGGTCGTGCTCGACATTCCCCACACCTGGAATTCCTGGACGCGGCGCATGCTGGTGGGAGGCGACGACGTGATCGTGGTGGCGACGCCGGATCTCGCCAATCTGCGCAACGCCAAGAACATCATGGACAACATTCGCGGCGCCCGCCCGCACGACCATCCGCCGCGGCTGATTCTCAATTGCGTCGGCATGCCCAAGCGCCCGGAAATCACGGTCGCCGATTTCGTCAAGACCATCGAGGTCGAACCGATCGCGGTGATTCCCCACGACGCCAAGCTGTTCGGTTCGGCCGCCAACAACGGACAGATGGTCGCGGAAGTCGACGCCAAGAGCAAGCCGGCGGAAATCTTCGCGGATCTGGCGAATCTTGTCGCCGGACGCGGAGAGACCCGTAAGGCCAAGCGCGGCCTGTTCGATCCGATCTTCGCCAAACTGGGAAGCAAGCGGGGTTAACTGTTTCTGAATGCTTCGCGTGGTTGATGGGCGAGGGTAGAGGCAGGGCGAACGAGCATGTTTGGTAAGCGCGCGAATCCGGGTCTGGCCGTCAAGCCTTCGGCTCCGGCCCCCGCGCCGGCGGCGGCGCCGGAGCCGGCGCGGACGGCGGTCGATCGCGCGCCCACGGCGCCGGGGTCGGCGTCGGATCAGCGTTCTGAAAGCTATTTCCAGACCAAGTCGATGATCTTCGGCGCGCTGATCGAGGCCATCGATCTGGCGGCGCTGTCGAAACTCGACCAGGAGAGCGCGCGCGAAGAAATCCGCGATATCGTGCATGAGATCGTCACGATCAAGAATCTCGTGCTTTCGATCTCCGAGCAGGAAGATTTGCTCGACGACATCTGCAACGACGTGCTCGGCTTCGGCCCGCTCGAGCCGCTGCTCGCCCGCGACGACATCGCCGACATCATGGTCAACGGGCCCCACCGCACCTTCATCGAAGTCCAGGGCAAGATCCAACTCACCAACGTGCGCTTCCGCGACTCCGCGCAGCTGATGAACATCTGCCAGCGCATCGTCAGCCAGGTCGGCCGCCGCGTCGACGAGGCGTCGCCGATCTGCGACGCCCGCCTGCTCGACGGCTCGCGCGTCAACGTCATCGCGCCGCCGCTCGCCATCGACGGCGCCGCGCTGACGATCCGAAAATTCAAGAAGGACAAGCTGACGCTCGACCAGTTGATGAAGTTCGGCGCGATCTCGCCGGCGGGCGCCGAAATCCTCAAGATCATCGGCCGCGTGCGCTGCAATGTCGTCATCTCCGGCGGCACCGGTTCGGGCAAGACGACGCTGCTCAATTGCCTGACCAACTATATCGAGGCCGGCGAACGCGTCATCACCTGCGAGGACGCGGCGGAACTGCAACTGCAGCAGCCCCACGTGGTGCGCCTGGAAACGCGGCCGCCCAACCTCGAAGGCGCCGGACAGGTGACGATGCGCGACCTCGTCAAGAACTGCCTGCGTATGCGTCCCGAACGCATCATCGTGGGCGAGGTGCGTGGACCCGAGGCGTTCGACCTGTTGCAGGCGATGAACACCGGCCACGACGGCTCGATGGGCACGCTGCACGCCAATAGCCCCCGCGAAGCGCTGAGTCGTATCGAATCGATGATCACCATGGGCGGTTTCTCGCTGCCGTCGCGCACCATCCGCGAGATGATGTGCGCCTCGATCGACGTCATCGTGCAGGCCGCGCGTCTGCGCGACGGTTCGCGCCGCATCACCCACATCACCGAAGTCATGGGGATGGAAGGCGACGTGATCATCACTCAGGATGTCGTCGTCTACGATCTGCAGGGCGAGGACGCGCAGGGCAAGCTGATCGGACATCATCGTTCGACGGGCGTCGGCCGTCCCAGGTTCTGGGATCGCGCGCGCTACTACGGCGAAGAGCAGCGGCTGGCGGCGGCGCTCGATGCGCTCGACGCGAACGTCTCCTGAGCGGAAAGTAGAGGGCGGCTATGAATCAGGCGATCTTGATCGCGGGCGCCATCGCCGTCGCCGTGGGCGGCGGGGCGATGGTGCTGCTGGGCGGCGCCGATCGCGCGGACGTGCGTCGGCAGGCGATCGCCAAGTCGCCGACCAGCACGCGCGCGCGCGCCTCGGCGATCGACCGCAACGTCAAGAAGAAGCAGATCGCGGAGAACCTCGCCGAGCTGGAAAAGCGCTCGAAGCGCAAGCGCACGGATCTGCAGACCCGCATCGATCAGGCGGGCCTTCCGGTGAAGAAGCAGCAGTTCCTCATCATCGCCGCGGTTGTGGCCGTCGTCCTGGGCGGGCTGAGCTATCTGAAGACGCAGAGCCCGCTGCTCGCCGTGCTGGTGGCGGTCATGTTCGGCGTCGGCGGCGCGAATTTCGTGCTCAACTATTTGCGCAGCAAGCGCATCAGGAAGTTCATCGACGCGCTGCCTGCGGCGCTCGACATCATCGTGCGCGGCGTGCGCGCGGGTTTGCCGCTCGGCGACACCCTGCGCATCATAGCCGCCGAAGCGCCGGAGCCGGCGCGTTCCGAGTTCCGCAAGATCGTCGAGTCGCAGGCGGTTGGCGTCAGCGTCGCCGACGCCTGTCTCAAGCTCGCTCAGCGCATACCCGCGGTGGAGACCAACTTCTTCGCCATCGTCATCGAAATCCAGTCGAAGGCGGGCGGCAATCTATCGGAAGCGATCGGCAACCTCTCCAAGACGGTTCGCGAGCGCAAGAAGATGAAGGGCAAGATTGCGGCGATGTCGATGGAGGCGCTGGCTTCGGCGGCGATCATCGGCGCTGTGCCGTTTATCGTCACTTTCGCGCTCTATGTGATCTCGCCGGGTTACATCTCTCTGCTGTTTACAACGACCCACGGTCGCTACGTTCTCATTTTCGCGCTCAGCTGGATGAGTATCGGCGCGATGATGATGAAGAAGATGATCAACTTCGATTTCTGATCGGACGACGCCATGCTCGACCAAGTCCTGGCCAAGCTGCTGGACAGCCACTTCCTAGCGGTGCTGCTCGCCTCGATCGGCTGCGCGGCCACCGTCATCATGGCGTTGACGCCGTTTCTCCAGGACGACAATCTGGACAAGCGCATCAAGGCGGTCGGCGTCGAGCGCGAGCGCATCCGCGTGCGCGAGCGCGAACGACTGGTTGCGCAGCAGAGCACCAACAAGACCCAGTTGCGCATGAACACCGCGGGCGTCTCGAAACAAATCGTCGACGCGCTCAACCTCAGCAACTGGCTCAACACCGAGAACTCCAAGAAGCAACTGATGCAAGCGGGCTTTCGCGGCTCTGCGCCGGAATCGGCGTTCCTGGTGTTCCGTCTGGCGGCGCCGATCGCGTTCTTCATCGTCGCGCTGGTCTACGTATTCTTCCTCGCCAAACTCAGCTGGTCGCCGAGTTTGAAGCTCGCCGCCGCGATGTTCGTGGCCTATATCGGCATGAAGGCGCCGGAGCTCTATCTGTCCAACAAGACCAAGAAGCGCCAGATGGGTATGAACCGCGCCTATCCGAACATGGTCGATCTGCTCATCATCTGCGCCGAGTCGGGCATGTCGATCGAGGCCTCGGTGCGCAAGGTGAGCGTCGAAATCGGCTCCGAAAGCATCGAACTGGCCGAGGAACTGTCGTTGCTCGCGGCCGAACTGTCCTATCTGGAACAGCGGCGCAACGCCTACGAGAACTTCACGATCCGCACCGGCATGGATTCGGTCAAGCAATTGACGACCGTGCTCGTGCAGTCGGAGAAATACGGCACGCCGCTGGGCTCGGCGCTGCGCGTGCTCGCCGCCGAAAGCCGCGAGCAGCGCATGACGGCGGCGGAAAAGAAGGCGGCGTCGTTGCCGCCCACTCTGACCGTGCCGATGATCGTGTTCTTCCTGCCCGGACTGTTCTGTGCGATTCTGGGGCCGGCGGTGGTGCAAATCAACCATTGGAATTGAGCGTTTCGGCGGTTAAGAGGGGGTACAAATTGCGAACCCCATGCCGAACCTGCCTCCAAACGATCGCTTTTTCCCCGACGACGAACCGCCGCCGCCCGCCGAGCGCGGGCGGGCGGTCGCGTCGGCGCGCTATCTCGAAGGGCTGAACCGGGAACAGCGCGAAGCCGTCGAAGCGCTCGACGGGCCGGTGCTGGTGCTGGCCGGGGCCGGCGTCGGCAAGACGAGGGTGTTGACGACCCGCATTGCCCATCTGGTCGCCACCGGCCGAGCGCGCGGCTACGAAATCCTCGCCGTCACCTTCACCAACAAGGCCGCGCGCGAGATGCGCGAGCGGATCGAGGCGCTGACCGGCGGCTATGACGGCTTCCCGTGGATGGGCACGTTCCACTCGATCGGCGCCAAAGTGCTGCGCCGTCACGCCGAACTCGTCGGGCTCAAGCCGAACTTCACCATCCTCGACACCGACGACCAGTTGCGGCTGCTCAAGCAATTGCTGAAGGCCGACAATATCGACGACAAGCGCTGGCCCGCGCGGGCCTTGGCGGGTCAGATCGACTCGTGGAAGAACCGCGGCCTCGACCCCGCCCATGTGCCGCCGGGCGAGGCGGCCGCTTTCGCCAACGGCAAGGGCGGCGAACTCTACAAGGCCTATCAGGAGCGCCTGAAAGTTCTCAACGCCGTCGATTTCGGCGACCTGCTGCTGGAGAGCCTGCGGCTGCTGCGCGACAACCCCGACGTCTTGCAGATCTACCAGCGGCGGCTGCGCTATATCCTGGTCGACGAATATCAGGACACCAACGTCGTCCAATATCTGTGGCTGCGCCTGCTCGCTCAGGGACATCGCAACGTCTGCTGCGTCGGCGACGACGACCAGTCGATCTATGGCTGGCGCGGCGCCGAGGTCGACAACATCCTGCGCTTCGAACAGGATTTCCCCGGCGCGCGGGTGATCCGGCTGGAGCGCAACTATCGCTCGACCGGGCATATTCTCGCCGTCGCCGCCGGGCTGATCGCCCATAACCGCAACCGGCTCGGCAAGACGCTCTATACCGACAGCGAGTTGGGTGAAAAACCCGTCGTCGCCGGGGTGTGGGACAGCGCGGAAGAGGCGCGCCTCGTCGGGGACGAGATCGAGGCGGCGCAGCGCCAGGGCGTATCGCTCGCCGATATCGCGATCCTGGTGCGCGCGTCGTTCCAGATGCGCGAGTTCGAAGACCGGTTCCTGGAAATCGGGCTGCCCTATCGTGTCATCGGCGGCCCGCGCTTCTATGAGCGCGCCGAAATCCGCGACGCGCTCGCCTACTTCCGCTGCGCCTATCAGCCCGACGACGACCTCGCCTTCGAGCGCATCTACAACCACCCGCGCCGGGGCTTGGGCGAGTCGACGCTCGCCCTGCTGCACGGCCACGCCCGCGCCCGCGGGCTGTCGCTGATCCGCGGCGCGCGCGAACTCATCGAGAGCGAGGAGTTGAAGCCGAAGCCGCGCCAGACGCTACGCGCGCTGATCGGCGATTTCGATCGCTGGGCGGGGCTGATCGAGACCACGCCGCCCGAGGAATTCGCGCAAACTGTGCTCGAAGAGTGCGGGCTGACGGCGATGTGGAAAGCGGAAAACACCGAAGACGCGAAGGGCCGGCTGGAGAACCTGAAGGAACTCGCGCGCTCGATGGGCGCGTTTCCCACACTGGCGGCGTTTCTCGAGCACGTCTCGCTGGTCGTCGACGCCGAGACCGCCGAGGCCGGGCCGCGAGTGTCGATCATGACGCTGCATGGCGCCAAGGGCCTCGAATTCGAAGTGGTGTTCCTGCCCGGCTGGGAGGAGGGGCTGTTCCCGCATCAGCGCGCGCTCGACGAGAGCGGTCCGGCGGGGCTCGAAGAAGAGCGCCGCCTCGCCTATGTCGGAATCACCCGCGCCCGCCGCCGGGCGATGATTCTGCACGCGGCCAACCGGCGCGTGCGCGGGCTCTGGCAGTCTTCGCCGCCCTCGCGTTTCGTCGACCAACTGCCGCAAGACCATATCGAGGAGCGCGCCTCCGACATCGGCCATTCCTGGGGCGCGCCGGCCTCGCGGTTCGACCGGGTCGGCTTCGGCGGTTCGAACTACACGACGCCGGGCTGGCGGCGCGCGCAGGAGCAGGGCCGCGCCGATGTCGGCTCGCCGCGCCGCGGGCCGCCGGTGATCGAGGGCCGCGCCGTCTCACACGCTTCGCCGTCTTCCTCGTTCCGTCCCGGCGATCGGGTGTTCCATCAGAAATTCGGCGCCGGCCAGATCCACGCCGTCGACGGCGGCAAGCTCACCGTCGATTTCGACAAGGCCGGGCGCAAGATGGTGCTGGACAGTTTTGTCGCCGCCTTCGGGGCCAAAGGCTGAGGCGCCTGCGGGCGCTCTTCCAGGCGAGGTTGCCGACCTCGCAGCTCGCCAGATATTCTTTTCAATAACACTCGCTTGTGCGCCGACCGGGGTCAGCGCCCGCGGCTACAGAGCCCGAGGACCGCCGTTCTCATGGCGGAGCGGTTGCGTCGGCGGCGGCGTCCGGGCCGATGGCGGCGATTCCGAAGCCGTCCGCGGTGCGCGCGGCGAAGGCGAGGCCCGAGCGGGAGATCATCAGGGGAGGGCGAGAGGCGGGAGCGTCGAGCGGCTCGATGAACAGGCCGGCGCGCCGGCCGAGCGCAGTGTCGAAGACGACCAGCGCTGCCGGACCGGCGACGCCGGGAACGAATTTGGCGCCGCGCAAAGTGAGACCCTCGCCCGACGCGGCGGTAGCGAGATCGAGGCGTTGGAACCGGGGGCCGAGGTTGCGCGCGAGTTCGCGCATGTCGCCGGTCGCGATATCCAGTTTGAGCGGATTGGCGACGGCGAAGGCGCGGTAGGCGGCGAGGCCGGACTCCATCAGCGCCGCGCGCGGATCGGAGGCGCCGCCGCTGGTTCCCGCCAGCCACCAGAGCGCCACGCAAGCTGAAAACAGCAGTGTACGATAGAGCAAGCCGCCCAGAGAGGACCCAAGGCGACTCGTCGTCTCGCCCGCTGCCGCGCATTCCGCCGCCGCCGTCAGCTCTTCCCAGCGCGCGCCGCGGCGCACGCCCGGTTCGACCGGCGCCTGACGCGTCGCATCGCGATTGGCCGGCGTCCCCAGCGACAGCGCGTTGCGGGAAACCGGCGCGGCGCCGAACGCGGCGCGGATCGCCTCGTTCTGGGCGCGCAACGCGTAGACGCGACGGCGCAGCTCCTCGTCTTCGCGCAGGCGCGCTTCGAAGCGCGCGCGCTCGTCGCGGCTCAGGCTATTGTCGACATAGGCGTGAATGTCGCCTGCCGACGGCGGTGAATTCACTTGATAATCCGTAGATAGGGCGTGCCGGCGTGAACGGGCGTCGACCTGGTCTCGCCGCCGACGCCGGTCGCCTGCGCCAGTCGTTCGCGCGCGCGCTCCAAACGTTCGACCAGTTGCACGAGCGGAATGTCGAGCGCCTCGGCGGCCTCGAAGTGGGTGAAGCCGGCGAGAACCACGAGCAGCAGCGCCTCTCGGGCTTCGAGCGGGAGACCGCGTACCGCCAGAGCGACGCCCTGGCCGCCGCGCGTCGAGGGCGCTTCCAACCACGCCGCATCGTTTTCGCTCTCCGGTTCGCGGCGCACATGACGGCGATGCAGCGCGATGAAGCGCGCGAACACCCGGACGCGAGTCGAGGAGTGGCGCGGCGAAGGGGAATCGACGGATATGACCTGGGTCTGACGGATCAGCTTGTCGACGAGCCGGGACAGCGCGGCTTCGTCGAGCGCGAATCCCTCATCGCGCGCTAATGCGCGCCCGAATCGACGCAGAGCGCCGACATCGTCGGACCAGTCGCCAAACCGCACTGTTTCAGACCAAGACGTTAAGCTTCGTTAATTACCCTTAATCAATACGCGCTTCATATCCAAGGGGGAGCGGCGGCTTCCGCATACTTTGTTTAACGCGCCGCCGCCGGCGAGCCTTCCCATGCGGCGCTGGCAAGGCTAAGGGAGACGGCTGACCGTGAACCTGGGGTGGGTGGGGGCATGAACGAAGCGAGCGGAACCGGAGCTATGCGTGGCCTCAGGGGAGTGATCCTGGGCGTCGCCAACGCCAGATCGATCGCCTGGGGCATCGCAAAAGCCGTGCGAGCGGCGGGGGCCGAGATCGCGCTGACCTACCAGGGCGAAGCGCTGGAGAAGCGGGTGCGCCCGCTTGCCGCCGAGCTGGGCGCCGCGGTGCTCGGCCATTGCGACGTCACCGACGGGGCGACGATCGACGCCGTTTTCGCAGAAGCCGAGAAGCTGTGGGGCGGGATCGACTTCGTCGTCCATTGCATCGCTTTCGCCGACAAAGACGAACTGACCGGCCGTTACATCGACACGACCGAAGGCAACTTCACCAAGTCGCTGGCGATCTCCTGCTATTCCTTCACGGCCGTCGCCCAGCGCGCCGAGAAGCTGATGAAGAACGGGGGATCGCTGCTGACGCTGACCTATTACGGCGCCGAGAAATGGATGCCGCATTATAACGTGATGGGCGTCGCCAAGGCCGCGCTGGAGGCGAGCGTGCGCTATCTCGCCGCCGACTTGGGTCAGAACAACATCCGCGTCAACGCGATCTCCGCCGGCCCGATCAAGACGCTGGCGGCCTCCGGGATCGGCGATTTCCGCTACATCCTGCGCTGGAACGAGTACAATTCGCCGCTGCGCCGCACCGTCACGACAGACGAAGTCGGCCAGAGCGCGGTCTATCTGCTCTCCCCGATGTCGCTCGGCGTGACCGGCGAGATCCTGCATGTCGATGCCGGCTATCACATCGTCGGCATGAAGCACCCCGACGCGCCCGACGTCACCGTCGCCGGGAGCTGATGCGTCTCCAGGCGGCGTAGGCGGCCAGCGCGGCGTGGGCCGCGCCGTTCTGCCAGTACAGCGCCGAAGGCCCGAAAGCGCGCATCTCGAGCGACACGAGCGCCGGCGAGACGATGGCGCCGACGCAATAGACGAACAGCAACGCCGCCGAGACCAGCACCATGTCGTGCGGCTCCGCGCGGTCGTTGGCGATGGCCGTGGCCAGCGTATACAGCGTGTAGGTCGTGAGCCCGACCAGGAAGCCGAAGCCGACCAGCGGCGCGCCGGTCGGCTGCCACACAGCCAGCGCAATTTCGAAGGCGGCGCCGAGCCCCATCGTGATCGCCATGATGAGCCGGCGGTCCAAGCGGTCCGACATCCTTCCGACCGGATAGACGCCGAGCGACGAGCCGATCACGATCGACGCGGTAAATAACGGCACCGCCTGCGGTTCGACGCCGATCTGCAACGCATAGACGGGACCCAGCGAAATCGAGGCGCCGTTGCAGATTCCGGCGACCAGCGCGGCCAGCAGCGACAGCGAGGAGAGGGCGCGGAACGTGGCGAGCTTCAGCTTCACCTCGCGCGGCGGCTCGGGCGTGTCGGCCTGGGTGATCGCCAGCGGCAGGATCGCCAAGGCCGACAGCGCCGCGCCGATGTTGAAGGACAGGAAGCTGCGCGGGTCGATGACGCGCATCAGCAATTGCCCGATCGACGTCGCGCCGAAATTGACGAATTGATAGATCGCGTAGAGCGCGCCGCGATTGGCGTTGGTCGCCGCGCCGTGAATCCAGGATTCGACGATCGCATAGACCCCGGCGAGCACGAAGCCGACGAGCGCGCGCGACAGCATCCACAACGCCGGCGTCTCGGCGACCGGCATCAGCGCGGTGGCGACGCACAGCACGGCGACGAAGCCGGCGAAGGCGCGGATATGGCCGGAGCGCCGCACCATCGCCGGGGTGTACAGCGTCCCCAGCAACATCCCGGCGAAATAGGCGGAGCCGAGCAGGCCGACGGTCAGGTCGCCAAAACCGTCGAGCGAAGCTCGCACCGGCGCGACCACGCCGACGAGCGCATTGCCGCTGATCAGCAGCAATACGGAGGTAAGGACGGCGGCGATGGGGGCGAGTTTGAACAATGCGGAAACTGACATGCAAGCGGCTTTGATTCGCCCGTACATATCGCCTTCCGGTTCAACCTCCTATATAGACCCCGAAAAATCCGCCCTCGATCCCCCGAGGGCCAGCACTCGTGAGGCGTTGAAGAGATGGCGCAGGCCCGTTGGACCCCGGATAGCTGGAGAGGCAAGGCGATCGAGCAGTCGCCGGTCTATCCCGACCTCGCCGCGCTCGGCGAAGTCGAGCGGCAGATCGCCGGCTATCCGCCGCTGGTGTTCGCGGGCGAAGCGCGCAAGCTCAAGCGCGCGCTGGCCAAGGCGATGGCGGGCGAAGCCTTCCTGCTGCAAGGCGGCGACTGCGCCGAAAGCTTTGGCGAACATTCCGCCGACAACATCCGCGACTTCTTCCGCGTGTTCCTGCAAATGGCCGTCGTGCTGACGTTTGCGGCGTCGTCGCCCGTCGTCAAAGTCGGCCGCGTCGCCGGACAATTCGCCAAACCGCGCTCGGCCGACACCGAGACGATCGACGGCGTGACGCTGCCCGCCTACCGCGGCGACATCGTCAACGACATCGACTTCACCCCGGAATCGCGCACGCCCGATCCGCGCCGCCAGTTGGACGCCTATCGCCAGTCGGCGGCGACGCTGAACCTGCTGCGCGCCTTCGCGACCGGCGGCTACGCCAATCTCGAGAACGCCCACCGCTGGATGCTCGGCTTCGTCAACGACAGCCCGCTCTCCGAGCGCTATCAGGGCCTTGCCGACCGTATCACCGAAACGCTCGGTTTCATGCGCGCGATCGGGCTCGACCCCGAGGCGCATCCGGAACTGCGCGCCACCGACTTCTACACCTCGCATGAGGCGCTGCTGCTCGGCTACGAGCAGTCGCTGAC
>Ga0302319_10010342_pt1 | contig 17797 bp, 18 predicted proteins | sample Bog_T0_2_FD_203319 | JGI IMG/M metagenome (GOLD analysis project Ga0302319, IMG submission 203319) | Peat permafrost microbial communities from Stordalen Mire near Abisko, Sweden - Bog_T0_2 | ecosystem: Environmental > Terrestrial > Soil > Wetlands > Peat | place: Sweden: Abisko, Stordalen Mire...
AACTGCGTCATTGTTGACCATGGCTATTCGCTGCAGAGCCTGTATGGGCACATGAGCCGCCTGTTGGTGAAAGAAGGCGACACGATTCAGAAGGAACAGCAAATCGGCATCAGCGGGGCCACCGGTATGGCCTTCGGCGATCACGTGCATTTCAGCATGTTGATTGACGGCTACCAAGTGGACCCCAAAGAGTGGTGGGACGAGCACTGGATCCACGACCGGATTCTGAGTAAGATTGGACCGCAAGCCGGCAAGTAAACTGTGTTGGCGGGGCGAACGCGCGATCGAAACGTTTAGCTAACGGTTCGGCGCCTTCGGCGAAAATAGGCCGAACATATTTCTAAACGGCTTGGTCAACTGCCAGGAGCGCGAGTTCTCCATGACCGCGCGCGCCAAGCGCTCCTGGTCGAGCGCAGCCGCCAGGCGCGAATTTACTTTGCGGGCGTCCACCAATTCGCCCTGCGTTTGCGCCTGAATCGTTGTCAGCCGTTCAATCTCGGCCTTGAGTTCGTCCACGTTGCCGCGCGCGATCGAAACTTCCTGCGTCAGCAAGCTGTGCGTGGCTTGCAAGCGTTCTTTGTCGGAGGCAGCGGCAATTTGCGCTTTGCGCTGTTGCTCCAACTGCTCTTCCGATTGCGCCAGGCGCTTTTCCAAATCCTGGCGGTTTTGTTCAAACTGCTGGATGATAACCTGCTTGGCGTCTTCATGCTGCTTGGCGAGCGCCTGCTTGGTCTCTTCGGTCAGCTTGCTGGATCCAAGCTTAGCCTGCTCCAGTTGCTTGCTGAGAGTCTGCTTCGTTTGCTCGTGCTGCTGAGTGAGCGCTTTGACTTTATCCTCATTCTGTTGCACCAGCGCGCGAACCTTCTCCTCATGACCTTGCATGAGCGCCAGTTTCGCGGCTTCGTGTTGTTTGATCAGAGTCTGCTCGCGCTCGGCGTATTGCGCCGCCAGTTTGGCGCGATCTTTATCGGAGAACTTGCTGTTATCTTGCTTAGCGGCTTCGAAGCGGGCCAGATCCTGGCGCCGCGTCTGCTCCCATTCGGCGCGTTCCTTATCGAGGTCGGCGGCTTTCTGCGCCACGTCCTGCACAGCGCTTAACTCAATATCGATACGGAGGCGAAGCTCCAGTTCCAAAGGTTCTGTCGCCGGCACATTCGGCAACTCCGGCAAATAAATCTGCGGAGAATTGCCAAAACTCAAAATCCGGAACGTTTCGGCCGACGGCATGCGGTAGGCCGTTCCTTCCACGCGAAACGCGTCGGCGCTTTCTTCCGGACTCCAACTCCAAACGGTGCGGCCGCCTACTTTGCGCAGCAGAATACTGTTGATATCGACAATGCCGGTGCGGCTGGCGGGATCGACGCGCATGGGACGGTCGCCGATACCGTCGGGCAAGCGGATGAACACGCTGGTCCACTTACCGGGTTCGATGATCTGGCTCAAACGTTCTTCAGTTTTATAGCGGCCGCCGCGGGCGCACACTACCTGAATTAAAGAATGCCCGGCGTCGGAAGCGCGCGACAGGCCGAGGGTATGCTCCATCTCCAGCCGCTCGGCGCACAGGCAATAGTAGCGGCGAATGCGTTCCTGGTTGTCTTTGCTGCTGGCGAACAGTTCCTGCAAATAAGGATTCTTTTCGTCGGTGCCGCCGGGCTTCCACAGTACGCCCAGCCCGTCATTGTTCCGAAATTCAAAGGTAGGGTATTTTTTCTGCAGTTCTTCCCATAAGCGCCATACGCCATAATCGCCGGAGCGCACGGCGATATCGTGCAGCAACACCACGCCACCGGGCCGCACCTTAGGCAGCCAGTTTTCGAAATCATGCTGCGCGGCTTCATAGGAATGCGATCCGTCCATATGCAGCAGACCGATACTGGAATCGGAAAATTGTTTGATAGCTTCGTCAAAAGACGTGCGCATTAAATAGGAGAACGCGCGGTAATAACGATCATTATGGCGGCTGACGGCATCGTAAACGGAGCTTTCGTAAAAGCTCGCGGGTGTATCGCCACGCCAAGTGTCTACGCCATAGCAAGTGCAAGGCAGATTTGTCTCGGCAACCGTTTGACAGAAACCAAAATAGGAATCGCCATAAAACACGCCGAGTTCAACGATGACCTCTGGCCGCAGTGCGGCTATGAGATCGCACGCAAAAGGCAAATGGCCGGCCCACGGACCGGGGGCTCCGGAGAGGAAAGTCGCTGGACGAAACGTCACAGACGGCTGGTCTAAGGTGTTCATAAAGCAATCGGCATTGCGGCCAACGCGGGTTGGCCTAGCGGCGGATCGTGAGCAGTATACAAATCGCTCGTTTTTCCGCCAACTACGAAGCTAACACGAAAACTCCACAGGTGTGGGGTTTCGGCTGTAACCCTACTCAATTTCCGCTGGTTATAGCGTACCGTGGTAGTGGCCTAGCACAAACCTAAGTACTAGCTTGGGTAAGGGGCGTTTCTCTGGGGACGGTGGGGACGGGGACGGAGGGGACGGAGAGACATGGAACTAAGCGGGAAATCGGCGCGCCAGCCGCCTTCCTGGCGAACTGCGAGATTTGCCCGCTAATTGGGACGGCGGTAACCGCGTATGCTGAGACAGCTCGGTGTCCCACAAAGGTTCTTCGCGAACGGTGATCTGGGAAGGTGGATCGGTTTGACGAAGTATTGGCGCACCCACGGGCGCGAGCGCGTTGAAAGCAATCATGATATCGGAATACGGGCGGCGGTATGCTGGCGGGCGCGGCTTTAGCGAATAAGGTCGATGGTTCCATGTCGCTCCGTCCCCTCCGTCCCCCCTCCGTCCCCGCTCGTTATAACGTACCGTGGTAATGGCTAGAACAAACCTAAGTACTATGCTATTCCGCTGTCGGGGAGACCGGAGCTTCGGGCAGACGCACCGCTTTGGCAATTTGGTCGAGGAATGTGGCATTGGCCACACTTATTTCGGTGGCATTGTCGCCCACTAGCACCGCATGGGTGGCAGTAATGCTTCGCAGCACGCCAAAGTGCCCGGCAATCTCCACCCGGTCGCCCACCACCAACTGTTTGCGCAGATAAAAGCCGGCAGTGATATTCCTAACTACATCGCGGGTACCCAACCCGAACGCCAGGCCGAAGGCCAGTGCGCCGGCGCCCAGAATAAAGCTGGTGACGATGCGCACCATATTGGTATCGATCTGTAACTGGCCAATGGCCATCATCCCGACCACGAACATAATCAGCCCGGAAACCAATTTCCCCAACGCGGGCGCAAAATCGATGCCATTGCTATGGGCTGCTTCCACGACGGTTTGGGAGGCAAATTGCGAAACCGCCGCACCCACAATCAGCAACAGCAGCGCCGCGATTATGTTTGGCAAATAGGCAAAGAATGCACCAATGGCGCCGGAAATAGCCGTGAGCCCGAGGCCGTCGGAAGCCGTGCGCGCCAGAACAATCAACGTCAGGAAATAGACGATGCGCGGAATGGTGACATTAAGCTGCTGCCGCAAGCCAATGCGCTGGAGCGTCTTATCGATTCCCGCCTTCTCCATCAAGCTGTCAAAGCGGATGCGCGTGAGGATGAAGCGCAAAACCACTTCAATGACCTTGGCCACGGCGAGACCGACAACCATCAGGATGATGCCGACAGCCACTCTGGGAGCGGCGGTGATGGCGCCATCCGCCAGATTCGTAAACGCGCTCAGGAGCTTTTCCTTCATTGGGATTTGCCTTTTCTGCCATCCACCACGGCAAACAGATGCACTATGATACTAATCAATTCCACGAAAATCGCTACCGGCATTGAGTAAGAAAAGTGCGCAAGCTGGACGGTTGCCGTGCGGCGGTAAACTCTACGCCGGAAATATTGCAGGAACGTTTCCGAAACCGGCGATTCTAAGTCGGCAAGCCCTGGTATGGGGCGATCTTCTTCTTCGCTCATGCGGAGGCCTCCCTGCCCAACCGCGCGCTTTGTGCCTCATATTGATCGCGAAACCATTCGCGGGCGCGCTTGATCCTCATCTTGGTAGCCGGAAGACTGATATTTAAGTTGCTCGCCACTTCTTCATAGGACAGTTCATCCATGTCGCGCAACACCAGGGGAATCCGCAAATTGTCGGGCATCGCATCCAGTACGCGATGGATAATCTGCTGCTCGCCGATACGATCTTCGCTGCGATCATGAGAGGAAAATGCCTTTGTCTCTTCGCTCGTCTGCGGGCCTTCGTCGTCGATGCTGACCACCGTCTTGCCCCTTTGCTTCTTTAAGTGGTTTAGACAATGATGTACCTTAATCACCTGCAGCCAATGGCGGAAGGAAGAACGGCCTTCGAAATTCTTCATGCCGAAGTAGGCCTTTAAAAACACTTCTTGCGCCAGATCTTCGGCCACACCCGGGTCGCGGGTCATGTGGCGGCAATCCGCCACGATGCGCCGCTGATGTTGTTCCAGCAATTTCTCAAAGGCACGCATGTCGCCGGGCGGAGCGCTGCGCGCCGCTTGGAAAAGTTCGTCGTCTTGCTCGTTGGCAGGCAAAGGCTGGATCCTCTGGCCGATTCGCGGCCAAATACTGAGCATAAAGCATGACGGCTTCGTGGGTGGCAGGTCTGGCTCAAATGATTAAGAGTTGTTCAGGCGGGAAGAAAGTCACAGGTTCCGAAACTTTGGTGTGACTTTCCTAAATTCGCCCTTGTCTCCCTCTACAACTACCGAATCCACCGGCTATCCCTTGGCGGATCGGAGGAGAGCCCTACGTCGGGAGCAATCCCGGCGTGGGGATAGAAACGTCGTTGCATTACGGCGGCCCTTGATCGCATTATGAGCATTGAAGTTGGACGGTAACGGAGAAATTATTAGAGCAATCGCAGATAGTTGGCGCGAATTGCAAGAATCCATAGTTGCGAGCTCAAAACAAATCATCAATTCATAACCAGGCTCGCAAGGCTGGAAGATAAAACGCACGACAGGCTGGTTTTGGGGGAAGTTTAGGTTTCCTGTCGTGCGTTCTTTTTTGGTTACTTTCGTTACTGTTTATATCGGCGCATTTGCCGCCGCCATTAGAGTTTTTGCTATTTACCCTGGTAGATAGCTGGATACGCCGCCTTCATCTCGGCCGCCATTTCGCAGGCAACGCCAATCTGAATCAACTCGCCTTTGCCGATTCCTGGACACATTCTTCGCTCGGCTTGCCAGTGGGCACGCGTCTCCACCAATTCCGGCCAGAACGGATATAACCGGCATTGCGCCGGCTTCACGTGGTGGATGGAACAGCCGGACTCGGTCAAAAAATGACATTGCGAGTGGCGTGGTTTCCGCAAACGCAGCACTTGCTTGAAGCGCACGACGAACTTCTTTTCGAAGGCTTGCGCGCTGAGACCGACGTATTCGGCCATACGCTGCAAATCGTTTTCCGTGATATAGACAAACCCGCGGACGTCACAACACTTGGTGCAACCGGGCTGGCAGGCAAAACGCAAATCCATACTCTCTGAGTTTAGGCGCAAGCCTCAGCGGCCTAATCCGGCCACACCATCCTGCCAGTTACCGTCCACCCTCTATTTGCAACGAAAAATCCTAACTGAGCCGCGACCAAAGGGAGCGCAACGAATCCCTCCGACGCCGAAATATTTCAGGCCTTCTCCGCGACCTAATCCGGCATTCCTGCGAACCATTCCCCTCGCCCTCGAATCGTCGCAACACCTCGAGCCGAACCGCGAATGGCAATGAGCGGTCTGCCCCTAACCCAACGTATTTCCGAACTAGCCAGTTCTTTGCCGCTTGCAAATCTCTCACACCTTCTCAGCGACCTAACCCGGCCAACGCAACTCGCCAAAAACTGCAAACCGGTCGTGGCGCGGACACTCTTGTCGGACACTCTTGTCTACCGTTCGGCGGCGCGCAGCCGCGCCCTCTGCGCTCCCCACTAACTCGATCCTCCATTTCACGCTACTGCCTCTACCCCTAGCTTCCCAGCCGAGCCGCGAGTGTGAACGAGCGGTAACGAACATAGAGGCAGTACGGCGAGTAACGGGAGAGGGTTTAGAACGCGGTGGGGCCTGCGGCCAAGCGCCGAGACGAGTCTAACTCATCTCGGCGTTTTACTTCCTAAATACATTGAAAATTCCTAGGTCCCGATCCCACTCATCTTCCCCACCCGAATTTCACTGCCGTCTCCGCCACATAACCATCTCGGCGGAAGCGGGTCCAAATCCCAAAAGCGACAACTATAGAGGCGAACCACCAACGAGGTTCGAGATGCATCAACACAGCCTCCATTCTCCAGCGCCGAGGTCGGATAATTCGGGACAGTCCACTCAAACACAATGTCAAAAGGGCAGGAGTTCCGCGGACGAAACTCGGGACCTCGGGAGATCCGGGAGCCGTAACATTCAGCCACGCGCCCGGATATCCGGCCGATCATTCCGCCCGCTACATCGCAAAATTCCCTCAATCCAAAAACCCAGTCACAGCATTAGCAGCTTTTTTTCAACTTTTTTATCTCGAATCCTCCCAACGATTTAGCGGCAATTGTCCACTCCAAATCCAAAAACCATGGTTCGGAACAAGGGGGGCTGCATGCTATCGTGCAATCGGGTCCAGCGAGATTTCCCATCTCGTCTGGGCCTTTTTCATTTCCTGAAGGAGTATCACAATGTCTGCACGTACCATCCGTCGAGCCGCTGAGCGCCGAGCGAAAAAATTGGCTGCCAAAGCCGGCATCCCATTCCAAACCGTCACCACCGCTTCGCCAGCCGTTACCACCCCCGAAGTAGTAGAACCACAACCGGTTGCCGCCGAGCAACCCCTCACCGCAGCCGCTCCGGCCGCCGCGCCCGAACCGGAAGCCCCATCTTCTCCTATCTCCGAAGCGCGTCTCGCCGCCAATCGCGAAAACGCTCAAAAATCCACTGGCCCCCGCACCGACGAAGGTAAAGCGAAAACCCGCTTCAACTCCGTCAAACACGGCCTCACCGGCGCCACCATTCTCTTCACCAATCCTGCCGACGCCCAACGCTACAACCAGCATTCCTTCGATTATCGACACCTCTATCAACCCATTGGCCCCGAAGAAAATTCTCTCGTCCAATCCATCATCGATACTCGCTGGCGCCTTACCACCGCACCCCTCCTCGAATTCGCCGTCATCGCCCGCGGCTCCGCCGCCATCATCGAAACTAATCCTACTTTTTGGAATCAACCCGAAAATCAGACGGACCTCTTCTTGGAAGTCCGCCGCCAAAACGAAAAGGAACTGCGCAATCTCCAGCTCCAGGAACACCGCCTCGCGCGCCGCTGCGAACGCGATACCGCTCAACTCCAGCGCCTCCAAACTGAGCGCAAAGCCAACGAAGAGTACCAACTTGCCGAAGCCGCCAAAGCCGTACTCCTCGCCGAACACCGCAATCCCAACGTCGACGCCGTCCCGGTCCCCGGCCTTGGGTTCGCTTTTTCAAAAGAGCGCTTCCAAGCCTATCTGCGCCGCCTCACGCCCGCTCAAGAGCAGTCTCTTCTGAAACAAGCCCTGGCCGAAGCCGTAGAAACGCCGAAAACCCGGAGCGCCGCGGCCTAAAATGACTGCCGCCGCCTAAGAACGGCGTTAGTGACCCAATCCGAAGGCGCCGATCCTTCCTCGCCGCAAGGTGTTCGAAGCGTTGGCCCTCAGCTCTTTGACAACTTAATACCTGAGATTCCTGCCGCGCCCGTAGTGTGTCTCCTGGGCCAACCCTTTTCATCCGCAAGGCTGGCCCTCCCTCGCCTGCAGCGAGTTACTATAACTGTGGATGGCCGACAAGGATACGTATGTCGAATTCGCCATGGAAACCGCGCGTGACGACGTTGCTCGTCACCGCAGTGTCTTTATGAATGCCACAGTCATAGACAGCCAGGGCCAAATGGTAGTGATTGCTGCAACCAACCTGCAAACGGACAACGATAAGCAGGGTTGGTTTGACCTCATCAAGCGGAAAGTAGCGGAGCGGCACGCCCAGGCGGTGGTGATCACCGCCCCGGTAACCCGCGCCGTTTACTCGCCGGAAGGAAGCGAGAAATTCAAACAGTTGCTCGCGGCCGGCATTGAATTGCGGATTGACGATGCCTGCCAGCTCGGCTTGTGCGAAAAGGTCGATTCCATTATGGTGAGCTTGTACACGCCGCTGCAAACCGTCGTACATACCCAAGACTATGAATATGTGAACGGCAAAGCGGTGTTCGGCGAAAAAGTACGGCTGGATACAAACCAGGGCGGTTCGTTGACCGGACGGTTCACCAATTTCTTTGACGAACTGGCGAAGGCGAAGCCTTGTTAGAACGGCACGTCGTCGTCGGAAATGCCCATCGGGCCGATATCGTCGTCGCCCCCGCCGGCTGCGGGCATGCTTCCTCCGCTGCCGCCGGCGGCGCCGGCGCTAGGCCGCGCGGCACTGCTGCGAGCCGAGCCTCCCCCACCACCCATACCTGCGCTGGCGCCCTCGCCGTCGGCCCGGCTGCCTAGCAGCACCACGTCGTCGGCAATCACTTCGGTGGCGTAAACCTTCTTGCCGTCCTTATCGTCGTAACTGCGAGTCTGCAGGCGGCCTTCCACATAGACCTGCTTGCCTTTGAGCAGGTAATTGGCGAGGTTTTCCGACCGCCAAAGAACCACGTTGGTCCAATTGGTATCTTCTTTCCATTCGCCCGATTGCTTATCTTGCCAGCGACGCGAGGTGGCAACGGAAAACCGCGTGGCAGCGGCTCCGGACGGGGTGAACTTTGTCTCGGCATCGCGTCCCAAATGCCCAATCAGAATCACTTTGTTAACGCTGCGGGAAGCCATATATTCAATCGAACTTTAGCATAGGGAATCTGTGAAACGATTCCGGCCACCGCCGCACTATACATCTAAACCGGCAGTACTAGGAAAACTCCAATGTGCTGCCATGCGAATATTTTATGTCTAACGGCCAGGATTGCGGCATAATGGTGAAACGAGCGGCGCTGCCGTACGTATTCACTTGGCGGTCGCTCGAGGAAAAAATGGCACCGCGGTTTCTTGGATCGTGTTCGGCCTTCAATATGACTTTGCAGGGACGCCGGTGGGCGGTTTTGCAAAGGCTATTCATCGGCGTGGCATTCACGCTGCTGCCCTCTCTTGCGCCCGCGCAGATGCTTCTGCGGCCTTCTCAGCCTGGCGAAGCGCTTAATCTATTGCCGTCGGACATGGCGGTTCTGGAAGCGGGCGAAATCCGCCGGGACATCCCATGCACGGTGACCGATCATAAGGCCGAATTGGGCTTTGACTTGCGGTTCCACGGTGGCTTCGACGTCACCGTTCCCTTGCGCGAATTGTCGGGAAACGGCGAAACCTTAACGGTGGTTTTCCGCGTGTATCCGCGTGAATCCCCGCTGCGGGCGTCTTATTTTGTGCAGCATTTCAACGTGCCGCCCATAGAAGACGACGCTAAAGGCGACGCTACCTTGCAGGGTGGCGTGGATTTGGGCGAAGGCAGCTATCATGTGGACTGGCTGATGCGTGATCGCGGCGAACATCTTTGTTCGTCCACTTGGGATGTCGATGCCGAACTACCCGCGAAAGACAAGCCCATGCCGCTGTTCATTACCGCCAATCAAGTGACCGAATCGACCACCCAGCCGTTCACCAACGACGCAGCCACCGAAGGAAACAAGCCGTCGGAGGACAATCTCACAGTTAAGCTTCTGGTCAATTTCGCGCCCCAGGAGGCGTATTCGGCGGCGTTGCAGCGGACGGACACCGATGCGTTGGTCAGCATTCTGAAAACCATTCAGCGCGATCCGCGCGTGGCCCATGTTTCGCTCGTGGCGTTTAATATCGACGAAGGACGTATCGTGTACCGCCAGGAAATGGCGTCGCACATCGATTTTGCGGCGTTGGGCAAGGCGCTGCAAACCATGAAACTGGGAACGGTAAACCTGCAACATTTGGAACAGAAGCACAGCGATTCCGATTTTCTGGAGAACCTCATCACCAGTGAGGTAGGGACCACAACCCACCCAGACGCCGTGATTTTCGCGGGTCCCAAGGCCATGCTCAGCGCGGATGTACCCCAAGACAGCCTGCGACGCATCGGAGATATTGATTGCCCCGTTTTCTACTTGAACTATGCGCTGGATCCCCGGGCGGTGCCCTGGAAGGACTCCATCAGCCATGCCATCCGGACATTCAAGGGAACGGAGTACACCATTTCGCGACCGCGAGACCTGTGGTTCTCGACATCGGAAATGGTCAGCCGGATCGTCCGTCGCAAGCGCGATCGCGCGATGGCGACTGCAGTCAGCGGCGGCGCACATTAAAATTTCTTAAATCTCGCGAGTTCGGGTACACTAATGGTACTAGGGGAGATTGCCATGCGACTTCGCTTTGCTAGTTTACTTGCCATGTTCGCCCTTGGGTTTGCGTCTGCCGCGCCAGCTCAGATTCTGATTGCTTGGGGCCAACACTCCAAGCTGGACGATTTTCGAAAGCAGTTGGCGCCCAACGTCGGTTCACCGGAACACGCCGTGGACAAAATGCTGGAAGTGGCCAACCTCAAACCGGGCGAGATGCTTTATGACTTGGGTTGTGGCGATGGGCGAATTTTGATTGCCGCTGCCGCCAGATACAAGGCTAAGGCGGTGGGGATTGAAATCTCGGGCGATCTTGCCAAGACGGCTGCCGAGCATGTGAAAAAAGCCGGTTTGCAAAGCCAAGTCAAGATCATACACGGCGATTTCATGAAAACCGATTTGAGCGATGCCAATGTCGTGACGCTGTATTTGGCCACGGCGGCCAACGACACCCTGCGCCCGAATCTGGAACGTTACTTGAAGCCGATGACTAGGGTCGTATCATATGACTATCCAATCCCAGGATGGAAGCCTATTGAAACGTCTGAAACCGAAGGCCGCACCAACGCCGTTCACACCATTTATCTGTACCAGGTTCCGGCCTCTATTATCAAAAAGTAGGCAAGATTGAGTCGCCCCTGCGATGTGCTGGGGATCGGCCTGAACGCTACCGATACCTTGCTGCTGGTCAAGGAGTTTCCACCGTACGCGGGCAAGGTTGCCTTCGACCGTGAGATGTTGAGTCCCGGCGGGCAAGTCGCTACCGCCGTCGTTACTTGCGCCAAGCTTGGATTGCGGGCCAAGTACATCGGCACTATTGGCGATGACTTGCGTGGTGACATCCAGCGGCAAAGTTTAGAAGGCACTGGGGTGTACACGGAGGCGCTGATTGTCCGCCCGAATTGCCCGAATCAAACCGCCTACATCGTGATTGACGAGCGAACGGGCGAGCGGACGGTACTTTGGCAGCGAGCGGATTGTTTGCGCCTCAAGCCGGAAGAGATCAACGCCGAAGATATCGCCGCCGCGCGAATGTTGCATATCGATGGCTATGACATTGACGCGGCCGCCCAAGCCGCACGCATCGCCCATGAGCATAACGTGCCGGTATCGATTGACGTGGACACGCTTTATCCTGGCTTTGAAGCGGTTTTGCAATACGTTGATTATTTGGTGGCGGGCTCCGGTTGGCCGGCGAAATGGACGAAGGAGCAGGACCCGTTCAAGGCGTTGAGTAAGATTCAGGCCGAATATGGCACCCGGCTGGCGGCCATGACGCTGGGCGACCTGGGGTCGCTGGCGTTGTATCAGGGCCGCTGGTACTACTCGCCCGCCTTTGAGGTCACTTGCGCCGATACCACCGGAGCCGGCGACGTCTACCATGGCGCCTTCTGCTATGCGATGCTGGCGAGCATGCCCATGGAAAAGGCGCTGGAGTTCTCCAATGCGGCGGCGGCCATCAATTGCACCGCCATTGGCGCGCGCGGCCACATTCCGGATCTGGCGGAAGTGGAAGCCTTGATCGCCCAAGGGCGCACCGGAGAAGTGCGGCGGCTGGAAGACGCGGAAGTGGCTGGCCGCGTGCGCGCGCAAGCGAGTAAGGTGCAGGGAAGCAGGAAATGATTCCGCTGCGCGCCCTCCTTCGCCGCGATAATCCGGCGACCATGACCTTGCTCATTATTGCGCTCAACGTATTGGTGCGCGTGTGGGAATCGGTGCAGCCCCTCTACCGGCAAAACATTTTCATCAGGCACTACGCCATGATTCCCGACCATTTGCGGCTGACGAGTCTGGTGACCTCGATGTTTCTGCATGAGGGCTGGATACACCTGATTGGCAACATGTGGTTTTTGTGGGTGTTCGGTTCGCACATTGAAGATGTGATGGGCGCGCCGCGCTTTCTGGCGTTCTACTTGAGCTGTGGCGTGACATCGTCCGTTGTGCAACTGGCCATGACGCTGCATAGCCCTATTCCGACGCTGGGCGCGAGCGGCGCCATCGCCGGCGTGATGGGCGCGTTCCTGGTCCTATATCCGCGCGTGCGGGTGAGCACCTTGCTCATCATTATCATTTTCATTACCACCGTGGAGATCCCCGCCGCATTCATGCTGATCTATTGGTTTGCCATCCAACTGATCAACGGATTATTCGCTTCCGGGACGTTTAACGATTCGGGCGGCACCGCCTGGTTCGCGCACGTGGGCGGCTTTCTGGCCGGACTGTTCCTGATTCGTTTATTTCCCAATACGCGCCGTTATTCCTACTGACCCATGCACGATCCGAACGAACCTTTTGAAAACCTCCGCCCGCTGGATGTGCTGGCGATTGCGGCGCATCCCGACGACGTAGAACAGACCTGCGGCGGCACCCTGATCCGCATGGTGGAGATGGGCTATCGGGCCGGCGTGCTTGATCTGACGGCCGGCGATATGGGAAGCCGGGGGACACCGGAACTGCGCATTGAAGAATCGAAAAAGGCCGCGCAGCACTTGCTGCTTTCCTGGCGCCAGAACTTGCGCTGGCCCGATGCGCGCTTGGAAAATACCATCACGGCGCGGATGACGCTAGCTGGAGTGATCCGGCGCATTCGTCCACGCACAGTGATCTTGCCCTATTGGACGGGCCGCCATCCTGATCACTACAAGGCCGCGGAGATCGGCTATGAATCGTGCTTTCTGGCCGGGTTGAAGCGCTTGGAAGAAGACGTGCCGCCGCACCGGCCGTTCAAGATTCTGTACGCGTCGCAATACGCCAACGTGACGCCTTCGTTCGTGGTGGATATTTCGCGGCAATTTGAGCGGCGCATGGCGTCGCTGTTTAGTTATCAATCCCAATATGGCGATGCGGAAACGGCGTCGGATCTGTTTCCTTCGCAGAACGAAGTGGAAGAGCGTTTAGCAGCGGTGGCGCGCTTCTACGGGAATTTGATTGGCGTCAAATACGGCGAGGCGTTTGTGATTAAGGAATGCCAGCAAGTGGATGACATTGTTACTATGCCAGTGAAGAGTATCTAGCAAGCCTCAATCCAAATTGGGGTCTGAGGACGAATCCTTGGCTACTTATTCGTCGGAGTCTGCGACAAAGTGGGAATCTCATCGTTCAGCTGCGTTGTCGCGGGACGCAGTTCGTTGTATTTCGCCGTAAGAGCGCCCTTGCCTCCCTCTCTCCACGCCTCACAGAGGGCCGGTGCCGGGTTCCCCAGGTTGCGCAGCGCTTCCTCGGCTTCTCTGAGGACCGCCGTGCTCTCTGGATTCGGGTCCAGGTCCGCGTGAATTTCGTTCGGGTCGATAACCCAGGGCCTTTCTGATTGCTGGTTCCGCATACTGTAAAACCTCCCTGGCGCCTTCCGCGCCATAGTTTTCCGTGAGTGCCTCGAAGTAACGTTTGAGGAAAGCTATCGCGTCGGAACTTCCGATCTTCATTGTAGCGGCGTGCCCCGCTGCCAACTGCGCGGTCACCTCGTGCACCACGGTTTGGTCCGATAATCCGGTATATTCGCGCGCGGCCACGGCGCGCTTGAGGATCGGCCAAAACGGATGAGCCAGCATGGGCAAAATGTCCACGGGATAGCGGCGTTGCGCGGCATGAATCAACTCCTCACGCGCCACCCGGTCCACGGCCCCCGCGTGACAGGCTGCGGTCGGTTCGGTAGAGGATGAGCGAGCCATTACCGGCTAGTTTGGCCGCCTCGTCTAGGGCCGTGGCGATGCGCTGGATGTGCGCCGAATCCTGCACGTCGATTTCTTTTCTCAGCGCACCCCGCTCGCCGCGCAGCCGCATCACCTCAGCAAGAGACAGGGCTGCGTTACCCTCCATCTCAAGACCGACGGTACCCTTCGGTAAACCTCTCAAGCTGGCTATCGCGCTCATGGCCTGCGGATTGACGCGCATGCGCGCCGGCAGACGTCCGCTCGCCGGTTGAATCTCCCAATCGGCCTCCCCTAGAATGCGCGACGCATCGTAGGGCCCACTTTGATCGAGCGGCGTGAGATCTTTCGCGGCATTCCACTCCGCCGGCGTTGGCCTGTTCGGCGTTGTAGTTTCTCCAATCTGATTCACGTTGGCGGAGATATGGTGAGGCGTCGTGCAAACGCTCAGGGCTTCTACTTGAAGTAGTACACTTCTCGTCTCCATTTTCTCCTTTTCGAGGGGCCGGGAATGCTTTCCCTACTAACCGGCTGACGCAGATAAAGTGGACGACATTGCTACTATGCCAGTGAAGAGAGTATCTGAATGAAGTTGGGGTTTTTCGCAATACTGTTTTGTTTGCCGGCGATCGTGCAAGCAGAACCCACACCGAAGCGGCTCGCGAGCGCCGCCGGTGTCTTGGGTGAGATCATGGCGACGCCCGACAAGGGGATACCGTTGAGTTTGATGCGCCGGGCTCAGTGCATTGTGGTGATTCCGGGTGTGAAGCAAGGCGCGTTTGGCGTGGGTGCGAAGTACGGGAAAGGTTTCTTTTCATGCCGTAAGGGAGCGGATTGGTCTGCACCCGGTTCGATTCGAATTGAGGGAGGGAGCGTCGGCTTTCAAATTGGTGCGATGGAAACGGACGTAATTCTGCTCGTATTCAACCGCCGCGGCGCCGAGCGGCTGTTGAGCACACAGTTCACGGTTGGCGGCGAAGCGGAGGCGGCGGCGGGTCCAGTGGGGCGATCTTCCACAGCGCAAACGGATGCAAGCATGCGGGCGGAAATGCTTTCGTGGTCGCGTTCGCGAGGGGCGTTTGCCGGAGTATCGCTGCAAGGCGCCACGCTGCGGCAAGACCGGAATGATAATGCCGATATTTACGGACGCAAGCTTACGAACAAAGAAGTCATCAATGGCCCAACCGCTTGGCCCACTGAGGGCAGCGAACTGCATGGCGTGTTGAAGAAATACGCGGCGCGGGCGGCCCAACCGCACGCACGGAAACATAAGTGACTGGCTGGCGTTAGCAATCCGCCGAACAACTGAGTTTTTTCATTTCGTCTCTGAACAAACCGTTGCCGGGGAATTCGCGCGCCAGTTCGGACATTAATTGCTCCGCGGCGGGTCGATTCTTATCGCGCACTGCGGCAATGGCCAACAGGATTTTGGCGTATGGCTTGAAATAGTGGCCGTCTTTGGCGACTATTTTGAGCTTTTGAATCCCTACGTCTTTGTCTGTCTGCGCACCGGTTAAGCGAAGGAACATGCGGACGGGTGCACCTTTTTGACTTAGCAAATAGTTCTCTACGCCCACTGACAAATAAGCGTCTTTTAATGACGGGTCTTTCGCTACCAGTGCCTCCGCACGGGTGCGGGCGTCTTTGATTTCGTTCAGCGCGCGCCAGTTTTCTTTTTCAATCATGGCCAGATAATCGGCCTGCAGGGCAAGACAGACCAAAGAGGCGAACATGGCGCGTTCCGGCGTCTTGCCTTCCTTCTGCATTTCCAGCGACAGATTCTGGCTGCGGCTGAGCGCTTTTTCGAATTCTGCTTTGATGGCGGGATCGGCTTTGAGTTTGGGCGCACCGAGAAAACTCTTGTCCTCGGAGAAAAATTCGGAGCGTAGCACTTTGAGACGTTCGAATTCGGAGAATAGATAAGCCGCTGCGTCGGAGGCGGGGCCGAACGGATCGGCGGGTTGCCGGCGTTCGAATTCGCTAAAGGACTTGTGCGCCCCGCTAAAATCCAGGTTGTACATGGCGCGGTAGCCATCGTCCAACTCGCTGCTGCCGGCGGCGGGAATGGAAGCGGCTGCGGGAGGCGCGAAGAAGCCTAACAAGGCGAAGAGTGCGAGAAACATCTACTTCCAGTGTAGAGGGAGTTGGTTTCGGAATGTATAGTGAAGGAAATGAAAACTATGCCCCGTCTCTTGCTGCTGGCCCTGTTCGCTGTAAGCTTTTCCGCCGCGGAACCTTTCAAAATCGCGGTGATCGGACTCACTCATGGCCATGTGGCCGGCTTCTTTAACAGCGCGCTGAAACGCGACGATATTCAAATCGTTGGGATAGCGGAGCCGGACCGGCAACTGTTCGATAAGTATGCCAAGCTTCACCACCTGAGCCCGGACCTGTACTATTCGTCCGCGGAAGAGATGCTGGCTCATACAACGCCGCAAGGCGTGGTGGGCTATACCAGCACGTTCGAACATCTGCACGCGGTGGAAGCCTGCGCCAAAGCGCACGTGGACATCATGATGGAAAAGCCGCTGGCGGTCAGCTATCGCGATGCGTTAGCCATGGCAGAGTTGGCGCGCAGCAGCAAGACTCATGTGCTGGTGAACTATGAGACCACCTGGTATGCGAGCAATGCGTGGGCGCGCGATTTGGTTGACAAAGGCGAACTGGGCGACATCCGCAAAGTGGTGGTGCATGATGGCCATCAGGGTCCACGCGAGATTCACGTGCCGCCCGAGTTTTTTAACTGGCTGACCGATCCGAAACTGAACGGCGCCGGGGCGCTGTTTGATTTTGGCTGCTATGGCGCCGACCTGATGACGTGGCTCATGCACGGGCAAAGGCCAATGACTGTTACCGCCGTGACGCAACAGATTAAACCCGATATTTACCCGCATGTTGACGACGAAGCCAATGTGATCTTGACGTATCCGCACGCGGTCGCCATTTTGGAGCCTTCCTGGAATTGGCCGTTCGCCATAAAAGATATGCAGGTGTACGGGCGCACTGGGCAGATGTCGACCGTGCTGCGAGACCGGGCGATTGTTCGGCGCGCGGGAGAAGACGCAAGTGAGCAAGAAGCGCCCAAACTCAGCGCCCCCTACGACGATTCGTTGCGCTACTTTGCGGCCGTTGTGAAAGGTGAGATCGACGATCATGGCAGCCTTTCCTCGCTCGAAACGAATTTGATTGTGAGTGAGATTCTCGATGCCGCGCGGCAATCCGCGCATACCGGAAAGACCGTGACTCTGCCGCTCGATGGAAAATAGCGCCGGCCGCATCGTGCTGGTCGTGCCGTGTTACAACGAAGCTGCGCGACTGAATATTCATGAATTCCGCAGTTTCGCGGCGCAAAACTCGGGCGTTCAATTGCTGTTTGTGGATGACGGTAGCCGCGATAAGACGCTAGCGGCGCTGGAACAAATACGCGAAGGCAATGAGGGGACGGTGAGCATACTTCCCTGCCCCGTGAACAGGGGCAAAGCGGAAGCGGTACGGCTCGGCGTGTTGCATGCGCTTGACCAATTCGCGCCGCGGATGATTGGTTTCTGGGATGCGGATTTGGCGACGCCGCTCAACGCGGTCGCGCTTTTGGCCCGCGTGCTGGATGAGAAGCCGGCGATTGAAATGGTTTTCGGCGCGCGAGTGAAACTGTTGGGACGGGAAGTGGAGCGGCGCGCCATTCGCCACTACCCGGGCCGCGTTTTCGCCACGGTGGTTTCGCTACTTCTGCGGCTGAGTATTTACGACTCGCAGTGCGGCGCCAAGCTCTTTCGCGTTGAGCCGCACACGCGCGAAATTTTCGCGCAACCATTCCTTTCGAAATGGGTTTTCGAT
>Ga0302319_10010344_pt1 | contig 17794 bp, 18 predicted proteins | sample Bog_T0_2_FD_203319 | JGI IMG/M metagenome (GOLD analysis project Ga0302319, IMG submission 203319) | Peat permafrost microbial communities from Stordalen Mire near Abisko, Sweden - Bog_T0_2 | ecosystem: Environmental > Terrestrial > Soil > Wetlands > Peat | place: Sweden: Abisko, Stordalen Mire...
TCCGCGGCCATCAGGCAGCCCGTCTCCTCGTCCCATGTGCGCGTCGCCTTGACCACCCGATGGCCGCGGATGGCCGCCACCGGTAGGGTCAGGTCCTGCAAGCCCAGTTCGAGGGTGGCGCCGACCGTCCCGTCGCCGCGGTCGGCAGGAGGGTAGACGGCGCCTCCCAGGGTGTCCGCCGCGATGCGGCAGAAGCCGAGCCCCCACCGCTCCCGGTCCCGCCGGTTGCGCGCGGTCGCGAAGGTCCCGGTCCCGGCGGCGCCCGGCCAGACCACGTGAAACGCCTCGCCGTCCTGAATCAGGGTCACGGAAGTGGTCCGGGTGTGGCGCTCCGCGTTGACCGCGAGCTGCACCAGGGCGAGGGCGGCGACCTCGGGAGCGCGGACGGGGAAGGCGGGGCGTCCGTCGACGTGGACCTCGAGAGCGGTCCGCGTGCCGATGCCGGCCACCGCGAGGTCGATGACATCGTGCGACGTCCCCAGCGTGGTCACCCGGCGGCCGGCGACCAGCCGGAGAGACGCCGCGAGCATGGAGATCCTCAACCGCTGGGGGCCCTCGAGGACGTCGGCGGTCGCCTCCATGGCAGCGAGCAGCCCGTCGAGGAGGGCCGCCGCCGCGGGGTCGGCGGGCACGACCGTGACGGCCAGGCTTGTCTGACGGAGGGAGAAGAGGACCGTTCCCGGCCCGGCACCGCTCCATTCCGGGGTGGCGACGATGATCTCGCCGTCGCGGTCGAGGAGCGCGGCGGGGAGGGGCAGCTCGCGGAGCTCGGTGATGGTCAGATTCATGACCGCGGAGCGCCCGGGTGGGACGCCGGCTCCGTTCCGCTGACCGCCAGCCGGTAGCGGCGATTGCCGTGACTGACCACGGCGGCGGGGGAACCGTGGCGTGCCAGCCAGTCCCCGAAGCGGCGCACCGCCCGGGTGGCGGTGTCGGAATGGAAAGTGACGATCTCGGGGTGGCGGAGGACCAGCCGAACCGCCTCGCGATGGTGGCACTGATCCTGGCTCGGGACGTGGACCACGAAGCTGCCGTCCTCCACCCGGAGGTCGGCGACGGGATGGTCCAGCATGCGATCGACACGCTCCATCAGCGAGGCATCTCCGTCGCGCTTGTCGTGGAGCCAGGCCCGGGGATGAGCACGGTTGATCGCGCTGCGCACACGGAAGGAGTCGGCGTTCGCCGTGTAGACGATGACCAGGCAGTCGGAGGCGTCACGGGCGAGCACGCAGAGGGCGTCGCTGCTGCTCGCGGATTGGTCCGGCGCCATGGTCAGATCCCAGTCCACGATCGAGATCACGGGCTGAGTGGCCGGCCCTCCCTCCCGCAGAGCGGCGATCGCGCGGCTGGCGCTGCGAAATGTCAGGGGATGGAAGCCCCGGGATTCGAAGTGGCGACGCAGCTCGTCCAGCTTCGCCATGTCGTCCTCGAGCAGCAGTACCTCGGCGTTCGCCTTCACTGCAGCGACACCCACCCGGTCACGGAATCGCGCCGCGGACGCACCCTCACCGCACTCCCCGAGAGAGCTCGAGCCGCAGAGGTGAAGGCAGCCAGGGGGAGGTTGAATCCCGCCGGGTGTGCGGAGACCAGCGCCTGCAAGCTTGCGCTGCGGGCGAGCCGCCCGCCTGGGAGCTCGACGCCGGCACCCGTCGCCAGTCGCATTCCACCGACCTCTGCGTCGAGGGCCCGGCTGGCCGCATCCGCCAGCTCCGAGAAGCCCGAGAAGCTGCGGGCGTGTGCTGGCAGCCCGCACGGCGGTGGCCCGAGCCAGAGCACGAGAACCGGGTGGCGGACCGGGACCGCCTCGACGCCGGGCGGCAAATCGGCGACATCCCCGACGAGCATCCAGGGCCAGGGCTGGCACGATTCCACGGCGGTGAGCGACTCATCCGGCCGCGCATCCTTGACCACGACCCGCGCACGCTCCAACCGCTCGCGGAGTCCTACTGCCAGCTCGCCGTCCCGCGAGAGGACCACCAGGGTGCGGTCGCGCTCCGGCGCCAGGGCTCCCAGGGTCACGTTCCCGGCTTGCACCGCACCACTTTCCTCTGCCCCGTCCCGTCCACTGCCCGCCACTCGAGTGCATCGCGTCCGCGCCGATTGCGGGCCGAGATGATAGGGGATGCAGTTACCCTGCGGCGTTCTGTACTATCCGACTTCCTCAGTTGCGAGGGAGGGATGGTTTGAACCGGCGCCGGGTGTTTGCGGCAGTCTTTTTCAGCGTGGTCATCATCGCCATTCTCGGCGTCATTGTCGGCGCCGAGATCGAGAGCGCTGGCCAGACCATCAGCGTGCTGCGTCTGCGAACCGCCGTGCAGCGCGGCGACGTCTACTCCACCGCGGACGTCGATGTGGTTCCACTCAGGATCGCTCCGGGCGATCTCAACTACGCGACGCCGGGGTCAGTGGCCGCGGGAGCCCGCTTTGCGCTGCCCCTGCAGCCGGGCGACCTGCTTAGTCCCGACGAGCTCGAGGCTCCCGGGGCGGCGACGGAGATCACCCTGTCCGTCATCAATCCGCCGCCTGTCCAGTCCGGGCAGTCGATCGACATCTTCGCGGCTGTCCAGGAGAGCCAAGTGCTCATCGGCCACGCGGTGCCTGTGGTCGACGTGAGCGGAGGCCAGTTCACCGTGCTGGTCAGCAGTCAGGAGGAGCTGGCCTGGGTCGAGGTCGCCGCCTCCAGCGCACCGCTCCACGTCGTGGTTTCGGTCGCGGCCGGTCCGACGGGCCTCCCGCCCGCCAACGTACAGGATGCAATCTGCGAGCTCGCCCCGGGTGACTGTGCCGGACTGGCCAGCCCGCTGCCGGCGACTGCCCCCGCGTCATCCGGGTCGCCGACCCCGACACCGACTCCGTCACCGTGAGCCTCCTCATCGGCGTCTGCACCACCAGGGCGGGACAGACGTCGACATACTGGGCGACGTCGCTCGCCTGGAGCCTTGCCGAGCAACGCAGCGTGACCCTCGTCGACTGCGACATGGAGGGGGGCACGATCGCCGACCTCCTCTACCTCAGCATCGCCGATCGCAGCATCGGCAACTGCTTCGGCGACCGGCCTGCCCGCGCCGTCGACGTCGAGGAGCAGGCGGTGGCTGTCCCGCAGCGTCCCAAACTCCGCGTGGTTCCCGGGCTCCGCAGCAGCTATGGCTATGAGATCTCGGACTGCCTGCGCCGGGTCGGCCCGGCCATCGCCGCCCTGAACAGCGACGTGGTCATCGCCGACCTCGGCCACCCCCTCGCGCATCCCGGTCTGCGCTCGCCGCGCACGAGTGCCGAGGCGATCTCCTCGATCTTCCACCGGGTCTTTATCGTGATCCGTGACGAGCCGGCCCTGGTTGCCCGCAGCATCAATGTGCTCCGCACCGCCCGGCTCTCCCACGGTGAGATCGTGATCTGCCGCCAGCGCTCGCGGGCCCACCAGCGCAGCATCATCGACACCCTCGCACGCGAGCTCCCCGAGCTGCCCGTGCGCGATGTGTGGCGCTGGGACGAGGGGGCGGCAACCCGGATGGGGGACAGCGGTGTCCCGTTGACCCTGCCGGGCATTGCACCGGAGCTGCAGCTGTGAGCGCGGCGGCCATCCCCCGCCCGGACGGTCATGGGGCATCCGCAGAGGCGGTCGTGGTCCGCGAGTGGCCGATCATCTCCCCCGAGGACCGGGAGATCGCTCAGATCCTCGCCGCCAAGGTCGCTCAGATGCGTGGCGGGGAACCTCCATCGGTGCTGCACGAGGAGAGGCTGGAGGAGGACATCGAAACTGTTGTCCGGCGGGCTGTCGAGGCACCCCAGGCAAGCGGGCTGCCGCTGCCCGTCGTCTCAGGGCTGGCAGGAGATCCCCAGTACCGGGCGGTGACCGTCTGCAACGCCATGATGCTGGCCTCGCACCTGTGGCCGCTCTCACTTCTCGTCTACGGCGCCGATCTCGAGAACATCGCCTGCCTCGGTCACGACCACTGGATGGTCTCCACTGTCGGCCGCAAGGCGGTGCTCAAGGGCAACTCTCCCTTCGAGAGCGACGACGACGTCATCGAGTACTTCCGCCGGGTGCTCCGGCTCCGCGGTGTCACCGGGGATCAGACCCTCACCGACGCGATGCCGATTGCCGAGGCCAACATCGGCTCTGTCATTCGAGTCGTGGTCGCCAAGCGCCCGGCCGTATCGGGAGTGTCCAACGTCAAGGCGTCGGTCCGGATCCCGGCTCGGACGAGGGTGCGCGACCTCTCCGATTACGTCCAGCAGCAGGCCATGCCCCAGCCGATAGCGGTCTTCCTCGAGGCGCTGGTCCACGCTCGGGCCAACATCCTGATCGCCGGCGGGACGGGGACGGGCAAGACCACTCTGATGCGCGTCCTCTGTGGCCTGGCATCGCCCGCCGATCACATCGTGGTGGTGGAGGATGGTGCCGAGCTGCACCTCGACCAGGACCGCGGCGACGGCGAGCCGTGGCACGGTCTGACGACCGCGGTCTCCACCATCCCCTCGATCCGCGCCGACACCGAGACGCGGCAGCTGACGATGTTCGGCCTGGTCCGCCACGCCCTGCGTTTCCAGCCTGACCGTCTGGTCCTCGGCGAATCGCGGGGGGAGGAGATGGCGGCGGTCTGCAAGGCGCTGATGACCGGTCACGACGGCTCGATGACCACCATTCACGCAGAGGATGCGGAGCTCGCCCTCGATCAGGCGGTCCAGTACGTGATGGAGAATCCGCGCTTTGCCGGCAACGAGAAGATGGCGCGGCGGATCGTCGAGCAGGCAATCCACGTCGTCGTCCATCTCGCCAACCAGGACGGCCGCCGCCGTGTCACCGGCATCCTCGCCGTGGAGCGGGGTGGCAACCACAAATGGATCTACCGCCAGGCCGGCTTCGGCGGCTGGGAGAGGATGACCGACCTCATCGGTAACCTCTCCCGCTTGGCTCCGCGGCTGCGTCCCCACCTCTGGGGCGAGGAGGTGCCACCCCTGTGACCGCGCTCGCCGTGGTGGCCCAGCTGCCGGTCCTCCTGGTGGTGGGGGTCATCGTGGTGCTGGCCTCCGCCTGCGCGGCCTGCGCGGCCATCCTCGACGTGGATCTCGGGCGCCTAAGGCCCTCCCGGAGCCGGCGGATCGCGGTTCTCGAGCGGGAGAAGGACATCGCTGCCGGGTTGGCCTGGCCGTGGCAGCGCTGGGTCGTCCTGCGTCTGGCGTTCGCCGGGCTCGGGCTCGTCGTGGCGTGGGTCACCGGAGTGACCCTCCTGTGGGTCATCGGGCCGATCGCGGGAGTGGTGGGGTTTCGCTTCGCCCTCGCCGGTCGCGCGGCCAACCGTCGCCTGCGCATGGAGCGGGCGTTCCTCGGCCAGCTCCGCAACCTGCGCGACCGGATGGCGGTTTCCAACCAGTCATTGGACACCGCACTCCAGGAGCTGGGCCGCAACCCGGGTCCGGACCTCGGCTACGTGCTGGCCCCGCTCGCTCGGGGAGGCTCCACGATCGCCAACGTCGTCGAGATGGGCGCCCGGGCACGCTCCCCGATCGTCGAGCAGGTGGCCGCCGTGTTGATCTGGGCCCGCAGCCGGAGTTCCGACTTCCTGATCCAAACCATTGACACCGTCCTCATCCCGGTCGGCGAGGCTCAGCTCGCCATTCAGGAGGAGGGCATGGTGACGCTGGCGCAGCAACGCGCGGTCACCTTCGCGATGTCGGCACTCCTCGTTGTGATGCTCGCCATCGCCTTGGGAGTCGAAACGTTGCGCGCCTATTACCAGTCCTTTGCCGGCCAGGTCGTCCTGATCGTCGTGACCTGCCTCTTCGCCGGCCTGGTCGCGTTCCTCGGTTTCATCGTGCGCCCTCAGAGCTGGACCCGCTGGAACCTCCGGCGGCTGGCTGAGGAGCAGGATCGCCTCGGTGGCTGAGCTCGCCCCGGCGCTTCCGTTCGCGCTCATCGCGCTCCTGGCCGTCGGCGTCTGGGCACTGGGACTCCTCCGCCTCGACGTCTTCACGCCCGACGATGTCCGCGCCTGGCGGCGGCTGGCGTCGCTGCGCGGCTACGCGACACCCACCCGCCGGTTGGAGAGAGCGGCCGCGCGGGTGCCCTTCCTGCGCCGGCTCCAGGACGAGCTCGACCTGAACCGGCAGCTCGCCATCGCCGGCTGGTCCGAGAGCCCGCAGGGTTTCCTGCTGCGGGTGTTCTTCGCGGCTCTGCTGGCGGCCGCCCTCTTCCTGGGGCTGCTGGCCGTGGGCCTTCTCGAGAACGGGGTCTGGCCGCTGCCTCCGGCCGCGGCCCTGCTGGTCGCCGCGGCGGTCTTCGCGCTTCAGATCTCCTGGCTCAGGACGAGCGCGCGGACCCGTCAGGAGCAGTCAGACCAGGCTCTCGGAGACACGATGATGCTGGTCGCAATCATGACGGACGGGCGCGGACTGCAACTGGAGGATGCGGTGCGGATACTCTCGCGCTGCGTCGACCATCAGTCACTGCAGTCGATCGTCGACGGTCGGGGCTGGCAGCGACTGGTGCACCAGCCCCATTCGACCACCATCGAGCTCTACCGCCAGATATCCGCCGAGTTCGGGATACCCCTCTTCGATGTCGTCGCGGATGCCGCGGCGAATGCCAACGTCGGAATGAGCGAGCGCGAGACGTATACTCGGGTGGCCAGGGCCGTTTACCAGAACCGCCTGGCCGAGGCCCGCTTTCGCGCGGCACGCGCCAAGACGCTGGTCACCATCCCCGTCGCGATGATGCTCATCCCGCTGCTCATCCTCATCGGCGCGCCGGTGTTTGCGACCATCAGCGGCGGGCTCGGCCTTGGCTGAGCCCCGCCGGGCGGTTGCCGGCGTCATCGCCGGTCTAGCCATGGGCGCCGTGCTGCTGGGCGCTTCGGTGATCACCCTCGGCCCTCCAGATCTCGGCCTGGCTGGGCAGTTTCTGAGCGGCTCCTACCCGTCCACGCAATCCGCGGTAGCGTTGCTCTCTCTGGTCTGTTATGCGGTGGTGCTGGCCGCTGTCGCCGTGGCGGTGTTCAAGGGGCTACGGATGGCCGCAGGACGGAGGGGCACGAGCAGGGGCATCCGAGCCATCGCCCTGGTCCTCGCCGGTGCCGTCCTGCTCAGCCTGAGTGTCGTCAACCGGGTGGACACGGGAAGTGGGATCTGCTGCGGAGGGGGAGTGCAGCAGGTCAAGGAGGCGGCGTCGCTTGCTCGATGACCCGGATCAGAGTGGCTACGCCTTTCTGATCCTGCTCGACGACGCGGGGGACTCTCACGCCCTCGCGCAGCTGCTGACCCGGCTGCGCCACCCCGAAAGCCCGATTCCCTCAGTGTTCCTGGTCCCGCCCACCCGGGGTCTCGACTTCTTCTCCGAACCCGGGCGCCAGCGTGAACTCGACGCCTGGTGGTCGGCCGAGGTCCCCGGCGCGGCCCACCCCGTCTACCTGGTGATGGACGCCGAGGGGCTGGAGGGGTGGCTTCAGGGGGTCGACGGCACCTTCTACGTCGGTGTACGGGACGCCGCCCGGTTGTCCGCCTACGCAACCGAGCCCCGAGCCCGCCCCTTCACCTGGGCGGGCCCTCTGGATTTCGCCCTGGCGGTCATGCAGGACCACAGCGCGGCCCGGAGCGGTGGCCTGGACGTCTTCGATCAGGCGGATGCACTGCGAATGGCGGCTCTGGGCGGGCGCCTTGCGCTGCGACCCGAGGCAACCGAGGGCGCCGCGCGCGTACGGCCCGCCGCTGCCGACCTTCGTCCCAGCACTCTGCCGGTCGTGCCCTCCGCCGCCCGGCCCCCGACGAGATCTCTTGCGATGGCGCCGCCCGCGACCGCCTTCCCGAGCTCTCCCCCGGTCGCGCCGTCCGGACCCTCTGACCGGCGCTATTCACCGAGCGTCTCCGCCGGCAGGGCGGGCAGCGCTCCGCGCCAGCCGGGTGGTGGGGCGCTCTCCGCCGTCCTTCGATCCCGGAGGGCGTTTCACCCGCGCTCGGACGCCGACCTGGCGCAGCAGCTCGCAGGACGCGGTCCCACCATTGTGGTCATCGGGTCACGCAAGGGTGGGGTGGGAAAGACCAGCTTCGCTGCCGGGATCGCGATCGCCGCCGGCACCGTGCTGGACCGGATTGGCCACATGGCGTGCATCGTCGATGCAAACATCGCCAACCCCGACGCCTGGGGGCAGATGAATCTTCCCCCCGAGGCGGCCACGGTTCGCGACACGGTCGCGGCGCTGCTCAGTAGCCGCGACACGCCGCCCCCAGTCCATGCCACCACTCCGGCCCTGGCGTGCTACCCGGAGGTCCGTGACCCGATCGAATATTCGCGGACGGCGATCCGCCGCCTGGCGGAGCATCTCCGGCGCCGCTACACGCTCATCGTGATCGACATGTCCAACCGGCTTCCCGACCCCACGGCGGGGCCGGAGGCGGCGGTGGCCGCCTACTGGCTCGAGGTGGCCGACGCCCTCGTCCTACCCACCGCGTCGGCTCGGGCCGACTTCAACGGTGCCCTCGACTATCTCGACGTCGGCGGCCTGCCCCCGACCGTGGTTGCGTACATCGTCGCCACCTCACGGCGGCTGCGCGACAACCCGGCTACTCTCGAGTACGTCCGTGCCCTCCATCAGCGGGCACTGCGCGTGGTCGAGGTCCCGGACGACGCCAACGCGGTCCGCCTGGCGGGGATGGAAGGGGTGCCGGTCGAGCAGCTCTCCTCGCGTCTCCGGCTCGCCTATCGTGAGCTGACCGAGGTCATCGCAGCCATGCCGAGGCGAGTCCAGGCGTGACCCGGCGTCCCGGGACGGCCGGCAGGATCGACCGCGACCCGCAGCACCTTCCGGTGCCCATCGGCGACCTGCGTCCGCGCCGCCAGCCGCGCACCACCCCGGCTGCCTTGAGGCTCTGGCGGCGACGGGGTTCCGAGCTGGTCGCGGCGGCCGGGCTCCTCCTGGCGGCGGCCGCCGCGGTGGTCACCGTCACCCGACCCCCTCTCAGCGTCTACCTCGAGGACAACACCGTCCACGTCGCTGGGCTCACCCTCTCTCATCCGGTGAACAATGGCGGTCTCACCGATGGGCATCTCTACACCGGACCGGCCACGCTCCTGATCGTCGACCGGCCCGACGGCGCGCTGGTCGCCTCTGCCGTCACCTACCTGGAAGGGGAGAGGGTGACCGGAGTGTGCGATTTCGGCCCGCCGACCACAACCGAGGTGGCGGAGCGCTGCGTCCTCCAGATTGGGAGCACCTCGGTGACGTGCGAGGACGCACTCCGCTTCGAGGGGCAGGAGAACTGGCAGCGCAGGTGCAGTGACGGCCAGGTGCTCACGGTCACCGTGCTCGCCGGCGCCGAGGTGATACCGATGCCGTTTCCTCTCGGACGTTGACCCCGCGATCTTCAGGAGACCGGGACCCCGTCGACGCTCGTGAGGTCCGCCCGCCAGACCAGGCGGTTGTAGTCCTGCCACCATGGGTCGCAGGTGATCAGGGTCAGTTCCTGGCCGCTGGTGGGGACCAGCTGAGTGACATCGCTCGGTGTGAGGTCCCAGCGCTGCGTGATCGTGTACACATAGGTCTGGCAACTGCGGTCCTGGATCGTGACCGTCTTGCCCACCGCCAGCTGGTCGATGTACTGATAGTCGGGTTCACGGTGAAAGGCGATGATCACGTTGCCTTTTCCGCCCGGCGCCGGGCTGCCAGACCAGTGCACCATCGAACGGTCGTCGAGGTTGGTCCAGTTGCCGTCCACCGTCACCCCGACATATCCGTACTGAGGCAGGCCGGTGAACTCGACGAGAGCATAGGCGTCCGAATCACTTCCCCCGCCGCCGCAGGTGTTGGCGGCCGTCCCGGTGGCCGTCCCGGTGGTCGCCGTGCCGACCGGCGCGGCGCTGCCCGATGCCGACCCGGCGAGCCAGCTGTTCACTGCATTGACATCGTTCTGTCCGCGCGCGGCCACCGCCTGCTGCACTTTTGCCTGCTGGAGCAGACCGTGCACGGTGATTCCGACCCCGGCCAGGACGAGCAGACAACCCGCCACCAGGGCCAGGCGCCGCCCCCGGAAACGCCACATCACGGCGCCACCGGGATCAACGAACCGCGGCGGAGACCATGGCAGCCATCTCGTCCGCAAGCTGGTCGAGGGTCACTGCCATCACGCCGCGGATCACGAGGCCGCGGACCTCGTCGACAAGGATCCCCAGCGGCAGGCGCTGGGCAACCGCGTCGTCGATCATGGTCTCCACGCGCGAAGACGAGCGCTGGAGGCGCAGCCGTGCCAGCTCCTTCAGCGAGCCGGCCATGGTGGCGAGGGACGGAGTGGCGTGCACGTCGTCGTCGCCATCCTCGAACAGCGCGAAGGGGTTGAACGGCTCGGCCTGAGCGGCCACCGGGCGAGCGTTGGTGGCTGCGAGCGGCGCCGCGGTGCGCGTGGGCTCAGCCCCGGCCTCAGCGCGCCAGAGAGGAGTGGACGACCAGTCGATGCCGACGCTGATCGGTGGCGCGAGCGTGATGGGAACAGCTGCCGGCTTCTCCTTCGCCTCGGCTGGCGGGGCCGGCTCGGGTGCCTTCGGAGCGGGGCTGGCCTCCGGAGCGGAGCCCGGCTTCATGACGGCCGGCGCGGTCGGCGGCTCGCGGCGGACCCAGATCGTCCCCCGCTTGGTCGCGGCGAGCGGATCCAGCAAACTCTCGGGACCGAGCTCCGGATGAGCCTCGGTGTAGGTGGCCACTTGGCGTCCGTCGAGGATGAGGGTGACCCCGCGGCCCATGGGCGTGTCCAGCTCGACGACGAATAGCCCATCACGGCTGCAGAGGTCGGCCAGCAGGCCCTTCCAGTCGGTCCACTCGAGCCGGAGGTTCTCGTAGCAGGGGGTGCCCCGATAAAGGGACGGCGCCACCGCCACGACGATGCGGTCCAGCTGGTACGCGCTCATGGTGGCGTCGGTCCACGTCGAGATGACCTGGAGCGCGGTCTGTCCCTCGAGCCTCTTGCCACCCTCGAAGGCGTACACCTCGAAGATGCTCGCCTCCTTGATCAGGATGACACCCACCGACCCGGAGCGCCTGCTCACCAGAGCGCCGTCGCCGATCACCGGCTCAAGTGCCTCGATGACGATCGCGGGCGCCGGGATCCCGTCAAAGAGAGCGGTGCCGCGGGGAAGGATCGGGATCAGATCGTGGGCCCCCGGGGTCCAATCGGCGAACTTGTCCGCCGCGGGGCCGGGCTCCACCTTGACTCCCTCGCGAGCCAACGTCTCTGGCAGGGGCCCGTCGGTGGCGGAATGGTTTTCGTCCATCGCAGACATCGTAGTCTGACCGTCCCGTTCTACCCCGGAGTTACGTTCCTGTCGCCAGAGCGCACGAGTTGAGCACGATCTTTCCGAGCTTGCCACCGGCCTGGAAGCGCGCGTAGGCGTCCGGGGCACTCTCCAGGGCAAAGACCTCGCCCACGATCACCCGGAGCTTCCCCGCCTCGAGGAGCGGCAGCAACTCGGCCTCGACCCGCCGTGCGGTGAGGGCCTTCTCCTCGAGAGAACGGCTGCGGAGGGTCGAGCCCATGACACGCACGCGCCGGCCCATCAGGGTGAGGAGGTCCAGGGCGACGCGGGTGCCTCCGCCGATCCCGATCACCGCGATCCGGCCTCCGGGAGCCATCGCCGGCAGGTTGGCCTCGAAGCCGGGCCCGCCCACCAGCTCGAGGACCACGTCGTAGGGGCCGTGGTCCCCCACCTCCGACGGATCCACGACCTCCGCGCCCAATTCCGCCACCGCGGGGCGGAGGGCGGGCTTTCGGACGCTGGCCACCACCCGGGCGCCGATCGCGATCCCGATCTGCACCGCCGCCGTGCCCACTCCACCGGCCGCGCCGGTGACCAGCAGGCGCTCCCCCTTATGGAGCTGGCACTGCGAGGCGAGGGCGTCATGCGCGGTGGTGAAGACCTCCGGGAACCCCCCGGCGGCAGGCCAGTCGAGCGCCGCCGGGACCGGCATCGCCAGGCTCTCGTCGATGACGGCCAGCTCGGCCTGGGCGCCGCCTCCGACCAGGGACATCACGCGGTCTCCCGGGTGGTAGCGGCTCGACCCCTCCCCGAGGGCCACCACCTCTCCCGCAAGCTCGATCCCCGGGATGTCGGCGGGCACGCCGGGCGGCGCCGGGTACAGCCCGCGCATCTGCATGATGTCGGCGCCGTTCAGCCCGGCGGCCGACACCCGCACCAGGAGTTGATCGGGGCCGGGCACCGGATCCGGCCGATCCTCGACTGAGATCCTCCCGCCGACGATGGTGACCGCGCGCACAGTGAAGGTCTACCGCATCGGCACCACGGTCCGCTCGATCGCCACCGCGCGCGGTGATGTCAACGACCTTGGTCTGCTCCTGCCCCTCGCCTCGGAGACCCCGACCTGCGGCACACGGGCAGGCCGCGGGGAAGCGGCACGGCCGGCACCGGTTGGCCACCGTTGCCGGCCGCTGTGACGCTCCGCTTTGGGGTGCGGTCGGTCAGCTCGCCACTGGCAGTGCCGTCCGGGAGATCTCCTCCGGTTCCTCGGTCGCCAGGTCCTCGTCGGGCCGGCGAGCCGTGAGGAGCTTGACCGATTCTGCCACCACCTCCGTGCTGAAGTGGCGCAGCCCATCGCTGCCGGTGTAGTCGCGCGTGCGCAGCTTGCCCTCGACGTAAACGCGCCGCCCCCGGGTGCAGTACAGCGCGCAGACCTCCGCGAGCCGGCCAAAGCAGATGACCGCGTGGTACTCGGTCTCCTCCTGCCGGTTCCCCTCGGAGTCACGCCAGATGCTGTTGGTGGCGAGACGCATTCGCGTCATCGGCTTGCCGCTCGATGGCAGGCTCTCCGCGTCCTTGGTCAGATTGCCGATGAGGATCACCCGGTTGACCATGCCCGTCTCCTTGACTGATGGCTGACGCTAGCTGCCCCTTCCGCCGTGCGCGGCAGAGGGAGGTTCACGTGGTGGTCGCGCCCGGCGGCGTCGCCGGCGAGGTGGGGCTCAGAGATGCGGGCATCGAGGCGCCGGCCGGGGGCACGATGTAGCCTTCGATGTCGGAGGTCGCGAACGTCAGCGACCGGGGCTGGGTGTCTCCCTCTGGCCAGTTCTCGGATGAGAGGATCACGGTCCCGGCGCCCCGATCGACGGCGGTCACGATGCCGACGTGCCCGTCGCCGGATGCCTTGCCGTCGCGGGTCTGAGCGCCGGCCGCGATGACGGCTACGTATCCGGGATGCACCGCGGCGATGTTGGCGCTGCTGATGGTGGTGAATCCGGACCGGCGCGCGTCGATCAGCCACAGGTCCGCGTTTCCCCAATCCGATGGGATCCATGACAGCTGCGAGGCCACATACGCCGTGCACTGGCCGGCGGGATATCCGGTGCCGCCACCGGAGGCGGTGGCGACGCCCGCGAGCGCGCTCAGCCCGATGACCAGCGCCGCGGTGATGGTGGCGATCGCGCGCAGCATGCTCATGACCGGTCAGACCCCGCGAGCCGGCAGTGGGAGTGGGATGCGGCGTGCCTGATCGGCCAGGCCGCTTCCGATGGCGGCGACGTCCGCTGGAACCCGGGCTGCCGAGGCTAGGAAACTGGGCACCTTGAGGCTCACCCAGAGTGCCGCCAGTGCGTAGAGGGTCGCGGCCAATCCGCTGCCCGCGGCGAGCCCGGTCACCGTTGCCACCCGGAGCACCATGACCTGGGCGGCCTGCATGAAGAGGGCGACGACGAACAGCCGGCCCCAGGTCCGGCCGTACCCCCTCGTTTCCGGGAGGATGGTCGCCAGGGCCGCCAGCGGAGCGGTGGCGATCAGCACCTGGAGCACCGCCATCCGGATCACGTAGGCGATGGCGAGAAGCGCCACCGTGACCACCAGAGCCAGCACCACCACGATCTCGAACAGGTCCTGGGCCAGGCTCGAGCTGGTCAGAGCCGATGTCGAGAGCGGGTCGGTCCACGGCATCGGGTTGCCGCCGGCACCGGCGGCGAATCCGGTCAGCGCGTTGTTGAGGTCGATCGCCATCTGGATCAGGGTGAGCGAGGTGTGCATCAGGATCACGCCGACCAGCACCTTCGGCAGCATGGCTCGGAGGGCGTGCTCGGAATACACGCTGCGCTCCAGGACCGCGCGTAGCGCGATCACGACGACGACCAGGGCCAGCAGCGCGTCTCCGGCCAGGCTGACGTCGTGATTCAGGCCGGCGAGCGCGGCGTTGGAGGTCAGCGGCTCAGATCCCGGACGCGACACGTCCACGGTGCTGAAGAGGTAGCGATTGAGGAGCGTGAGGACGTCGTTGCGCCCGCTGGAGGAGAAGTCACTCAGCAGCTGTCCGATGATCCCGCCGATGCTCGTCGACTGCGCCGCGATCAGCGCCGTGCCCACAACAGCTCCTCAGTGCATGCCGTTGGGGATGGTGGCGAGCAGCGCGTGGGTGAGCGTCCCGGCCAGCTCCGCCCCGACCGTGCCCATCACGATCCGGCCGATCCACCGCTTGGCCTCGTACGCGTTCCGCTGGTCGACGGCGACGATGCGGTAGATGAAGGCGGTCAGGAGGGCCAGCGTGCCGATGCTGGCGACGATGCCCTGGGCGAGCGAGACCCAGCTGTTGACGAGCGCGGTCAGCGAATCCATCAGTAGCGGCCTCCCGAATGCGCGTGTGGCAATCGGCCGCCCCTCCGGCCGCCGGCCGCCGCGGGCAGCCGACGCCGGGGATATTACACAGAACGGTAGTAGTGCGTCAACCTATGATCGAGCCCCCGCCGCGCTGGAACTGGCCCTGGAGCGGGCCCTGACACCCGCCTCCGAGCCGGCGCCGGGCTGATCCGGCCGCTCAGATCTGCGGGAAGCTCTCCGCCGCCTTGCGCTGCTCCTCGGTCAGGTGCACGGGCAGGCGGATGTCCACCTCCGCGATCAGGTCACCGCTCGTGTCACCCCGGAGCTTCGGCATCCCCAGGCCGCGCAGGCGGAGCTGGGCACCGTTCTGGGTCTCGGCGGGGACGGTGAGGGCGACCCGCTTGTGGCCCGGCGTCGGCACCTCGACGCTGCCGCCGAGGAGGGCCACCCCGAGCGGCACGGGGACGCGAACTCGCAGGTTGTCCCCCTCGCGGATGAAGGTGTGGTGGGGGCGCAGCCGCACCCGGACCAGCAGGTCGCCGGCGGCCCCGCCGTCCGCGCCCGGGCTGCCCTGTCCGGAGGCGCGCACCTTGGCCCCGTCCTTGATCCCCGCCGGGATGCGCACCTCCACCCGGCGATTGCCGGACGGAGCGGTGAGCTCCAGGGTCCGGGTGGTGCCCCGGAACGCCTCCTCGAGGCTGATCTCCGCCTCCCCCTCCACGTCCCCGCCGCGGCGCGGCGTGGGGGTGGCGGGGTGGTGCGCCCGTCCGGTGCTCGCTCCGGTCGCGCCCCGGGCGGCAGCGGAGCCGCGGCCAAAGACGTCGTGGAAGAAGTCGGAGAAGGGGTTCGCGGCGGTGCCGAAGAGCGACTCGAGGTCGTCCGGCGAGACGGTGCGGTACTCCACCTGGGGTCCGCCCGCGGCACTCCGCGCTCCTGGACGGCCCGCTCCCGAGAACGCCTCGTACCCCTGGGGCTGGGACCCCAGCTCGTCATAGGTCTTGCGTTTCTCGGGGTCGCCGAGCACCTCGTAGGCCTCGGTCAGCTCCTTGAACCGGGCCTCGGACTCCTTGCTCCCCTGGTTGACGTCGGGGTGGTGCTTCCGGGCCAGCTTCCGGAAGGCAGCCTTGATCTCCTTCTCCGTCGCCGTGCGGGGGACGCCGAGGGTCGCGTAGTAATCCCGGAAGGTGGTTGCCATGTCGTGAAGTCTGGGCCGTCTCCGCTCTGGGCGCCCGACTCGTGAATACCTCGCCGCCTTTGGCGCGAAACCCCGCCACCATCCCATCACGAGATGTGACGGTGCGGGCCGCGGTTCGCCGTGGGGATGAGAGGATAGGGACCTGAGCGGGCGCCCAGTGCGCCACGAGCCCTCCGAATTGCCTTCACCTCACAGGCTGATCTCACCAGTGCCCGAAACAGTCCGGCTGACTCTGCCCGCGATGGGGGAGTCGGTGACCGAGGGGACCGTCGTCAACTGGCTCAAGCACGCCGGCGACCCGGTGAGCGAGGGCGAGACCCTCGTCGAGGTCACCACCGACAAGGTCGACATCGAGGTCCCCGCCCCGGTGTCCGGGATCCTCGTCGAGGTCACCGCCGCCGAGGGCGACAGCGTCCCGGTGGGGGGGACGCTCGGCCTGATCGCTCCCGGCCCTGCCACGCCCGGTGACCAGCCGGCTGCGCACATGGCCTCCGCGACCCCCGCCGCCGCGCCTGCCGCCGCCATCGAACGGCCTGCTGCCACGCTGGTCGCGGCCACCCCACGCGCCGCCGCGCCCAGGCCAGCCGCCCCCGTCGATGCGTTCCCGGCCGTAGCGGTCGCGGCCGCAGTGGTCCCGACCACGCCCGTCGTGACCCCGGCGCCGGCACCCGCCCCGCCGCTCTCCCCGATCGCGCGCCGCCGAGCGGCCCTCGCCGGCATCGCCGACGCCCCGTCCCCCGCCACCACGCCCGTCGTGACCCCGGCGCCGGTTCCGCCCAACGGCACCCCCGCCGCCACCTCCGCCGACGGCGACGCGGTGACCCCGATCCGCGGGCCCCAGGCGGCCCTGGTCGAGGCCATGGAGCGGAGCCGGGAGATCCCCACCGCCACCTCGATCCGGAGCGTTCCCGTCGGGCTCCTCGACACCCGCCGGCGCCAGCTCAATGTGGGTCTCGGTCGCGAAGGAGCCGGGGTCAAGGTCTCCTTCACCCACCTCATCGGCTACGCGATCGCCCGGGCGGCCGCCGCCATGCCCGACATGCTGGTCCACTTCGCCCGCGATCCCCAGGGCCGGCCGCTGCGGGTCTCGTCCGGGGTCCATCTCGGCCTCGCCGTCGACACGAGGCGTAGGGACGGCAGCCGTTTCCTGGTTGTCCCCGTCCTGCGCGACGCCGGCCTTCGCGACTTCGCCGGATTCCGCACCGAGTACGAACGGCTGGTCGAGGGCGCGCGCACTGGCACCCTCGCCCCCGACGAGCTCCAGGGCGCGACCCTCACCCTGACCAATCCGGGTGGGCTCGGGACGGTCGCCTCCGTCCCCCGGCTCATGCCTGGCCAGGGCTGCATCATCGCGACCGGCGCCATCGGGCACCCTGCCGAGTACCGCGGCGAGAGTGAGGCCCGCCTCCGCGAGCTGGGGGTGGGCAAGGTGATGACGATCACCTCCACCTACGACCACCGGGTCATCCAGGGCGCCGAGTCCGGCGAGTTCCTCGGCCGGATCGAGGCGCTCGTGGGCGGCGCGGACCGCTTCTACGCCGATGTCTTCGAGAGCCTGGGACTGGCGGCGCCGGTCGCCGACGAGGTGCCCGTCCCGCTCCTTGAGCGCGCCCTTCCGGCCGGCGCCATGCCCGAGCACGAGCGGGTGCTGCTCCAGGCTGTCCAGGGGGCGACCTCCCTGGTCCAGGCCCACCGCACCCACGGGCACCTCGGGGCTCACCTCGACCCGCTCGGCACCCCGCCGCCGGGCGACCCGGCGATGAAGCCGGAGACCTATGAGCTCACCCCCGAGCTGATGGCCCGCATCCCCGCCGACGTTCTCGACGTCCACGTGCCCGGGGCGACCCTGGTCGAGGTCCTGCCCAACCTGCGCCGCACCTACTGCGGCACCGTCGCCTTCGAGATCGAGCACATCTCCAGCCACGAGCAGCGCAACTGGCTCCGCGAGAAGATCGAATCGGGTGCCTACCGCCAGCCCCTCTCCACCCAGGAGGAGCTGCGCCTGCTGTGGCGGCTGACCAAGGTCGACG
>Ga0302319_10010346_pt1 | contig 17792 bp, 17 predicted proteins | sample Bog_T0_2_FD_203319 | JGI IMG/M metagenome (GOLD analysis project Ga0302319, IMG submission 203319) | Peat permafrost microbial communities from Stordalen Mire near Abisko, Sweden - Bog_T0_2 | ecosystem: Environmental > Terrestrial > Soil > Wetlands > Peat | place: Sweden: Abisko, Stordalen Mire...
GCGACCGTTGAAGCGGGCCATCCAGCGCATGATTCAAGATCCGCTGGCGATGAAGATCCTCGACGGAGAGGTGCTGCACGGCGATCACGTTGTCGTCGATTCCAAGGACGGCAAGTTGACCTTCGAAGTGCAGCGGAAGCCAACGCAACCAGCCCCGGAGCCGGAAGAGGTTCCGCAGCCTGCGTAATCCCGGCTGGGAAGAACGCGAACGCCTCGGGATGCTCCGGGGCGTTTTTCATTGCGGAATAAGGAGATGCTGAATTAAAACTTTGAATTGCGCGTCCGATGGCTTAGATTGTGGACGTTGCACCTGTATTCATGAACGCTCGCATTTGAGACTGAAATCTTGAAGGAATGGACACCGTGCATATGACCGCAACCTGCATTACTGCACCTCAGATTGAGTCCGCCGTGCATCGCTACTGGGACGTGTTGATGAAAAAGGCCGCTGGAGAGATGGCCAAGTTTTATTCTTACGACTCGACCGTATTCAATCCGTTCTCGCAGCGCGCGGAGCCGGGACGCGTTTCGGCCACACGCAAAGAGCGGGAGTACTTCACTGCGAACACCACCTTCCGTGCGGAAGTCACCGGAGCCATCGAGGTGCAAATGCTGGCCGACAACATCGCGGTGGCCACTTATACCTTCCGCTGGCAGGCCAGCAACATGGAGCAGGAAGTCCTCGGCAAGAGATTCGACAAGGCGGTTCGCGATGGCCGCGCCACGCAGGTCTTCAAGCTCTCCGCAGAGGGCGAGTTGCACATTGTGAACGAGCACCTCTCGGACATCTGGCGCGACACGCAGAAATGATCGCAGGAATCAGTCCGCGCTCATAAGCACGTAGAGCGCGGCCGTGCGAAGCACAATCAGCGCGCCCCAGAGCGCAATTCCAGAAACTCTCAAGTCCACTACGGCCGCGGAGATACCCGGCACAGTGGGCAGCAGCCCCATGGCCAGCAGAAAGACGGCGAGCCATCGCGCCCACTTCCACTGCCGCCACAATCCCAATGCTGCCACGCCATGGATGAGCGCCGAGAGCAGGTAGGCAAGCCATCCGCGCGTTGCAACCTCCTCGCCGACGATCCACGATCCGGAGTTGAATGGCAGCACGGCGGCGGCGATGCAGGCGGCATAACCCGCCGCGAGCAGGCCAAAGGCCGCGATCAGCAGCGCAACAGAATGCAATCCAAGCGCGATGCTTCGCGGCCTTTCCAACTCCGGCTCCTCCGGATTCAACGGACGCAAGTTAAGCGAGATCAAACAACAGCACCTCGGTCTCTTCCGTAGCCTCCAACGTGAGCTTGCCTTCATTACTGATGCCCGCTCCGTCTCCCTGTCTGAGAACGGCTCCGTTGAGCGTGGCAGCACCCTTGGCAACTTGCAGCCATGCGTAGCGGCCCTCGGCCAGGGTGATGGGCAGACTCTCACCGGCTACGAGCTTGGTCACCAGCAGCTTGGCGTCGGAGTTGATCTTCACCGAGCCCTGCTCTCCGGTGGGCGAGGCGATCAGCCGCCACTGTTTGCGCTTCTCCTCATCGGGAAACGCCTTCTGCTCGTAGCTCGGCTCCACGTCCTGCTTGTCTTTGTCTGGAAAAATCCAGATCTGCAACAGGTGTACCGGCTGGGTGGGCGAGGGATTGAACTCGCTGTGCATGATTCCCTTTCCGGCGCTCATGCGCTGCCCGTCGCCGGGGCGGATGACTTCGCCCGTGCCGAGGCTGTCGCGATGCTCAAGTTCGCCGCTCAGAACGTAGGTGATGATCTCCATGTTCTCGTGCGGATGCATGCCGAAGCCGCGTCCGGCGGCGACCACGTCTTCATTGATGACCCTCAAGGCGCGGAAGTGATCGTGCTTCGGATCGCGGTAATCGGCAAACGAAAAGGTGTGATAGGTGTTGAGCCATCCGTGGTCGAAGTGTCCCCGCTGGTTGGCTTCGCGAACTGTGATCATGGTTACCTCCTGGCCGCGTTCTCAGCGGCCTCTAAAGGAATAGATGTTGCAACAGATAATAACGATTCAAACAACACCCCGCGCAACTTGAACCGCCCCCAGTGCGTCTGAAATGGCAGGGAGAATTCATTGCCATGGCAACAACCAAGCGGAGCGCAGTGGTTGGCAAGACCGCTGCAAAGAAGAAAACAAGCACCGCGCGAAAATACAGTCCCGCCGCCAGCGCTTATGTGGAAGAAGAGATGAAGGAGATGAAGCAGGGGACGCTCAAGAGCGGGCGCAACGGAAAGACGGTTCACAATCCGAAGCAGGCGATTGCAATCGGCCTCTCAGAGGCGCGAAAGGCGGGCAAGAAGGTTCCGGCAGCGCCACGCCGCAAAGCCTCCTGACTTGAGCCGGAGTGGCGGAAATGAAGAGGCCCGCGCTGTGGACGCGGGCCTCGGCTTGCAATTTTATCCAGCTACTTGCTGTCGCTGCTGCTTGTTGTGTTGCTGCTGGATTCGCCGCTTGATCCTGCGCTTGAGCTGCCGCCCGAAGGGCTACTGGAATCGCTGCTGCTGGAGCTTTTCTCTCCGCTGCCGGCACTCGACGCGGAACTTTCGCTTGCGCTGCCTCCGGTGCTGCTGTCCGTGCTGGCCGGGGCGCTCGCGGGGGCGCTGTCTGATTTCGCGGATGCCGCGTAGGCGGCTTTGTTGCCCTTGCTGGCGTAATCGGTCACGTACCAGCCCGAGCCTTTGAACTGCACGGCGGGAGCGGAGATCATCTGCTCGATTGTCTCTTTGCCGCACTTCGGGCAGGTTGTCAGCGGAGCGTCAGAGAACTTTACGATGCGCTCAAACTGATGACCGCAGGCACTGCATAGATACTCGTATAAAGGCATGATTCCTTCGGATATTCGCCGCCGCGAGTGGCTGGCGCGGCGTTCTATTTCGAACTCACTACTTTGATTCTAGGTTCCTCGGGCGATACGGTCAATTCTGAGGCTTGCGCCGGTGTTACACTTCGCGCGGGAGAAGAACCATGCCTGCAAGTCAACCTTCGCTGTACCTGGTCGGCACGCCGATCGGCAACCTGGAGGATATTTCCCTGCGCGCGCTGCGCATCCTCAAGGAGGTCGATCTGATCGCCTGCGAGGATACGCGGCAGACGGCGAAGCTGCTCAACCACTACGGCATCGCGACCCGCACCATCAGCTACCACCAGCACAACGAACTGACGCGCTCGGCCGAACTGATCATGCACCTCGAACAGGGCCACTCCATCGCCCTGGTCACCGATGCCGGAATGCCCGGCGTCAGCGATCCCGGCTTTCGCCTGGTGTCCCTGGCCGTGCGCCACAAGATTCCCGTGGTGCCCATTCCCGGAGCCTCGGCCTTCCTCTGTGCGCTGGTGGCCAGCGGCCTGCCCACGGACGCCTTTGTCTTCCGTGGCTTTCTGCCCACCAAGCTGGGCCAGCGGCGCAAACTGCTGGAGGAAATTCAGCACTCGCCGCGCACGCAGATCTTCTACGAAGCGCCGCACCGCCTGCTCGGCACGCTGGAGGACATCGTCGAGGTTCTTGGAGCGCATCGCCATGTGGTGGTCGCCCGCGAGGTCACAAAAATCTACGAGGAATTTGTGCGCGCCACCGCTGCCGAGGTCTTTGAGAGCTTCAAGAAGCGCGATGAAGTCCGCGGCGAGATAACCCTGCTCATTGGACGCGGCGAGGAGCAGCACGGCCTCCCCGTGGTGACCCAGAAAAATGCCCGCACCCGCGTCCGCGAATTGATGAAGGCCGAAGAGATCGACGAAAAAGAAGCGATGAAGCGCGTCGCAAAAGAGATGGGAATCAGCAAGAGCGACGTGTACCGGGAATTGCAGAAGGACGGGAAGCGGTAGGGGGGCGAAGCGCCACGCCAGCCCTTGCAGCCTGAAGTGCGATCTTCTTGCCATCCCGGGGGCAGACGGAATTAATATGCGCGATTCGACCGCACAGATTCTTTACATATTTCTCTCTTTCGTCCGGAGGAACAATTCCAAGTTCAAGACGGTGAATTGCTGCCCGAAGTTCACTCATCTTTTGATGCGTGGCTCGAACTTCTTCTTTTCCGAGCCTAGTCCCTGCGATCTTCTTTTCGCTTTGAGAACCGAATATCTTCACTTTTTTTCGGGACACTTTTAAGCCGTTCTTAGCGAGAACGCTTCTGACGACCTCTATCATCTGCCGTGCTTCCTCACCGGCAAAGAAAAGGTCATCGACCCAAACGGATACAGTAAGCCCTTGACGTTTGCTTGCAAGACAGACTGGAGCGTAGATCGATGCTAGAAATATGTTCGCCAGGGCGGGGCTCGTTGGTGCCCCTTGCGGCAAATGCCGACCATTGGTAGTTAACTTTGTCAGCAAGTTTGCAACAGATGGACGACATCCCAGTACCTCGCACCAGACCTTGTACACCTTGTCGTTGGATACACTTGGATAATAGGAACTGATGTCCAAACTAACGACGGTCGCATTCTGATGCTTGAGATGGGCCTTTGAGTTTTGGGTCAAGGTGCGCCCTGACACCGCACCGAACAAATAGTCTGGAAGTTCGAAGAGATTGAGAATGCGGCGGAGTATCTTTCGTTGTATATCTTTAAGCCTTTTTGCGGGATTCTCAATCTTTCGATGCTTTACAGGCTGCGCCATTTCCGCTAGGCGGCGCTTTCCCGGATAAGGGTGTTGCTTCTTCGGTTCATCGCGTTGCTTATAGAGTTCGCTACGGGCGAGTGCGAGCGAGCGCAGCTCCTGCCTGTTTACCCCGAGCAGAAACTCCAACTCTCTTAGAGTTCTTACTAGTCGCTGCGGCTGTTCTAGATTCATCACCATTCTTGCTGTGCTCGAGTAATAGCTCCGTTAGGCTCTTCGCGAGTTCATTAACCTGCTCAACTGCGATCCTGTCAGAGTCTTTCTTTTCAGTAGCGAGCAGGGTCAGTAGGTGGAACGGCATACCCAGTGCAGAAGAGATACTCTCAAGAGTTTCTAAGGTAGGTTGCCTCTTCTCAGATTCGATCAACGATAGATAGCTCCGATCCAAGTCGGCGCTTTCAGCAAGCTTGCTTTGCGAAATGTCTGCGATGGACCGGGCAATCCGAACTGCCTTCCCGTAGTTCATTCTTGATACCTCGGTAAACAATGGGAATTCGCTCCCCCGTTGAGACAACGTCTTCACCTAGATTCGGAGTGAATTCAGAACGTTAGAAGTTGGGTTGCAATCTCGTCGACCAAACGATAAATCTCACGTTGGCTTGGACTGGGTTGCTTCTTCATCCTCTTTAGTTCACGAATCCATACCGTAATCATCCTCCGTTGTCCCGACTCCAGTTCGTTGGACAAATCTCCTTGCATCACTTTGAGGCGTTGGATGCAGGAGTCAAGGCACTTTGCATGTTGCATAAATTTCCTCCTTACCGGCACAAGCCGGGTGCGTGTCGACATGGCCAGAGGAGGCAACGGTGGAGTCCGGGGGAGCGATCTCGAACCGCGCGCTAAAGCGCGGTCTGGTGCGTTTGTCGGTCTGTCTGACTCGGGGCCGATGGCCCGCCTCAGCAGCCGTCAACACAGCGGGTTCAAAACCCCGCTAAGGGGTGATTTTCATCACCGCCTTCTGATGCTCTTGCGAGCGCCTGGAATGTCTTGTGCACAGAGGAATTCAAAGAGCCTTGAAACGTAGGCGGTATCGCCTACCCATACAGCAATTCAAGATTGCCATGAGGACGCTCTTTTTGTCAACACAAAATGTGACTATGGGAAACATTTACTAGAGCCCCTTACTCCTCGACGGCCTTCAGCAACTCCTGCGTGTACTCGTGCTTGGGCGCGCTGGTGATCTGCTCGGCATCGCCGATTTCGACGATCTTTCCCTGCCGCATCACCGCGATGCGCGTCGAGAGATAGCGCACCACGGGCATCGAGTGCGAGATGAACAGGTAGGTCAGCTTGAACTCTTTCTGCAATTTTTTCAGCAGGTTTACGATCTGCGCGGCCACGCTGACGTCGAGCGCGCTGACCGCTTCGTCGGCCACGATGAAGTGCGGACGCAGCGCCAGGGCGCGGGCGATTCCGATGCGCTGGCGCTGGCCGCCGCTGAATTCGTGCGGATAGCGTTGCAGGATGCTGACATCCAGGCCCACCGCGCCCATCAACTCGGCGGCGTGCTGGCGCAGGATCGGCTTGCCGAGTTCTTCGTGGATGGCAATCGGCTCAGTAACGATCTCTTCCACGGTCATGCGCGGGTCGAGCGAGCCGAAGGGGTCCTGGAAGATGATCTGCATCTTGCGCCGGGTATCGCGCAGGGGACGCGCGTCCATGGCGGTGATGTCAGCGCCGTCAAAGTACACCTTGCCGCTCGTTGGCTCGATCAGGCGCAGTAGCATCCGGCCCAGGGTGCTTTTGCCGCAGCCGGACTCGCCGACCAGCCCTAGGGTCTCGCCGCGCTCAATCGTGAAAGAGACGTCGTCCACGGCGCGGAGGCCGTTTCCCGTCGAGCGCCCAAAGGCGTCGCTCGTGTCGTAGATCTTCGTGAGATGTTCGGCTTGCACCAGCGCCATGATGAGCAGCCTACCACGCCGGAGGAGGCTTGATGGGCGCGGAAATTTAGCAAGACGGGCTATGCGGCAACTTCCGCGGGGCTGGAAGGCCTCCGCGTGCTAAAATTTTCCACAGCAAATCCTTGCGAGAGAACTGCTTGATAGAGCTAGCGCCATCCATTTTGTCGGCTGATTTTGCCCGCCTCGCCGAAGAGGTTGCGCCCGTGCTTGCCGCGGGAGCGACGGTTCTGCACGTTGATGTAATGGACGGGCACTTCGTCCCAAACATTACGATTGGCCCTCCGGTGGTGGCCGCGCTGCGCAAGCATGTGCAGGCGCCTCTGGACGTTCACCTGATGATCGAGAACGCGGACAACTACATTCCGGCCTTTGTGGACGCGGGTGCAAGCTGGATCAGCGTGCATCAGGAAGCCTGTGTGCATCTGGACCGCGTGGTGGAGCACATCCGCTCGCGCGGCGCGCTGGCCGGGGTGGTTCTCAATCCGGCGACGCCGGTTGCCACGCTCACCGATATTCTGGACGTGGTGGATTATGTGCTCATCATGTCGGTGAATCCGGGCTTTGGCGGGCAGAAATTCATCCGCCGCACGCTGGGCAAGATTCGCCATCTTGCGGAATTACGCGCGCAACGCAATCTCAGCTTCCGTATTGAGGTGGATGGCGGCATCGCTCTTGATACCATTACAGATGTGGTGCAGGCTGGCGCTGAGATTCTGGTTGCCGGCAATGCCGTCTTTGGCCGTGGTGACTCCGGCCACAATGTTCAACAGCTTTTGCAGGCCGCCCGTTCGGCCGCCTTGCAAAAGGCTTAACCGCTTCCTATCCAAGAGATCTACCGAGGTGTTTCCGGCATGTTTCGTCGCGTTCTCATCGCCCTGCTGCTGGCCGCAAGCTTGCTGACCGGTGTGGCCTGCACCAATAAGAAGGCCAACAACCCGTTGGCTCACATCAACTCCAAGCAGCCGGATAAAGTGCTCTTCGACCGTGCCATGGACGCGATGAAGGAGCATAAGTACGACGTGGCGCGCATGACCTTGCAGACGCTTATCAATACGTATCCGGACTCCGAATTCGTGGCGCGCGCCAAACTGACCGTGGGCGAGTCCTGGTATCAGGAAGGAACCACCGCGGCGCTGGCCCAGGCTGAGACGGAGTTCCGCGACTTCATCACGTTCTTCCCCAATATGGCGGAAGCCGCGGAAGCGCAACTGAAGATTGCCGACATTCACTTCCGGCAGATGGAAAAGCCGGACCGTGATTACGCCCACGCCCGCCGGGCCGAGGATGAGTACCGCCAGTTGCTGCTGCAATATCCGGACAGCAAACTGGCTGACACCGCGCGTGTGCGCCTGCTGCAAGTGCAGGAAGTTCTCGCTGAGCGCGAGTTCCGCATTGCGCGCTTCTACTATCTGCGCGGATCGATGATGGCTTCGATTGCACGGTCCAAAACGCTCACGGACACCTATCCTCTCTATAGCCACGCCGATGAAGCGCTCTACACCCTGGGGCAGGCCTATGAGCAGCAGGTGGACCGTACCCGCGCGGTGGCCGGACTCCCGGACGCGGTGAAACAGCGCCTGGCCAAGGGCTATCTGGACAATGCAGGCGAGGCGTACAGCAAAATTGTGACCCGCTACCCGGCGATGGCGCGCTACCAGGATGCACGAAAGCGTCTTGCGGCCATCGACCGTCCGGTTCCTACGCCAACGCCGGAGGCGATTGCCCTGAATAAAAAGGAAATGGCAAGCCGTACGGCAAGCACGCGTTACGAGCGCTTTGTGAATGACATCGGGAAGCGCCCGGATCTGAGTGCCGCCGTGAAGGTCGGCCAGCCCACCCTGGTTGATCCCAAGGAGACGGACGCGCCGAATCTGGTGCGCGAAATCAACGTCGTTGTGAAATCTGAGATGGAAGCCAGATCCGGCGCCGGCAAGGTTTCCGTGGAGACTGTCAATGCGGGCGGCAAGATTCCGGAGAATCAGCCGGTGCCGCGTTCCGCCGAAGCGGCGGTGAATCCCAGTGATGTTCCGGCAAAGGCCCCCGCGCAACTGAACGAGGCAGAGATATCCACCTCAGGCGATAAACCTGCTGATAAGGCTGCCGAATCTACGTCCACGACGGCGGACAAAGAGACTCCCAAGGATGCATCGTCGAGCCGCAAGGCGAAGAAGAAGCATCACTTCAAGCTTCCAATTCCCCTCTAGTTCCATGCCGTAAACGGCAAGTGGCCCCACCCTGAGGTAACTAAAGGGTGGGCTTACTTTTGCCCTGAAGTTCGCGAAATGGTTCACCTGCATTGACCTTGTCAGGCGAGTGCGCTAACGTGGCACATTAGTTGTTTCCCCCAGAATCTATCCACTCAGGAACCTCCACGTGGCCCTCACGATCCTGCTTGCTGACGACAGCGTACCCGCCCAGAACATGGGCAAGAAAATCCTTTGCGACGCCGGCTACGACGTGCTGACCGTTGGCAACGGTCTTGAGGCGCTTCGCAAGATCGCTGAAACCGTGCCCGACATTGCGATTCTGGACATCTTCATGCCCGGATACTCGGGCCTGGAACTCTGCCAGAAACTGCGCGCCAGCACCGCAACGGCCGCGCTCCCGGTGATCTTGACCGTGGGAAAGCTGGAGCCGTACCGCCCGGAAGATGGCGAGAGTGTCCACTCAAACGCGGTCATTGTGAAACCATTCGCCGCCGCCGAGTTGATCTCAGCCGTGCGCAGCCTGATCGGTGGGCCTCCCGCAGCCACGGAAGCCGTTACCCCGGCGCATGTTCAAGCGGCGACCGAGAGCGACCCGCTCCAGGACGCAACTGCAGGCTCCGCGGAGCCGGTGGCGTTCGATTCACCAGCATCCGGCTCCGGACAGATGGCCGGAGCGGTCGCTGAGGAACCGGCCGACGAGCCGTTGTTCTCCTTTGGCGAGTCTGCGGCGAATCAAATCGAACCTGCGCAGCCCATGGTGGAACAGAGCGTCTATGGCGCCGAGCCCCTTCTCTCCGACTTCGAATCCGGTGGAGCGGAGAGCCTGCGCTTTAATCCCGATGCGGAACGTACGCCGTTCAGCGCTTCGGCAACCGATCTTCTGTCTTCGGAGCCGCAGTCTCCGGCGGAGAGCGAAGAGTCTCCTTTCACGGAATTCGATCTTGAGTCTGCTCCGTCCGCGTATTCCGGTGCAGAGGAGCCAGTGATATCTGCCACAGAGGCTCCAATCTCGGCGGCCAACATCGCACAGGGAATTGCCGACTCGCCCCTTCCCGCTCCAGACCCTGTGATCATTCCAGAGGCGGGTGCTCCGGTTTCCGGCGATGCATCGGCCCAGGAGTCGAGCGTCTTTGAGATTGGTGAAAGTCCGGAGCAGATCATTACGGATGCACCTCTGGAGTTTCCCGTCGAGCCCATTCCTGCTCCCGCCGCAGAACTGCTTAGTCCAGAGCTGCTTAGCCCAGAGGAAGAAACGCGGCGGCAGGCATTTGAAGATCTCTTCAATGCAACCGAGCTGCCTCCCCTGGAGGAGCCGGTTGTTGCCGCAGAAGCTACCGGCCCCATTGTCGCCAGCGACATGCTTCCCAATATTGCAGGCCCCTCCCGGGAGCCTTTCGACGTTGTGCCGGACTCTGAGTTGGAGCCGCTGAACGATCGCGAAGAGCCTTCCGCCGTGAGCGCGGAACCAGATCCTTATCTGTTGGAGGAAGAGGAACCCAGAAACGCAGTGGGCGATATTCCTGACCGCGACGCGATGCTGGACGATGGGCTGGAGACGAACTGGCGAGGATCTGCTGCCGCCGTCGTCGAGCATCCAGCCGAAGAGCTACTGACGCCTTCCTTCGAGCAGTATCCGTTCGGGGTTGGCAGAGCAGCCGAGCCGGACGAGCTTTCACCGCTGACTGACGTCGCGCCTTCAACCGATAGCATTCCGGTTGAGGCCCAGGCTGTGGAACCAGAGCCGCTTCCGGCCTCTCCGGAGGTCGTGCCTTCCGAGGCGGAGCCACTCGCGGCTGAGCCGGTGCATGTTGAGCCATTGGAAACGCACCCATCTTTCGCCGGGCTGGCGGCACCGCTTCCCACGTTTGAGCACGTTGTCGAATCAGAGTTGGAACACGCGCCCGTAGCTTCCGAGCCGGTGCAGCACGAAGCGGAGCCCGAACCCGCTGCTGCAATTTCCGAGCCAGTGCAACCCGAGCCTGTTGCCACAGCTCCTGAACCAACGCCACTTGAGCCTGAACCGGAGCCGGTTGCCGCGGCTCATGAGGCGGTACAGCCCACGCCGGAAACGCATGCATCTCTGGCTGGATTGGCGGGAGTTGCGTCCGCAGCGGGAGTAGCGGCTGCCCTTCCCACCGTGGCGCACCTTGTGGAAGCCGTTGAATCAGAGTTAAAGCACGAGCTTGCACCCGCCGGGCCAGTGCTGCCCGAGCCTATTGCCGTGGCTCCTGAACCGGCGCAGCCGGAACCTGCACCGGAGCCTGTTGCTGCTGCACCCGAGCCGGTAATACCGGAGCCGCCAGCCGTCCAACCGGTGGTTGTTTCGCCGCCGAGTCCCGCGCCTGTGGCGGCGGAAACCATCTCACGTTCCAGCGAGGCCGAGCGCGTTCACCAGGCGGTGGAGCGCGTCTTCGACCGCTTCAAGCCCTTGCTGGTAGCGGCCATCGTGCGCGAACTGGCCCGGCACGATTAGAACAAGCCGATGCGAACAATAAGAGTGGGCACGGATGACTCCGTGCCCACTCTTTTGCATCCCTACAGAAACCTCGGTACTCAAGCAGCTTCGATTCGCATACTCAAATCCACCGCGCGCGCGGAGTGCGTCAGCGCGCCTACCGAGATGTAGTCCACGCCAGCCTCGGCATACTGCCGCACGTTTTCCAGCGTGATTCCGCCGGAAGATTCAATCTTCAAGGCGCGTGCCTCCTTGCGGATTCGCGCCACCGCCTCGCGGGTGTGCGCCGGTGTCATGTTGTCCAGCAGGATGGATTCTGCGCCGTACTTCAGCGCACCTTCCAGCTCCTGCATGTCGCGCACTTCCACCTCCACGGGTTGCTCACCTTTGCGGTTCGCCAGCGCGCGCTCAATGGCAATGCGCACGCCGCCTGCGAGATCAATGTGGTTGTTCTTCACCAGGATTCCATCGGAGAGATCCAGACGGTGGTTGAATCCGCCGCCGCAGCGCACCGCATATTTCTCCAACTGGCGCAGTCCCGGCACGGTTTTGCGCGTGTCCAGAATTCGCACGCCGGTGCCTTCCACGGCGTCGGCGTAGGCGCGCGCCGCAGTGGCAATCCCGCTGAGGTGCTGCAAGAGGTTCAGGATCAGCCGCTCGCAGCTCAGCAGGACGCGTGCGTTGTGCCGGATGGAAGCGACGGACTCGCCCCGGTGCAAGCGGACGCCATCGAAGATCTCCTGCGGGATGCTGACCTCGGGATAGGCGCGCGACTCGCCTTCTAAATCGGCAAAGACCTCAAAGATGCGCTGCACGGACGCGACGCCCGCCAGCACGCAATCCTGCTTGGCTAGGATGGTTGCCATCGCCTTCTGCTGCGGATCAATCGTTGCCAGCGTCGTCGCGTCGCGAGTGGCCTGATCCTCCAGCAATGCGTTGGAGAGGATGGCGGTAATCCTTCGGCTGCTCCAGTTCATCGTTCGTGCCCTTCCCTACTTTGCCGTGCCCAGTTCAGCGAGCCGCGCCTTGGCGTTTTGAATCAGCGATTCCAATTCAACCCGGCGGGTTCTCAGGCCTTCCACAACCTTCGCTGGAGCCTTGGCGAGGAAGCCCTCATTGCCGAGCTGGTTGCTGTTGCGTCCGAACTCCGCTTCCAGCTTCTCCAATTCCTTGGTGACGCGCGCGGTTTCCGCCGCAACGTCCACCTTCTGCTCGTACACCAGGCGCACTTCAAAGCGCGCGGTAGCCCGCGAGTTGGTGGCCTTGGCAAGCGATGTATCGACAAATGTCAATGTAGAGACATTGGCCAGCCGACCCAACGCAGCGGTGTTGCTTTCGATGATCGCGCGAATTTCGTCGTTCGCAAAGATCTCAATGGGCAACATCTCTTTCTGCGCCACCTTCAACTCGGCGCGAACGTTGCGCACGGAGACGATCAGGTCTTGCAGGATCGCCATGTCGCGCTCGGCGTCGGAATCAAGTTGTGTCGCGTCGGTTTCAGGAAAGGCAGCCAGCGCAATGGACTTCAGCGGGGGCCGTCCGTCGTAAACGGCGTGCCAGATCTCCTCGGTGATGAACGGCATGAACGGCGCAAGCATCCGCAGCGCGCCTTCAAAGACCCGCACCAGGTTGGAGAACGTAGCGCGCGCCTCGTCACGATCCGCCGAGAGCAGGCGTGGCTTCACCAGTTCCACGTACCAGTCGCAGTACTCTCCCCAGAAGAAGTGATAGACGACGTGCGCGGCCTCGTGGAAGCGGTACTCGCGCAGCGCCGACGAAACTTCGCCTGCCACGCGGTTGAAGCGCGAAAGAATCCAGCGGTCTTCAAGCGTCGCTGAGGCGAAACCTTTCAATCCAACTGCATCCTTGCCTTTGCTTTCGGCGGCGAATTCGCTCAGCGACCAGACGTTTTGCTCCGCCGCGCGATCCACGTTCATGAAGAGAAAGCGGGCCGCGTTCCAGATTTTGTTGGCGAAGGCGCGATAACTTTCCGTGCGGCTCTCGCTGAATGCAATGTCGGTGCCGGGCGCGGCCATGGCGGCCAGCGTGAAGCGCGCCGCGTCGGTGCCGAACTTCTCAATGACGCCGATGGGATCGACCACGTTGCCCTTGGTCTTGGACATCTTCTGGCGGTCGGCGTCGCGCACCAGCGCGTGAATGTAAACCTCGCGGAAGGGAACGATGTCGCGCTTGTCGGTCTTCTGCTCATCCATCAGGTGGCAGCCCAGCATGATCATGCGCGCCACCCAGAAGAAGAGAATGTCAAAGCCCGTCACCAGCGTGGATGTGGGATAGAAGGCGTCGCAATCTGCGGTCTTCTCCGGCCAACCCAAGGCGGAGAATGGCAGCAGGCCGGAGCTGAACCAGGTATCGAGCACGTCGGTATCCTGCTCGATCTGGTCGCTGCCGCAATGGGTGCAGTGCGTCGGATTGGTGCGCGCAACGGTGATCTCATGGCAGTTCGCGCAGTGCCATGCCGGAATGCGATGGCCCCACCAGAGCTGGCGTGAGATGCACCAGTCATGAATGTTTTCCATCCACTGCAAATAGATCGCCTTGTAATTTTCCGGCGTGAACTTGATGCGCCCGTCATTCACAACGTCTTGCGCCACCTGCGCCAGCGAGGGCCTTCCGTCCTTGGTCTTCTTGTTGACGGCGAGGAACCACTGGGTGGAGATGCGCGGCTCGACCGGGGTTTTACAGCGGTCGCACTTGCCGAGCGGCACAAGATAATCCTTCACGCTGACCAGCGCTCCGCTGGCTTCCAGATCGGCGATGACGCGCTCGCGCGCGGCGTACCGCTCAAGACCCGCGTAGGCTCCAGCGTTCGCGTTCATGTGCGCGGTCTCGTCCATGATCACCAGCTCTTCGAGTCCGTGACGCTTGCCGGCCTCAAAGTCATTGGGATCGTGCGCGGGCGTGACCTTGACGGCTCCAGTGCCGAATTCAGGCTGCGCAAGTTCGTCGAGAATGATAGGAATTTCACGTCCCACCAGCGGCAGTTTCACCTTCTTGCCGTGCAGATGCGTGTAGCGCTCGTCGCGCGGATTGACCGCAACGGCGGTGTCGCCGAGCATCGTCTCCGGACGCGTGGTGGCGACAACGATGGACTCGCCGGTCATGCCGACGACGGGATAACGAATCTCCCAGAGCTTGCCCTGGGTTTCTTCGTGAATGACTTCGAGATCGCTCAGTGCGGTCATGCAGCGCGGACACCAGTTGACGATGTAGGTGCCGCGATAGATGAGGCCCTCTTCCCAGAAGCGCACGAACGCTTCGCGCACGGCGCGGGAGAGATGCTCGTCCATGGTGAAGAATTCGCGCGACCAGTCGACGGAGTCGCCGAGGCGCTTCATCTGTTCGAGGATGTATCCGCCGTACTGCTCCTTCCATTGCCAGGTGCGCGCGATGAAGGCTTCGCGGCCAATGTCCTGGCGCTTCTTGCCCTCGCTGGCAAGCTGGCGCTCGACCATCATCTGCGTGGCGATGCCCGCGTGATCGGTGCCGGGGAGCCACATCGAATCCTTGCCTAACATGCGCTGCCAGCGGGCGAGAATGTCCATCTCGGTGTGGTTGAGCATATGTCCCATGTGCAGGCGGCCAGTGACGTTGGGCGGCGGCAGCAGGATGGAAAAGACGTTGGCGCCATCGCTGGGAGTAGCGGCATGGAAGAGGTTTTCACTGACCCAATACTCGGCCCAGCGCTTCTCAATCTCGGCGGGATCGTAAGCCTTCGACAATTCGTGCGGCATAAGACAGACAGTTCCTCTACGGTAGAAACTTCAAGTTTATCAGAGCGAATCGGGAGCGTTGCGAAGTGAGCCGGAGCTACGGCCCTGCACCGGGAGTAGTGCGATTTCCGGCAGACGATTGGCGAAATGGATAATCGTTGGGAAAGGCGTGTTGGCTAAGTGGTGAATGGTTGAGGCGAGTGCCGAACGATGTACCAGATAGTTAACTCTTGAAAACCAAGGATTAAGCAAATAGGTAATCGTTGGGCGCGGCGGGAGAGCCGGACAACCCCGCTCCGGTCGCAGCCATCTCCAAGGTTTGTCACTCACAGTTCGCGATAGGAGAAGTGTATGAAATTTGTTACGGCAGCTCTTGCGTCATGCCTGCTCATGACGTGTACGGCGTTCGCACAGGATTCGGCACCGGCCATGTCGTCAAAGACCGAGATGCACATGGGCGGCATGATGGTGGAGCAGCACCTGAAGGAGATGGAAGACAAGTGGGTAAAGGCCTCACTGGCTAGTGACGGCGACGCGCTGATCCCACTGCTCTCCGAAGACTTCATCAATATCAACTCGGACGGCTCGGTGCTGAACAAACGCGAGACCATGGAGCGGATGAAGAGATCGAAGATGGAGATCAGCGAACTGAGCGACGTGCAGGTCACGGCTCATGGCGACTCCGCAGTGGTCACCGGCGTATGGACCGGCAAAGGCACGGACAGCAAGGGCAAGGCCTTCGCGGGCAAAGAGCGCTGGGCAGATACCTGGGTGAAGAAGAACGGCAAGTGGCAGTGCGTGGCCTCGGCGTCGGCACCGATCGCGTAAGAACAACGGCAAGAGCAACCCAGAATTTGTAAGACCCACATTCGCTGCAGGAAGGCGGATGTGGGTATTTTATTCGATGGCTCGCTTCGGTGAGGGTACTCGTCCGGGCTTTTTCTTTGGTTTATCAGGATCGAAATCGGCAGGAAGTGCAGACATGGGAACAACCGCGGCAATGTCTTTGCCGTGCTTTGTGATCACAGTCGGTTCCTTAGCGAAGCAGGCACGGTTTACTATTTCTGCGAAGTCACGTCTGGCCGTACTAGCGCTAATCCGTTTCACGATTCACGATTGTACATTATGTGCAAAAAATACATATTGTAGATAATGTACAAATCGTACATACTACTTTTCGAACCAGGTACGGCATCCCCATAGAAGTCATCGTTCGGTACAATTAGTGTTTGTATTAACGATGGAGCAGGACCGATGCTAGGACGCACACTACCTGACTATGAAAAACCTCCTGTGGTGGAGACGGCGCTTGCTGTGCGCTTCGCCCCGATTGCAGGATGGAATGTCCTCCATTTTGGGAAGCTGTTGCAGGCTTACAAAGATTGGTATCCAAAACTGGAGTTGAAGCCGCCGGTCGGGAACATTGAAATTCAGATTAGTCCTCAAGTAGATTCATTTGACCTCCCGCTTCGACTCTGGCTTATTGACGCTTCGGATTCGCAATTGATACAGGTGCAGCATAATTTCTTCATGCGGAACTGGAGAAAAACAGCGTCTGTTACTGAATACGCGCACTACGAAGAGGTCAAGCCATTGTTTTCCCGTGACTGGAGCGTGTTCTGCGAGTTTCTGGACAACCAGAAACTTCCCCGCCCCGATGTGTGGCAGTGCGAAGTGACGTACATTAACCACGTAGAGCGCGGCAAGGAATGGGAGTCACCCCGAGATTTTCAACGGCTTTTCAAAATCTGGAAAGATACGAAGCTTGCAGAACCGCTCGAGTCGCCCGAAGCGGGATCATTCGTGGTTTCATATGCATTGGAAGGTGACAACCGACTTCAGTTTACTGGTCAACCTGCACTTCGCCGCACCGACGGTAAGGAAGTTTTTCAACTCATCATTACCGCGACTGGCAGGCCTGAGGATTCATCACTTACCAACTTGCTGTCCTGGCTGGATGAGGGACGCGCCGCGGTTGTGAATGGGTTTACTGCGTTCACTACTGACGAAGCTCAAAAAATCTGGAGGAGAATCTAGTGACCCCGATATTCGCCACGCAACCTGCGCTCGCGATCACTGATCTACACCATATCCAAGATGCTGCGACGCAAATGGAAGTAGTTGCCATCGCCGATAACGCTCCGTGGCTGTACAGCGCCTTGTTTCAATTGCGGAATTTGGAAGATTCCGGTCAAGACTACCCTGGGGTCGGTGATCTTCGGATAGCCCCAGAAACCTCACTAACTGTAAAGCAGTTATTGTCGAATTTGGCGGTGGGAAATCTTCCTACACCATCGCTCGAAGTTTTTTCCGGGGGTGGTGTAAGCCTCCTATGGAAGATGCACCCCCGTGAAGTGAAGTTTTCTATTTTCCCAAGCCGAGAAATTGTCTACGAGCAATACGTGGGCGAGGATATCTTCGAGGACGGAATTCTAGCCAACATCTCGGGCGGAACGCAGCGCCTTGCCTGGCTGTCGCAACCCTAAGCGTCCATGCCGCCGAGGGCAGATGACGTTGACGGTATCCACGATGATTGTCGGTTGATACGTGTCCTTGTTAAGGCGTCTTGGTTGCAGCTAGACAAGAATTCGGGCAATCTACGCCCGACTAGTGACTCCATACAAGATGGGAATTCTGAGGCTTCTTTCTTTATTGAGGGGGAGGTGCATATAGAGGAAATCCAGGGTCTGTTTCCCGGCAGGCGCTTGGTAATCATTCCTGCTGCAATCTTGCGAGAAGCGGGATTCTGGATTGAGCGCCGCCCTGACGAAGCACCTGATAACTTGTCTTGTGGTGAGGCCCACGTCGTTGTAGGTCCACCTAGGGAGATTCCAAGGAACGTGTACATTCGCGCTTGCCGGTTGGTTGTAAAGAACCCC
>Ga0302319_10010347_pt1 | contig 17791 bp, 21 predicted proteins | sample Bog_T0_2_FD_203319 | JGI IMG/M metagenome (GOLD analysis project Ga0302319, IMG submission 203319) | Peat permafrost microbial communities from Stordalen Mire near Abisko, Sweden - Bog_T0_2 | ecosystem: Environmental > Terrestrial > Soil > Wetlands > Peat | place: Sweden: Abisko, Stordalen Mire...
CCGTGATTCTGCGACGGGTACGCGTAGATTTTCGTGCTGCCGCCAACGTTGTTGGCGTTGAAGGCCACGTAGAGCACTGGCTGGCCCGCGTTGTTCGTGGTCTGCTGAATCACGCAGGCGTCGAACGCGGGCGCCAGCGGGTTGACGCTGTCCCTATCGTCGAGCGTCTGGGTCAACTGGTACTGCGTCCGCACGGCCGGCGCCGAAACCGGGATGACCCACCCGAAGAGCGCGTTGATCGTGTAGTCAAACCCCACGAGCACGAACTGGTTGCCGAAGACGACGACCTTGCACGGCCCGGTCCCGGACGTATAGACGAGCTGCGGCGGAACGATGATCTGACCGGTGTTCCCGTCGAGCACGGTATACTTCGCGCCGACGAACCCGCCATGCTCGATTTCGACCCAGGTGTAGCACTGGAGGCCGCTCGCGAGGTGCGTGTTCCCATCCTGGAAGAACTGGGAATTCTGGCTCCGGCCGATGGGAACCTGACTGGCGATGACCGAAGGGAGTGGCCCCTTGTTCCACCATCCCGAGGTCGAGGAGTCCCAAGAGTAGAGGTTCACCGGGTCCGCGCAGACCAGCTCGTTCGCGTAGGACCGGAGCGCGCGGCCGCTCGTGATGGCGCCCAGGTTCGGTAGCGACGGGGAGGCCGAATTCGGGTTCAGGATCTTGTCCGGAAATGCCTGATAGCCGTTGCGCTTGGCGAGGGCCTTGGGATTGGTGAAGACGACGTTCTCGGCCACTAGCAGCTTCGGCGGGGCCACCTGGAGCTTGTCCGTCTTCGTGTCCAGGCCGCCGGCGAACGGCACCGCGACCGGCTGCCAGTCGAGTCCGGCCATCGGTTACATCTCCACCGCGACAAGCTTGATCTGGTTGACGATGCAGTTAGACCCCGTCGAGACGCACTTGGCCTTGAGCGTGAACGTGTAGGCCGTGCTGGGTGTGGGTGGCACCCAGACCGTATCCACGATATTGGGCGGAAAATCCTCTGTTGCGATGGGCGCGGACGCGGCACCGAGCTGAACGAGTCCAAGGGTGCCTCCGCCTCCGCCCGTGTAGGAAATCTCCGCCAGCAACGTGTCCGTGTTCGCGAGCGCCCAAAAGCCGCCACCACCATCGCCCGAGTCGTCCGTGACGGCCATGAGGTGAATGGCCCGTAGCGTGGCGCCGGTCGTGAGGGTCACGGAGGAGAGGGCGCCTGGCGCGGCGAACGTGGTCGTGAGGCTCACGCCGTTTCCGGTGCCGGCGGTGCTCAAGCCGTAGTTCGACGCCGCCAGCTTGCTGTTCGTGACGGCCCCCTGGGCGATATTCGAGGTCGCCACTCCCCCGGTTGCGATCTGTGAGGAATTGATGCCGCCGGTTGGCACCTTGAGCACCTGTTGATTCAGCGGCGGGCCACCGTCGACTATCGTCACCGTGGCATCGTCCGGGTACAGGTAGCCGAGCTGTCCGGAGAGGTTGTCGATGATGCCCGGCTCCGCGGCGCCCGCGTCCACCTGCGACGGAGGCAGCGTCCAGTTGTAGCCTCCCGTCACCACGCCCGCCGGAGCCTCCAACGTGACGCCGGGCGTGCTGAGACTGCCGGTGTAGTGCATCGTGGCCGCGCCGAAATCCTGCGACGCCGCATAGCCGCGCGTGACCCCAGGCGAGTAACCGCTCGACGACCAAAAAAACGTGTCATCGTAGTAGTCCGCCGACGCTCCGCCGGTCATGTTCGAGATCGTGCCACCATCGGACGCGACGCAGAGTTGTCCGCCACAAGTGAGCCGGATCTGATTGCCCAACGCGTCGATGTACCAGAGGTCCCCGCTCGCATCCCGCACGGTCAGCGACTGGGGCGCGGGCACACCCCCATCGGACACACCCCCATCGGACCCGGTGAATTGCACCGAGTAAACGTCCATGGGGGAGAATCCGAAGAACGAGAGATCCGCGTTGATGTTGAGGCCGGCCGTCGGCACGTAGGCGCCATTCCCGGGCGTGTGGTTGTGCGCGTCGATGGTGTCGAACGCGGTGTTGATCATGGTCGCGTACTGCGGGCCCGCCGTGACTCCGGGCACCGGCAACGCCAGATTCATGTAGGGCGTGTTCGCGGCCCAAGCGATTGCCGCCACAAGGATGCCGCCCACCGCCCAACTCGAGATTCGCTTCCAGGTCTTCATGGGTTGCTCCGCAGATCGAGAACGAAGTTGAGCGAGAGGTTCGCCTGGCCGCCCACGGTCTGCGTCACGGCGCCGTTTGCCCCCACTCCGACGGCCGCATAGGCGCCGCCGGCGTCGCAGGCGAACGTCTGGGGCACGGCGGGGGCATACTCGCTGGGCAGCGTGAAGATCGTGGTGTTGGCCGTCCCGCCGCCCACGAGGCCGCGCACATGCACGAAGCCGAGCCAGTCCTGGAAGAAAGCGGCCACAGGCGCGGCGCCGCCCACGTTCTTCCAGCCATTCGCGAAGGCGGGCGTCCCGGGACGGCCTACCGCAGTCCACGCGCCATTGATGCCCAGCGCCTTCAGGATCGGATTGAGGACCGCCTGCCACTTGAGCAGGAGCCTGTCCAGCACCGGAATCCCCGTGTTGACGAGGGGAAGCGAAGCGGCCATCAGCTCCACCCGCCAGCGCCGCCCGATCCACCGCCCCAGCCGCCGCCGTAATTGCCGCCATAGACATCCGTCGATGTGCGCGCGGCCCCCTCGTCCCGGTTGTCGCATGCGCTCCCGATGCGCTTGAGCAGCGCGTCCTTCTGCGCCATCAGGACGGAGACGTCCGACCCTTCCTTCTGCACCATCCGGATCGCGGCATCGACGACGAGATACTCCGACCAATCGGAGTAGTCCGTCATGACATTCGTCCAGGTAATGGCGCCCCCGGAAGCCCCCGACTGCATCGAGGGGAAGAGGATCATGTCGGTGTTCGACACGCTCCACGTCATCTGAGCCGGCGCCGTCAAGACGATCTGAACCTGCGTGCTCGAGATCGTAGGGTCGATGCCCGCCTTCAGGATGCCCGCGTAGCCGCCCAGACTCGATGCGTTCACGCTGGCCGTGAGCGAGACGGCGGTTCCCGCGTCACCCAGATTCGAGGTTCCCGTGCCTCCCACAACGAATTGCGTGCCCGAGGGAGGTTGCCCGTAATCGATTGCTGTGAACGTCACCCCGTTGATGGTGAGCGTGTCGCCGGACTTCACGCCGTTGAGTTGAACCGCCGCGGTGTCGACCAGCGGCTGCGCCCGGGGCACGTAGATGATCTTGTAGGTGGCTCCCCCGTTCGGAAGCGGCTTGAGCCAGAGCTGGCTGCCGAACTGCGTGTAGCGGGGCACCCACCCGCCATAGGGGGGCGCCATCACCGGGATGTTGAAGTTGTTTCGCTCGCCCAAGTTGAAAGGTTTGAGCGTCACGTTCGCCGTGTTGTTCCCCGGCGTCTGCACCCAGTCGATGCCGAGCAGCTTGTAGCAGTCGTTCGGGAGCGGATACTTGTCCTGGCCCTGCACCGCCGTGAAGCAGTAGTCCGACGTGAAGTAGTAGTTGCCGTACGCCGTGACCATCAGGTCGTACAACTCGAAGAACGACGCGTTGACGTAGCCGGTCAACTCCTCGGTCGTGATGAAGTTGTTGGCGTATGGGTCCGGGATGCCGATGAGCGGCGCGCCGATGATGGTCCGGTCGGCACGGCGGCGCGCCTCCTGGCGGATGACGGCAAGCGTCTTCTGTCCCGGCATCAACGCCATGGCTTACCCCTCGTGAGGCCCTTCATTGTGGGGCTCCATGTCGCAATGACGGAAGGCGGCCTCGAACGCGTCGGCCGCGCCCTCGTAGTCGTTCGCCTTCAAGCACTCGTGCAACTCGCGCATGGAGTGGAGTAGGACGCTCCGGCGTTCATCCGGCGGCGCCGGTGGCGCGAGGCCGAGCATCATTCCGATCTTCGCCTTCTTGTCGTCGGGCATGGAGCCTCACGCCGCGCGCGCGGCCTCTTCCGGTTGGGAATCGAGCGTGGCCTCGTGGGAGACGCGATCAATGACCTCGAGTTTGACGTGGCCGCACTGCACGTCGCAGTCCACGTGCAGGGGGATGCCCATTTCCTGGAGCCGCCGGCAGAAGAACAGGTCCTCGCCGATGGTCCGGCTCTCGCCAAGCACCGGCACGCCGTCCTCATCGACCTTCCGATTTCCCTCCTCGTCGAGCACCGGCAAACCGGGAATCAATGGCATCTGGAACAACTCGTCCTGGTAGCGCTTCTTCATGTCCACCAAGACCTTGATGTCCATGAGGACGCAGCCGAACCCGACCACGCCCGCCCGGATCAGCCCCGTGGTGGGTACCGTGTTCAGGAAGGTGCATTCCTCGTCCATGATGATCGGCTTGGCGTCGTCGGCCTTGTAGTAGACGGCGCTGACGACCGGCTGCTTGTGCGCCCAAAGCTTTTGCGCCAGGTGTACCTTCGTCGAGGTGCCGTCTTCCCGCTTGGTCTCGACGTAGTGCGGAAAGATCATGTCGTCGTCGAGCCAAAGGAGATGCGTGGCCGTTCCCCGCCGATACGCCTTGATCGCCTCGTTGGCGATCTTGTTCCGCGCACAATGCAGATACGTATCCAGCACGCAGAGCAGATCAGTCACGTTCGGACAGGTGACGGCCATGGCCATCATGGAGGCGTGGGCCACCGGATAGACCGCCCGGTAGCTCAGAGTGCCGATCATGAACTTGGGCTGTCCCTCGGGAATGGTGTCGGCGCGGCGAAGCATGGAGTCCTCCAAAAAGCGCGGCACCTGAAACCAGCCGGCTCCATCACAAGCCCGCGCCAGCCCAAGTGCCGCAATCGTGGTTCCGGAATCGAGGAATCCCCGGCGGTGATGGACGCCGGAGATCGGTCCGACGAAGAACTACCCGGGGTTGTTCGCGAGGGGCGTGACGACGGCCAACGGAGCCTCGTCGAACTCCACCATGAAGGCGTAAACCTCGCCCGTCGTGGTGGTGAACGTGGAAGCGATTCGGATGGACAACTGATCGGCGGTGGTGAGCTGCGCCGGCCCGCGCAACATGGGCGCCTTGTCGCCGGCGTCCGTGTACTTCACGTTCTCCGTGCTCACCAGCGAGCCAACCGTCGTGGTGTTGCCACTCAGCACGATCTCGTCGAGCACCTGCGCCGCGGCGGCCGTGGTCGCCGCCGAGGTCGTGTTGAACGTGGAGACGACCGTCGTCGCGGCGCCGTCCTTCGGATCGAGCGGAACGGGCGTGGGCGTGGTGGCGGCCGTTCCCGTGTCGGGCGCCGCGCGCTTCACGACCTGAAGCACCAAGTTCGTGGCGTTGGTGTGCGTCCCATCCAGCCGGCGCGTCGCGCGCACGCGCTTCAGGCGCGCGAGATTGGCGTTGTTCGACGGCATTTGGAGCGTGATCAGATCGTTGTCCACCGCCGTGGGCATCGCGGCCGCCAAGATCTCGAACGTCACGCGGAACGCCGGGTCCACGCCGCCGTTGGGGAGTACCTGCTGATTGCCGTAATAGTCGCGAGTGTTGAGACCCATGGAAACCTCTCAGTTGGACTGGTGCGTGACGAACCAGGAAATGCCCAGACTCGTGTTGGCGTCGAACCAGAGCGCGCCGTTCTGCGGAAGCGTGTTGTTCCCGGAGGGAGAACCACCCGATGCCAAGATCGGGACGACAGTGAACGAGGGAATGTTGGGCGTGACGACCGTTCCGTCCGACATGAAGAACTCGACGGCCACCGTCAGGATCGTGTCCGATGCCTGCGGAGGATCAAACGGAACCTCCGAGAAACCAAAGGACACCGTCCCGCCCGCCGGAATCGTCTGGCCGCTCGTCACGTCTCCCAAGTTGCGCAGCGCGGGGTAGCCAGCCGGATTCAGGTTCGCCATCGCGTTGATGGTGACCGCAGCGCCGCCATTATTCGTGAACGTGGCCGTGCCCTGGACCTTGAAACCGCCTGGAACGACGGTCGGCGTGACGGCGATGGTGCAAATCGTCGACATCAGTTGCTCTCGTTCGGCCAGGCGCCGCCGGGCAACGCCACGGGCGAAACCGTGACAGTGGTGGTGGAGGGCGTGCAGACCGTTCCGTCGCTCATCATCAGATAGAGCCCGATGGTCAGCGTTTCCGGTTGGGCGTTTCCGGTGAAGAAGCGCGCACCGAAGCTCCCGCCCACGGTGCCGCTCGCGCCAATGAGCTTGACCATTTGCTCGATGAATTCGGCTTGGTCCGGCAAGCCGGCATTCTCCACGCCGGTCACCGTCAAGCCCGTGCCACCGGACAACGCCACGGAGACCGTGACGAGCTGGCCGGACTCGACGCTCGACTGATCAACGGAGATGATGCCGGAGGTGGACAAGGAGGCTCCTTAGATCGAACCCGAGTCATCGAAGACGAAGGCGAAGATCCCGACCTCGCCGTTGCCGGGATTGGTGGCCGCCGGGGAAGTGCCCACGCTGAGCGTCAGAACCTCGACGGTGGCGCTGTTGCCGCCGCCGGGGTTCACGTTCGTTCCGCCGTAGGAGCCGCCCGATGCGACCACCGCGAGGTTCTGCGCGGCCGGAGGCAGGTTGGCGGACGGGTTCTGCCAGGTGACGTAGCAGTCCAAGAGCCGCTGGAACGAGGTGTTGAACGTGAACGTGTAATCGCCCGTCGCGTTCTGGGCGACGCTCGTCACACCCTGGAATCCCTGAACGCCGATGACGCCGGCAGGAGACGTGCTCGCGGCGCTGTACCCAACGGGCTGAGGCGGATTGACGGTCGACGGCTGCCACTTCTCCAGCGTGGGCACGCCGCTCGCGCCGAAGTTCACGGCCGCGCGAAGCGTGATCTGCCGCTTGATGAGCGAGTACGCCTCCTTGGTGTAGACCTCGCTGGAACTCGCCATCACGTCACCCGGTGAAACTCAAAAGGCCGTTGGAATCAGAGGAGAACCGCCGGCCGTTACTCGGGCAGCAGGAAGACGCCGTTGCGGCCGGGCGCCTCGCAGACCAAGTTGAAGTAGCCGCCGACGCGCGCCTCGAGAGCGTCCTGGTTGCCGACGCGGAACATCGTCAGACCGTCCTCGTAGGTCAGGATCTTGGGGGCGTCGCCGTAGGAGACGAGCTTGAACGTATCCATCTGGAGGCAGAAGGCGGTCAGCGGCGGACAGTCCGGATCGGACATCACGATGATCGGCTTGTTGTCCCCGTCGATCTTGACGCCCAGGAAACCAACGCCCGCTTCGCTTTCGTAGACGCCCTCGGAATAGATCTTCCGAGTCTGCATCGCCTTCACCAACGCCCTCCGGCTGGCGGGATTGCACACGTAGATGTCCGGATCGCCGCCAAGGCGGCAGACCTCGCTCTGGCCGTCGATGAACGCGTCCTCGATGCTCTCCCCGGAAAGATCGGCGTACACGCCCGCGAGCAGCGTGGGGTTGATGCCGCGATTGACGCCGAAGAGGTTGTTCGCGACACCGGCCGTGGGACGGTTCGCGCCCGTGGGCAGCCACGCGAGCAGCCCGGCCATGCGGCTGTTGAGATCGCCTTGGGCGCTCAGGTAGTAGTTCGCCAACCAGCCGGAGGGCGTTCCGGGCGAGCCGCCTTGCGTGGTGGAGACCACGATCTTGCCGGCCTCCGTATCCACCGCGATCACGTATCCGAGACCGCCCGCCTGCGTGCCTCCGCCATCGGTGGAGTTCGCGACCAGCACTTGGCCCGCCTGAAAAAACAAGGCGTCGTTCGGATTGGCGAGCGTGAGCATGCCGCCCGAAATACCGGCCGAGCTGATCTTGCCGATGGTGCCCGTGCCCGACCGGTAGATCGCGTTCCCCATCCGGTTGTACTGGTCCTCCATCGCGCCATCGATGCGGATCTTGGCCGCGTCGGCGAAGGAGCCCATGTCGTCGCCGGCTGCCTCTCGCGCCGAGTTCTGAATGGTCGCCAGCGTGTAATCGAAGACCGGCGGCACCTGGAACTCGCCCAGCAAATCAGGCGACTGGTTTGCCTGCGCCACCGAGAACTGGGAGGAGCCCGTCGAGGTGCCGTACCGCAGGGGTTGAGGGTAATACTTCCCGCGGAACTTCGTGTCCTTGCGAACCATGCTCAGGAACACGTGCTTCCGGCTCAGAAGGTTCCTGACCGGTTGGCCCTCGTAGTATTCCTTGAGAATTGGATAGATGTCGGTCAGAGAAGAACCGGCAACCGGCCCGGCCATGGGGAGCCTCGCGAAGCGTGAAATCGGGGGTGGAATGGGCGCCCTGATTTCGCTTCGCGGGCCGTTCAAAACTTGCTTCTTGCCGGGTAGCTTAAAAAGAAGCCCCGGCGGATAGCAAATCCCCGGGGCATTCCGTAACGGTATTCCGTAACGCTTATTTTCTGGAGAGCGACGCGATCTTGTCGCGCGCGGCCTGCCACGTCATCGTCGATGGAGGCGGCGCTCCGCCGTCGGCCGTCCCGTGGAGAGTGCTCGTCAGCGTCTTCGGAGGCGTCTTCGCCTTGGGCGCCCCCGCGAGGAGTCGATCACGCAACGCCTGGTTCACGCTGGTCGCCACGGGGGACGCTTCGGTGGCCGCCGGCGCGGGCGGAGTTCCGGCAGGCGGTGGCGCGTCCGCAGGCTTCAACGCCTTCTCGATCATCTCGCGCAGCTTGGGGACCTTCAAGACTCTCTCCAGTTGCGCCGGGAAGGTCTCCGCGATGCGCTTTTCGACGTTCGCCGCCGCCTGTTCCTCGTCCAGGATTTCGCCGCCCGTTTCGTTGAAATGGCGCTCGATTTCCCCGTAAATCAAATGCCCCTGACCCAGCGCGGCGATGTGGGGATACGCCTCCGCGTTGCCCTCGATATTCGCGGCTGTCTCCCGCTTCCATTCATTGATTGCGCGCTCCGACGCCGCGTCCTTTTCGCGCTTGGCCTGCTCTTCGATGTCCTTGACCCTCTGTTCGGCGGCGGAGAGACGCTGGTCGAGCTTGACCTGTTTTTCGTCGGGCGCGGTCTTGCCGCCGCTCACCAGCCACGCGGCGATGTCCGCTTCGCCCAGGCCGGCCGCCGCGAGGATTTTCGCGGGGTCTTTGGACTCGGCGACCTGCTTCCAGGCGGCCACCTGCTCCTTGTCGCCCTTGAGCGCGGCGCGCTCCTGCTCGAGCACGGCCTTCTCGCGTAGGAGATTGGCCTTCTCCAAGGCGATTTTGGAGTTAGGAGCACCGGGCGCGGTCAGGGCTGGAGGGGCAGGCGCCGTGACGGGCGCGGCCGCTGGCGCGGCGGGAGCGGCTGGAGGCGGTGTTCCGGGGCCCGGAGGAGGCGTCGTCCCAGCCGCGGCGGCGGGAGGCGCGGCGGCGGGAGGCGCGGCGGCGGGAGGCGCGGCGGCGGGAATGGGATCGGGCAAGACAGACTCCTATTGCGGCGCCGGGGCACCGTTGACGTTGGCAATCAAATCGGATTGGGGAGGAGGCATCGGACTGGCGGGGGCCCCGCCCCCTTGAGGCGGCGGGGGAAGGGCCGCGGCCGTCGCCATCACGCAAGCCCTGACGAGCTCGCGCAGCTTTTCGAGCTTCCCCTCGGGAAGGCCGTTCAGCTTCCCGCGGGCATAGTATTCCTCCGCCATCGATTGCATGAGCGGCAAGTTGTCGAACGCTGGTTCCGGCACGTAGTCCGTGCCGTCATCCACGGTGCCGTCGAGCATCTTGATGATGAACTCGCGCTGGGCGTTGTGGAGATCTTCGACTCGTCCAAGGTCCGGGAAATCAATGAGATCGCGGCCGGTGTCGGCGTCGATCCAGCCCGCCTGAACGTACTCCTGCACCTTCTGGATGCGGCCAGCGGGCTCAGACGGCAGTGCGGAGACCGGGAAGCATTGAAGGTAGAACTCCTCGTCCGGCCGGAAGGCGAGGTCGTGGAAGTCCACATCGATCATGGAACCCTTGTTGGGCACCCGCACGACATAGGACGGCTTCTCGTCCTCGCGCTGGTCATCGAGACCGTCGAGCAGGTCCTGGACGGCCAACACCGACAGCTTCGCAATCTGGCAGGAGAACTCCTCGTAAGCCTGCCCAGTCGAGAGAAACCGCTCGGTCCCGATGTCGTGATACTCGCGAATCGCCGCGCCGCTGGAGAGGCCCTGTGGCTTCACGCTGCTGGCATCCATCTGGGAGATGCCGGCCTGCTGGTAGCCGCGCTGAATCTGGGTCGCGAGATAGGCATAGAGTTCCGGCTGAACGAGCCCGGGCAAGAGCGTTTGCGGTGGCTCCTCCGACCGGATGATGGTGGCGATCTGATTCGAGAGCTGCTCGATGGCGACCTTGCCTGTACCGGACTTCACCCACCACTTGAACGTGCCGCCCAGGTGGATTGTGCGTTGGATGAACCAGCAAATCTTGTTGATCTCGAACTGGATGTTCTGAAGCTGCTCGGCGAGTCCCTGGCTCCAAAACCCGAAGACCTTGGGGCTATAGCTCATGAAGGCAAAGGGAAACGTATCGTGCTTGTACTCCTCCATCGGCGTGAGCGCGTGATCGCCGATGGTGATGATGTGCTTCCCGTCCTTCGCGTCGGACGTGCTCCGCAGATGCCAGCTCTCGCGGACCCCGACGAGATCCGAGATGCTGTTCCGCAGGAGCCACCCGTCCTGAATGCGCCAACTCGCATCTTTGATCTGCGCGGCGCTGTCCGGGAAGAGCTTCATCAGCTTTCGCCGGTCGACGAACTTGACCTGATGAATCGTCCGCGGAGTGGAGACGAGGGCCTCGAACTCATCCACAAACAGTTCGCTCGACAGCACGCGTTCGTGGAGCACGCGGCCGTTCTCTCCGGGCACGACCTTGATCACGCCGTCGCCGCCCACGCAGGCGTCGCGAAACGCCAGGCGCATCAACTTGTAGCTGTCGTTCTCGTAGAACACCCCGTTGATGAAACGATTCCGGTTCTTCGCGAGCCGTTGCGCCTTGTAGTCTCCGCCATCGCTCAGGAAGTAGGGCTGAGGCTTGTTCCGGGCAATCTTGCTCACGAGCGTGTCGATGACGCTGCCGGTCAGGTTGTAGGTGAGCTGGTCGCCGAACTGGGTCCGGAGCGCGGACGCCTGATTCGTGGAGAATCCCGGATACCCGAAGATGGCCATGTTGCCGTACTGCTTCACCCACTTGAAGAACTGCTCGATGCGCCAACGCTGGTTCCGGGCCAGGAAGTCGATGGCCTGCGTGATGGAGCTGGCCGCGTCATCCGGACTCTGCTCCCACCACGGCGTGGACATGTCCCCCTGCGCCGGGAGACGCTTGGGGAGCTTGCCCCCCAAAGTGAACTTCCAGCCCTCATGCGCCATGGGGGATTCCCTCGTCGGCGATGTTCACGCAGAGCGCCTCTTGGCAGCCGTGCATGCAGCCCGTGACGTTGTGGTCGTAGTTCGGATGCCCGCACCGGCAATGGTCAGGCGCGACACCGGCCGGCAACCCAGAGGACGGCGCGGGGTCCACAGCAGAAGCACGAGGGAGAGGCCCGAGTTCGATCTCCAAAAAAGAACCGCCATTCATATACTTCACGCGGGTCATGCCAAATTCACGCGCCACCGCAGCCAATTCACGTACTTCGCCAATAAGAATTCCGATCACGGCGTCACCTCACTCGCCACGCACGCCACATGCGCCACGCACCATTGGCCCGAAGTCATCTCCCCCAACTGCGCGGTGGCGCCGCAGCGTGGACACGATTGCTTGTCGGCGTCTTGCCTTTCGGGCCTTGGCACGCCTTCCCAGAGAGCGCTTTTAATCAGCGCGATAAGAGTCTCCGGCTCCCGCCTGTATACCGTTGACATTTCAAGCATGAATTCGAGGGCTTCGGACAGACCTCGCTTGGTCCCAACCACGTCTCCACCCAACGTGGCTTTGAATGCGGCCTCCAAGTACCCCTGAACGCCGCGAAGCACGAATTGGGACATCTTGCATTCGGCCAGATAGGCTGGCTCCGGGAATATCCTGTAGCGAATATAATAAAAGCCAGCCGTCGTTGCGCTCGGTTCAATCCCGATGAATTCATGCCGGAGAGGCCCGAACTCCCGGTCGTGACGCTTTTTCTCCTTTTCCAGACCTTCTGGCGTGCTTACGTCTTCCCAGGCGCTCAGCAATACTTCGCGAGGCGACGTATCGCCGGGCCGGAGCTGGCGCATCTCAACCCAACGGAACGTCGTCACGTCGTCACCTCGTGCCAGTCGTTGGCGAGGATGTCGGCGCCAGTCAGTTCCATCCGGTCGAGCACGCCGAGGAAGCCCCCTTCCATCTTCCAAGTCGTCTTCGTCCACTGGCTCCGGCCGCGGCGCGAAATGGCCTTTCCTTGTTTCAGCAGCACAATGGCCTGCTCGAATGTCATCGGTTCGAGCACAATCTCCCAATCATCGGCGGCGGCATCTTCGGAGTTCAGGTGTAATGTCCCAGGCTTCATGCTTTCATTGAAGTTCCAGCCCCGGCGCCTCACGCGCTTGCCCTGCTTCATGGCCTCAAAGGCTTTAGAGAATGTCAATCCCGAGGTTTTCGGCATGGGCACGGAATCTCCGGCAACCTGTTGATGGACGGAGTTCTCGGCCTCCGTTTCATTGCTGGCAATTATTTCTGGAACCGGATTCGGAAAAACATGCTCATCCAGTTCTTTCAGCCTACGAGCGTCTGACCGCCTCCAGCGGTCGAGAATAAATTCGTTTTCCTTCTTGGCTGTTTCGTGGTCAGCCAAAGTCACGCTTTCATGGTGCACCACTTTGTAATCTTGCAGCACGTCCAGAAGCACCGCCACGGTCCCGATGGCCTTCTGGTGGCAAACAGCTTCTCGATGGCCGATGGAGAGCACCTTGTACTCGCGGCCGTTGGAGTCGATTCGGATCTGACCCTCGGCCACGTCAGGAGGAGGATCGATCACAAGGTCCGGATCAATGCGTTGCTCCAGATCGCTGATTGATCTCATTTCCTGAATGCTGCCACCCACGACAACGACACTTGCAAAGAACTTTCCAATCAACGCAGTGATACGAAATGGTACGCCGGAGGCGTCCCTGAAGACTGTCCCCTTGCGGAAACGTCCCTTGTTTGCTTTCTCATTCTTAGCGTCGGAGCCAATTGATTCCAAGGCATCATCTTGAGGCTCGGCGTTACCCATTATTCCACTCCACGGAAAGAGGATCGGTTTCCCGCCGATACTCGCGTTCGGCCTGCTGGCGGGCAGACTCCATCATCCGTTCGTGCTCGGCCCGGGCATGCTCCAGCGTTCCCGGGCGTGGCCTGACCTCGTCAATCACCGGCGGATTCAGCGAGTCGAACGCCGCCGAGAGAGCATCCACGTCATCGTCAACGGCGTCGTTTACGCCGGTGAAGGTCGAGATGACCTCGACGAAGGCAGCCAGCCACGGCGCGTTGCGGGGAAGCAGGACGCGACCCGCGTTCCACGCGGCAGCCACCGGCTGGGCGCGCTGGAACTTGTCGCCCGTGGCGTTGCGGGCGTGCAGGTTGACGCCCAAGCGGCGAATGAAATCGGCGGACCCAATCTCGGTCCCGCTTGCGTACCACCGCATCGTCGCGTCCGGGTTCGGCTGCTGGATGATTTTCAGCTTCGCCGCGAACTCGGGCGCCGCGACCTGACACCGGACGACATCGACGACGTACCAATACCCCTGGCACTCAAACAACCGGACCAGGATGGACCAGTCCGATTGCGTCTTCGCCGTGTAGGCCAGATCGAGGCCGAACGCCTCCCGGTATCCGCGCTTGGGAAGCTCATCGTAGTAGTGCAGATCGCCAAAGACTTTGCTCCCGCGGGGTCTCGGCAGCCCCTGGTAGAGCGAGGCCCATGTATATTCACCAACGGCCGTGCGCTTCTTGAGCAGGGCGGCCAGCGGCCAGCGTTCCGGCCAAAGGGCGAGGCCCGCATTGCTGATCGCCGGCAGCCAAACATGTTTCCACTGCTTGGATTCCTCTGTGTCGGTCGAATGGACGTGCGCGATCAGATCATCCGTATGCCACCGCGTGTGGAAGACGAAGGCGGAACCACCGGGCTCGATGCGCGTCTCGGCCACGTCGTTCCACCAATCGGTGGCCATGCGGCGATAGGCGGCCGACTCCGCGTCGACGCGGTTCTTGTACGGGTCGTCGACGAGGAGGATGTCGATGCCGTGCGACGTGAGGGGACCGCCAATGCCGGTGGCCAGCACGCCGCCGCCCTGAGGTGTTCGCCACTCGCCGAGCCGATTCGCATCCATGGCGAGCTGCACGCCGGCATCTCGCGCGAGCTGGCGACCCTTCCGGCTCTTGCTTTCGGCGACGTGCGCCTCGTAGGTGACGTATCCGATGGTCTTCGCCGGATACAACAGCAGCGTCAACGCGATGAACATCAGGACGGTTTCGGTCTTCGCGTGACGCGGGGGCGCGCAGGCGGTGACGCGCACCGGCTCCACCCATGAGCGCTCGAGCTGTTCGACGAGCGGTTCGAGGTGGTGCGGCGCCTTGTACCTGGGGTTCATTCGCGGCACGAAGTCGAGCAGGCCCTCTCGTGGCCGGACCGAGACGAGATGGGTGTCCATCTCCGCCCGCTCTTCGGGCGTGAGGTAGGGAAGCAGCCCGGCAATCTCGGAGGCGTCGAGGGTCACTCCGCTTCCTTTCGGGCGCGCGCCTTGGAGAGCAGCTCCTTGACGCGCTCGGCTGCCTCCTCCGGCGACAACTGCGGGAACCGTGTCTCCTGCACGTCGGTGAACAGCTTGAGGTGCCGTCCGAGTTGCTCCAGGGCCTTGTTCTTGTCCCAGAACTTCAGTTTCTTGATGACGACCGGACGCCCGTCTGTGTCGACGCTCTCGACCACGTCGACGCCAGCGATGGCGCGGCGCACGGCCTCGGGCATGTCCACGATGGACAAGAGGCGGCCACTGGCGCTGAAGCACCTGCCAAGGTCCGACAGCGCGATCAGCTTGAGTTCGCGAAGAACCTCGACGGCCTGAATATCCGCGCTCTCCGCCTGGCGCCGCTTGCCCTCTTGCACGGCTCGTTGGACGTCGGGCATCTGGAGCAACTTGTGGGCGGTGGCACGTGCTCGCTTGGCGGAGAAGCCAGCGCGGATGGCAGCGGCGGCGCCATTCAGATCGATTAGATATTCCTGAGCGAATCGCTTGCGCTTGTCCGCGGCTTTTTCGGAGTTTCCGGCCATGGCATATTGCTCCCTCTGAGCTTACGGGCGTGCGCGAGCGGGTTACTTTGGGACCACACACCCCACGCGCGACCACGGAACAAGAAATTCCTCCGGGTACTTCTCCGAGAGAACCTCCGGATCGGAATGGCCATCGGGAGAGATCGAATTGCGCCGCTCGCGCTCCTCGCTGGTCGGCACCACCACCAGAAACCCCGGCGTGATGATCAACTCCCGGCAGTGCAACACAGAGGAGCCGCGCTTCTTGAGAAGTGAGAACTCCTCCTTCGCCCCGAAGGGGAGCATCGTGGCCTCGGTGAGGCGGGCATAACGGAGCCGAGCGCCGGGCTTCGCCAGCGCGGAGTAATCACGCTCCAACGCCTTGGGATCGGCTTTCGTCTCGGGCTTCGGTTCCGCCTTGGGGTCCGGCATTGAAACTCCTCCATGCGCGCGTGGGGTCGTACGTCCAATCACGGAAGCGCGGACGTGCCGTGATTCGTTGCCACGAAATGGTGCGATGCGTGTAAATGTGGAGATTGCCTGCGGCACGCAGAAGCCCGGCGCACCGGCCGGCTCCACGGAAATCCTCGCGGACAAAAACGTAATGCAAGACATCGCCATCGAAGACGATCCATCCGTAAATCACGGAGGGTATCTCATCATCGCAATCGACCAGGACTTGACCGTCATGGAGGAGGCGGGTAATCAGTTCGCGCCAGCGCCATCGGTACAAGGCGGCTACCATTGATCGTGCAATGGCGCTCTCGGAGTATGAGCCCGCCCAACTGTCCGAAATGAAATGCAGATCGCCATCGATGGCTGGCCGGATCAATTGGCCCCCTTGGCCATCAAATCGATCTCCAGCGTGCCGCCGCTGGCCGACTGCACGGTGGTCACGGCCTGGAGCCAGCGGCATGATGCCTGGTCGGAGGTCAAGTTGATGCTGCCAGTACCGTTTGAGCTGAGGGTGAGCGCGGCGCCAATGGGAAACCAACTCGACGCGGGGGGAGTCCACGCGCCGATGGTGTTGTTGACGAGCGTCGGTCCTCCCGGTGGCACGGCATTACTGCCCATCGCCTGGACCCGCACGGACAACGTTCCGCCGACCGGATTCGCGCCGAGGAGCGTGCAGCCCAACGAAATGCGATCAGCGTGCCGGATGTCCGCCACCTTCGTGGTCAGTGTCGGCGCGAGCGCGGAAGCGGACAAGAGCGTGGTGTGAAGCTGCGACAAGGCGACCTCGTGAGGCCACCTTAGACGCGGATTTCATTTCTTGTCGCGCTGGCGCCGAGTTCCGTAACGGCCTCGGGATTAGATTGCGTTACGGAATAGGCCATGTGAGGTCGCCCCATGTCCGGACGGCACACCGCGTCTTGGCGAGCCGAAAAATCCATGCTAGCTCTTGGCGCACCCAGCACGGCATCGCTTCTCCAGATCACAGTCGGTGCCGCCGGCACGGCTTCAGCCGCGCTCTGCCCCCGTCGGAAGAATGGGTTGCGCCTGACCAACGCTGTCCCTCAGCTTGGCGCTCAGCTTGGCGGCCACACGCTGATCCGTGGCGGCCACGCGGGCAAAAAGATCAATGAGACGGCGCATGGCCTCTCCCAGACGTTTGCGCGTCAGGCGCTTGGCCGGAGGAAGCACGAAGGAAAGGGTGCGCGTGGAGATGGGGGGATGTCGCTCCCGGTATCGCTGGGCCCGTTGGCGGCCGTTCAGACGGCTCTTCACCATCCGGCGTACCTCCTTCTCATGCTCCTCGCAGCATTTCGGAGGATTTTCGGTCTCGAAAATGGGAAACAGCTTGCCGCAGACAAAACATTTGCCCTTGGCGATTTCTGGACGCTGATCGCGACCTTCCTTCTTCACGTTTCACCTCGAAATTTGCGATTGGTAAACTTCTTCACGGCCCCTCCCGGAACGCCAGCTCGGGCGGCAACTGAAGCGTGACCGGTAGATCGCGTCCGCGCTCCATCGTGACGAGGTAGACGGCCGCGCACCGGAAGCAGAGGACGAAGAACCATGCCTCCGCGAACATGAGACCGAGGCGGCTGGCGGCCCGGCAGTGAGCGCAGCGCATCACGCCTCCCGCCGGCGCCGGAGGCTCTCGCCCTTGCAGCGCTCCCAGATGGACAACCGCGCGTCGAGCAGCCGGTCCGCGAGCGGGTCGCCATACCGTCCCTCAATGGTCTTCAGGTCGAGCGCGCGATCATCCATCCCCAGGCTGCTCTTGAGCTGCCCGCGCCGCGCCTCATCTTCCACGCGCGAGATCGACAGCATGTTCGCAGTGAGGATCGTGCGCTTCCCCTGGTCATGCCGGTCGATGAGCAGCGACGAGATCCGCGGCGTAAGCCATTCGGTGTTGGGCTCCGTCCCGAGGTCGTTGATCACCAGAAGCTTGGCGTTCATGGCGCGCGCGTATGTCCGGCGCCAAAGGTCGTCCTCGCACTGGTAGGCGGGAGCCTGGAGGAAGAGGGACTCTGGAGTCGCCGCCAATACCCAGGCGCCCCCGTAGGTTTTCCCAGTGCCGCTCGGCCCCAGGAGCACAAGGTTCCGCAGCCGGGGTGCGTCCATGAAGCGCTCGGCCATGGCGAAAGCGCGCTGGCTTCCTTCGTGGCCGGGGATCACAGGAGGTGTCACCGCGCGGCTGATGACGTCCAGCCCGTCCTCGTCATTGAACCCGGCGTCCTTGAGGCA
>Ga0302319_10010350_pt1 | contig 17783 bp, 31 predicted proteins | sample Bog_T0_2_FD_203319 | JGI IMG/M metagenome (GOLD analysis project Ga0302319, IMG submission 203319) | Peat permafrost microbial communities from Stordalen Mire near Abisko, Sweden - Bog_T0_2 | ecosystem: Environmental > Terrestrial > Soil > Wetlands > Peat | place: Sweden: Abisko, Stordalen Mire...
CTGGTATTACGCCTATGGCCGGAACACCTCCGCGGCGGCCAGCTTGAAAGATGCGGCACTCATGGCGGAACTCGTGCCGCCGGGCGTGGAGGACCGTCCCTTCGTGGTGCTGGACATGGGATGGGGCGGCCCGCCGGAGGGAGCCGGCCCGGTGACCGAGACGCAAAGCGGCTATCCCGACATGCCGGGACTGGCGCGGCAGATGAAAGAACTGGGCGTGCGGCCGGGTATCTGGACGCGGCCTACCTTGACCACCGAAAAGCTCGCCGAAGGCTGGCGTCTGCCACCCTCGGGCGGCAGGGCAAGAGGCGCGTCGATCACGCTCGACCCCAGCATCCCGGAGGCGCTGGCCTATATCGCCGCGAGCATCGCGACCATCCGCGGATGGGGCTACGAGCTGATCAAGCACGATTACTCGACGTTCGATCTGACCGGCCGCTGGGGCTTTGAGATGGGCCCCGAAATTACCGCGCCGGGATGGCATTTCCACGATCGGGGGAAGACCACCGCCGAAATCATTCTGGACCTCTACCGCGCCATCCGGAACAGCGCGGGCGATGCCGTGCTGATCGGCTGTAACACTATCGGCCATCTGGCGGCAGGGCTGGTGGAGGCACAACGCATCGGCGACGACACCAGCGGACGCGAGTGGAGCCGCACTCGCAAAATGGGCGTCAACACGCTGGCGTTCCGGCTGGCGCAAAACAACACCTTCTTCGCGGCGGACGCGGACTGCGTTCCCATCACGCGCGATATCCCCTGGGACCTGACACGGCAGTGGCTCGACCTGGTGGCGCGCAGTGGAACGGCGCTCTTCATTTCCGCCGATCCAGCGGCGGTTACGGCGGAGCAGAAGCCGGCACTCAAAGAGGCGCTCCTGGCGGCGGCCGGCCGTCACCAACCCGCGGTCGCCGTCGATTGGATGGACACCACGGTCCCGGAGCACTGGCGCCTGGATGGCCGGGACGTGCGCTACCACTGGTACGAGTAGCTATTTCGGGGACAGGCTACATAACCTCGAAATTAATTTCGAGGTTATGTAGCCTGTCCCCGAAATAGCCTTTGAACTTCGTCGCAGTCAGCCGCCTCCATGGACAGCGCCCCGTCACGCGAGGCGTGCCGATAGTTGAACGCTCTCCACTGACGGTATCGGTTGGCGGCGCGTCGAGTCCGGCAGTGACAGAGAACAGGTGAAGAGCCGGCTACGGTCGCGGTGAGATTACTGAATGGCGATGGTGACGTTGTCCTGGCTGGAATAGTTGCCGATGGTCAGGGACAACGGCACGTGACTTCCGAAATCGATGCTGGTCGGGACAATGACGTTGATCTGCAGCAGGCCCGACACGAATCCGGGGGCCGCTCCGGCATACAGCACCTGCGCATTGACCCCGCGAATCGTAACGCTGACCGGCTGCTGCGGCGTTGCGAACGGAGGCGTCAGTGGCGTCACCGAGCCATCGGAATTGGTCGACATCAGGCCCGGCCCACAGGCGTAAAAGGGAAGATAGCGAAACCAGGGCATCCAGCTACCAGGGTAGCAGGGGCGGGATGGCTCACAAACAAAAAGCCGCAACCGGCGCGAACCGGCTGCGGCTTTCCTGGAGAACTACGTTACTCTTTGGTGCCTTCGTCTGCTTCTTCTTCGTGCTCGCGGCCTTCGCGCTGGGCTTTGAGCCTATCTTCCTTGCGCTTGGCACGGTCGGCGGCGCGCTTCACCAGCTCGGAACCAACCAGTTCGAGCATGGCCTGTTCGGCGCCATCGCCCTTGCGGGGTCCCAGGTGGGTAATGCGGGTGTAGCCGCCATTACGCTGGCCGAAACGAGTGCCCAGCGTATCGAAGAGTTTCTTCACCGACGCCGGCGTCCGCAGAATGGCAGCGGCCTGACGGCGCGAGTGGAGCGTGTCTTCCTTGGCGAGCGTGATCATCTTTTCCACCCACGGCCGGACGGCCTTGGCCTTGGGCACCGTGGTGATGATGCGTTCCTGCTCAATCACGCTGGTGGTGAGATTCCGCAACAGCGAATTGCGGCTATCCACCGGCCGCTTAAGTTTGTATCCGGCATACTTATGTCTCATGAGCTACTCCCCGGCCTGATCCTGCGGCCCTTCCTCGTCCTGACCGTAATCCACCATGCCGCCAACCTGCGGCGGCGGGGCGACCAGGCGGCCGTGCTGGTCGATGCGCATACCCAACGCCAGCCCCATGTTGGCCAGAATTTCCTTGATTTCGTTGAGCGACTTGCGGCCGAAATTCTTGGTACGGAGCATTTCGGCTTCGGTCTTCTGCACCAACTCGCCGATGGTCTGGATGTTGGCGTTCTTCAGGCAGTTGTACGAACGAACGCTCAATTCCAACTCTTCCACCGAGCGGTTGAGCACTTCGTTGATCTTGTCGAGCCCGTGCTCGGAGATTTCCTCGGTCTGCTCCGGCACTTCCTCGAAGTTGATGAAGATGGACATGTGGTCCTTCAGCAACTTGGCGGCGTACCCGATGGCGTCCTGCGGCGACACGGCGCCGTTGGTCCAGACTTCCAGGGTGAGCTTGTCGTAGTCGGTCATCTGGCCGAGGCGGGCGGCCTCGACGGCGAAGTTGACCTTGCGGACGGGCGAATGGACCGAGTCGATGGGGATATAGCCCAGCGCCAGGTCTTCATCGAAATTCTTGTCGGCGCTGACGTATCCGCGGCCGGTCTTGAGGCGCATCTCGATGGAGAGCTTGCCGCCTTCGCTGACGGTGGCCAGATGCACGTCGCGGTCGAGCACTTCCACATCGGCGTCGGTTTCGATCTGGCCGCTGCGGACGTCGCCCGGCTGATCCACCGTGAGGCGCACGGTTTTGACGCCCTCGCCCATAATTTTGAAGGGGATCTGTTTGAGGTTGAGGATGATATCGGTGGCGTCTTCCACCACTCCGGGAATGGGACTGAATTCGTGCTCGACACCTTCGATGCGCACGGCGGTGATGGCCGCGCCTTCAATCGAACTGAGTAATACGCGGCGGAGGCTGTTGCCAATGGTGGTGCCGAAGCCGCGTTGGAAAGGCTGCGCCGTAAACATGCCATACCGTTCCGTAAGGGACTCGGTATTAGCGACCAGACGTTTGGGTTTTTGGAAGCCCTTGAACATTAGAAAGTCCTCGTTTGAAACCAGGAAGCCAAAAGCCGGAAGACGAACCGCCCGCCGGCTTCAATTCTTCACTTACTTCGAGTACAACTCGACAATGAGCTGCTCGTTCAACTGGATTTGCACCAATTCGCTGCGTTGCGGCAGCGCGGTGACCCGCCCCTTCAAAGCTTCGCGGTCCACGTCGATCCAATTGGGCGCGGGGGCATGAGCGGTAGCATCGCGAGCGGCCAGGACAGTGGGGTTCTTCTTGCTGCTTTCGCGAACCGAGACGATATCGCCGACCTTGACGGTGGCCGAGGGGATGTCGCACTTGCGACCATTGACATCAATGTGGCCGTGGCGTACCACTTGGCGTGCCTGGGCGCGGCTGGTGCCGAAACCCATGCGGTAGATGACGCTATCGAGGCGGCGTTCCAGCAGCGACATCAGGTTGTCGCCGGTGATCCCTTTCATGGCGGCGGCCCGGTCGAATGTACCGCGGAACTGCTTCTCCAGGAGGCCGTAGGCGTGGCGCGCCTTCTGCTTTTCACGCAATTGCAGACCGTAGCCGACGATCTTCTTTGCCCGATCCTTGCCATGCTGTCCGGGAATGAAGTTGCGCTTTTCAATGGCGCACTTCTCGCTGTGGCAGCGCTCGCCTTTGAGATAAAGTTTCATGCCCTCACGCCGGCACTGCCGGCAGACCGGGCCAATGTATCTTGCCAAGTTGACTCCTCTTACCTTTCTTTTACCAGGTGCGGTTTACAGCCATGGCAGGCCTTCGTCCCGCTTACAACGCTCCCTCACTGTCGCAGTTCGGAAGGAAGCGGTCCCAACTATACTCTACGCTTCTTCGGCGGACGGCAGCCGTTATGCGGAATCGGCGTGACGTCCTTGATGGCGCGCACTTCAATGCCCGCCGTGGAGAGAGCGCGCACCGCCGATTCGCGGCCCGAACCGGGCCCGCTGACCCGCACTTCCACTACCCGCAATCCGCTTTCCCCAGCCTTGTTGGCAGCCGTCAGAGCCGCCTGCTGGGCGGCGAACGGCGTACCCTTGCGCGACCCGCGGAAACCGAGCGATCCGGCGCTCGACCAGGAAATGGTGTTGCCTTCCTGATCGGCGATGGTCACGATGGTGTTGTTGAAGGTGGCCTGGACGTGCACGACGCCCATATGGACGACGCGCTTCTCCTTCTTCTTGAAGCTTTTCTTTTTGCCGGCTTTGGCTGGTGCTTTGCCGGCTTTGGCTGCTTTTACTGGTGCTTTCGCCATATGATCTCAGATCGCTCTTTACGTCTTGGACGCGGACTTCTTCTTGTTGGCAACGGTTCCGCGGCGCGGCCCTTTGCGCGTACGGGCGTTGGTGTGCGTGCGCTGTCCGCGCACCGGCAGCCCGCGGCGATGCCGCAACCCGCGGTACGAACCCATCTCGATGTGACGCTTGATGTTCATCGAGATTTCCTTGCGGAGGTCGCCTTCTACCGCGCCCTCTTCTTCCAGGATCGTACGGACCTTGTTGACTTCGTCTTCCGTCAGGTCGCGAACCTTCTTGTTGAAATCGATTCCCGCGCGGTAAAGCAGGGACTTGGAACGGGTACGGCCGATACCGTAGATATAAGTGAGCCCGATCTCAGCCCTTTTCCCAGCGGGCAGATCCACACCGGCTAAACGTGCCATATCTCTTTATCCCTGCCTCTGTTTGTGTTTCGGGTTAACGCAGATGACCCGCACCACACCTTCGCGGTTGATCACCTTGCACTTGTCGCAAATCTTCTTGACGGACGCTCGAACTTTCATATCGTGAACCCATTATGGCCACGGATGAACACGGATAAACGCGGATAAGACTTAAGAAAATGTATGCTCTTATCCGTGTTCATCCGTGTTCATCCGTGGCTAAATCTTTTTCAAAATTCTTCCTCTGGTCGGATCGTGAGGACTTAACTCCACTTCGACCCGGTCGCCCGGAACCAACCGGACGAAATTCCGTTTCACCGTGCCCACTACGTGAGCCAAAACCTTTTGCTGCGTCGGCAGCACAACCTGGTACAGCGCGCTGGGCCGCTCTTCTACTACCACGGCCTCCACCTTCACGGCCGGGTCAGTACCCACGGCCCATTCTCCGTCACCGCGATGGAGTGTTCGAAATGAGCGCTATAGGATCCGTCCTTCGTAACGGCCGTCCACTTGTCCTTCAATACCACGGCTTCCGGCCGGCCGGCATTCACCATCGGCTCCACGGCCAGCACCATGCCCGGCTTCAACCGGGGATTCTCGTTCTTGCGGTCCACATAATTCGGGACCTGCGGTTCTTCATGAAGCTGCGTGCCGATGCCATGGCCCACATACTCCCGCACCACCGAAAAACCGTTCGCCTTCACATGCTGCTCCACCGTGCTGCAAATATCGAACAGCCGGTTCCCTGCCCGCATCTGGCCGATGGCCTTCTCGAGCGCTTCCTGCGTCACCAGGAGCAGTTTCTTAGTCTCCTCGCTCACTTCACCAATCGGCACGGTGATGGCCGAATCGCCATAATATCCGTCCAGCTTCACCCCCGTGTCGATGGAAACGATATCGCCCTTTTTCAAAATTCGCCTGGAATTCGGCATTCCATGGACGATCTCATCGTTCACCGAGGTGCACAACACAAATCGAAACGCTTCGCCGGCAGCCGGCACGTAGTAGCCCTTGAAAGCGGGCTTCGCTCCGGCATCGCCGATCATCTTGTCCGCGGCCACTTCGAGGTCCATGGTGCTGGCCCCTTCCACGGCGAGCTCTCTCATCTTCTGCAAAATTTGCCAAACCAGCAGGCCGCTACGCCGCATCTTCTCGAGTTCAGCAGCGGTTTTTCGAACGATCATCGCTTTTCCATCGCCTGGCCAATCTTCCGAAAGACCATCTCGGGCGGATCGTTACTGGCATCCACCTCGATCACCCAACCCCCGGCCGTCCGCAAATATTCCAGCACCGGACGGGTTTGCCGCTCGTATGCATCCAACCGCTCGCGGATCACTTCCTCGCGGTCGTCGTCCCGCCGCACCAACTTCTCGCCGTCCAGATCGCACAGTTCATCCACTTTCGGTGGGCGGAGCGCGACGTTGTACAGGGTTCCGCAGCGAGGGCATTCGCGGCGTCCGGTCAAACGGGCAATAATTACATTGTAATCAACCGCGAGATGAATCACCACCTCGCCGTTGGCACGCTGCTTCAGCCACTCCACCAAGCTCCGGGCCTGGGACAGCGTCCGCGGATACCCATCCAACACAAACCCTTCGACTGCATCGGGCCGGCCCAGGCGCTCTTCCACCATGCGGTCGACTACGTCGTCCGGCGCCAATGCACCGGCGTAAACCTTCGCGGCCACCGCAGCGTCTACACCGGCGCCTTGCCGGATGCCATCCCGCAGCATCTCGCCCGTGGAGATGTGGGGAACGCCCAGACACTCCGTCAGCAACCTGGCCTGTGTTCCTTTCCCGGAACCTGGCGAGCCGAACAGAACGATGGCTTTCACAAACCTCTTTACGACAACGTGTTAGAAACTGCTCCGCCGGCCTCGAATCCGGCCCGAACGCGGAGTAAACCCTTCATAATGACGCATGATGAGCTGGGCTTCCACTTGGTTGATGGTATCCATGGCCACGCCCACCACAATCAATAGCGATGTTCCGCCGAAGTAAAATGTCACCCCCATCCCGTCCAGCAACCACCGCGGGGATACCTTGTCGATCCAGTTTCCGACGAGCGCCAAGTGATTCAACTTGATTCCCGAAATCATGATGTCCGGGATGAGGCACAGAATCGACAGGTAAATGCCGCCTACCACCGTGATCTTGGTGAGGATGTTGTTCATATAGTCGGCGGTATTGCGGCCGGGCCGGATGCCGGGGATGAAGCCGCCGTACTTGCGCATGTTGTCGGCCGCTTCGTTGGGGTTGAAAATAATCGAAATATAGAAGAAACAGAAGAAAATAATGCCCGCCACGAAGAGCACATAATACAGCGGCTCGCCGTGCCGGATGGACATCAGGGTAGTCTCCAGCCAGCGGGTGTTCTTCACCGAGTTCATCTGCAACAGGGTGGTGGGGAAGGCCAGGATCGACGATGCGAAAATTACCGGAATCACACCGCCGGCATTGACTTTCAGCGGCATGTGCGTGGATTGTCCGCCCATCACGCGGCGGCCCACCACACGCTTGGCGTACTGCACCGGAATGCGGCGCTCGCCGCGCTCCACCAGTACGATGAAGGCGACCACCGCGATCATCATGGCGATCAGGATGATCAGCGTGAAGGCGCTCCACTCGTGGGTGACGAAAGTGTTCTGGTAAACGTTGGCGATGCCGTTGGGCAAGCCCACCACGATGCCCGTAAAAATGATCAGCGACATGCCGTTGCCCACGCCGCGCTCGCTGATCTGCTCGCCCAGCCACATGATGAACGCCGTGCCGGTAGTCAGCGAAATGATGGTGAGCGTCACGAAACCGAAACCCGGGCTGATGACGATCCCTTCCTTCATGGACTGAAGACCGCCGGCGATGGTGGCCGATTGCACCACCGACAGACAGATGGTCAGATAGCGGGTCCACTGGGTGATTTTGCGGCGGCCCAGTTCGCCTTCCTTCTGCAGTTTTTCGAGGGTAGGGACCACCACGGTGAGCAACTGCAGAATGATGGATGCCGTAATATACGGCATGATTCCGAGGGCGAACACCGTCAGGCGGCGGATGTTGCCGCCGGCGAACATGTCGAAGAAACTGAAGAGCGATCCCCCGGCGGAATTGAAGAATTCCGTCCACCGCGCGGTGTTGATGCCGGGCGTGGGGACGTGCCCGCCCAGACGGTACACCGCCAGCATCGCCAGCGTGAACAGCAGACGTTTGCGAAGATCCGGGACGCGAAAGATGTTGGCGAACGCTTCCAAAAACTTCATGGGTTCCCTTCGATTCCCGGCGCCTACTGCGCCACCGCGCCGATCACCTGCGCCGTTCCGCCGGCCTTCTGAATTTTTTCCAGGGCCGACTTCGAAAAATGGTGGGCTTCCACCGTGATCTTGCGGGTCAACGTTCCGGTGCCGAGCACTTTCAGCCCTTCACCCAACTTCTTGACCAGCCCGATTTGCCGCAAGCTGTCCACCGTAAACGTGTCGCCTTCCAGTTTCTCCAACTGCACCAGGTTGACGATGGCGAATTCCTTCTTAAAGATATTGGTGAATCCGCGCTTGGGCAGGCGGCGGTGCAGGGGCATTTGCCCGCCTTCAAAGCCGCGCTTCTGGCCGAAGCCGGTGCCGGCGCGCTGTCCCTTCGACCCGCGCGTGGAGGTCTTGCCGTGTCCCGAGCCCATACCGCGGCCTATGCGTTTGCGTGGCTTGGTTTGTCCGGCGGGCGGTTTCAAGCTGCTGAGGTTCATATCTGGTTTCTCTCTATATGCCTGGGCGGGCCGGGGCCCTATGCCACTATTTCCAACAAGTGCGGAACCTTCTTCACCATGCCGCGGAACTCCGGCCTGTCGGGCCGCACCACGATCTGGTTGACTTTCCGCAGACCCAGTCCCTTGACCACCCGCTTATGCTTCATGGGCGTGCAAATGGGGCTGTGTACCAGTTTGATCTTGATTGTGCCTTCCATCAGAGTTTCTCCACTGCCAGGCCGCGCATCTCGGCCACGGCGTTGCGGTCGCGCAACATTTCCAGCGCCACGATGGTGGCCTTCACTACATTGTGCGGATTGCGCCGGCCAATCGACTTGGTCAGCACATTGGGAATGCCGCAGGCCGTGATGACCGCGCGCACCGCGCCGCCGGCAATCACGCCGGTGCCGGCAGGGGCCGGTTTGAGCATCACTTGCGAACTGGCATACTGGCCCAGAACCCGGTGCGCAATGGTGCCTTCGAGCACGTTGACCTTGCGCAGACCCTTCTTGGCGGCTTCGATTCCCTTGCGGATGGCGGACGGCACTTCCTTGGCCTTACCCACGCCGTAACCGACTACTTTGGCCGACGGATCGCCAATCACCACCAGAGCCGAAAAGCTCATGTTCTTGCCGCCCTTCACCACCTTGGTGACGCGGTTGATGGCGACTACCTGCTCCTTCAAATTGAGGGTCGCCGGATCGATGCGTTTCGCTATCGTTGCCATTAAAACTCCAGTCCCGCCGTTCGCGCTGCATCGGCGAGCGCCTTGATCCGGCCGTGGTATTGATATCCGCCGCGGTCGAAAACCACCTGCTGGATACCCTTTTCCTTGGCGCGCTCGGCCACCAGTTTGCCGATCGCAGTGGCCGCCGCGACGTTGCCGCCGTTGGTCTTGCCGCCCTTGTCCACGCTCGATGCCGACACCAGAGTGGCGCCCGCAGTATCGTCGATGACCTGCGCGTAAATGTGAGCGACGCTGCGGAACACCGCCAGACGCGGCCGCTCGGCGGTGCCTCGCAGCTTGCGCCGGATCCGCCTGTGGATGCGATTGCGAATTTCCTTCTTTTCAATCTTTCGAATCATTTCGCACTAGCTCCGGTCTTTCCAACCTTCTTGCGCAGCACTTCGCCGGTGTAACGGACGCCCTTATTCTTATAGGGATCCGGCGAGCGAAGCGCGCGAATGTTTGCCGCCACCTGGCCCAGCAACTGCCGGTCGTACCCGCTCAGCACCAGGTGAGTCTGCTTGTCGATTTTGAGTTCCACACCCGGAGGCAGCAGGACCTCGATGGGGTGAGAGTAGCCCAGCGTGAAGATGGCCACGTTGCCCTTCACATCGGCGCGATAGCCGATACCGACGATGTCCAACTCCCGGACGAAACCGGTGGAGACGCCCTGGACGGCATTGGCCGCAAGAGCGCGGGTCAGCCCGTGCAGCGCCGCGTGCTGGTCGGAGTCGCGCTTGACTTCGAGCTTACCGGCCGTCTGCTCGAAGGTGATGCCTTCGGGAATCGGCACCAGAAGCTTACCCTTGGGACCCGTCACTTCCAATTGTTCGCCGACGTTGATTTTGACGCCGCTCGGCAGCGGGATCGGCTTTTTACCAATTCTCGACATAGCTCAAACCTCGTTACCAGACACGGCAGAGAATTTCCCCGCCGAGGTGTTCCTTGTGCGCGTCGCGCCCGGTCATGACACCGCGCGGAGTGGTCAGGATGTTGATCCCCATTCCTCCCAAAACGCGCGGGATATCGGTCTGGCCGACGTACACGCGGCACCCGGGCCGCGACACGCGCTCGATCTTGGAGATCACCGGCGAGTTGCCGGGACCGTACTTGAGGTAAATCTTGATGGTCCTCTTCGCGCCCTCTTCGGCCACTTTGAAGTTGGCAATATAGCCTTCTTCCTTGAGAATGCGCGCGATTTCCGCTTTCAGCTTGGAGGCCGGCACGTCCACCTTCGGGTGGCGGGCCTGGATCGCGTTGCGTACGCGAGTCAGCATGTCGGCAATGGGATCGCTTGTCATAAAACTCCTGATGAGATCGGGGCAGTCAAAACGGTAACCCTCGTTTCCGTCTTCTTACTTCCGACTTCCATTCTTTTCCTCTACCAACTCGCCTTGGTCACGCCTGGAATCTCGCCATTCAGAGCGAGTTGGCGGAAGCACAGGCGGCAGACGCCGAATTTGCGCAAAAATGCGCGCGGGCGGCCGCAGCGCCAGCAGCGGTTGCGGTGCCGGGTCGGCAGCATCGCGATTCCGGGCTTCTTCTCGGCCTTGGCCGTTTGCGATGCCCGGCGGATCTTTTCCAGCTTGATATCTTTAGCAATCTTGGCGGTGGTAGCCATGGTCTCTCTCTTCTTCTTATTGCCGGAACGGCATCCCCATCTGTTTGAGCAGCGCCAAGCCCTCGGCGTCGGTACGCGCGGTGGTGGTGATGCAAATATTCATGCCCTTGGTCTTCTCCACTTTGGAGTAATCGATTTCCGGGAAGATCAACTGATCTTTCACGCCCAGGGTATAGTTCCCGCGGCCATCGAAGCTCTTGCTGGATACCCCGCGGAAGTCGCGGACGCGTGGCAGCGCCACGTTCACCAGGCGATCGAAGAATTCGAACATGCGGTCGCCGCGCAGCGTCACGGTGCAGCCGATGGCCTGGCCTTCCCGCAGCTTGAACTGGGCGATCGATTTCGTGGCCTTGGTGATGATCGGTTTCTGGCCGGCAATCTGCGTCAACTCATTCACCGCGCCATCCATCAGCTTGGCGTTCTGAGTGGCTTCGCCCATGCCGATGTTGATCGAAATCTTGTCAATCTTCGGCACAGCCATGATGTTCTTATAGCTGAATTCTTTGGTCAGCGCCGGAACCACTTTGGTTTGGTAGTGCTCTCTCAATCGTGCTGCCATGGAATCCTCACTTCTTGTCGATGGTGTGCCCGCATTTGCGGCAGACCCTCACGCGGCGCGACTTGCCACCGGCCACGTGGTCTACATGATGGGCGATGCGCACGGCCTTGTTGCAGCCGGGGCACACGATCATCACGTTGGAAGCCGAAAAGGCGCTCTCGCGTTCCGCGATGCCGCCCTTGATCTGCTTGGAGGGATTGGGCCGCGTATGACGCTTGATCATCATCGAGTGCTCCACCAATACCCGTCCGGTAGCCCGGTCGACGCGCAGAACGCGCCCGGTCTTGCCCTTGTCGCGGCCGCTGATCACCTTGACGGTGTCTTCCTTTTTGAGGTCGATACGAACCGGTTCGAGCTTCTTCTTTGCGATTGCCATCAGATTACCTCGGGGGCCAGCGAGACGATTTTCATGAATTTCTTGTCGCGCAGTTCCCTGGCCACAGGTCCGAACACGCGCGTGCCCACCGGCTCGCCGACATCGTTAATCAATACCGCGGCATTGCTATCGAAGCGGATATAGGTGCCGTCTTTGCGCCGCGTCTCCTTGCGCATGCGGACCACCACGCACCGAACCACCTTGCCTTTTTTGATGGCCGAATCCGGAGCGGCTTCCTTCACCGCGGCGGTGACCACGTCGCCCAGTCCGGCGCGCAGACCGAGGTCGCCTCCGCGCGGCAGGATGCAGGAGAGCCTGCGCGCGCCGGAGTTATCGGCCACCTCGAGAATCGTTCGCATTCCAATCATAGTCGCTTCGCTCCTGAGAGCTTTCAGCTTTCAGCGATCAGCTATCAGCTAAGGCGACTGCGCCCTGGCTGACCGCTGAAAGCTGAGTGCTGACAGCTAAACTTTCACATCCAAATCCGACGGTTGCGTGCCCACCTGGACCGCTTTCCGGATCACATCCGCCAGCCGCCAGCGCTTCAGCTTGCTCAGCGGACGGCACTCGATGATGCGCACTACGTCGCCCGTCTTGGCGCGGCCCTCTTCGTCGTGCGCGTAGAACTTTTTCCGCTTTCCAATGATTCTCTTGTACAGCGGGTGCGGAACACGGCGGCTGACTTCCACCACGATGGTCTTAGTCATCTTGGTGGAGACCACCTGGCCGATCTTTTCGTTCTTGATAGCTTTGGCTTCGGCCATGTTATTTTTTCTCCGCCACGGCCAGTTCCCGCTCGCGCAGGATGGTCAAAATGCGCGCGCGATCCTTACGCATGGCGCGCACTTTCTTCAGCCCGTCCATCTGGCCCATCGACATCTGAAACCTTAGACGGAACATCTGCTCATCCATTGCACCCAACTGGTTTTTCAACTCGGTTTCGTCCTGATCGCGAACTTTCTGCGCCTTCATAATTACTCCACAATGTCCTGGCGGCCGATGAACTTGGTCTTGATGGCCAGCTTGTGGGCTGCCAGACGCATCGCCGCATCCGCCGTGGCTCGGTCCACGCCTTCCATTTCAAACAGAATTTTGCCCGGCCGGATCACCGCAACCCATTGTTCCGGAGCGCCCTTGCCCTTACCCATACGGGTTTCAGCCGGCTTCTTGGTAATCGGCTTATCGGGGAACAACCGCACCCAGACTTTGCCGCCGCGCTTAATAGAACGGGTCATGGCCACGCGAGCGGCTTCAATCTGCCGGTCCGTCACCCATCCGCATTCCAGGGCTTTCAGCCCGAACTCGCCGAAGGAGATCGACGACCCGCGCCACGCCTTGCCGGCCATGCGCCCGCGCTGCTGCTTCCTGAACTTCACCTTCTTTGGCATCATCATGGCGGATTGTCCTCAATTACTCAGTGCCCTTGGCCGGTTCCTCGGGGGTTCCGGTTTCGGCTGGTTTGGTTTCGGGCTTGGTCTCGGTAGCCGGCGTTTCCTGCCGCGCTTCCTGCTTCCAGGAAGGCTGTTGCGGCGACATCAGCGGCGGCAGAATCGGAGTCGCCGGACGCACTGCCGGACGCGGCAGGTCGCTGGGGGGAGTCTGCACTGCCGGGCCGGTGGCCTCGGGCGGCGGAGCCTGCACGGGAGGCGGCGAGCTGCCGCGATCAGGGTATCCACCACGGCCGCGCGGTCCACGGTCGCCGCGATCCCCACGGTCGCCACGGTCGCGGCGCTCGGTGCGCTCACGGCGCGGCTCGGGCTCCGGCAGCAATCCGCGGCGCTTGGTCAGATCCAGAATTTCGCCCTTGTAAATCCAGGTCTTGATGCCGATCACACCGTAAGTGGTGTGGGCTTCGGAAAAGCCGTAATCGATATCGGCGCGCAAGGTGTGCAAGGGAAGCTGACCCTGCAGATACCATTCGCTGCGCGCGATTTCAGCGCCGTTCAAGCGGCCGGAAACGCGCACCTTGATGCCCTTGCAGCCAAAGCGTAGCGCCGAATCCACCGCCTTACGCATGGCGCGGCGGAAGGCCACGCGCTTTTCGAGCTGCAGGCCGATCGATTCCGACACGAGCTGCGCATCCAGCTCCGGCTTGTGAACTTCCTGAATGTCGATGAAGACCTCGCGCTTGGTCTTCCGGGCCATGTCCTGCTTCAGCTTCTCGATTTCCGCGCCCTTACGGCCGATGATGATGCCGGGCCGTGAAGTGCGGATGGTGACCCGCAGCTTGTTGCCGGGCCGGTCGACTTCAATCGAGCTGACACCGGCCGATTTCAGCCGGTCGCGCAGATTTTCCTTCAATTCCAGGTCTTCCTGCAGCAGCTTGGCATAGCCCTGCTTGGCGAACCAACGGGAGCGCCACGGCTTGTTGAAGCCCAGCCGGAATCCGTACGGATGAACTTTCTGTCCCATCTATGCTTCTTTCTCCGTCACCTTGATGACGATATGTGACAATCGGCGCTGGTACCGGTAGGCGCGGCCCATGGGCGCCGGCCGTACGCGCTTCATGCGCGGGCCTTCGTGGACATAGGCTTCGCTGACGTACAACCGGTCCACGTCCAGGTCTTCGAACCGGTTGGTCGCGTTGGCGATGGCCGATTCCAGAACCTTCAGGACGGTGGGCGCGATGCGCTTGTTGACGGAACGCAGCGTGGTGCGCGCCGCGCCCGCCTGCTGGCCGCGGATCATGTCCACGACGAGGCGCGCTTTCTGCGGCGAGACTCGGATGTATCGGGCTTCCGCTTTAATCTGGGTATTGGCTTCCATGCTTCCCTCTTACCTCTTAGGCCGGCTTTGCCGTCTTCTCCGTGGCCGCCTTCACCGAATGGCCCTTGAATGTCCGGGTGGGCGAAAACTCGCCCAGCTTGTGCCCTACCATGTTTTCCGTGATATATACCGGAATGAATTTCTTCCCGTTGTGGACCGCTACGGTCTGACCCACAAATTCCGGCAGGATGGTGGAGCGGCGAGACCAGGTGCGCACCACTTTCTTTTCATTGGTGGCCACCAGCACGGCCAGCTTGGCCTCCAGGTGAGTGTCGGTAAACGGTCCCTTCTTAACGGATCTGCCCATTTCCTTACCTCTTCTTGCTCTTGTGCGTGACGATCCACTTATCGGTACGCTTGTTATTGCGCGTCTTGAATCCGCGCGTCGGCTGTCCCCACGGTGTCACCGGATGACGGCCGCCCGAAGTCTTGCCTTCGCCGCCACCGTGCGGGTGGTCGACCGGGTTCATCGTCACGCCGCGGTTGTGCGGGGTCTTGCCCAGCCAGCGCTTGCGTCCCGCCTTGCCGAGCGATACGTTCTCGTGATCGACATTGCCCACCTGTCCGATAGTGGCCATGCATTCGAGCGGCACGCGGCGGATTTCGCCCGACGGCAGTTTCAACAGCGCCGTGCCGCCTTCCTTCGAAACCAACTGCGCCTGCGAGCCGGCCGAACGGGCCATCTGCGCGCCCTTGCCGGGACGCAGCTCGATGTTGTGGACCACCGTGCCGGCGGGCATGTTCTTCATGGGCAGGGCGTTGCCGAGCAGAATGTCGGCCGTGGGGCCGGACATCACCTTGGCGCCCACCTTCAAGCCATCGGGATGAATGATGTAGCGCTTTTCGCCATCGGCGTAGTTCAGAAGCGCGATACGGGCCGAACGATTGGGATCGTACTCCACCGCCGCCACCACTGCCGGAATTCCCGCTTTGTCCCGCTTGAAATCCACTACCCGGTAGGCCTGTTTGGCGCCGCCGCCGATGAAGCGCGAGCTGACGCGGCCGTTACTGCTTCGGCCGCCGGTCCGCTTCTTCGATTGCACCAACGACTTTTCGGGAACGTGCTTGGTGATTTCATCCCGCGTGGTGATGGTTTGGAAGCGCCGGGTTGGGGTAGTGGGTCGATAGGTCTTGATAGGCATCTTAAATCTCCGCGAACTCAGGCACCTTTTGGCCCTCTTTCAGCTTCACGTACGCCTTTTTCCACTCCGAGCGATAACCCGCGAACTTACCGCGGCGGCGCAGCTTGCCATCGAATGTCGCCGTGCGAACTCCGGCCACCTTCACCTTGAAAAGCTTCTCCACGGCGGCCTTCACCTGCGTCTTGTTGGCGTCCAGCGCCACTTCGAAACACAGGGTCCGCTCGTTGTCCTTCTTGTCCACGCCCTTCTCGGTCACGAGGGGGCGGTGAATGATTTGATAGATTGTCATTTCGCGAGTGCCTCCGAGAATTTACGGGCAGCCGCTTCCGAGATCAGGACGTTCTGGTGGCCCAGCAGATGATAGGGGTTTACGTCGCGGGTGGGGAGCAGGGTCACGCCCTTCAGATTGCGCAAACCCAGAAGCAGGTTGCGATTCTCGCCGTTGTCCACTACCAGGACCGTCTTTCCGGTGGCCAGGTTGGCCAGCGTGTCCATGGCGCTACGAGTCTTGTGATCGGCCAGGTTGAATTCGTGCACCACCTTCAACTCGCCGTCTTTCACCTTGGCCGAAAGCGCCGAACGCAGCGCGCCCTGGAGCATCTTGCGGGGAAGTTTGTAGCTGTAATCGCGCACCACCGGCCCGTGAACCGTGCCGCCGTGACGCCAGATGGGCGACCGTACCGAGCCGATACGCGCCCTGCCGGTGCCCTTCTGCTTCCACAACTTCTTGCCCGATCCGGCCACTTCGCTGCGGGTCTTGGTCTTGTGGTTGCCGGTGTGCTTGCCCGCCTGAAACTGGCGGACGGCTTCGTACAGCAACGATTCGTTGACCTCGGCCCCGAAAACTTCGTCGGCCAGTTCCAACTCGCCGACCTTGGTATTTGTCAAATCCACTACGTCTACTGTGGGCATGTGAGTTACCTCTTGGACCTCCGCACCAGCACGTAGGCGCCGTTGGGGCCGGGGACCGCGCCTTTGATTACCAGCACGTTGTCCTCGGTATCCACCTCCACCACTTCCAGATTGCGCACCGTCACCTGGGCGTTGCCCATGTGGCCTCCCATGCGCATACCGGGAACCACGCGCGAGGGGAAACTGGACGCGCCAATGGAACCGGGAGCGCGGTGAAACATGGAACCGTGCGAGCCTTCGCCGCCGCGGAAATGGTGGCGCTTCACCACGCCGGCGAATCCTTTGCCCTTGCTGACGCCAATCACGTCCACCTTGTCCTTGGGCTTGAACTGATCCACCAGCACCTTGTCGCCGGCTTTGAAATCGTCATCGCCGGGGCGCAGCGCGAACTCCCGCATAAACTTGGAGCCCTCCACGCCGGCTTTCTTCAAGTGGCCGGTGATGGGCTTGTTGATGCGCTGCGGTTTGATAAACTCCACCAAACCCAGTTGAATGGCGTTGTAGCCGTCGGTGGTGGGCGTCTTGCGCTGCACCACCATGCACGGACCCGCCTTCAGCAGCGTCACCGGGACAGCTTGACCGTCGGGCCGGAACATCTGCGTCATACCGATCTTTTTGCCAAGGATTCCTGGACTCATACTGTAAGCTCTCAGCTTTCGGCCCTCAGCTTTCAGCTCGCGCTCCCAGCCGGTCTGGCTGAAAGCTGAAAGCTGATCGCTGAAAGCTTATTTCCCAAACGCCTTGATCTCTACGTCCACACCGGCCGGCAGGTCGAGCTTCATCAGCGCGTCGACCGTCTGCTGGGTCGGCTCCAGAATGTCCAGGAGCCGTTTGTGCGTCCGGATTTCAAACTGCTCCCGCGACTTTTTGTCCACGTGCGGCGAGCGCAAAACGGTTGTGATACTGCGTGAAGTGGGCAGCGGAATCGGACCGGCGACAGTTGCGCCGGTCCGTTTCGCGGTATCCACGATTTCCGTCGTCGATTGGTCCAGCACACGGTGATCGTATGCCTTCAGACGGATGCGTATTCGTTCTCTCAGGGCCATCTTTTGCCTACTTAATGATCTCGGTTACCGTACCGGCGCCTACGGTGCGGCCGCCTTCGCGAATCGCGAAGCGCAAGCCCCTGTCCATGGCCACCGGCGTGATCAATTCCACCTGCAGGCT
>Ga0302319_10010351_pt1 | contig 17781 bp, 12 predicted proteins | sample Bog_T0_2_FD_203319 | JGI IMG/M metagenome (GOLD analysis project Ga0302319, IMG submission 203319) | Peat permafrost microbial communities from Stordalen Mire near Abisko, Sweden - Bog_T0_2 | ecosystem: Environmental > Terrestrial > Soil > Wetlands > Peat | place: Sweden: Abisko, Stordalen Mire...
CGCTGCCCGGCTTTGAAAAAGCCTGGTTCCGGAGCCAGCCCTTCCGCGTCGCCGTCTCCCAGGCCATCCACCGCGCCGACCTTGCCCGCATCGCCTACAGCGGGCACGCCACACCCGCCTACGGCTTCGTTTCGCCCGCCAACCGCTTCTGGTTCAACAGCCATCTCAACGTTCCGCACGAAAGCACCGCCGAAGCCGCTGCCCGGCTGGCCGCCGCCGGCTTCCATCGCACCGGCCCCCATCTCTACGACGCAGGCGGGAACCCCGTCCGCTTCTCCATCCTCACCAACGCCGGCAACGCCGCCCGCGCCAAAATGGCCACCCTGATCCAGCAGGATCTCTCTGGTCTGGGCATCGAAGTCACCATCGTCGCCCTGGACTTCCCCGCCCTGATCGAACGCTTGATGCACAAGCAGGACTACGAGGCCTGCCTCCTTGGCCTGGCCGTCGTTCAGCCAGACCCGACGTCCACGATGAACATGTGGCTCAGCTCCTCGCCCAACCACCAGTGGAACCCCTCGCAGGCGCATCCCGCCACCCCGTGGGAGGCCGAGATTGACCGCCTGATGCAGCTCCAGGCCACCAATCCCTCTCCGCAGGCGCGCAAACTCGCCGTCGACCGCGTGCAGCAGATCGTCGCCGACCAGCAGCCCTTCCTCTATCTGGTCTACCCCAACGCACTCCAGGCCATCTCGCCCCGGCTCCACGGCGCGCAGCCCTCCATCCTGGCCCCCGGCCCGGTCTGGAACATCGTCTTCCTCGCGCGCGAAGGAAGCACTCCATGAGGCCGCCCTTGATGCAGGTCCGCCTCAACGCCGGCTTCGGCAAGCGCCCGGTCCTCACCAATCTCGAATTCGACCTCTGCCCCGGCGAGGCCCTCGGCCTGGCCGGTGCCAGCGGCGCGGGCAAAACCACCCTCGCCATGGCCCTCCTCGGCCTGCTTCCGTGGCGCGGCGGAGAGGCATCGGGAGAGGTACTCATCAACGGCGTCAACCTGCTCGCCCTCCCGGCCGCTGAAGCTCGCCGCCTGCGCGGAAACGTCATCGCCCTCGTCCCCCAGAGCCCCATGACGGCCCTCAACCCCGCCCTCTCGCTCGGCGCGCACTTTCAGGCCGCCTGGCGCGCTCACGCCTCCGCCGGCCGCGCCGATTTCGACCTACGCCTCCGCGAGCTTCTCGACGAGGTCCAGCTCCCGGCCGAGGACGCCGGCTTCCTCCGCCGCAAGCCCCCCCAGATCAGCGTCGGCCAGGCCCAGCGCGTCCTTATCGCGCTCGCCCTGCTCCATCACCCCGGTATCCTCATCGCCGACGAGCCGACCAGCGCCCTGGACCCCGTCACCCAGGCCGAAATCGTCCGCCTCCTCCGTCAGCTCACCCGCGACCGCGGCGTCGGCCTGCTCTACATCTCCCACGACCTCATGTCGGTGCTCCAAATCTGCCACCGCATCGCCGTCCTCGACGCGGGCGCCATCGCCGAGACGCTCCCCGCCGCGCAACTGCCCCTCGCCCGCCACCCCGCCACCCTCTCGCTCATCGGCGCTCTGCCCGTCCCCGTCGCCACCCTCCTGGCCCACGCCGGGTGCTCAAACCTCGCTGCAACACTCCGGTAACCCCCATCCCCCCGCCACTGCCCGGTTTCAGCACGCCCTTTGCCGCAAACGCGGACAATCGTAATCCACACCAAACCAAAGACTTGCCCCTTCCCACCTTTGTGCTATCCAGTACCCTTCTCCCTTCTCCGAAGAGCAAAACATAGAGCTGCGCCACATCCGCTTATCCACAAACATTCCATTCGGCGCAGGAGGAGAAAGAATGATCAAGTCAAAGAGAAGCAAGAGCGCCATGTGGGGAAAGAAAATCCTGATAGGGTCCGCACTTGTATTGGGCGCCGTCGTAGCCTACGCAGCCCCGGCCAAAATGTCCCATGACCTACAGGCAACAAAGTCTGGTCCGGTGGATGTGATCGTGCAGTTCAACCACGAGCCGGGCGCGAGCGACCACCAGCGGGTTGCCGGCCACGGCGGCAAGCTCAAGCGGCAACTCGGCCACTTTCGGGGCGCCCTCTACACGGTTTCGGCGGAGCGGCTGGCTGAGTTGGCAGCCGACCCCAACGTCACCTATGTAACCCCAGATCGCCCGCTGCACGGTGCGAGCACCAGTTCTTCGGCCTGGACGCTCGACTACCACAACGAGACCATTAACACCGCCGCAGCCACAGCCCAGGGCCTGGATGGAACCGGCATCGGCGTAGCCGTCATCGACAGCGGAATCGCCAATGTATCCGACCTCAACGGCAACAACATCGTGTATAGCCAGGACTTCACCGGCCAGGGCAGCGCCGCCGACCAGTTCGGACACGGGACGCACGTCAGCGGCATCATCGCCGGCAATGGCAGTGCCTCCACGGGCGCCAACGATCTGTATACCTTCAAGGGCGTTGCCCAAAATGCAAACCTCATCAACCTTCGCGTGCTCGACGCGAACGGCAGCGGCACCGTCAGCGAGGTGATTGCTGCCATTCAGACCGCAATTCAGCTGCAAAGCACATACAACATCCGCGTCATCAACCTCTCCATCGGCGGCCCGGTGTGGGAGAGCTATACGCAGGACCCGCTTTGCCAAGCCGTGGAACAAGCATGGAAGGCGGGCATTACCGTTGTGGTTGCAGCCGGCAACTACGGCCGCGACAATGCGGCAGGCACCAACGGCTACGGCACCATAACCTCGCCCGGCAACGACCCCTATGTGATCACCGTGGGAGCCATGAATACAATGGGGACCCCGGACCGCAGCGACGATGTGCCAGCCAGCTACAGCTCCAAGGGCCCATCCCTGGGCGACGGCGTCGTCAAACCGGACCTTGTGGCTCCGGGCAATCTCATCGTCTCTCTGTACACCGCATCGGACACCCTGAATGTGCAGAACGCCGGCAATGAGATTCCGACGTCGCTTTATGAGACAAATGGCACCAGCGCCGCCTCGGGCTCTTACTTCATTCTCAGCGGCACCAGCATGGCGACGCCCATGGTCAGCGGCGCCGCGGCCTTGATGCTCCAACAGAACCCCACCCTCACCCCGGATCAGGTCAAGGCAACTCTGATGCTGACGGCGTTCAAGCACCTGCAACAGTACTCGATCGTCACGGACACGACTACGGGCCAGACCTTCAACGAACAGGCAGACGTCTTCACTGTGGGCGCCGGCTATCTTGACATCCAGGCTGCGCTGGCCAACACGACACTGGCCCCCGCCGCGGCAGGCAGCGCTTTGTCCCCTCTGGCGAAGTTGAACGCGAGCGGACAGGTCGTCCTCACGGAGAACGGCTCTTCAGTACTCGCCGGCAACGACATTCTCTGGGGTTCCGATATCCTGTGGGGCTCCGATATCCTGTGGGGCTCCGACATCCTGTGGGGAAGCAACTCCACCGCGGGTCAGGACATTCTCTGGGGCAGCAGCGCACCCTTGGCTGCGTCTGACATCCTGTGGGGCTCAGACATCCTCTGGGGAAGCGACATCCTGTGGGGAAGTGACATCCTCTGGGGTTCGGACATCCTCTGGGGAAGCAATTCAACACAGATTGAGGCCAGCAGCGTACTGTGGGGCTCCAAGAAGTAGATCGAAACAGGGTACGGGCGCCGCGGTACACTTGCAAACCTGGTCTTGTAGTACAGAATTTATCTCTCGGCGCCTGACTCTCCTCTCCCGAATGCGAGCGAAGTTCAGCGGATTCTGCCGGTTGGCAGTAATCCAATTCCACACACTTGCCGATACACAACTTAGCTGCTTGTCCCGAGGGTTGCCCAAATGGTCGCAGTCATGCCAATTCGAGCAAAGGCATTCATCGTCATCACGGCCGGGACTGGCGCGGCGGTCCTCTGCGCATCCTGGGCACACTGGCACTCTGGGGATTTGCTGAAATTCGCGTGCTACCTCGTCATCGCGGTCCTGGCCTCCACGATGAAGGTCAAACTCCCCGGCATGGACAGCACCATGTCGGTAAACTTCCTCTTTGTCTTCCTCGGTGTTCTGGAGTTGTCGCTGGCTGAGACACTGGCCATTGGTTGCATCGCGACGCTGGTGCAGAGCCTGTGGAAGAGCAAGAATCGGCCGGATCCAGTAAAGATCATCTTCAACCTCCTCAGCTTGACCTCCAACGCCATCTTCCTCACTTACTGGGCCTATCATTCCCTGGCAAAGCCATTCGAAAACAGTGTCCCTTTGCTCCTTCTCGTAGCTGCTCTCACCTATTTTCTGTGCAACAGCCTGCCACTTGCCACCGTCATTGCACTCGTCGAAAGGCATCCGCTGCGCGGCATGTGGAAGGAGACCTATTTCTGGTCCCTGCCCTACAATCTGGCCGGCGCCGCCGTGGTGGGCGTCATTCACGTTTGCAATGGCTACTTCGGCTGGCAGAATGCGCTTCTCATCCTACCCATCATGTATGGGATACACAGGTCATTCCAACTGTATCTGGACAGGCTCGATGATCAGAAGAAACGTGTTGAAATCGAAGCGCGGCAGGTAGTTGCCGAAAAGCGCCACGTCGAGGAGGTCTGTGCGCTCCACCTCCGCACGATCGAAGGCCTGGCCCTGGCCATCGACGCGAAGGACCACACCACCCACGAGCACCTGCACCGCGTCCGCACCTACGCCGTTGAAATTGCCCGCGAGCTCGGCCTCGGTGAGCAGGACACGGACGCCCTTCGCGCCGCTGCCCTGCTGCACGACATCGGCAAGCTCGCTGTCCCCGACCACATCATCAACAAGCCCGGCCGCCTCACTCCCGAAGAGTTCGAGAAGATGAAGATTCATCCGGTGGTCGGCGCTGACATTCTGGAAAGGGTTGCGTTCCCGTATCCCGTCGCCCCCATCGTCCGCGCCCATCACGAAAAATGGAATGGCGCCGGCTATCCGGACGGCCTGAAAGGGGAAGAGATCCCCATCGGCGCCCGCATCCTGGCAGCGGTCGACTGCCTCGACGCCCTGGCCTCCGACCGCCAATACCGCAAAGCGCTGCCCCTCGACGAGGCCATGCGCCATGTGGCCGCCGAGTCAGGCACTTCCTTCGACCCACAGGTGGTCGAGATGCTCCAGCGCCGCTACCTCGAACTTGAAATCTGCGCGGTGCGCGGACTCGAAGACGCCAGAATCGATGCCCAAAGCTTCACATATAAGGTCGAACGCGGCGACCAGCCTGCCACCGGCTTTGAGGCCGACCTGAGCATCCGCCGCGGAAGCCAAGCCGACTTCCTCTCCTCCATCGCTTCGGCGCGCCACGAGGCGCACACTCTGTTCGAGCTCAGCCAGGACCTGGGCAACTCCCTCAGCCTTGACGAAACGCTCTCGCTCGTCGCCATGCGCCTCCGCAAGCTCGTCCCTTACGACTCGATTGTCGTCTTCATCCGCAAGGGCGACCTGCTGACCCCTGAGTTCGTCAGCGGAGACAACTATCGCTCTCTGTCCACCCTCTCCATCCCGGTCGGCTCCGGTCTCTGCGGCTGGGTCGCACAGAACGCCAAACCCATCGTCAACGGCAACCCCGCGGTCGAAGCCGGCTTTGCCCACGACGCCCGCAAAACCACCGAACTCCGCTCCGCCCTCGCCGTCCCGCTGGAAGGCCTCACCGGACTCGTCGGCGTTCTGGCGCTCTACCAGGCTGAGGCAGACGCCTTCACCAGCGACCACCTGCGCGTCCTCCAGGTCATCACCTCCAAAGTCGCCCTCTTCATTGAAAACGCCCTCAAGTACCGCCAGGCTGAGTCCTCCGCCACCAGCGACTACCTCACCGGCCTTCCCAACGCGCGTGCCCTTTCCATGCACCTGGACCACGAGCTCGCCCGCTGCAAACGCGAACACTCGACCGTCACCGTGATGGTCTGCGACCTGGACGGCTTCAAGGTCATCAACGACCGCTACGGCCACCTCGCCGGTGACAAGGTCCTCAAGCTCTTTGCCTCCATGATGCAGGAGGTCTGCCGCGGCTACGACTATGCAGCCCGCATGGGCGGCGACGAGTTCGTCATCGTCGCTCCCAACATGCCCGCGGAGGCCGTCCACGAGCGTGCCCGCCTGCTGAGCGCCCTCGCCCAGCAGGCCGGTCGCGAAGTCTGCGGAAAAGACCTCATCTCCCTCAGCCTCGGCGCCGCCTTCTGCCCCCAGGACGGCGTTGAAACCGAAAAGCTCCTCACCGAAGCCGACAGAAAGATGTACGCCGCCAAGCATCTCCATCACGGTATGCGCGACCTGAAGCCCCCGGCCACAGCCCGCATTCCCCAGACGATCTCCGTAGCCTGACCGCGCGCAAGCACGCTGCACCGGGGCGGCGTCGAAATCCCTTGTTGCACGGCGCCGGGCCGCCATCCCTTTCGACAGCGGCCCAACCCTTCCAGGCTAGCCCTTCGGTTCATCTCCGTCCGGGTGAATCGTCCGGTAGCTCGCGTTGCCCTTCGACCACACCAGCAGAAGAACGTCCTTCCCTGATTCATGCAACTCGCTCGCAAACTGGCTCGCAGACTGCGCTGGCTTCCGGTTCACTTCAACAATCACGTCTCCCGGCTGAATGCCCGCATCGTCCGCCGGACTTTCCGGCCGCACGTTCTGCACCAGCACGCCATGCACCTGTTCCGGCGCGTTGATCTGTTGCCGCGCGTCGTCCGTCAGGTTGCTCACCGCCAACCCCAGCTTGCCCGTCTTCGCGCCCTCGCCGCCGTCCCCGCCTTCGTTGCTCGCCTCCTCCGTCTTGCCGTGGAACTCGCCCACCGTCAGAGCCAGCGTCTCCGGCTTCCCGTTGCGCATCACCCCCAGCGCAATCTTTGTGCCCGGCGTCATCTCGCTCACCGCCACCTGCAGCGCGCTTCCGTTCTCCACGTCCTTCCCGTTCAGCTGCACAATCACGTCGCCCTGCGCCACGCCTCCGCGGCTGGCCGGCGAGTCCGGCGTCACCTGGCTCACAATCGCACCGGCCGCACTCTGCAGGTTAAAGAAGTGCGCGTTCTCCGGCGTCACATCGTTCATCCCGATCCCGAGATACCCGTGTTCCACTTTGCCGTTCTTGATCAACTGCTCCGCCGTCGCCCGCACAATCTGCGAAGGAATCGCAAATCCCGCTCCCGCAAACGACCCGCTGTTCGAAATGATGAACGTGTTAATGCCCACCAGCTCCCCATGCGCATTCACCAGCGCTCCGCCACTGTTGCCCGGATTGATCGCCGCATCCGTCTGGATGAAATTCCCCGGCTTCCGCGGATCGTCCGAGTAAGGATTCGGGCGGTTCACCGCGCTCACAATCCCCCTCGTCACCGAGAACTGGAAGTATCCAAATGGGCTGCCGAACGCAAGCACCGTCTGCCCCGGCTGCAGCTTGGTCGAGTCGCCCCATGCAATCGATTGCAGGTTGCCCGCATCCACCTTCACCACCGCCAGGTCCGTCAGCTTGTCCACGCCAATCACCTTCGCGTTCAACACCCGCCGGTCGTTCAGCGTCACCTTGATCTTCGTCGCCCCATCCACCACATGGGCATTCGTCACAATGTATCCGTCCGGCGAAATAATAATCCCGCTGCCAACCCCATGCTCAATCTGCGGCTGCTGCGGCATCATTCCGCCCTGTCCAAAGAACTGTTGCAGCCCGGGCGGCAATCCCTTCATCGGCCCATCCGAGCTCTCGCTCTCGCTGCCCCGCGAAGTCACCGCCACGTTCACCACAGCCGGCGTCACCCGCGACGCAACCGCTTCCATCGCCCGGTCCAGCGCCGTCAGCGCTTCCACACTGTTGTCGTCCATCGCTCCCGCCGCGTGCACGCTGCCGTGGCCCACAAACATCACCGCGCCCAGGGCAAATGCCCCCGCCAGCGCCGCCGGAACCGCAAACTTCTTCGCTTTAACTACTAATTGATTAGTTGCTAGCTTCATGATCCCACTTCTCCTTTGTCTCTTTTCCTCGGTTATTACGTTGAATTCAGGCCCATTCCTTCAGCCCGCAAGCTCGTTCCTTAAATCTGCACAATTAACCAGCCATTTGGAGTCGCCACAGCCGCATACGAACCCCGCTCCATCGGCTCAACCGCAAATACCAAGTGAGCAGGCATCTCGCTCTCGCGCCACTCCGTCAGCACCACCCACTGCGCAACCCGCGGCGCCACGGCCCTTCTGGCCGTCCTTAGCACAGCATTCTTCCGCGCCGCTTTCCGCAGGGTCGGGCTGTCCGGCCGCGTCTCCGGCATCACCATCTTCACCAGCTGCTCCCGCGCTTCGCCGCGTGTCGCCGCCGGCACACGCATCTCTGCCTGCTCGGCCTGCACCGCCGGCCGAGCCACCGGAACAAAACTCACCAGTTGCGGACTCCGCGCCAGCACCACCGCGCACAGCGCTCCCGCCACCATCAGCCCGCCCGTCAGCGCCAGCGTCCGCCGTCCGCTCATCTGCGCGCCCGGCCACGCTAGAATCCGATGCACCCGCCGCACTACCTCCGGCCGGCGCTCCCACGCCCCCAGCACCAGGCTCAGGCTCCGGCTCACCATCCCGTATTCCGCCAGCCGCGCCAGGCATTGCGCATACGCCTTCCGCCCGCAGCTCGAATTCAAAACCCGGTCATCGCACGCCAGCTCCCGCTCCGCGCACAGCCGCCGCTCCACCCACAGCAGCACCGGGTTCAGCGGAAACGCCGCCAGCAACAGCTTCTGCCCCAGGTTCGTCCAGTCATCCCCGCGCCGCAGATGCTCCATCTCGTGCAGCACCACCTGCCGCATCTCCTCGCCCGTCAACCCCTCCAGCAGCGCCGGAGGCACCAGGATCCGCGGCCGCAAAAATCCAATCACGCTCGGCCGGTCCACTTCAGTGGATACGCAAAGCTCCGCCGTCCGCAGCTTCCTCCCGCTGTCCGTCCTTACCTCCAGCAGACCCTTTAGCTCCGCGCCCGCCTCAACTGCCTGTGCCCGCCGCGCCAGAGCATGCAGTCCCACGGCTCCCACCGCCAGTTGCACCACCCGCAGCACCGTCAACACACCCCAAATCCCCGCAATCCAAAGGCTCCATGCCGGATTCAGCCGCAGCGTCGCCACATGCGCCGCCTGCCCCGCGCTTCCGTGCCCTCCGGCCAGCGGCACAACCTCTAGCACGGCCAGCAGAGCCAGCACGTTCAGCCAAACCACGCTCCGCGCCGACGCGCTCAGTCCCGGCGCCAGCCGCAGCCCAACCGCCACCAGCGTCGCCAGCACCGCCCCCTCCCAGATCGCCGAGAACAGGCCTCCGGCCGCCATCTCCGCCGCCGCATGAAGTGTCACATTCATCTAGCGCGCCTCCCCGTCATCGTCCGGAGCCGCCGCAATCGCTTCCTTCAGCCGCTTCAGCTCCTCGGCGTCAATCTCTTCATCCCCCAGCAGCGCCAGCACCAGCCGCTCCCGCGAGTTCCCAAAGAACCGCTGCAGCACGTGCCGAACTTCCGACCGGCTCGCCTCTTCCTGGCCCACAGCCGAGCTGTAAACGAACGCCCGCCCCTCCTGCCGGTGCGTCACATATCCCTTCGTCTCCAGAATCCGGATCGTCGTCAGCACCGACGTATACGCCAGCTCCCCCTCCGTCTGGGTCGCCTTCACCACGTCCGCCACGCTCGACTCCCCCCGGTTCCACAGAACCTTCATCAGCCGGAGCTCAGCCTGCGTCAGCGTGATCGATCTCTTCGGAGGCATAAGCAATCCCAAAACCAGCCAACCCACCAGCCAGTCATGTCCTTACAGACGCAGTACTAATCAATTAGTTGCTAACATTTTTCAACAGCCCCCAAAATTTCCCCAACCGCGAACACAGTGAGGCGGGTGCCCCCGGTCCCAAGCCTTTGGGGACCGGGGATACCACGAACCCCCTGCGAGCGAACAGCGAGCGATGGCCCCACCGCAGGTGGCATGCAAACGGGACGGGGAGCCACCGAACCCCCTGCGAGCGAACAGCGAGCGATGGCCCCACCACAGGTGGCATGCAAACGGGACGGGGAGCCACCGAACCCCTTGCGAGCGAACAGCGAGCGATGGCCCCACCGCAGGTGGTTGCGGAGAATTAACCCCCGCAAGCGCACAATCAAGAAGAAAGGAAAAATGCATGCCCATCTCCTTCGCCGGCAGCTCATTTCCGCCCGCAACCGCAACCTGAATCACCGGTCAAGAGGTCGATAATTAATTAGAAAATTCCGGGTCTGCACCATCTGCGGTGCAAAAGTGCCATTTCATTCGCTATATATTCGCTTTTCATGCACCAATAATGGTGCAAAACGCTCACTTTTCAGTGTTTTTCTGTCGACAACGCGAAGCTATCTCCTTTATTTGCAACGCTCCCACGCCCCGATTTGTGCCGCATTTTTCGACAATCGACGGACCAGATCCAGCCCGCAGCCAGCCTGCCCATTGAAGGATGGACAACCACCGCCTGCGAGCGGATAGCGAGCGTCTGCCCCACCGAAGGTGGAGGGGAGAAAATTGCACTAATCCTGTTTCACTTACCACGGACCCATCAGATTTATGCACCATCCCTGGTGATATCCACAGATTTACTTGACTTTTGCACTTGAATCCACAAGTCAACCAGGCCTACTCTCAAAATCAGTTGGTGACCCGATAGGGAACTGGAAACGCAGTTCCGGCCTCACAGGAAGATGCAGAATTGATTAGACTTAGGCGTTCCGCTGCTGGCTTGCCGGTGGCTGGAAAGTCGAATGAAAATTGAGGCAGGCATCCAGAGTTTGGCAGGAATGTGCAAGACCCGGATCGACACGAAGATTCATCCGCGGCCTCGCCGAGGATGCAAAGTTCGACTCAAGTCGGGGAGTCATCATCGACCCGCCGTAGATGCAGGATTCGGGGCAACTCGAAGACGCAAATACGGCAACGCGGAGAGGCGAGAAATCCGGGGCAACCTGGAGATCCCGCAAGGAAGCGTCGCCAAGGGAGCGAAGACGCGGGGCGACCTGCGGATTCACCCAAGGCAGCCGGAAGATGCAGCATCCGGGGCAACCCGGGTACTCATCGTTGGCGCTGCGGAGACAGAGAATCCAAGGGGCAACCTGAGGCCTCTCTCGTCCGTAACGTCGAGGGATGCGAACCGCGAGGCAACTCGAGGATCCATCGCTGGCAAAGCCGGAAGACTGGGAGTTCGGGGCTACCTGGACGCTCGTCGCAGGCGCTGCTCAAGGACCGAAGCCAGGGGAAACCCGAAGCTCCGCCGAAGGCACCGCTGAAGGGTGTGAGATTCGAGGCAACTCGAGGCTCCATCGCCGGCAAGGCCGGAGGATGCAGGGATTGGGGCGACCCGAAACCTCATCGTCGGCACTACAACGGGAGCGGAGGGCCGGGGCAACCCGGAGCTTTAATCCCTGGTAGAGCCGAAGGATGCGAAACGAGAGTTAAGTTGAGGCTCCATCGCCGGCACCGCCAGAGCATTGAGAGTCTGGGGCAACCCGGGCGCTCATCGTTGGCGCTACCGGATGCGCGAAGAGTCGGGGCAACCCGAAGCTTCCCCGCTGGTGCAGCCGAAGGACGCGAGGTTCAAGGCAACTTGAGTCTCCATCGCTGGCACAGCCGGAAAGTTCAGGCCGAGGGGCAACCCGAGACCTGATCTCGAAAGCTGCAGGTCGATGATTGGTTCAGGCAACCTGCGAGTACACAATGATTGGGACGCCAGGGGCTTCGGTCTCTGGCGTCTCTGTTTGTGCGCAAGCATGCTTGCGCACAAACATTTCCTCGTCACTGCGGGATCTTCGACAACCAGGCACGGCTCAACCCCCGCCGACCAGAGCCTGTCGATTCAAGGCCCCGGCAAGGTGAACGATCGGTTGGCGCAACCAGCCTCTAGTTGGTCGGCGCCGGCTGTCCCTTGGAGAAGCTCCGGATGTAGACGATCAGATTCCACACATCATCATCCTTCGCCCGTCCCGCGCCCTCGGGAGGCATCTTGCCCTTCCCGTTGCGAATGGCCTCGAACAGTTCTTTATCGTCTTTGCCCGCAAGCGTCTTGGCGTCGGACCAGTCCGGCTGCGTCAAGCCCATGCTCGTGGCCAGGTCGGTTTTGCCGTTCCCGTTGTCCCCGTGGCACATAGCGCAATCCACGGCATAAAACTTCTTGGCTTTGGCCTGCGAATCGGGCGTTATCTTCGCGGAATCCTTGGGTGCGGAAGGTCCGGCTGCGTCTTGAGGCGAACGCCCCAGACCAGGCAACGGGCTCAGCGCAATTGCGACGATCGCTGAAAAGAGAAGAATCGGCTTCAACATGGCAGCCTCCTCAGTTGCAGGTGTCTTAGGTAGGGCACCTTAAGCTGATTGGTTATTTTCTGCCACGAATTATAGGCCTAATCTCAGAACCTCAATGTGAGATAAATCACATCACCGGAAACCCGCCCCAGTCGGCGCTCAATGCATCCCGCCTCCGCCGCCCTGGCCAGCCCCCGGTTTGTTCGCGCTCAGCAGAAACGCCAGCAGCACCAGCCCGACAGACATCCACGACAGCTCCATGTACACGTCCTGGTAGCCCTGCGCCGCCGCCTGCCGGTTCAGTTGACCGTAGATCGAAGCCAGGGCCATCCCTTTGCCGTTCGCGCTCCCAAAGCTCCCGCTCAAAAAGCTGCTTAGCGCCTGGCTCTGTTGTTGATACCCAAGCCATGCAGAGCTCATTGCGCCCTGCAAATGCTGCTCGTGCCACATCGACCGGCTGGTAACCTGCGCGTTTGTCACGGCAATCAGGATGCTGCCGCCAATGTTGCGCGCAAAGTTGATCAAGCCCGCCACCTGGTTGCTCTCTTCCTTCGGCATCCCCACATAAGCCGCCGTAGTTATCGAGATAAAGCAGAAAGGCAGCGGCAGCATCTGGATCACCCTCAGCCACGAAGCCGCCGGGAACGTCATGTCCAGCGTCGTTACATTGGCCGCGTAGCGGAACGTCACAATGAACATCAGGAACCCGATCACCGTCAGCGTCCGCGCCGACACCTTGCCCGTCGCATAGCCCGCAAGCGGCATTACGATAATCAGCGTAAAACCGCCCGCCGTCAGCGCCAGGCCCGCCGTCGTCGCCGTCCATCCCAGCAGTTGCTGCATAAACTGCGGCTGCATCACCGTGTTCGCGTTCAGCACGCCGCCCACCAACGCCATCAAAAAGCAGCAGATCGCAAAATTCTTGAACCGGAACAGCTTCAAGTTGATCAAGGGATTCTTCTGCCGCCACTCCCACACCACCAGCCCCACCATCCCAGCAACAAACAGGGCCCCGAAGAAGCAGATAAACCCAGACGAGAACCAGTCGTTCTCCTCGCCCTTGTCCAGCATGATCTGCAACCCGCCCATCGCTACCGTCAGGAAGCCGAGCCCCACGTAGTCCATGTTCCAAAGCTTCTTCATGTCCGGCTTGATCCACGGCGGATCTTCAACCAGCCGCGTCACCAGGATGAATGCCAGAATTCCCACCGGAATATTGATAAAGAAAATCCAGCGCCACGAGAAGTTGTCCGTAATCCAGCCGCCCATCGTCGGCCCAATCGATGGCGCAAGCACAGCCACCAGTCCGTAAAGCGCAAACGCCTGCCCGCGCTTTTGCGGCTCAAACGAGTCCGCCATAATCGCCTGCGCCATCGGCTGCATGCCGCCGCCGCCTGCACCCTGCAAAATCCTGAACAACAGCAGCATCGGCAGCGAAGGCGCCGCGCCGCAGAGAAAACTCGCAATCGTAAAAATCGTGATGCACAAAACAAAGAAGTTACGCCGCCCCATCACGCTCGATGCCCAGCCGCCCAACGGCAGCACGATCGCGTTCGCCACCAGGTAGCTGGTCAGCACCCACGTGCCTTCATCCGTACTCGCGCCCAGGCTACCGGCAATGTGCGGCAGGGCTACGTTGGCAATGGAGGTGTCCAGCACCTCCATAAACGCCGCCAGCGCTACCGTCATCGCGATCAGCCACGGATTGACGCGCGGCTTCCAGCGGACGCCCGCATTCGCGTCAGGGTTGTTGGTTGTCACTTCTCTGGCGGCGACGGCCGGCGCTGCTGGCTGCGACTCTGACAAAGCTGGGTCCCTCTGCTTTCCAATTTTGGCGTTTCCAAACTTTTCCCGCTGGGGATTGCGGCGCGGCGCCGAACTCCTGTTTCCTTCGGCTCACTTTCCCTTAGATTCCGATCAGGCCCGCCGGGGTTCACGGATTCCGTTTCCTCACCCGCGGCCGATATACCCTGGCTCCGAAAACAAGAACGTGCCGAGTTGGGGCATCCGCAATCTTGTTGCTCGTTTGTCGGTTTCGCCGATGGAGGATTGTCATAGTGCCTGCTCGATGGGTCTTTCCGTAGCCTGCGGCCGACACACAACTTGGTAGTTCAAATGCAATTGCCCTGTGTGCGTTGAGCGGTTTGACACAGCTCGTGAGGGAGGCAGGGTTTATGATTTACTGTGGCGTGGACTGGGAAGTCTGCGCCATTGCTTTGCAGGGCGGAGCGGTGCTCTGGCTGGCCCGGAGATTGGGCCCCGGAGCGGGGGAAGATTCCGCCGGATGCGGGCGATTCGACAAGTTTTGCAGTAAGACAGGACGGGAATGCGAGCAAAGACGGCGGTGGTGCTGGGTGCCCAGTGGGGCGATGAAGGCAAGGGCAAGATTGTGGACGTGCTGAGCGAGCGGTTCAAGGCCGTTGCTCGTTATGCGGGCGGGCACAACGCCGGCCACACCGTAATTATCGGCGGCCAGAAGTTTGTGCTGCAACTGATTCCGTGCGGCGTGCTGCGGCCGGGATGTACGGGCGTGATCGGCAACGGCGTGGTGCTGGACCCCATCGCCTTCCTGAGTGAAGTGAACAAGCTGCGCAAGCTGGGCGTGGATGTGGACCACCAGCTTTTTGTGTCGAACCGGGCGCAGGTGATTTTGCCCTACCACCGGATGATTGAGCTGGCGGCAGAACGTGCGCCGGGCCGGCAGAAGATTGGGACGACCAGCAAGGGGATTGGCCCGGCGTATGAAGACAAGATGGCGCGGAGCGGCTTGCGCGTGGTGGACCTGCTGCGGCCAGAGCTGCTCAAGACGCACATTGAAGAGGCCTGCGCAGAGAAAAATACAATCGTGCGGGCCTTGTTTGGAACCGGCACGGTGCCGCTGGACCCGGCGAAGATGTATGACGAGTATGCGGCGGCGGCAGAAGAGGTGCGTCCGTTTGTTGGCGACTCGGGCCGGATCTTGAACAGGATTCTTTCCGAGGGCGGCAGCGTGATGTTTGAAGGCGCACAGGGGACGATGCTCGACATCGACCATGGGACGTATCCGTTTGTGACTTCGTCGTCGGCCACGGCGGGTGGCGCGGCGACGGGGACGGGCGTGGGCCCGACAGCGATCGGAACAGTGATCAGCGTGACCAAGGCCTATGTGACGCGCGTGGGCGAAGGCCCGTTTCCGACCGAGATCGACGGCGAAGTGGGCGAGCACCTGCGGGCGCGGGGGCACGAATACGGCGCTGTCACCGGACGGCCGCGGCGGTGCGGATGGCTCGATCTTCCGCTGCTGCGCTATTCCAACCAGGTGAACGGTGCGGAGTGGCTGGTGATCACCAAGCTGGACGTGCTGGACGAACTGGACGAGATTCCGATTTGCACGGCATATGAGATTGATGGCAAACTGACGGACGAGATTCCGGCGGACGTGCAGGGGTTGGAGCAGATCACGCCAATTTATACGAAAATGAGGGGCTGGCGGGAGTCGACAGAGGGAATTACAGAGTTTGACAAGCTTCCAGCGGCGGCGCAAGAGTATCTGCGTTTCCAGGAACGGGAGAGCGGCGCGAAGATCGGGATGGTGTCAACCGGCCCGGATCGCGAACAGACGATGGTGCTACCGGAGTTTCAAGAGGCATTGAACGGATTTGGCGGGTAGACTTTATTTAAGTGCTGGGGCGGTGCAGCTCAGACGGAAAGAAAACGAAATCATGGTGAGTTTTATTGTTCGGCTCAGATTTGCATCGGAAGATCGCTCAGACGTGGCGGAAAGCCTGCGTTTGCTGGCTGTTGCCTCGCGTGAAGAAGCTGGGTGCGTGAGCTACATTCCGCACACGGTGGAGGATGACCCGGACACAGTGTTGATTTATGAGCAGTATGTGGACGAAAAGGCGCTGTCAGCACATCGCGATTCAGAGCACTTCAAGAAGCATGCGGTGGCGGGGCTTTACCAGAAGATGCGCGAGCGGAGCGTTGAAAACCTGGTGGCCCTCATCTAGGAGCGGCCTGAGGCTGACGCAGGCCAGGCCTGACACGGCCCTGTTTCGGTTTATTTGTTAATATGGGTGCTTTCTAAATTTGCTCAATTGACGCGCGCAGGTGGCCCGTCGATGGGAAATGGGGCGTTATTTTCTTTCTTGAAAATGACGCTTCTCAGTGCGCACTCTGTCGAAATTGGCATCCAACAATTTCGTAGCCGGAAGATGCGGCTAAGACGACAGACGGGTTTCTGGCGTCCAGGTTACCCGCGACGGTTATCAATTTGGGCAAGTGCCATGAATTCTGTTCAGAAGTGTGCTGAATAGGCATTGACCGCAATAAGCGCGCAGGGCTACCATCCGTTACGCTGGAGCATTTTGAGATCGACAAATTGGCGTTTTGGCGGCGATGAGGGTAGAAGATGCGCTTCTACCCAGGTCGAAGGCAAGCCGGCTGCAATGAGGCCGGGGACCCGCCAGAAGGCACGGAATCAAGGGATGCGGTAATCACGGGTGCCATGACAGATTTCTTAACCATTCTGCGGCGCCGCACGGCGCTTGTAGTGCTCACGATGATGCTGGCTGGACCGGCATTTGGCGCGCAACCGGGCAACATGCCTAGATCGCAGAAGCATGAAAGCCGCCATGAGATCGACCAACTGGAAGAGTCGTGGCGCGACGCGCTGCTGCACGGGAACACCACGCTGATGGAGTCCCTTCTGGCGGACGACTACATGGCGATTACGGCATCCGGCACATTGCAGACCAAGGAACAGGCGCTGGCGAACCTGCGGAGCGGGAGGGTTCACCTGACGATCATGGACATATCGGACCGGAAGGTTCGCTTTTACGGGACAACGGCGTTGGTGACATCGATGGCCCAGGTGCAAGGGACCAATGCCGAGGGCAACATGACGGGGAGCTTCCGATATACACGAGTTTATGTGCGCGACCTGAAGGGCGAATGGAAGATCGTGAGCTTTGAGGCGAGCCGCATCCGGGGATCGTTTGACCGGAAGTAAGTTAGGACGCGGATTCCGCAGGCACGTTACCTTAATGGGCTTTACATTTGGCGACTTAGTTCACTATTGTGATTACCGCTATCCTTTGGCCGGACAAGGACGATCAGGATTTCCGCGCGTGGTGCTAAACTGCGGAGATTACTCAAGGTTCATACCTGACGCGCTGAGCGCACACACCGCCGCCGGGTCCACGCCGCTGGCCTATTCTGATTGCCGTTTGCGGTAGCGACGGCGGACCGCAACTGCCGAACTCGAACCGTCCAACAGTATCGGAACACACCGGAAACAATATCAAGCTGCAATCAACACGAACGAGGTTTATTGCATGAAGTCGGTGCTCAGCTTTTTCTCGCTATTGTTTCTGTTACCCGGGCTTACGGGTCTAGTTGCGAATGCGATGCTTTCGACCCGCTATTTCGATACGATGCCCAGAATGCCGGAGCCGGAGGAGAACCGGACGGTGCCGAGAACGCTGAATGGGCAAGTGGTTTACATAACAACCGAGGACGACCAGCAGCTGAATTTCATGCAGTATTACGGATTGCGGGCCTTCTGGGTA
>Ga0302319_10010354_pt1 | contig 17780 bp, 2 predicted proteins | sample Bog_T0_2_FD_203319 | JGI IMG/M metagenome (GOLD analysis project Ga0302319, IMG submission 203319) | Peat permafrost microbial communities from Stordalen Mire near Abisko, Sweden - Bog_T0_2 | ecosystem: Environmental > Terrestrial > Soil > Wetlands > Peat | place: Sweden: Abisko, Stordalen Mire...
AAGTGGCGAGTGGCTGACAATGTCTGAAGCAGCCAAGCTGGTTGGCGTAACCAATCATGTGATTCGGCGTCTGATCAAGGAACGAATTCTGCATGCCGAGCAGGTTGTACCCGACGCACCGTACCAGATCCGAGCCAATGACTTGCAAAGTGAGACCGTCACTGCCGCCATAGCCCGTAAACATCGCCCGTGTCAGGACGATGCCGACGGCCAACTCCCAATGTTTATAAGTACTTCAGAAGGAGGGGCACAATGAACACCCCATCGCCACGACACGCAGCGCTCTTTCGGCCGAGTTGTTGTCGATTTCCAGCAAGCCATCGTCGATATAGCGTATCAGAGCACGCCAGTGTGAGAGGGCATATCGGATCGCGCCGGCAGTCTCGTTGGGCGCACAATTTGCGGGCAATTGAACGAAAACCGAACGCTTACCGTTTTGGGTCAACGGCGCCCGGCTCCCTCAGCCTCATCCATCACAACATCGTCAAACTCAAGTCCGCTCGGATACCAGAGGGGAACACCACAGCCTTACGGTCCAACAGCAGCTCTGTGTAGCTTATTGGGTCAAATTCAACAGCACAGCGCTCGTAGTCGGAACGCTGATGCTGAAAACACCATTATTCGGCGTGATTGTCTGAGTGACTTGGCTTCCCTGGATCGTTCCGTTCGTGCTTCCGTCAAATGTCTGCCCGGCATAGCGAATGCCATTTGTTGCTGTGTAACTGGGGGCGGTTAGAGGAAGTGCAACGGCATTGTTATAGCCGGGCACTGAAATCTGCACGCTGCCGGTTTGCGCTTCGTCCTTGTTAATGACGACCACATGCACAGTGCCACTGTTGTCCACGGTCGCCCATACGTCAAGATTCGCGTTTGTTAGATTGCTGATTGGCAGCATCTTCGCGCCGTTTCCAGTGGCCTGTGCAAACATGAGCAATCCGTAGTACAGCGGATTGACATCGGCAAGGGTATAAGTGTTCTTGCCGGATTTAGTCGCTACATTCATGTCGAATGCGTTGTAGACGGTCCCTGCAGAGTTGTGCCAGTTCACCCCGTCCACCCCTTTAGCTACAAAAGCAAACATTGTGTCGATGCTCCACAGTGCAGACGTGAAGTTATTACTTAGGCCGGGTTGCCCCCCTTGGCAAACCGAGTTCAATTCTCCAACTCGGAAAGTCTGTCCCGCTTGATGAGCAACGGTTGCAAACGTGCCCCACAATCTGGGCGCCGAATACGTTGCGTACTGCTGAAGCAGCTGGTCCAATGGGAAGGGATTATTCGGGTTGTAGCAGGTGAGATAGCTATGTTGGGTGACAATATTCCCCGGCATTTGCCCCGCTAGGAGTCCCGCTTCAATTCCCGACATCCAGCCCGAGCTCGCCAGCGCTGGGTCGGCAAACCTCTGCACGTTTGGAACCGCTGCTTCAACGCCCTGCATGAATGTCAATCGTTCGGTAAGGTATGGCTGGATGCCGTAGTTGTTGCCGCGCGCTCCGTGATTCACATAATTGTCCGGTTCATTACCAATCTCAAAAGCATCGATGGCGTTGTTGGGGACTGCCGCCGCATACGCCGAAGCCTGGCTTTGAGTCAGACTCAGGGAATCAAGGTCGAAGTTGATCCCAAGAAGGTAGTGGACATTCAGGTTCTGCGCTAATTGAGCAAAGGGGACCACTGTTGCGGAGTTAATGGTGCCCGTGTTGGTGCTGTCTCCGGAGATTCTTATCTGGAGTGGCGACGTGCTGTATGCCAGTAAGTTGCCAAGCAGCTGCTGGAAGATCGGGTCAGCGCCGGTGGTCGTGCTTCCAAGCCAACTCTCAGCAGTATTCCAGTCATATGACATTCCCATGAACGACGGCGGAACCGTCATTGTCGGCGCTGTCGGATTTATCTGAGACGTTGCGAGGATACCGGTCGGCAGAGGAGCGACGCCCGAAAGCGCAACGCTCTGCGTATTAGTCACACCCATGCTGTTGTCGGTCACAGTAAGGGTTGCGTTCTCCGTGGCCACATACGAAGGGGAGAAGACCACATTGAGGTTGCAACTGCCACCGGGCGGCAGACTGGCCTGGCAGAGGTTAGTTGCCTGGAAGTCGTTGGCGCCGGTATTGTACGCAGGCGTGATGCTGATGGAGCTGATGCTGAGAGGAGCAGTGGCGGACCCCGTGTTGGTGATCGTGACGCCTTGAGGCGCGCTTGGAGTTCCAATCGCCTGAGTGGGGAATGCAATACTGGTGACCGAAAGGGATGCTTGCGGTTGTTGGAACAAGATGCCTATGCTATTCGAAGCGGCGTCAAGGGCCACAAGGTCCAGTCGTCCATCGCTATTGAAGTCTCCAACTCCCAGCGCGGTCGGTCCATTTCCAGACTGTAGCGGACCCGAAGAAATAAACAAAGACGTCCCATTGCCCATCAATATCTGAATGTAATTGCTCGACTGATTGGCAATCGCAAGATCCAGGTGACCGTCACCGCTGAAGTCTCCTGGGACAATCGAAGAGGGATTATTCCCAGCTGCAATTTGCGATGCATAGGTAAATAGGCCCGTGCCCGCTCCATTCCAAACAGATACACTCCCGTTGGTGCCAACTCCTGTAGAGTTGTTGTTCGCGATCGCTAGATCGGGGATGCCGTCTTCATTGAAATCGCCCGTGGTCAGGGCAGAAGCCGGGGCTCCTGTGTCAAAGGATGTGGCTTGGGAGAAGGTGCCGTCTCCGTTCCCTAGGAAGATTCCCACCGTACCATCCGCGTCACCGACCGCGAGATCGAGAATGCCGTCCAAATTAAAGTCGGCGATAGCGATGCCGTAGGGTGCAACGCCGGTGTGTACGGTGTATTGATATGTGAACGAACCCGTACCGTTGCCGACCAGAATGGCCACATTCGCCGCGGCTGAGTTGACCACAGCAATATCCAGGTGCCCGTCGCCATTGAAATCTGCGGCCGCAATGGCGTTGCCGAAGTTGGCTGCCAGTGTGGTGCTACCGGAGGAAGTGAAGTTTCCGGTCCCGTCTCCAAACCAGACTGAATAGGTTCCGTTGCTGGATAGGACTGCCATATCCAAATGTCCGTCTTCATTGAAATCACCGAAGCACAGGGCAGCGGGTGTGGCGCCAACATTCAAGGTTGACTGCAGTGTCAGGGTACCGCCCGGCCCACCCAGGTAGACTTGCCCAGTGCCGTCCTGGTAATCGGAAACCGCGACGTCTGGTATTCCATCTTGGTTGAAGTCGGCGACGATAATTCCATGCGGCGTGTTTACCGGAGTTGGCGCAAACGGCCCCGATCCAATGACAACACTCGACGTCGGATTCGTAATGGGAAGCGGAATCGGATTGGATATAGGATCCCCTGCACCTCCAGGATTGACGATGTAGAGTATCGGGGTGCCGGCTGTGGATATGGCTCCCGCTGGTACCTGAACCTGCAGATGGGTTGAGTTTTGAACAGTGACTGGGACAGTTTGGCCATTGATTAAGAGTGAGGCTCCGGAGACAAACCCGGTGCCCACAATATTTAGCGTGAAACCGCCTGAAGCCACAGATGGAGAGACAGCAGTCGGCGATATTTTCTCGATGAAGGGTGTGGGGTTATAGTTTCCTGTTCCGCCAAGGGTAATTGTCTGAGAACCGGATCCAGCGTTGTCTGAAACGACGATGCTTGCGGCCAAACTACCGTTTGCTCCGGGAGTGAAGTATGCATCCAGCGTGCAGCTTGCGCCGGGCGCAAGCGAGCCGCCAACGTTCAGGCAAGATGTGCTCGGAGCCGGAGTGACAAACTGGAAGGACGATGCATTGATTCCCGAGATCACTATTCCACTGATCGCTACCGGACTCGTCCCGTAGTTAATGAGCGTGGATGTCTGAGGTGCGCTCGAGCTCCCGATTGCCAGATTCCCAAACGACAAGTTCGATTCGGTGATAACAAGGGAGGACGCAGGAAGAACACTGATGGTATTGGCCGCAGTTGCGCTTGTGTAGTCCAATGTATCGGTCGGAGTGAAGGTTACACTGAGCGGTTGGTTGTTGCCTGCGCTTAGTAAAGTAGATGCCGGCGGGGCATAAACGTATGTTCCGGAGAGGCCTGTTGAAGCATTCAACTGCGCGGAGGTAAGAGGGGTTCCCTGGGCGATGGAAGCAGGCGCGGGCCAACTGATCGTGGGAGTGGCTTGCTGAATCGTGATGCTTCCAATCGCCTGGCTCGATCCCCAGAAGAATTGTTGAGTCCAGTTGGCGACGAGTGTGTAGGTCCCCGCTGGAAGCCCGGTAATCTGGAAAGTGGCAGTGCCGTTGGTCAAGAGGCGCTGCGTGAATGGCGCATAATTGCCAACGGCTAGAGTTACCAATCCATGTGGAATGCCTTGAGTTGTTGAGGGCATACTCGTGTTGACGGTGACTGTGTTCCCATAAATCACTGTCGCCGGTGCGGACATCAAAATCGTTGTTGGAACCGTCAGTCCTACGCCCGTCATCCCAAAGTACTGAACGGATCCCGCAACGTTTCCGCTGTTACCGGTTACGGAGAAGATCGCCGACTCATTTCCGATTTTGGAGGGGGTAAAACTGATCGTTGCGGTGCAACTTGTCTGAGGGTTCAGAGTGAAGGGTGCAGTTCCGCAAGTCGTGGACATGCCGAAATCGGGTGAATCGTAGCCGGCGCGAACCCCGAAAGAAGTGATGAACAACGGGCCGGACCCAATGTTCGAAATCGTGAACGTCTGGGACGCTGTGGTGTTGCCATATACTTCGCTGCCAAAACTGAGGCTTGAAACCGAAAATGAGGTCAACGGGGTCTGCATCAACACAGAGAATGCGTTGTTGGTTCCGCTAGAGACGACCACGTCCACTCGCCCGTCGTTATTCATGTCGGCTGCAGACACGGAAAGTGGTCCCGGAGCAACGGGAACGACCGTTTGTGGAGAGAAGCTTCCGGTTCCAGTGCCATAAAGGATTGAAACCGTATTGTCGGCGTAGTTCGCCACCAGCAGGTCCAGATGACCGTCTCCGTTCGGGTCTCCCAGGCTCATCGACTGGGGAGAGTTGCCAACCGTGGCATTTGCGGAGATATTGAAGTCTCCGGTCCCGGTTCCGGTCAGCAACGTGACATTGTTATCGGTATTAAGTACAGCGAGATCGGGAATGCCGTCCTCGTTGAAGTCGCCACTCACGATGGCGATCGCCGGCGCTCCGGTGTCCGAACTCGACGCCGGCAGGTAGGAGCCGCTGGCGCTGGCGAGGAATACCGATATACTGCCGTCTGCATTACCGACAGCGATATCGGGGATACCATCGCGGTTGAAGTCCGCGATCGCGACTCCGTATGGCGAAACTCCGGCCGTGAGCGTCGTGGCCGTAGTGAACGAACCGTTGCCTTGTCCGAGAAGCACAGTGGCGGTGTAGGCAGTGGGATTGGTCACGACCAGATCCCAGTGACCGTCAGAGTTGAGGTCCGCCGATGCGATGCCTTGCGCGCTTGAACCCGCCGAGAACGCCTTCTGAGCCGTGAAGGATCCCGACCCGTTGCCTAACAGGATTGTGACCATGCCGTTACTGGTCGCCACTGCCAGATCCGGCTTGCCGTCTTCATTGAAGTCCCCTGCTGCGACGCCAGTAATACTTCCAGCACTGATACTTATCGTTGAGGTCAGGACCACATGTCCGGAGTTTGCATTGATATAGGTGAGTACTTGGTTGTCCTTTGTGTCGAGAACGATCACGTCGGGGTAGTGGTCATTGTTCACATCGATAGCCAGTACCGTGGAAGGCGTGTTTACCTTTGTAGCCGTAAACGGCCCAAGGACGAAGTTCGACGTGTTCAACGGATTGGTGAACGCAACAGATCCCTGGTTGTTGGACACGAGGCCCGTCGGCTTCGCATTGGCGACCGTGATCATGCCCGAAGACTCAGCCGTCACCAAGCCCGACGGAACGGTGGCCTGAAGGGCCGTAGCGCCACTGCTGTTGGTCACCAGCTGTGTCGCGAGCGCTGTTCCGTTCATGCTGACGACCGAACTGGAATCGAACCCTGCTCCGGGAACTAACAGGGTGAAGCCGCTCTGCGCTGTTGCCGGAGCAACAGCCGATGGAATGATGGGCTCAACAAACGGCACCGGGTTGGGGACTCCATTGCCGGATAAAGGAACAGTGATTGTGGTCTGCGCCGTTCCGCTTCCAATAACGTAGACGACTGACAGTGTGGCGGAAAATGCCCCAAGCGCCGACGGTTTAAAGCTCACACCGAGGCCGCAGGACGATCCCGCCGCAATCACTTCGCTCTTCGCGCAGACATTCGTTTCGCTCACTAGCGAGAAGGCCGAGTAAATCGCGTACGATGAGCCGCCAATGCTAATCCCCTTGAGCGTGATCGGCGAATTGCCAGTATTAAACAAGGATACAGTTTGAACAGGACTGACAATTCCCTGAACCTGATTCTTGAAGTTAAAGCTCGACGGCGCAACATAAACAGCTGTCGAGGACGCCAGGACATTAATCGATGTGGTAGCAGTGGCGGTGTTGTAGTCGTTTGTGTCTGCTGGGGTGAAGGACACAGAAAGGCTCTGGTTGTTTCCTGTCGGCAAGATTGTGCCAGGCTGCGGGCTATAAACATACGATCCTGCCACTGACGCAGTCGCATTGAGTTGGGCGGAGGTCAACGGCACGCCCGCAACGATCGCCGAAGGACTTGCCCAGCTCACGGTTGGTGTGGCTTTTGTTACGGTGATTGCGCCTGTCGCCGTGCCGGCCGCGAATCCGCTGTTTTGAACCGGGTAAGCCGCGACAAGCTGATGCACGCCCGCCGTCAGGCCGGTGAGTTGGAAGACCGCCGCTCCATTCGTGAGCGACTGGCTGATCGGCGCGAATGAATCTACGGTGAGTGTTACCAACCCTGTCGGTGTGCCGAACTGAGAGGTAATTGAAACGGTTGCAGTCGCGACTCCGCCGAAGACGATCGACGGCCCTGGTGTCACCGCAATCTGTGATGGATGACCGGTGGCCCCGTTATCCGTAAGGGATGCCGACTGCGTGTTTGAAGAGATCAGGCTGGCATTATCAGTGATGACGAGGCTCGCACTCTCCGGCAGCATGCTGGATGCCGTCATAACGACGCTGACGCTGCAGGATGCGCCTGGAAGGAATGTTGCCGGCAAGGTTCCGCAGGTGTTTGTCTGGCTGAAGTCGGCAGAACTCGTGTTTTGACCTGGTGTGATCGCGATTGCGGAAATGGTGAGAGGCATCGAACCGGAATTTGATATCGTCACGCTTTGGGGGCTTGACGGGACCCCTTCCTGGGGCGTGCCGAAGTTCATGCTTGAAGGAGAGAAAGCGGCGTTTGCAGCCTGAAAATACGTGTAAACCGCATTCGAACTGGTTGAGGAAAGGGCAATATCCTCGCGACCGTCATAATTCATGTCGACGACGGATAGTGAAGTTGGCGGACCCGTTGTTGTGATGGAAGGTTCTGCAACAAAGCTACCGCTCCCAGATCCGAGTAAGACCGTCAGCGATGACGCAGTCTGGTTCGCTACTGCAAGGTCGAGGTGTCCGTCCCCATTGAAGTCTCCAACCCCAATCGATTGCGTGCCGGCGCTTAGCGGAATCGTGGGAGCCGAGGTGAAAGTCCCGTTGCCGACGCCAATAAGAACGGTCAAGGTCCCGTTGCTGCCGGTAATGGCGAGATCGGGAATTCCGTCTTCGTTGAAGTCTCCGGTTGCAATCGCGGTCGCGCTCGATCCAATTGATGGAGATGCAGCCGCTGTATAAGTTCCACTCGAATTGCCCACATAGACGGAAATAGTTCCGTCCGAGTTGCTCACGGCTATATCCGGGAAGCCGTCACCATTGAAGTCAGCGATGACCAGGCCCGTGGGACCTTGGCCAGTGGAGAACTGAGTACCGGATGTAAAGGTGCCCGTTCCTGTTCCCCAGAGGACCTCCACAGTATTGGTATTGGAGTTAATTACAGCCAAATCGGCGTGACCATCCAAGTTGAGATCCGCGACGGCGACGAAGAGTGCCGCGGAACCGGAAGAAAAGCTCGGCAGGGGAGTGAAGGTGCCCGTTCCATTGCTCGTCAGGATCGTAATGTTGCCGTTCGATCCCGCGACAACCCAGTCGGTCTTTCCGTCTTCGTTGAAGTCCCCACTTGCAATCGAAACCGGATTGGCCCCGACCGGCTCTAAACTGGCATAGAAGTAGGTTCCATTTCCCGTTCCATAATAGAGACGCACAGTGCCATCCGCTTGATCGAGAACCGCAAGATCTTCAAGCCCCGACGAATCGAATTGGCCGACGGCCATTTGTCCGGGAGTGTTGATCGACGATAGAGAAGCGCTCGCAGACGGCGCAAAGAACGCTCCCGGCGTGGGGTCGGTGATGGGCAGAAACACAGTCTGCGCTAGACCTCCACGGGTGCTTTCAGGATTGAAAACCTTCAAGAGTAGTGTGCTTGCACCCCCGATGAGGCCGGCCGGAACGACAGTCGACAGCGAAGTGCTGCCAGTGACCGAAGTGGACAGGGTTTTCCCATTGAATTTGACGGCCGTAGTCGGAACAAACCCGGTTCCTGTCAGGTTCAGTGTGAAGCCACCAGCCGCAGTCGCGGGAGTCACTGCTGCGGGCAGGATCGGATTTACGAATGGCACCGGATTCGCGTTCACATTGATGGTGGTGGATATGGATGCAGTGGTGTAATCTACCGAATCCCTGGGAATGAACGTGGCAGTGAGTACCTGATTGTTGCCGACGCCGAGTATTGTTCCGGCTGGAGGCTGATAGGTAAAGGTGCCCTGAATTGAAGCAGTGGCATTCAATTGGTTCGGACCAAGCGGATCCGCGGTCGGAATCGGCGCGGGCTGTGCCCACTGCAGAACAGGAGTAATCGGGAGAACTGACAAAACACCTGTCGCGCTGCTCGCCGTATAGGAACCCTGAGCAGGATAGTTCAGCACGAACGAATTATTGCCCACAGGGAGTCCAGTAACATTGAAGGTTGCCGACCCATTTACAAGCGTCTGAGTAACAGGAGCATTTCTATCCACCGTAAGAGTCAGAATGCCGGTGGGAGTTCCGTACGATCCGGTTAACGTCGCGACCAGCTGAGCGACCGTCCCGAGCACCGAAGGTGCAGTAGTGAAGGCAATTTGGGGAGCGGGATTCGGCGTGACATCGATGGTGGTGGATATGGTCGCAGTTGTGAAATCCACCGAATCTGTGGGAGTGAAGGTAGCCTTGAGCACTTGATTATTGCCGATGCCGAGTGTTGTTCCGGCTGGGGGCTGATAGGTAAAAGTGCCCGGTGTTGAAGCAGTGGCATCCAACTGGTTCGGGCCAAGCGGAACTGAGGTCGGAATTGGCGCGGGCTGTGCCCACTGCAGAACCGGAGTACTCTGGCTAACCGACAAGGTACCGGTGGCGCTGCTCGCCGCAAAGGCGCCCTGCGCAGGATAGTTCAGCATAAACGAATTGTTACCCGCGGTAAGTCCTGTGACATTGAAAGTTGTCGAGCCGTTCACAAGCGTCTGCGTGATAGGAGCATTGCTACCCACCGTCAGAGTCAGGTTGCCGGTGGGCGTTCCGTTCGATGAGCTTACCGTCGCCGCAACCTGGACGGGAGATCCGTACACCGAAGATGGGGCCGTGAAGGCAATTTGGGAATTGAATGCTGCAACGCCTGTGCCAGTCAAAGTCACTTTCTGGGTCGAGCTTATTCCTCCGCTTGTGTCGGAAAACACCAGAAGTGCGCTCTCATTCGTCACTTTCGATGGGGTTAGCACCACATTCACTGTGCAGGTTCCCCCTGAGGGGATCTTTACAGGAAGCGCTCCGCACGTATTCGCCTGTGTAAAGTCGGAAGGGGAGGCGGGGTTAAGCGAAATCGAGGATAAAGTGAGAGGAAGTGAGCCAGAATTTGAAATGGTAACCGGAATCGGTTGGCTCGCGTTGTTGATCAACACTTGTCCAAACGCAAGGAGATTCTGCGATACGACTGCAACGGGTTCCTGAAACTGTATCTGCACACTGTTTGCGGTGCCGCTGCCGACCGCAAGATCGAGATAACCATCAGCGCTGAAATCGAGACCAACCAACGAAGTGGGCCCTGACACCGTTGTGAGCACGGGCCCTGCATTGAAGATCGATTTTCCGGTGCCGAAGAAGATCGTCGCCTGGCTCGTGCTTGGGCTGGCGACGACCAGGTCTTGATGGCCGTCGGCGTTGAAGTCCCCAACAACCATGCTCGACAAGGACGAGCCTGCGTTGAACGAAGAAGGATTCGTAAAGGTGCCGTCCCCCACACCAGACAGGATTGTCACGACGCCGTTTGATCCTCCCACGGCAATGTCGGGGACCCCGTCTTCGTTGAAATCGCCGGTAACGATGGTCGCGGCAGCCTGGCCCGTATTGACCGCGGGCGCCGTTGAAAAGACCCCGCTGCCATTTCCCAACAGCACAGTTACTGTTCCGTCACCATTTCCCACCGCCAGATCGAGAAACCCGTCCTGGTTAAAATCCGCCGCAATGAGTCCATAAGGTGAAACGCCAACGGACGAACTCGACACTTGAGTAAACCCGTTCGCTCCGTTCCCGAGAAAAAGAGAAATTGTGCTGTTCGATGGGTTCAAAATCGCGAGATCGAGATGCCCATCTCCATTAAAGTCACCAGCCACAACTGACTGTCCAGCGGACCCGCCGAGGAACGATGTAGAAGTGGGATAATTGCCCGTGCCATCTCCGGTCAAAATCGTAATGGTGCCGTTGCTGCTCAACACGGCCAGATCGAGCTTGCCGTCTTCGTTGAAGTCTCCAGCCGCGACGGCGATCGGGTTTGAAGCCACCACTGGCGAGGACTTCAATGTCAGGTGTCCTGTACCTGCATTCGTAAATACCTGTGCTTGACCATCGACAGCATCCAAAACGACAAGGTCGGGCTTGTAATCGCCGTTGACATCGACCGCAAGAATCGCCGTGGGCTGCTTCACAGCCAACGATGCGAAAAGAGTGGGATTGAAGCCAAGGGTCGGAATCGACGACGCGACAAGAAACTGCTTCTGATTCGAAAGGACCGCGGTCGGCTTTGGATTGGTCAAGGTAAGGATGCCCGAGCTGCCTGCCGCAATCAGACTCGCCGGAATCGCTGCCGTGGCTTGCGTGCTCGAAAGCACGTTTGTCGTAAGGGAGGTTCCATTCCAACGTGCTGTCGCTCCGGAAGCCAGTCCTGTCCCATTCAGGTTGATGGTGAACGCTGCCCCTCCTGGGACTGACAAGGCAGGAGTCAGCGCTCCGACAAATGGAACTGCATGTCCTGTGCCGTTGCCCGTCAATGGTAGCGTCTGCGATCCTGTGCCTGCGTTGTCCGCGATGGTTACTGCGGCGGAGGACTGCCCAAGCGTGGGCGTCCACTGCACGTTGATGGTGCAGCTAGCTCCGACTGCGATTTTTGAATTTGCACTGCAAAGGCCCTTTGGCGCCGGCACGGCAAAGGAATACTGCGAAGCATTCGTCCCGCCGATCGTTATCGAAGAAATTGCAAGAGCGGCGGTTCCCATATTGGTCAACGTCGACGTTAATGCTGTCGGCGTCGTTCCCACCGTTTGATTTCCGAATGCAAGGGAAGCAGGGCTTAAGGTGGCCGCTGGCGATAGGGCTGGAGCCGCAAGAGTCTGCACCAGCGCTGTGATTCCACCGATTCCGATTTCGCCGGACGCAACCCCATTGCCCCTTAGAGGAAAGCTCAACGGTGTATCGTCGCCTTGCGCCTGGATCAAGACTGTGCCGCTTCGGATTCCAGGCTCCAATGGCGAAAAGTGAAGAGTGACGGTGCAGCTGCTGCCCGCAGTCAGCAGCGTTCCACATTGACTCGCCAGAACAAACTCATTCGATGGCCTGACTTCAATAGACTCGAATTTAACATCGTCCGAGCCCATATTGCGTAGCGAGAATTCAGCTGAAGCAGTCAACCCGCCAATGCTGACATCACCGAAATCTATGCTCGCTGGAACTGCCGCCAACCGAGACTGTTTTTCGCTGGAGATCTTTGCAAGAAACGCACTGCCGCCCGGATCGAGAAGCACCAGGGGAAGGTCGACGCGCCTATCTGCCGGGTTCGCCGCCAGATTTCCCGCAATGTGGGCATCGCCTAGTCCATCAACTGCGATCGTACTTCCGGCAAGAAATGCGCTTTGATCCTCGCCCGGCGACACAATTCGCGCAGACGACATTTCATCGCCCAAAAGTGTCGAATACTTGACTTCTCTCGCATCCGCGGCTAATTCCACGACAAAGACCGCGGGAAGTGCACCGGATGTAGATTGCACCGGATTGATTGAAGGAAAATCCGACGCGGAGGTAATTCCTGTTACGTAGACGCTGCAATCCGCGACGCAACTCTTTCGAATTGCAATGTTCGCCGGGAAGACGTCGCCCGTGCCACCAAGATAGGTGAGATACTCAAGCCCACTCCCGGCAGCATTGAGCTTTAGAACGAATCCTCCGTGAGCTTCAGATCGGTAGGCGCCTGCACTTGCAGCCAGCCCGTTTGACGCTGGAGAGCCGGTAACATAAACTGCGCCGCTTCGATCCACTGCGATTGCGTTGCCGTGCCCTGGTCCAAGATTGGCCGTGTAAGCAGTTTTGCCAGTTGATGATTCCAACTTCGTGACAAAAATTCCCTCGTCACTCTGCACAGTTTTGGCAAATCCAAACGCGCCTGGAGTTGCCATCGAACCTCGAGCAGCCGCTTGCAGAACGTAGACATTCCCAGCACCATCTGCTGCAATCGCAAGAACGCCACCGCTCAATAGCTTCGAATAGATAAGTGAGCTGTCTCCAACGTTGAATGGATTCAGCTTGGCCACGAATCCAACCGGAGTTGCCGAATTCGCACCGGCCTTGCCGAAATCGTCCGCGATTGCCTTGCCTTCCTCATCGGAGGTCTCGCCGGCAACGTATGCCGTGCCTGTCTCATCCACGGTCAGGCCATAGGCTCGCGAAACGGCGGGGCCACCAATGTAACTCAAATATTCCAGGTCAAATGAGCCGTCTTTCGGCTCCAATACGGCCAGGAACGCCTTTGTTCCTCCCGCGTTTGATTTCTGAAAGGCATTCGAGGTGGTCGGCAAGCCAGGCTCGGCAAATCCACTCACGTACACAAGTCCACTTGATGAAACAACGACTCCCGTGGCCTGGATTCGGGAACTGTCTTGAGTCATGGCAATCACCGCGGTGCGGTTCAGGCTGCCATCGGTCCCGAAGTTGCGGACCGTGAAACTGCCGAGGCCGTTCCCCGATACAACGAACGAAGCGCCAATTTGGTCTGCGGCCACCCCAGAGACTGTGTCCAACCCGTCACCAGGAACGTGCGAGAAATCCAACACGGGGTCGATGACCAATAACTTGTTCCGGTCGTACTGTCCCAACGCGAAGCCAACCAAAGCCGGTCCGCGCTGCCCGGAACTGGTCAAGGCGTAATGAGCTTCGATGACCTTTCGGTCCAAACCAGTTCCCTGATAGACGACGGGCTTTCGGAAGCGAATGGAGCCATCGCTCATCTTCAGCATCAAATCGCCGGACGGGTCGATGTCTACGCGCTGGGCGCCGTTCATGCGCAACTGAATCAGATTTGGATCCGCACCCTTATGAACTGAAAAGTCATATTCCAAGCGCTGCTGGTTCTCGTGAAAAGTCAGGTCAATTCCCCGATAAATATCCGAATAGAGGATTTGCCTGTAAAGGGGAACATGAAGCTGCCATTGGTGTGGATCCCGCGATTTGAAAACACTGTAGCTGCTGGAAATCTGGCCTACCCCAACCATCCGAGCGTCTTTCTTTGCTCCAGGGAATTCGATCGAAACGCGCGATGGGTTAACCCCAGATTGATGTCTTGCAATGGATTCCTGCGGCTCGAAAGAAACACCTCGGGGAGTTAGCGCAATATGGAACTCGCCTTCATCTGTCACAAAGCGGCGCGCATCAGAACCGGCACTGCTGGCAAGCGAGAAGGCCATATCCGAATGCGCAAAACTCTGTCGGTCGCCGAGCGTCGCTGGTGCCTGGGCCGCTATGAATTCCGCCCCCCCAAATCCAAGCATCGAAATGGCGAGAACGCCAAATATCAGCGAATCGCGCAGGCGCGAAATGGACTGGCCGAAGGTTTCAGAGCAGCCAAACAACTGATAGGCACACCCACTGTGTCGATTCCGTTTCATGTCTTACCTCAAATAACTTGACCTAGGGGTTAATAGCAGAACGTCACCGCGAAGACTATTAGTTCAACGTAATCCAGACGGATTGTAAAATCCATATGGAACGTAAATCGCAGTAAGTGACTTGAGTACGAAGGGAACCGCAGATGGTAACATTCGGAGTAATCTCAGTCCGCAATGACTTGCCCCCGCCGCTGGCGACCTGAAAACGCTACGGATCATATTGTACAGAACCTTGCAGCAACATCACATCAAATGTTCCGCATCCAGCGCTGCTAGCAAATCATCTATGTCGTGAAGTCCTCAGTTTCTCCGCTCCGTCTCCAGCAGACACCACGGACTAGGTTTGCCTTCTCTCTCCGGTAAAGAGCGCCACTTCGGGAGTTCGCATTGAGCCGTAGAGCGGGGAAGAGAATCAGAGAAAAAGACTTGCAGGACTGTTGCACTGGCTGCCGGGTGCGGATCCGAACTCGAGCCACAATTCCCTTTGGAGAAGATCACCCCAACTGTCCCGTAGAAGCGCGGAGCTTGCATTCAAGTCGTGAGGACGATTTTGAATCGTGAATGTTGCAGATGGAATGGACGGTTTCCCGATGAGAACCGCACCCGGCGTCTGGTGAGCCCGTCCACAGGCTGTTCGAAACGCATTTTCACTTGCCCCCAGTCAAAGTCGGCTCGGAAAACATCATCGGCGCACGCTCCGCAACAGGTCGCACTGATCCCCGAGCTTACCGATACCGAATGGCCTCGAAGACTCAACTGTCCACGGCAACACGCCGCCAGAAGCTGGAAGTGATCTTCGGATCCCGCAGCGATTCGAGCTCTTCCCACCGTGGGTAAAAGTCGCGGAACTGTGATCCGGTCATCGCCGCGTCCTTGGCCGGGTACAAGCGGCCGCCGTAGTTGCGCGTCATCTCAGCAAGCCGGCTGTAGAGGGGGAGAGATCGATCCGGTTTGATCGGTAGATCGAGCGCAAGCGTAATTCCGGGCATGGGAAAACTGATCAATCCGCGGGATGGTACGTCGCCAAACACCTTCAAGACACTGAGAAAACTCGCCAGCCCCGAATCGGAAATCTTGGCCAATATGGCATCAATCCCCTCGCGAGCCGATTCCCAGGGAATCACGCATTGAAACTGAAGCAGCCCGCGCTTACCGTAAAGCCTGTTCCACTCAAGCACCTGGTCTAGCGGGTAGAAGAATGGTTCATAGTCCACAGTGTTCTTGATCCGAGGCTTAATCTGTTTGTGAAAGTAAAGCGTGTTGAACAGGCTCACAGTTGTCCGATTGAGCGCGAAACTCGGCGCGTCAAAGGGAAATGTCAGCTTCGGCCTCTTCGATGGCTCCAACGGTCCTGGCGTGGTGCTATGCACTCCCTGCATGTAAACGCCACGCGCGAAGTTCTTGCCCTCCGAGGTACAGTCAATCCAACTCACTGTGTAGTCCAGGTGCTGAGACGCCTTCGCAAGCTCAAGGAATTCATTGATGCCATGAAACTGAATAGCCTCTTGTTCAATCGACCGAGAGACAATGGGCATTAACCGGAGCGCAGCCCAGGTTATCGCACCCGTAAGACCGAGTCCGCTGATCGTCGCGTTGAACCAATCCGTGTTTTCGGTCGGCGAGCATAACCGCTTCGAGCCATCGGAGCGGACAAGTTCAAACTCCAGGATGTGATTGCCGAAGCATCCGGCCACATGATGGTTCTTGCCATGGATATCGTTCGCGATCGCGCCGCCCAGGCTAACATACTTCGTGCCCGGAGTTACAGGAAGGAAAAACCCTCGGGGCACAGCAAAGTCCAGGATCTCGGCCAGCGATATTCCTGCCTCGGCCTTTAGCAACCCCGTCACCGGGTCAAACGATATCACTCGATTCATTCCTCCGGTTGAAAGCAATGTCCCCTCATGCAACAGGCAGGAGTCACCATAGCTACGGCCCATCCCCACCGGAAGTACGGCTACATCCAGTTCCGCCAGCCGATTCGCGAAATCTTGCGGAGCATTCACCTTCACCAAAGTAGATCGATGCTTCGGATATCGCCCCCATGAGCTGAAGGGAGCAACTTCAGGCGCACTCGATTTGGCTGAGGGAGCACCATTCGCTGCCGGTTTTGAATCCGGACCATCGCCGTGCTTTGAAGGTCGTTCTTCAATCATCTGGCCCTCGCTCCCTCAGTAGTAGAGCGCACTAACCGTGCAACCCCGTGATACTGCGGTTTGCAAAAAATGTCCTACACCCTGGCATTCGGCAGTACCCTCATTCCCATCATCGCCGTCCTGGCTGGGGCCGCAAATCGATTCAATGCAAGGCCGGCATTGTGGCTGTTCTCCTCCAACCTGCAGGCGGCGCACACCAGGAGCAGCCAGCTGATGCTGTTTGTTATCCCTGTCACATCCCCCACCATGTTCAGCGCCGTAATCGACAAGAGGCTGTAAATCCAGGCCCTGCTTGTATCGAACTTAGGCTGGCTCGTAACAATCGTCGTCGCGTTTCTCGCGCTCAGAAAGACAAGTGCGAGCAACAGGATCAGTCCTACAGACCCGAGTTCAAGCAGGCACTCGAGGAACCCGTTGTGCGCGCTCGTCGGCACCCAGTGCGTCATCGAATACACTGGAAACGAATCGCCTGTTGCCCAGAACCCTCCCAGTCCATAGCCTCCCACAGGGTGGTTCCTACACTGCTGCAATACTGCTTGCCAGAGAACCGTTCTGCCGGTCAGCGTGGGGTCGCGGCCCAGCAGCTTCAGGATCGAAGCGGAAAACGCCGCTATCGCTGCGCAGCCCACCAACGCTCCAAGCGATAAGACGATCAGAGCTGGCCCGCGAGAGGGAAGCACCAGCCTTGAATACAGCTCCAGGGCGAAATGAGTGAAGAGAATCAGCGCGCAGACTGCCCATGCTTCACGAGACTGGGAGAGCACAACTTCGCCAATACAAAGCAGCAGGAAGACCGACTTCCACGCTCGTTGAATAAACGTCGTCGGTTGCAGGGAAAGCCCTAGGCCGGTGCCAAACACCATAACCAGCCCTAGACTGTTCTTCTGCGCGCAAATGCCTTGCCATGCGCCTGCATGCGAAAAATGGTCAATTCCATAATGTGGTACCCCTACCGCGAACAACGCGCTCAAAACCGCATGTACCATGATTACCCAGCTGAAAAGACTTAGCAGCCGCTCGCCTGGAAATCTGCCCACCAGAAAAATTGCGAAAATGGTGGAGATTGTCAGGCTTGCCCCCGCCGAAATGCTACTGGCCGGCACGGAGGACCATAGTGTTGAACACGCTGCAAACAGGCAATATGCGAGCGCCACCCGGGCCGTAAGAAGATCGAGCCGCAGGAAAAAGCGCGCCCTCAGCATGGTGAGAAAAATTCCGCTCCAAAGCAAGAGCAGAATCACATGGTTGATGCCGTGCTGCGCGTTCATCTGGGTTGCCGTCGTCAGCGCCCCTCCAATTGCCGGCATCAGGATCGGAACATACCCCTGAGTCCCGAAATAGAGCACGATGCATACGCATCCCATTTCTTCGGATGTTAGCTTTAGCCGCATTTTTCGTAACTCTCCCATGGCGACGCACCGAACAGA
>Ga0302319_10010355_pt1 | contig 17779 bp, 16 predicted proteins | sample Bog_T0_2_FD_203319 | JGI IMG/M metagenome (GOLD analysis project Ga0302319, IMG submission 203319) | Peat permafrost microbial communities from Stordalen Mire near Abisko, Sweden - Bog_T0_2 | ecosystem: Environmental > Terrestrial > Soil > Wetlands > Peat | place: Sweden: Abisko, Stordalen Mire...
ATCGTGGATCATGCATTCATCGCCATTTTTGGTTCTGACCGCATTCAGCCCCGGCTGCGCAGCCACGCATCGTCGCGCATTCATTGCGATCTGAACGGAATGAATCTAAAAACATAACCGGAACGATACGACAGGGAACCCGGCCGAGCGCAATCTACTTGACCAATTTCAGCAGGGTTCGCTGGCGCGCGACCTGGGGTTTTTGCTGCGGCGGTCGCTGCGGCAGCCCGGGCAACAGCGCATCGCAGAGCGTCTTCAGTTCGGAGTCTTTGATCCGATTAAGTTTCATCCGAAGCTCAAGAATGGCCACCGAAAGCACCATCGCGGTCTCCTGGTCGCCACCCTCCACCAGTGCGGAACGGCACTCTTCAAGGGCTGAGAGCACCGACAATAATCGCTTGTCCGAATCAGATATCAACATGTTGCGCTACCCAGCCTGCGGGTTGAAGTGTGTCCGATCCAGTCGGCCGTTTCAAATACTTTCCCGTCAATTCCGCTGTTGTTCGGGACGGAGTGGCGGATTTTGGTCGAGAGCACTGCGCGCGCCATCGCTGGTTACCAGCGTACTGAATGCGCTTTGAATCATGGCGCACCGGGCTAATGCAGTAGCATTGCGTTTCCCTGCTGCCGAACGCGCAACAAGCGACTACCGCGGTCGGAATGCGTATCCCAAGAGTGAATGCCGCGATGCTTTTGAAAAACGTCACCCGGCTGCCCTTTCGTTAACGTGCGGGAGAGTGACATCGCACGCTGTAGTGTTAGCGCGGTTTCAGATTAAGAGTAATCATTAATGCCGAAGTGCAGTGGCCTTAGACCCGCCATAGTTGTAGCAAGCATATTATTCTGTCATTTTATCACACGAAAAGGATTTTGTATGCATCACGTGTTGGACAGGGGCGTTGCTCGGCAGGCGCGCGAGAAAGCCTTCCGCGGCCGTCTCCGGGATTGGGATGGCGAGAAGGCTTTTCTGCAGACGCTTCGCTGCGGCGGACTGCGGTCCGCGGCTGCGCGCCTCGATCTGTCCATCACCAAGGTTCGTCGGCGTATGGTTGATTTCGAACGGCAGATCGGCGCGCCCTTGTTCACGCGCGGTGGCACCGTTGCAGGCTCGTCGGTTGTATCGAGTGGCGGAGGTGGCAATCCGGCCTCGGTCGATCCGATCAGCGCCGGCCATGATGTCACCGCCACACGCGCGGCCAAAGCCTGGCTCGCCGTTACCAGAGGTCTGCAGAGGTTATGAAAACCAACGCGATTAGCGCCAATTATTGGGTGACGGTGGCACAGGTTGCCGGTATCGGCGTGTTTCCGACGCGCGCTGGCGCAATCGGCCGACATCCGGTCGCCCTGGAAATTGAATGGCCGCTGGACATTTTGGCTGTCCTACCCGCCCGACCGTCATCCTACCGCCAGGGGACGGCACCGGATCGACTGGCCGGCGGAGGCCTTCAATCCCGCAAAATTCCCGTGGTTTAAGGACAAATTCGTCCATCCTTGCGGGTTTAAAGCGGTATACATGGGCAAACCCCTGACCCATCTTTTCGGGGGATTATTGGATAAAGGACGGTAAAACCGAAAATGATCAAATCAACCGCTAAGAGAATGAAGCAGCGCAGTGCCGGCAAGCCCGACATTGAGTTGGGCAAGCGAATTCGGCTGAGGCGAGTGGAACAGCGTATCTCCCAGGCTGAGCTTGGCGAAAAGCTCGGGGTCAGCTTCCAGCAGGTTCAGAAATACGAAAAAGGCGTGAACCGCGTTGGCGCCGCCCGTCTTCAGCAAATTGCGACCGCGCTCGATGTCCCCGTCACGTTCTTCTACGATGGTGATGGCAAGGCGCGGGAGGTCGAGAGTCTGCTGTTTCTCGACAGCGCATTCAGCCTGCGGCTGTTGCGCGCCTATAGCAAGATCAAGGACCAGACCGTACAGCGGCAGCTGGTGTCCTTGATGGAATCGATCGCAGCGAACGAAACCTAAGGTACCGCTTGACCGCATTTGATCCACCACGGCCGAGCTTGCGGCGCCGCGGATATGATCGATCCAAGCAAGCAGATCCTACGGCCTTTGGCCGACGCGCCCGGTACCCTTCCGTTCCGGCCGCACCGTATCAGCCCGCCGCCATAGAAAGTGGCGGTAACATGATGTCGGATGTGGAGCAGTTTTATCGGCCGGCCCAGCGCCCCGGCTGCAGCCGCCCGGGACTTCGAATAGGATCAGAGCCGTCGGGTCCAGCACCGGCGGAGCCCACGCCCCAAATGCGCGATCCGACAAATACGATCTTGGGTTGTATTGTATCAAATGCTTGTCCGGAAGTTATGCATAGCGGACTCCACCAGCGCGCTTTTTTGGACCGACCAGGTTGGGGGCAAGCGACCCTTCTGACCCGCCATTGGCGACACATGCGCTATTTGCGCGTTGCAATAGCCGAACACACCACCTAATCAGCTGCGATCGCGCGGGATCCACCGGCACAGCTTGCCGCAGCTGATTCGCGCGAATTGTTATGGTTTCGCGGTTAATGCTGGTCCGGTTGAAGTCGGCGTTCGAGCCGTCGCCCCATACGTTCGAGGAACCGCAGAATGCGAACCGTTACCCTGTTTGTAATCGCCTCGATTCTCGCAACTGCACCGGCCACTGGTCAGGATGCCAACACCGCCGCGCCGGCCGGCGCTGGCTCCGCCACCGCGGCGGCACCGGCGACGATGGCGCGCAGCGCCGCGGCAAGACCGACCGCGATCTCAACCCCGCGCGCGGCAGCAGTGCCGGCGCTATCGCGCGAGGCGACCTACGACGATGGTACGGCGCAGCGGCTCAAGGACGCCGCGCTGAGCTATTCGGACCTGGCGGTGCGCGGCGGATGGCCGACGCTGCCGCCCGAGGCCAAATTGGTCCCGGGCGAGCAGGGGCCGATGGTCGATCTGCTGCGCCGGCGCCTCCTGATCAGCGGCGATCTGGACGCGGACAAGCCCAGCGGCCCCTATGATGAAACGGTGGCCGAGGGCGTCCGGCGCTTCCAGTCGCGCCACGGCCTCGCTCCCACCGGCACAGTGACCCCGCGCACCCTGGCGGCGCTGAATGTACCCGTGCAGAAGCGGATCCGGCAGCTGGAAGCCTCGCTGGAGCGCCTCACTGAACTGAATTTTGCCTTCGGGCGGCGTTACGTCGTCGTCAATATCCCGGCGGCCTTTGCCGAAGCGGTGGAAAACGATCACGTGGTGCGGCGCTATCGCGTCATCGTCGGCAAGACCGAAAAGCCCTCGCCGACCCTGACTGCCGAGATCACCAGCGTCATCCTCAACCCGACCTGGACCGTGCCGTCCTCGATCACAAAGACCGAGATTTCAGCCCATATGCGGAGCGATCCCGGCTATCTCGCCCGCATGCACATGGAGGTCCTCAATGCCCGCGATGCGCCGATCGACCCGCGATCGGTGGACTGGTCCGGCACGCATACGCCCGAGTTCACGGTTCGGCAGCAGTCCGGCAGTTGGAACGCGCTCGGCGCGGTCAAGATCGACATGCCGAATGGCTATGCCGTCTACATGCACGACACCAACCAGCGGAACTTGTTCAGTGACGACTACCGGTTCGACTCGCATGGCTGCGCGCGGGTCGATGGTGTGCGCGATCTCGCCGCCTGGCTGCTGCAGGACGAGTTGCCGAAATGGAACCGGGCTGCGATCGATGCGGCCATCGCGACCGGCGAGCGGCTGGATATCCCGCTGCCAAGGAAAATTCCGGTAGCCTGGGTCTATCTCACAGCCTGGATGACCAGGGATCAGATCATCCAGTTCCGCAACGACGTCTACGACCAGGACGAACAGCTGTTGGAAGCCACCGCCGAGGAAGCAGCATTTTTCAGCCAGGCGGCCAATCATCCGCTGACGGCGCATCTGGCGCAGTAAGCTTCGATGCCGCGAAAGCGATCCGCGTCGCAGGGTCATCGCGCCCGAAAATGCGCTATGGTCCGCAACGCCCTTCCTCCTCGTGACCGAAAGCCTTCCGCATGCCCATTGCCCCAACGGCCGATCAGCCCTTTGCCGATGGCAAAATCCTGAAACGCGTCGACGATGGCATCGGCATCGTCACCTTCAACCATCCCGAGAAGCGTAACGCCATGTCGCTTCAGATGTGGGAGGGTCTGGGCCAGGCCTTGACCGAGCTGCGCGACGACTCGGATGTGCGCGTGGTGATCCTGACCGGGGCCGGCGACAAGGCGTTTGTCTCGGGCGCCGATATCAGCCAGTTCGAACAGACCCGCCACAATGCCGCGGCCGCAGAGCAATATGCCGCGCGCAGCGCCGCGCCGCGCGCCCTGTTGTCGGATTATCCCAAACCAACGATCGCCTGCATCCGGGGATTTTGCCTTGGCGGCGGACTGCAGCTGGCGATGCTGACGGATATCCGGATCGCCGCCGAGAATAGCCAGTTCGGCATCCCCGCCGCGCGGCTTGGCATCGCCTATGGCTATGACGGCCTGCGCCACCTGGTATCGCTGGTCGGTCCGTCGCAGGCCCGGCTCCTGATGTATACGGGCCTGCGGATCGATGCCACCGAGGCCGCCCGGATCGGCCTGATCGATCGGATGGTGCCCGATGCCGACCTGCCGAGCGCGACCACGGCCATCGCCCGCACCATCGCGCAAAACGCGCCGCTCGCCATCAAGGCCGCCAAGATCACCATCGCCGAACTATTGAAAGACCCCGACCAGCGCGACATCGAAGCGATCAGGGCGATCGGCGCGGCCTGCATGGACTCGGAAGATTTTCGCGAAGGCCGCCGCGCCTTCATGGAAAAGCGCAAGCCGAATTTTTCAGGGCGATGATGAAGGATTGAGCCTTCCGGCTGATGGCCCTCAACTTTCGTGACGGACCGACGAGGGAGGCCCCAACGTGGATCACGAATGAATTCGCCTTCACGTCGAGATCCGAAAGTGTACCACCTTGGGGCCCTGGACGCTCGCCGAAAGCCGTTCGCCAAGGTCGTCTGGATACAAGCCGTGATCTCTTAGAATATGCTCGTACCACCATTCGGTCTCGGCTTCGGACCAGGCCGGCCTGAAGATCAGGGAATTCGTTCCGGAGAATCTTCCCCGATCGAATTTGTTCAGCTGATCCATAGGTCCGGCCCGGCCATCTCTCGCTCTCATGGTCTAGCCTCTGTTTGACATTTAGTCACGTAACACGACATAAGCTGAACGTCGATCCAGGTCACTGCCGGGAGCCAGATATGAACGCGCCGCCCAACGCCGTTATCGCGCATTCCGACAGCGATGTTGTGCACTGGCTGACCAACGATACCCGCGATGAGCGCTTCATTGACAATATTTTTGCCGAGCTATGTGTCCGGCTGCAGCGCGCAGGCATTCCCGTCAAGCGGGCGTCGCTTCATGTCCTGATCCACCATCCGCAATGGCTCGGTGCCCGGATCATGTGGGCCGATGGGATGCGCGAAGCTGAGCTCGCGAGAGTTGACTACGATGTCAGGCAGCGACCCGAATACATCGATAGTCCTGCCGCCGAAATCCATGACGGTGCCACCGAGGTGCGCGAGAATCTCGAACGCGATCCCTCTCTTGGCCGCAAGCACGCCGTCTACGACGAGATGCGGGCAAAAGGCCTGACCGACTATGTGGCGTGGCCGCTGTACCACACGCTCGGCAGGCGGCATATTGTGACCTTTGCAACCGACCGGCCCGGAGGCTTCGACGACGCGCATATCGCCGGCCTGTTGAAACTGTTGCCGGTTCTGGCGCTGGTCAGTGAAATCCGTATCAAGAACCGGCTGGCGCGAACGCTGCTTGAAACCTATGTCGGGTCGCATGCCGGCGAGCTCATTCTGGCCGGTGCCACCAGGCGCGGAAGCGGAACGACGGTACGCGCCGCCATCATGATTTGCGATCTGCGCGATTTTACGGCGATCTCCGACAACTGGCCGCGCGACGACGTCATTGAGCTTCTGAACAATTATTTCGACGCGATGTCGGAGCCGATTGCGCGACATGGCGGCGAAATACTGAAATTCATCGGCGACGGTCTGCTCGCCATTTTTCCGCTCAGCCAGCCTTCGGCCTGCGCAAATCTGCTGCATGCGGTGGCCGAAGCCCGCAAGGCCATGGTTGCCCTGAACGAAAACAACAGCGCAACCGGTCGTGCGCCGCTCAATTATGGCATCGGCGTCCATGTCGGAGACGTCATGTACGGCAATATCGGGTCGCGCACCCGGCTCGACTTCACCGTCATTGGTCCCGCGGTCAACATGGCTTCGCGTCTCGAAACACTCACCAAACAATTGGAGAGGACGGTGCTGCTGTCCCGCGCGTTCGCCGACCTCGTCGCAAGCGAGTTCGAGCTCGAACGCGTGGGCGAATATCCGGTGCGCGGCTTCAACGACCCAATCGAGCTGTTTGCGTATCACGGCTGAGTGTCGATCTGGCGTCAGGTCCCGAGCCGGCGTGATGACGGAGACAGTGAAGGGACAGGCAGAGCCGCTGATCGATATTGGGACTGTCTTGGCGCTTTCATTCACCGATCGGCTTGACATTCGCCGCCCGTGTTCTTATTTTGTTCTCACTGGCGATCCTTTCCTCGCGCGTCATCGGCGAACTTTTGGGATGGCAGCGACAGCCACCATTTTGCATGCGGACCTGGATGCCTTCTATGCCTCGGTAGAGCAACTGCTCGACCCTTCGTTGCGTGGCAAACCCATCGCCGTCGGGGGTGCGGTTGTGCTTGCCGCTTCCTACGAGGCCAGGTCCTTCGGGGTCCGCGGCGGGATGCCGGGACGGCAAGCGCGCGAACTCTGTCCGCAACTTATCTTTGTGGGCGGCCATTTCGACGAGTACCAAAGGCTGGGCGACGCCGCCATCCAGGTGGTCGGCGATTTCACTCCGCTGGTCGAGCGGATTTCAATCGACGAGGCCTTTGCCGACGTTGCCGGCTGCACGCATCTGTTTGGTTCGCCCGCCGAAATTGCAAGGGCGATCCGCCGCCGCGTGCGGGCGGAGCTTGGCCTTCCGATCTCGGTCGGCGTCGCGCGCACCAAGCATCTGGCCAAAATTGCTTCGCAAGTGGCGAAGCCGGACGGGCTGGTGGTTGTCGATCCCGATACCGAACTGCAATTCCTTCATCACCTGCCCGTCGAGCTGATGTGGGGCGTGGGCCCGGCCACGAAGGCGCGGCTGGCCGAGATCGGCGTGCTGACGATCGGGCAGCTGGCAACGACGCCGGGATGGTCGCTCGAGCGATTGCTCGGCCCCGCGGCCGGGGAGAAACTCGCAGCGCTGGCCTGGAATCGCGATCCCCGGGAAATAAAGACTCACCGCCGGGCCCGATCGGCAGGTGCGCAGTCGGCAATCGGCAGGCAGCCTGCCGAAGAGCGGGTTTTTCGACCGACCCTGCTCCACCTCGCGGACCGAATCGGCACACGGCTCCGGGCCAAGTCGAGGCCTGGCCGAACTGTAACGGTACGCGTTCGCTTCGCCAATCTGAAGTCGGCTACGCGCTCGGTTACACTCGACGCCCCGATCTCGGCGACAGTGATCCTCGCCGAGCTTGCCGAGGATTTGGTGCGCGCGGTCCTTGCCGATCACCCTGAGGAGAAGGCCATCTCGCTCCTGGCGATCTCGGTGACGCATCTTGAGGAGCACTGGGATCTGGAGTTGGAACTCCCGCTTGGACTTCAAGATGAAGCCCGCCGCCCCGGCACCGAAATCGGCATAGCTCGTGGCGCGGCTGACCGTGCCGTCGATAGGATCCGCGGTCGCTTTGGCTGGGGTGCCATTGGATACGGCTCGGTGGTGCTGGGCCTCCCTCGTTCCGTTCCCGACGCGTTTCGCGAACTCGCCGAAAAGGAGCTGTGAGGGTCAACCGTCGCGGCGGGCGAGTCTAGAGCGCAGCATGTTAGCCATAACTACCGTCGGAATTGACCCGCCTCCTCAGTCAACCATCTCCCAGAATAGAAAGGGACGGCCGGCCAAGCGATCTATAAGGACATTGATTCCAAGAATACCGACATTCGTCACGTACAAAAATAATCCGGATTGCCCCATCTGTATCCGGTCGACAGCCTTACCTCGCAATGTTCGCATCAACTCGCCTCTGTTCCAGTTAATCTCCTTACTATTCAACCGGACCAACACAACCTCTTGCGTTGTCGGTCCGTCGACGACCGGTCTCGGCTGATCATCGCTGACGGTAACATCAACTACATTTTGGGCGCAACCAAACTGAAGGAGCTTGTCGTTATCGAGGTATAAACGAAAATAATCATCGCACCAATCGACCGCCCGGATTATTCTTCCGACGGACAAAACCATGTCGTCGTGCTGACGCTTACGATCGATGGAGTTGGAAAAATAAATTGCTTCTTCCGGCGTTTTAAATCCCGGCTGACCCTCAGAGGTCAGAGTTGCTTCGATAATTCTCAACGGACTCATTGCCCGCTCGAAAGGTGCCCGCGAGCGGTAGACGGGTTGTAGCGCGCTCTTTGGTATAGCCCATGTTTGACATTCAGCCGCCTCATATCACTATCACTCATCTGGCCGGGGAACCCAATCGAATCGACGATTATCGTGAATTCGGCTACCTTACCAAGGTGACGAACGGCTGACCTCGACATGTAACGCATCATCAAGTGTTCCTTTACGCCGACGACGCCAATACGATTTGGTCCCATCCCCCTCCCCTACAGCGCCTCGATCACCGCCTTCGCAATGTCCGCCGTGCCGTGGCTGCCGCCGAACTCGATCGGCTTGATGCCATCGGCATAGACCTTGTCGACGGCGCGTTCGATGCGTTCGCCGGCTGCCGCGGCGGCCTCCAGGCCATGCTTGTCGGCGAGCCAGTCCAGCATCATCGCCGCCGACAGGATCATGGCGGTCGGATTGGCCTTGCCCTGCCCCATGATATCGGGCGCGGTGCCGTGGCAGGGCTGGAATACGGCGTGGCGGTCGCCGATGTCGGCCGAGGGCGCCATGCCCATGCCGCCGATCAGGCCGGCGGTCATGTCGGAGAGAATGTCACCGAACATGTTCTCCGTCACCAGCACGTCGAAATCCCAGGGCCGTTTCACCAGCAGCGCTGCGCAGGCATCGACATAGAGCCGGCTGGCCGCGACTTCGGGATGGCGGGTCGCGGCCTCGTCGAACATCTCGCGGAAAAATGCAAACGCCTTGAACACATTGGCCTTGTCGACACAGGTCAGCGCGCCGGCCTTGCCGCGCGCCTTGCGGCGTGAGGCCAGGCGGAAGGAAAATTCGAACAACCGCTCCGAGGTTTTTCGGGTGATGACCAGCGTCTCGCGCGCCTCGGTGTCGGTGACGACGCCCTTGCCCATCGAGGCAAACAGGCCCTCGGTGGATTCGCGGATCACCACCAGATCAATGCCGCGCTGGTCGGCGCCAATGATCGGAGACGGCACGCCCGGAATCAACCGCGCCGGCCGCACGCCGGCATAGAGATCGAAATGAAAGCGCAGTTCGACCTGCGGCATGATCTCGGTATTGTCGGGATAGCGCACAGCGGGCAGGCCGCAGGCGCCGAGCAGGATCGCGTCGGCTTCCTCGCAGAGCCGGATTGTGCTCTCGGGCATCGATTTTCCGGTGGCGAGATAGTGGTTGGCGCCGGCCGGCGCATCGGTGAAACGGAATGTCAGGTCGGTGGTGGCTTCGATCCTGCGCAGCACATCGAGTGCCGGCGCCATCACCTCGGGACCAATCCCGTCGCCGGCGAGCACGGCGATGTGCAGAGCATTATTGGCAGACATGGGTTTTCCTTAAGGACATTCCGATTGGGCTACGGCGTCAGCACAGCGCGGCCGACCAGCCGGCCCTGCTGCAGATCAACCAGCGCCTGATTGGCCTTGGCCAGCGGCATCGGCGTCACCGGGATCGGTGCGATGTGCGCGGTCCGCACCAGGTCCAGCAGTTCCCTGGTCTCGCGGAGATTGCCGACATAGCTGCCCTGGATGGTGATGGCCTTGATCGGAATCAGCGGCAGCGCCCAGGTCGCGCCGCCGCCGAACAGGCCGACAATGACCAGCTTGCCGCCCTTGGTCAGGCAATCGAAGCCGAGCTGGCTGGTCTTGGCATTGCCGACCAGATCGATCACCGCGCGGATCGGGCCGCCGGCCTTGCTGACGAGCTGTTCCAGGGCGTCGGGGGCTGTGCCATCGACGGTGGCGAGCGCGCCGGCCTGTTCCGCCGCCGCGCGCTTGCGGGCGTCGATATCGACCACGATGGCGCCCTTGCCGCCCATCGCCCTGAGCAGCGACAGCGCCATCAGGCCAAGGCCGCCGGCACCGAAGATCACGATCGGGGTGTGCAGGTCGGACGCGACCTTCTTCAGCGCGCTGTAGGTGGTGACCCCGGAACAGGCATAAGGCGCCGCGGTGACGGGGTCCAGCCCTCTCAGATTCAACAGATACTTCGGATTTGGCACGGTCATATGGTCGGCATAGCCGCCATCGCAATAGACGCCGAGTGAATTGGGTTGCAGGCACATGTTCTCGTCGCCGGCCAGGCAAATGGCGCAATGGCCGCAGCCGAGCCAGGGATAGACCAGCGCGACGTCGCCGATCGCAAGATCGTCCTTGTCTTCGGCCGTTACATCCGGCCCGAACGCCAGCACCTCGCCGACCGTCTCATGCCCCATGGTACGCGGCAGCGACACGCCGCGATCCCGCAGCGACAGCGGTTTGCGTCCATGGCCGAGATCGTAGCCGCCTTCCCAGATATGAAGGTCGCTATGGCAGACACCCGCCGCCTTGACCTTCAGCAGGACCTGGGTCCCCGACGGCTGCGGCGTTTCCTGGTCGACCTCCTGCAAGGGGCCGTTGAAATCCACGACCTTGAAGCTTTTCATGCCCGTCTCCTCCCATCTCTATCTTTTCGTTGGGCGGATCATGCCACGGCTTGCGGGGCAACGTCGAGGCCGGTTCCGCGCAACCCTGCCAGCCGCGGTTTCCCCCGTCCAGACCTTGGCTCCGCCAACTGCAATCCGGACTGCGGAGGAGATCGGATGATGCTTGTCCAGCCGCTCGGGCGCGAAGCTTTCGTCGCGGCGCCACCCAGCATCGCCCGGCCGGAGAAGATAGCCGTGGTGCAGCTTCGACGGCTTGAAACGAAGCCACCGGCTTTCCATCTGTCGAACATGCAAGCATGGAATCTTTCTTGCATTGCTTGAACTTAGGTTAGCGCGAGGGCAACTTTTTTTGCGAGTTCTGTTCGTAACGACCGAGATGGACGATTTCGTCCGGGTGGGAGGGCTCGCCGCCGTGTCCGCCGCGTTGCCCCGGGCACTGCGGCTCTTGAGCGACGTCAGGATTATCCTGCCGGGATACAGCAACGTCGTCGAGCAGCTATCCCACATCCAGATCGTCGGCCAGTGCGCGGCGCTTGCCGAAATGCCAGCCTGCACACTGGGTCTGGCATCGACCAAGGACGGTCTGCCAGTCTATGTGCTGCTTTGCCCGGCTTTGTATGAACGCCCCGGGAACCCGTATGGCGACGCCGCTGGACGGGACTGGCCAGATAATGATGTGCGGTTTGGCCGCTTTGCCTCCGCCGCGGCGCAGCTGGCCGCGGGCACGCTGGACAAGAATTGGGCAGCGGATCTGGTTCACGCCAACGATTGGCAGGCGTCGCTGGTGCCGGCCTATCTGGCCTGGAACGCGGTCAGAATCCCGACCATTCTGACCATCCACAATATGGCCTATCAGGGCCTGTTCCCGCGAGACGCGCTGCGTCGGATCGGCGCGCCCGCCGACACCTTCCATATCGATGGCCTGGAATTTTACGACAAGCTGTCCTTTCTCAAGGGCGGCCTCGTCTATGCCTCGCATCTGACCACCGTCAGCGAGACCTACGCCAAGGAAATCACGACGCCGGAACTCGGTTGCGGGCTTGAGGGACTGCTGAGCCGCCGTTCCCAGGCGGCGCAACTGACGGGAATCCTGAACGGCATCGATGAAAGCTGGGACCCGCGGATCTGCGCCCAGCTGGCGCAACCCTTCGGCGCCGGCGACTGGGAGGGCAAGCGGGCGAATTCCGACTATGTTCGCCAGCAGTTCGGCCTGGCGCTGTCGCGCGGTCCGATCTTCGGCCTGGTGGCCCGGCTGGTGCATCAGAAAGGCATCGATCTCGTGCTTTCCGCGTCCGACGAAATCATCGCGACCGGCGGCCAGATCATTGTCACCGGCAGCGGCGAGCCGGACATCGAGCAAGCCTTGATCGACGCGCATCGGCGCCGGCCCGACGCCATCGGGGTCGCCATCGGTTTCAACGACGGGCAGGCGCGGCGGATTTTTGCCGGCAGCGATTTCACCTTGATGCCGTCGCGCTTCGAGCCCTGCGGGCTGAGCCAGATGTACGCCCAGAAGTTCGGCTCGCTGCCGATCGGCCATCAGACCGGCGGCCTGGCCGAAACGATCACCGATGGCGAAACCGGGTTTCTGTTTGACCAGCCGTCGACCGAATCGTTTCTCGGCGGCGTGCGGCGCGCCTTTGCGACCTTCAAGGCGAAGGATCGGCTCAACTCGATGCGCCAGCGCGCGATGTCGCGTTCCTTCAGCTGGGACATTTCAGCAGCCTGCTATGGCGCGCTGTACCGCAAAACCCTGTCGACGGCGTCGGGATAAAGCATCACGGATCACCCCGGGTTCCGGATTTGATCGGCTGCGCCGAGCCTTTCGCGACATAACTGCAGGCGAAAGATCAGTCGGCGGGGACATCCGGGGCCGGCTCATCGTCTGAAATGGCCCGCCAGGCGGCGCCCTCAAGATCATCATACTGTCCGCTTTTCAGCGACCAGAGAAAACCAAGCAGGCCGACCAGCCCGAGACCCAGCGCCAGCGGCACCAGAATGACCATCACTTCCATCAGGCTCTCCAAGGCGCCGCGCGGCGGGCGCGCAGCGCGTTCAACATCACCAGCACCGAGGAGCCGGACATCGCCGCCGCCGCGATCAAGGGCGTCACCAGGCCGCCAATTGCCAGCGGAACCGCCAGGCAATTGTACAAGACCGCGAGCCAGAGGTTCTGCCGCATCAGATGACCAGCCTTGCGGGAAAAATCGATCGCCGCGATGACCGGCGCCAGCGGCCTGCCGAGAAACACCAGATCCGCTGTCGCCTGGCTCAGATGCGCCGCCGAGATCGGCGACATCGAAACATGCGCCGCCGCCAGCGCCGGCGCGTCGTTCAGCCCGTCGCCGACCATCATTACCTTGAGGTCGCGCCGCTTCAGTTCTTCAATGCGCGCGATCTTGTCGGCGGGCGTGACGCCTGCCCGCCACTCGCCGATCGCCAGTTCCCGCGCCGCTGCTGCCACCGCCGATTCGCGATCACCGGACACAATCTCGATCTGGATGCCGCGCTGCTGGAGCGCTGATATCACCGCCTTGGCGTCCGGACGCAGCGCCTGGCGCACGGAAAATAGGTATTTCGCCTCGCCATGGCGGAAGGCCACGATCGAGGCTTCCGGGTCGAGCGGTGCGCGGTCCTGGGCCAGACGTTCCGAGCCGCAGAACGACGGCCGCCCTAGCCTTGTCTCGACGCCGCCGACGAGGGCACGCACGCCCTGGCCCGGTTGCTCGACGGCTTCAAGCAGCGGTGATTTGGCACAAGCCGCCTGCGCAATCGCCGCTGCGACCGGATGGTGGCTCGACAGCGCCATCCGCCCGGCGAGTTCGAACATGTCAGGGGGGATGGCCCCGGCATCGACCACCTCGAGGTCCGGCAGCGTCAGCGTTCCGGTCTTGTCGAAAATGATGCAGTCCACCTCGGCCAGCCGTTCGATCGAATCGCCGGAATTGAGCAACACGCCGGCCCGGAACATCGCCCCTGACGCCACCGTCTGCACCGTCGGAATCGCAAGGCCCAGCGCGCAGGGACAGGTGATGATGAGAACGGCGATGCCGGTGACGATGGCATCATGCCAGCTGGCGCCCAGCACGATCCAGCCGAGCATGGTCAGCAGCGCCGTCGCATGCACCACCGGCGCATAGAGCCGGGACGCGCGATCGGCAAACCGCACATAGCGTGAGCGTGCCTGCAGCGCGTTATCAAGCAGGCGGGTGATCTCGGCCAGCAGCGTGGCTTCCGAGGCGGCCGCGACCCGCACCCGAAGGGTGCCGGAAATATTGAACGAGCCAGCATAGACCGCAGTGCCCCGGTCAGCATCGACGTGCATCGTCTCGCCGGTGATCAGGCTCTGGTCGAGCTGCGAACGTCCCTCGATCACGGTGCCATCGACCGCGCAACGCTCGCCTGGCCGCAACAGCACGATATCGCCCGGTGCAATCGCCGCAACCGGCACCTCCGCGATCTCGTCTGGACTGACGAATTTGACGGCGGTCTCGGCCTTGAGCGCGGCGAGATTGGCTGCGACCGCACGGGTCCGCCGCCGCATGCTCTGATCGAGATAGCGTCCAAACAGGAGGAACGTCAACAGCATGATCGCGGCGTCGAAATAGGTATGCTCGGCGTGATGCACGGTCTCTACGACCGACATGCCAAGCGCAAGAATGACCCCGATGCTGATCGGAACATCCATATTGACGTTGCGCTTGCGCAGCGCCCGAAACGCCGACGCGAAGAAAGGTTGCCCGGCATAGGCTACGGCCGGCAGCGCGATCAGGGCCGACAGCCAATGGAAAAAATCGCGCTGCTCGGGCATCATGTCGCTGATATTGCCGGACCACACCGGCACCGACAGCATCATCACATTCATGGTGGCGAAAGCGGCCACGCCGAGACACCGGAGCAGGAAGCGCGAGTGTTCGACTTCGGCGGTCTCTGCGCTCGCGGTCTCATAGGGGTAGGCCTTGTATCCGAGCTCGGCGAGCCGCTCGATGAAGCGCGTTGGATCGAGCGCGCCGCGCTTCCACTCCAGCGCAACGCGGCGGTCGGTCAGATTGACACGCGCCAGCGTCACCTCCGGGATCGCCGCCAGCCCACGCTCAATCTTCGACATACAGCCGGCGCAGCTGACGCCTTCGACCGCCAGATCGATATGCGCAAGCCCCGCCCCCGCGTCCTTGACATAGTGCGAGAAGTCGCGGATCGAACGCATGTGGCTGCCTTCCTAGTTCAACTGGACGCGGTTTTTTGACAGGAACATCCGCTGTCCTGCTGCGTCACCTTGGAGCACAAGATCCCATTGTCCGGCCGCGACCGGCTGGACGCTGCCGCGATAGACGCCGTTTCCGACCTCGGCGAGGACAACCGCCTGATCCGCCCGTCGATCGATCGGCCGTTCGAGGCGGCCCTGGAAGTTCAGTCCGGACAGCGGCAGTCCGCCGCCGTCGCGCGCCTCGATCTCAAGCGTCGCGGCGCCATCGGAGCCGCGTTCGATATGGGCGGCCACCTGCCAGTTGAGGGCGCTCTGATCGCGCGCGGCGGCGATCTCTTTCTCGTAGCCGAGACTGGCGCTATAGGCGCTATCGACCTCAACTCCCGGCAGGGTGTCAATCGCCCATTTCATCATCAGGAAATTCACCGTGAACACCACCGCGAAAAATCCAATCAGCATGGAGAACACTTTGCCCCCGGTCAAAGGTCGCGACCTGCGCATCTCGTTTCCCCTGTCGTTTCATGGTGAGACAAAATTGTCGGTCGCTGACGCGACCTCGCTGAGCCCGATATCGGTGACATGGAATTTGACCGGCACCGACTTTTCGGGATTATTCTCAGAAGGCGCGGTGACCAGAATCCGCAGTTCGGTGGTCTGATCTCTTCCCAACACGATCATCGGCCGATCCGGCGTCACCGAATCGGCGCCCACGACATGGATGGTGGCGTTGACCGGACCATCGACATCGATGGCGATGACGCGGTCGAAGCCGCGCTTGTTCAGGAGCCGCACCGTATAGGCATTGCGAATCGAGCCATCGCTCAGCTTGACGGCGATCGGATTGCGGTCATGCAGAACGTTGACATCGAGCAGCGATCGCGTCAGCAGGGCATACAGCATGATCGCGCCGACCGCGGCGATCATGACGCCATAGACGATGGTACGCGGCCTGACCGGACGGTAGATCGGCAGCTGCCCAGCCTGCCGCCGATGGATATTGATGTCGTTGTCATAGCCAATCAGCCCGGTTTCCCTGCCGATCTTGGTCATGACGTTATCGCAGGCATCGATGCACAGCCCGCATTGGATGCAGCCGAGCTGGGCGCCATCGCGGATGTCAATCCCGGTCGGGCAGACCGCGACGCATTGGTGGCAGTCGATGCAATCCCCGGCTGGCTGGCCGAGCGCCCGCAGTTCCGTGGCCTTTTTCAGCGAGGTCCGCTTTTCGCCGCGGTCGTATTTATAGGTGACATTGAGCGCCCATTCGTCGGTCAGCGCCGCCTGGATCCGCGGCCACGGGCACATATAGACGCAGACCTGCTCGCGCATGAAACCGGCCAGCAGATAGGTCGTCGCCGTCAGGATCGCGATCCAGACATAGGCGATCATCGGCGCCTGGAACGTCACCAGCTGACGCAGCAACGTCGGCGCGTCGTTGAAATAGAGTACCCAGGCGCCGCCGGTCCACCAGGCGATCATCAGCCAGATCCAGTGTTTCAGCACGATTTCGGCAAAGCGCTGCATCTTGAGGCTGCCGCGCGCGGCATCCTTGCGCATGCGCTCGCGGCGATCGCCCTCGATCAGGCGTTCCACGGCATAGAACAAGTCGGTCCACACGGTCTGCGGGCAGAGATATCCGCACCAGACGCGGCCGCCGACCGAATTCATCAGAAACAGGGTGATGGCGGCGACGATCAACAGGCCGGTGAAGTAATAGACCTCCTGCGGCCACAGTTCGATGAAGAAGAAGTAAAAGCGGCTGTTGGGCAGATCGATCAGCACCGCCTGATCGGGGGCACCGAGGCCACGGTTCCAACGCACGAAAGGCAGCAGGTAGTAGACGCCGAGACAGAAGCCCATCAGGCCCCATTTTATTCGGCGGAACCGACCGGAGACGCTCTGCGGATAGATCTGTTTGCGGGACTCGTAAAGCGGACCGCCATCGGGTTCCAGTTCAGTGGGCAATATCATCTTGTTCATCAACGGCGCTCGGTTGGGATCCCGAAATCAGCCTAGACCCAACGCCCGGACCGCGGTTGATCCATCGCAAACGCCGGGCAGGCATCCGGAAATACCGGCCTGGCCGGGGCCATCACTTGCCGCCGCCGAGCGAGTGGACATAGACCGCCATGGCCTTGATCGTCGCGGGATCGAGACGCCCCTCCCAGGCCGGCATCACGCCGCCACGTCCGTTGGTCACGGTCTCGATGATGGTGGCCTCGTCGGAACCGTAAAGCCAGATCTGGTCCGTCAGATTGGGCGCCCCAACCTCCGGATTGCCCTTGCCGGCTTCGCCATGGCAAGCGACGCAGTCTTCCGCAAAGATCTTGGCGCCGGCGGCGGCGTCATACCCCTGGCGGTTCGGCAAGCCCGACAAGGATCGGACGTAGTCGGCCACCGTGACGATCTCGTCCTTTTTCAGGATGCCTTCCTTGCCAAAGGCCAGCATGTTGCCCTCATGGTCCTTTGGATTACCGGACCGCGCCCCAAAGCGGATCGTCTGCGCGATCTGGTCGAGCGTGCCGCCCCACAGCCAGTCGTCGTCGTTAAGGTTCGGGTAACCCTTGGCGCCGGCGGCGCCGGAGCCGTGACAGGGCGCGCAATTATCGCCGAACACCGTCTTGCCGCGGGCGCGAGCCAGCGCCAGCAGAGCCGGATCCTTTTCGATCTCCGAAAGCGGTGCCTGGCCGAGAGCAACCATCTTGTCGCCGCGGAT
>Ga0302319_10010356_pt1 | contig 17778 bp, 15 predicted proteins | sample Bog_T0_2_FD_203319 | JGI IMG/M metagenome (GOLD analysis project Ga0302319, IMG submission 203319) | Peat permafrost microbial communities from Stordalen Mire near Abisko, Sweden - Bog_T0_2 | ecosystem: Environmental > Terrestrial > Soil > Wetlands > Peat | place: Sweden: Abisko, Stordalen Mire...
GGGGCGCCTCGCCGCGCCGCAATTTGTGTTTGGGGCGGCGGCCCTTCCTGGGCGTATAGCTTGGGTAAGCCGCGCCCTATCGCTCTACGCGGCGCGCGTCGTCACGCCTGATGGCGGAGTAATTCGACTATGCCCGCTTCGACCCCAAATGGAAAAATCGACCTCCGACTGTGGAGCGACGAGTGCCGCTTCGCGAGCGCGCACATCAAATCGGGCTGACTCCGAAGATCATTCATGACAAGGGCGGTCCTGTTGTCCTTGCGAGCGGTCGTATTCGCGCATCCGATGCATCTTGTCATTGCGTTGGTTATGAGGGCGCGGATCTGGAGACCTCGGCGCAAGCGAACCAGCGCATCGGCGAAATCCTCAAAGCGCTTGGCGAAACGGAAATGGGGAAATTGATCGCGTCCGGAGCCGTAGAGGCCGAGATCGATCTGGCGGCGTTTCGCGGCCAAGTCGCGTGGGAAGACGAACTCGACGGCGTGCTCGTCGAAGCGGCGCGCGCTGCGAATGTGGGCATTGTCGTCGAACACAATGACAAGTTCACCGATGAGGGCGTGCCGCTGGCCGTCCGACTCTAGAGTCGCGCGCGTCAACAAACCCGCGGTCGGGAAATGCCTCTGGGAAGATCGCATCCAAACGCTCGCGAATCTGATCGACGGTCAGCAAAGCCGGAAACGGAGCGGAAGGTTCCAACACTCGAACCACGTCCCGGTCAATTCCGGCGCAAGCCCTCTGCGCCATCACATGAGCGATGTCTGGGGGCGTCATGAACTGGCCGAAGGCCTTTTGCTCGTCGGCCGATAGGTTGGATGTCGCAGCCAAGCCTTCGCCCTGGGCAAATGCGGTAAACTTCCCCACGATTCGTTCCTTCGACTCTCGTCGGCCGTCGGCCCGATCCAGACCTCTACACTGTGCTGCGCGTCAACTGGATAGGCAAGCAAACTCGAACACGAAATGCCCGTCAGGCGACCGCCGGGATTCGCCTGAAACGCGGGAACCTGAGATTGCCTTCGTGACGACCCGAAACAATTTCGACCGAGCGATGGGCTGGCGAATGAATAATTGTATTTTTCAGAAATTAGGGGTAGCATCCGCGCGTTTTGCAAGAGATGCTTCGGGCGGTCGCTTTTTCTTTTCGTCCGAGGCGAAGGGGGGGTGGGGAGCCTACAAGTCCTTGAAAACATACCAAATAGCGAAATGAGCGAAATCGAGACGCAACGAAATCAGAGGCTTACGAGAGGCGACGCGAAACGGCAATTCCAGGTTTTGCGGCCAAAACGGCGTTTTCGGGTTGCGTTCCGCCGCAAATCCTTGCGCTGACGAAATTTCCCGTTTCGTGTAGGCTGGCGGCCCATGTCGACCGAGACAAGACTTCGCGCCTTCGCCGACCGGGTTCGACGCGAACAAATTGCCGAGCGAGCCCGATGGCCGAACGATACGCAACAAGCTCACTTTCCGTCGCGCCCGAGATGTGAGGCGCAATGCAAGCTGGACAATATATTTTGACGCGCGTCGGGCGGGCGCGATGCGTCGAGATTGCGGCGAAGCCAGCATTTCTCGCGCTGGCGACAGTGATCGGCGTCGCTACAGGGCTCGTCGTCGGCGTTCAGTCCCACGCACCCAATTTCTTCTGGATGGGCGTCTTCACTTTCGATCGGCTCATGGCGACGAGCTATTCCGATCTGCTGACGAATATCGTCATTCCCGTGTTCCGTCCGACGCTCCCGCTGGAGAAGTGGATCGGCGGCGAGTGGGGCGTGGCGGGCGTCAGGACGTTCTCGGCCGTCGTCTACAGCGCGTTCGCGATCGGCTATTTCATTGTGGTGGCCAAATGCGTTCAACTCGCCGCGATGAAATCCTGCAAAGCCGGCCTGACCGCGATCGCCATGTCCTGCGGACTCGCGATCTATTGTTACGAGCAGGCCTGGGGCTCTTTCGCCGACATCGGCTATGCCGCCGCTTCGACCGTCATTCTGGCGTTTTGGTTCGCAGACCCCGCCGCGCTTCGATCGCGATCGACGGCGATGCTGATTGTGGCCGCGCTCAGCGCGTTCGTCGCCGACAATTCACGGCCGTATTTCCTGTTGGTGGCGCCGCTCTGGCTGGTCGCCTGCCTGATTCGCCGACGTCATCTGTTGGCGATAGCGCTGTTGGCGGGGATCGCCCTCGCCATTCCCTATCACGCGGCGCAACTCTACCGGACCGGATCGCCCGTTCTCTCCAATTATTCCGGATGCAATCTGGTCGAGGTGTTTCGCGTCGAAGCCACGCCGTTTCCGTATCCTTACCCCCACGCTTCGATCAACAGCGAAATGGGAACGGGTTATTGCCGTCGATTGGCAAGCAAGGTCGCAGCCTATCTCGTCGAACAGCCGACGCTCGCCCTGGGCGACGTCCTGGCGCCGATGCGGCTGCTGCGCGTCCTGACGCCGACGGCCTTCACGCCCTATCGCGGAGTTCCCGATGTGTCCGATGCGGCGGGCCGCGAGGCCTGGAGTCTCTGGGCGGCGCTGTTTGCTCTGCTCTACATTCCCGGCGTGGCGATCGTCGGCGCAGTCGTGATCGGGGCTGTGCGACTTGGCCGGGTCGACGTGCTTCTGGCGTCGATGGCGACGTTGGCGCCCGCCGCGTTTTCCGTTCTCGCGCATAGCGGTCAGGAAGGCGGGCGCGTCGGCATGGCGTTCATCCTTCCCGGCGCTGCGCTCGCGCTCGTCGCGCTCGGCGGGACGGGGGAGCTGCTCGGGGCGAAAACCGGCGAACGCGGGCAATAGCGCGCGAGGCGGGAAAAGACACGAATTCGCGCGCCGCTCTACCGTCCGCGCTACTCGCCGCCCGGTTTCTCCGCAAGCGCTTGCGCGTCGGTAATCCGGAACGTCCACGCATGGCGGCACGGCAGGTCCTGAGGCGCCAGCCAGGGCAGGTCGAAGCTCACGCCGTCGCCGTCGAGGCGCCACGGCAGGTCCTGAGCAAATCCCAACATCGTCAGGCGGCTCGTCTCGCTGGGGCGGACCCCGCGCAAGGTCATCGTCGGGCGCAGCCAGCCCGTCGTGATCGCATAAAGGTCGTTTCCCTTGCGGGTGAACCAGAATTGCTTGACGGCGGCGCCGTCTCGCGGCTCAGAGCCGATTTGCGCCTGCAGGTCGAATTCCACCATGAATTTTCCGAACGCCTGCTGCGGCCGGGCGCCGTCGGACCATTGGCAGGTTCGCGTCGCCGCTCGCGAACCGAAGATCGCCTCGCCGTTGACGGCGAGCCAATCGCCGAGTTCGGTCAGTCGTTCCTGCATCACCACGGGAATGCGGCCATCGGCCGTCGGCCCGACGTTGAGCAGCAGGTTGCCGCCACGGCTGACCAGATCGCAGAACATGTGAATCAACGCGACGCTGGAGACATAATCGGCAAGCGTCTCGGCGCGATTGTAGCCGAACGAATGGCCCAGGCCCCGGTTCTCCTCCCAGGGACGCGTCGCGTCGGGAAGGCCGGCGCCGAATTCCGTCGTGAAGTAGCCCCCATGTTTGTGGCGGGCCTCGCTACCCCAGCGATCGTTGACGACGACGTCGGCGGCGCTTGGCGATTCGTTGTAGAGCCACGCGAGCAGTTCCGGCGCGCGCCACAGATCCGAGGTCAGGCTCCACTCCCCGTCTGCGAACACGACTGACGGCGCGTAGGCCGACACGAGCTGTTTCAACTGCGGGACCATGTGCTCGCGCACATAGCGCGGACGGTCAGAGAGCCAGACCGGATTGAACCATTCGTAGAGCGAGTAATAGAGGCCGAATTTGAGACCCTCGGCGCGCGTGGCGCTCGCCAACTCGCCGACCAGATCGCGTTTGGGCGCGCCGTCGACGCTGTTCCAGGGTCGACCCCAGCTCGCATCGGCGTGAGGGCTGGGCCACAGGCAATAGCCGTCATGGTGCTTGGACGTGAGCACGACATAGCCGGCGCCGGCGCGTTTGAACAATTGCGCCCATTGCGCCGCGTCGAACGACTCGGCGCGAAACTGCGGTTCGAAATCCTCGTAGCGGAAGTCCGGCCCGTAGAGAGCGGCGTGGCGCTCGCGCCAGGGATTGGGCGAACCGGCCGCGCGCAGCTTTTCCCAATACCATTCCGCATATTGTCCATGCGGAGCCCAGGCCGGAACCGAATAGAGGCCCCAGTGGATGAATATGCCTAATTTCGCGTCCGTGTACCAGGCGGGCGTCGGACGCGAGTCCAGAGATGGCCAATCCGCAGCGTAGGGCTTCAACGATTGCGCCGTCATCAGCTTGTCCCGTCAAGATCGGGGAGGGGGCCGTGAACATCGCAAGGCGCTGCGCGGGCGTCAATCGAGGCGCCTGTTACGCGACAGCCGGAAATCGGGTAACATGCACAGCAAGGGAAAGCCTATGTCGACCGAAACCCAACTTCGCGCCATCGTCGAAAATCCCGCTTTGAGCGCGGCGCAGAAGGCGCGGCGCCTCGCGCTCGCCGCCGAGAACCTGCTCGCATATCCCGAACTCGACGCGGAAACGCAGGCCGCGTTGGACGCACGCGTCATCTGCGACATGTACGAGGGCGCGGCGCCCTATCGTCCCCGCTACCTGCTGCCCGATTTTTCCGTCGTGCTGAAACGGGGCAGCGAATTTCTCGAACTGCCGGCGCCGCAAACGTTCGACGAAGCGCTGCACACCTTGCAGATCGCCTATCACCACACGCCTTCGATCACCGGCATGCCCGTCTATATCGGCCGCCTCGACGAACTGCTGGCGCCGTTCTGTAACGACGTCTCCGATGGAGAACTCCGGGCGAAGCTGAAACTGTTCTGGCGCTATGTCGACCGCGTGCTGCCCGACGCGTTCCTGCATGCCAATATCGGACCGACGGACAATCGGGTTGCTCGGGCGATTCTGGAAGTCGACGCCGAGCTGCAGCAGATCGCGCCGAACCTGACGCTGCTCTACGACCCTGCGACGACAGGCGACGCCTTGCTCGAAATGGCGATCGGCAATATCGCCGCCTGCAACAAGCCGCATATCGCCAATCATTCGATCCACGCCGCGACGTTCGACGCCCGCGGCTACGGGATTGTGTCTTGCTACAACGCGCTGCCGCTGGCCGGCGGTTCGGCGACGCTGACGCGCATCAATTTGCGCAAGGTGGCGGAAGGCTCGCGCGACGAGGCCGACTTCTTCGCGACGCAATTGCCGCGCGCGATCGACTTGAACTTCCGCCTCACCGAGGCGCGGGTGAATTATCTGTTCGAGCGCTCCGGCTTCTTCGAGAGTTTTCTGGTCGAGGAAGGCTGGGTCGACAAGGACCGCTTCACCGCGATGTTCGGCGTGTTCGCGATGGCCGAGGCGGTGGAGGCGTTGCAGGCGAAGGCGAGCAGGGCGGGACGCTACGGCCACGACGAGCGCGCCAACGCGCTGGGGCTGCGCATTTCGGAGGCGCTGGCGGGCGCGGTCGAGGCGAGGCCGGTCAAACATCTGTGGCGCGGGCGGGCGATGCTGCACGCGCAAGCGGGCCTCAGCGACGACAAGGGGCTGACGCCGGGCCTGCGCATCCGTTACGGCGACGAGCCCGACCCGGTGACGCATGTGCTGGCGCTGGCGCGGCAGCACAAGTTCTACCCCTCGGGGGTCAGCGAGATCCTGACCCTCGACGAGACCGTGCGCGCCAACCCGCAAGCCCTGACGCAACTCTGCAAGGGAGCGCTGGCGAGCGGGTTTCGCGAATTCACGGCCAATGTCGCCGGCGCCGATCTGGTGCGCGTCACCGGCTATATGATCCGGCTCTCTGACGTGAAGAAATTCAACGAGGGTTTGGGATCGCGCGCCAACACGACCGGGCTGGGGGCGGAGGCGGCGGATCTCACCGGCATTCTGGAGCGGCGCCCTCGCGTGATCCCCCATGAATTCGTCTCGCGCGAAAATTAGCCGCGTCTACCCGTTTTCCGTCGTCGACGGACCGGGGGCGCGGCTGGCGATCTTTCTGCAAGGCTGTCAGTTCCGCTGCGCGATCTGCCACAATCCGCACACCCAGGGGATTTGCGACGATTGCGGGCTCTGCGTCCCCGCCTGTCCGCGTGGAGCGCTGAGGCTCGAAAGCGGGCGCATGGAATTTCGCGCCGACCTCTGCGACCATTGCGACGCCTGTCTCAGGGCTTGTCCGATCGACGCCAATCCGATGGCGCAGGACATGTCGGTCGACGACCTCCTCGCGCTCATGCGTCGCTACCGCCCGTTCCTCGAAGGCGTCACCGTCTCCGGCGGCGAGCCGACGATGCAGCTCAAATTTCTGGCCTGGGTAGGGCAGGGGATGCGCGAAACGCCGGAATTGCAGGGGCTGACGTTGTTCGTCGACAGCAACGGCCATCTGCCGGAAAGCGGCTGGCGGGCGCTGGCGCCGCATTTCGACGCCGCGATGATCGACGTGAAGGCGCTCGATCCGGCGTTGCACCGCCGCCTCACCGGCTTCGACAACGCCCGGCCACTGGCGAGCGCACGTTGGCTGAAATGGGCCGGGAAACTTTACGAACTGCGGGCGCCGCTGATCCCCGGCGTCACCGACACCGACGCCGCACTCGACGCGCTCGCCGGCTTCGTGCGCGAACTCGGCGCCGATCAGCGCCTGCGCCTCAATGCGTTCCAGCGCCACGGCGTCAAAGGCGAAGCGGCGAATTGGCCGGCCATGACGCGCGAGCGCCTAGAGGCGGCGGCGGCGCGGCTGAGAGGGCAGGGCCTCGAAAACGTCGCGACGCCCAGCGTCTATCTCGGCTGAGTTAACCGATGAACCCCGAGCTCAGACCCTTGGTCAGTTTGGCTTTCACGGGCGCCGCGGCCTCGGCTTTGGTGATCACGCCATCACGGTTGGCGTCGAGGCCTTTGTTTTGCGTGTATCGTTTGGGATGCGTCTTGTTGTCCTTGTCGAACAGGACGAACGTGTCGGGCTTGCCGATCGCCGCCGGAAACAGGATCGCCATGTAAACGTCTTCGATGTTTTGCAGCTTGCCGCTGTGCGGCAAAAAATAGGCTTTGACAAAATCGAGTTGCTGTTCGGCGGTCATCGCCGACAATTGCGCCGTCGTCGCGCCCAACTGTTTCGCCGTGTCGGGCATGAACTGGATGAGGCCGACCGCGCCGCTTCCGCTGCTGTTGACAACGTTGGGACTAAAGGTTTCGCCGGATTCGAAGGCCATGGCCGCCATCAGGAAACTGGGGTCGAATCCCAGGTCGAAGCAGATCGAAATGACCTTCTCCTTGAATTCGGCCGAGACTTTCGCGCCCCAGGCGATTTCCGGCGCGGCGGTCACGAGTTCGAGGGAGCCGAAAGCGATGCGGTTAGAAATCAGATCGACCACGGCGGCGTCCGTCAGCAGGTAGGGCGAGGGGAACAGGTCGCAACAGGCGTTGCGCAGAGCCCGCATCGTGTGGGGATCGTCGACAATCTGACGCAGGTTGAGGGCGACAGTGAGGTGATCCGGCCGTTGCGGCCACGAGGTCGCGCTCGCGCTGCGCAGGGTCACGCGGCCCGAACCCAACCGCAGGTCGATATTCACACCGCCCGTCGCCAAAGCGCCCCCCGTCTCTGCCGGAATTCGCTCGGAGTTTCCGTCCGCGCGAGCCGAAGCGCAAGGGTGAGGTCGAAACAACCCCGACACGCCGCGACTTTGGGACGCCATTTTCCAATTCCGCGCGCCTGCCTTTGCGGGCCGGAGGGGGCGCGGACCTGGGACCTTGGCGAAGGGCGTTCGGGCTAGGGGAAAGCCGGAGCAGGGCGTCCATTCGGTTGATTTTCGCGCATTCGGGCCCTGAGCGCCGGTTTCGACAGAGCTATAACCAGATCGTATATCTCAATATTCTGATAATCAGGAATAAATTCTGAATTACAGAAATTATTAATCACAGCATGTACATGTTTAATATTACATAAAGTTGCTGTCCGGTTGTGAAAGCTTTGGCTTTTCCGAATGCCGACATCCGCCGGCGAATCGGAGCCTCTGAACGCGACCGCGCTGTGCCGCTTTTTTTGCAGCCGCCGGCGTTCACTACGAATGGAAAGTCGCGCGCAGGCGCGACGAAAGCGCCGGGAAGGTCGCAGCGCGACGTCCCGTTCAGCTCAGGCCGGGGGCCGAGAAATTACCGCAGCGCGTCGCGACGCAGTCCGAGCCGCGTCGTCAGCGCCTCAAGTCGGCAGTCCCAGCAACGACCGCACGGAAATGTCCTCGTCGAGGTCGTCCCAACACAGGCCTTCCCCGCGTCCGATCGCACGCTAGCGCGACCGCTCGCCAGCCGTGGCGTCGCGAAGCCGCGGAAACCATTCCAGGGGGACCGACAGTTCCCGTCCGTCTTCGAGCACGACGCGCATAGCGGCATCGTCGAAAAGCACATCGACGGCCTTTGGATTTGTCCTCACACCCTCACCCGCACATATTCCCCCGGCGCGTCGCACAGCGCTTCGAGTTTACCGCCGCCGGGTTCGCGCGCGGGGACTTTCTCCGGCGCCTGGGCGGCGATCCACTGAATCCAATCCGGCCACCAGGAGCCGGGCGTCTCTGTCGCCTTGGCGACCCAATCGCGGAAATCGCCGGCCGGCGCTTCGCCGGTCCAATGCTGATATTTGGGCTTCGGGCCGGGAGGGTTGACGACGCCGGCGATATGGCCGGAGCCGGCAAGCACGTAGCGCATCGGGCCGCCGAAAGCCTTGGAGCCGGTGAATACCGAGGCCGCCGGGGCGATGTGGTCTTCCTTGGCGGCGAGATTGTAGACGGGGATCGTCACCTGCTTCAGATCGACCAGTTTGCCCTCGACGGGCATCCGACCGTGGGACAGATCGTTCTGGAAGTAGCAGTGCTCCAGATAGAAGCGATGATTGGCGGCGGGCATGCGGGTCGAGTCGGAATTCCAGACCAGCAAGTCGAACGCCATCGGCTCCTTGCCCTTGAGATAATTGTTGACCCAGTACGACCAGATGAGTTCGTTGGGTCGGAGCATATTGAACGCGTTGGCCATCTGCGAGCCGTCGAGATAGCCTTTGTCGGCCATCTTCTCCTCGACTATCTTCAATTGCGCTGCATCGACGAACACTTTCAGGTCGCCCGGATTGGCGAAATCGACCTGCGTGGTGAAGAACGTCGCGCTCTCGATGCGCTTGTCGCCGGTCTGCGCCATGTAGGCCAGCGTCGCCGCCAGCAGCGTGCCGCCGACGCAATAGCCGATCGCGGTCACGTTGGCCTCGCCCGTGGATTGTTCGATTTTCTCCAGCGCGGCGTAAATGCCCTCGCGCATATAGGCGTCGAAACCCTTGTCGGCGTGACTCTCGTCCGGATTGACCCAGGAAATGACGAATACGGTGAGGCCCTGCGACACCGCCCAGCGGATGAAGGATTTCTCCGGGTTGAGGTCGAGGATGTAGAACTTGTTGATCCAGGGGGGGACGATGAGCAGCGGCCGCCTATACACGTCCGGCGTCGACGGCGCGTATTGGATCAGTTCGATCAGTTCGTTGCGGTAGATCACCTTGCCCGGCGTTATAGCGAGATTGACGCCGAGTTTGAACTTCGAGGCGTCGGCCTGGCGGATGCGCAGACTGCCTTTGCCGCGTTCGATGTCCTCGCCGAGCATTTGCAGGCCGCGCACCAGATTTTCGCCGCTCTCGGCGAACGTCGTGCGCAGCAGTTCGGGGTTGGTGGGCAGGAAATTGGTGGGCGACAGCGCGCTCGTCACCTGCTTGAGATAGAAGGCGGCCTTGTCCTTGGTGTGCCCATCGAGGTCGTCGGCGCGCTTGACCAGACCATCCGCCCAGCGGCTCGTCAGAACGTAGGCCTGCTTGAGGAAGTCGAAATACGGATTGGTCGTCCAGTCGGAATCGATGAATCGCTTGTCGCCCTTGTCGATCTCGGCGACAGCCGGGATATCTTCGCCGTGCATGCGGCGCAGCGTCGACGCCCAGAGCTCGAGGAACTGCGCCGACAGCGCCGACTGCGCATAGAACGCGCGTTGCGAATCGGAGGCGTAATATTCAACGACGCGGCCGAGCGTGGCGACGATGTCGGCGACCTCGCCGCCCGCCGCGGACGGGCCCTCGCCGGCCTCGCGCGGCTTCATGTAGGCGGCGAGCACCTTGCCGCCTTCCTCGACGGCGCGGGCGATATTCTGCGACAGACGCTCGATGTCGGGCCGGACGGGGCCTGCGGGCCTGGCGCCCGCTTCGGGTTGGACGGCGGCGGCCGGCGGCGGGGTGGGGCTGACGACCGGCGTCGCTTGCGCTTCCGGCGGGATGGGCGCGAGCGCGGGCTCAGGCGCAACGGCCGGCTGTCGCGCGCGTCGACGCGGCTTCTCCGACGGTGCGGTGGGTTCGACGGTCACTGCGGGCGCCGGCGCGACAGAGCGAGGTTCGCTCGCCTTGGCAGGCGCGCGTTGGCCGCCGGTCGGCGCCTGGACGGCCTCGTCTCGCGCGGCCGCCTTGGCCGCGACCAGAGGTCCGTGCGGCTGCCTCTCACTTGATACTTGCGCGACTCCTGCGCCCTTGCCCGTCTTGCTCACGGCCCACCCCTTGGCGTCGCCACCCCGTTTTCGACATAATAGGCGAGTAGGGGACACCTATGCTAGTCAGCCTTTAGGCATTTTTCAGCATCGGAGCGGCAAAACAAATCGATGTCGCGGATTCGATTGACGATGGCTCTCTCGGGCGCGGCTCTGTTGGCTGCGGGCGGGGCCGCTTGGGCGCAGAGCGCCTATGACGAGCCGGAATCGCCCTTGCATGGGGTCGCGCGCGCGATCGGCCTCGCCTCGCCGGAACCGAAAGTCGAGGATTTCGTCAAGGAGAGCCGCCCGAACGCGCCGACCGGCTGGATGCCGGTGTTCACGACGCCGCCCGAACCGGACTCGCAGGTGCGCTCCCCGGATTCGCTCAACGCCATGGACGCCGACCTCAACGCGACGGCGGCGGACCACCAGAAGCGGCTCGCCGACAGCGCCACGCCGGCGCCGGCGGCGGCCCAGCCGGCAAAGCCGAAGCCGAAAAAGACGCCGGTTGCGCAAAAGCCCAGCAATTAGCGTTTGCCGCAAGTTGCGGCCGAGTGGTAACAAGCCCGTCCCAGCGGCTTCAGCCCGCAAATCAACAATCGGATCCCACGGCGATGTACGAATTCCACCGGGTGCGGCGATTGCCGCCTTACGTCTTCGAGCAAGTCAACAAGCTCAAGGCTAAGGCCCGCGCCGCCGGGGCCGACATCGTCGATCTCGGCATGGGCAATCCCGATCTGCCCGCGCCCAAGCATGTCATCGACAAGCTCGTCGAGACCGTCGGCAAGCCGCGCACCGACCGCTATTCCGCCTCCAAGGGCATCCCCGGACTGCGCAAAGCGCAGGCGGCCTATTACGGGCGCCGGTTCGGCGTGAAGCTCGATCCCGACACCCAGGTCGTGGCGACGCTCGGCTCGAAGGAAGGCTTCGCCAACATGGCCTCGGCGATCACGGCGCCGGGCGACGTGGTGCTGGCGCCCAATCCCTCCTATCCGATCCACGCTTTCGGCTTCCTGATGGCGGGCGGCGTGGTGCGCTCGGTTCCCGCCGACCCGACTCCGGATTATTTCCATGCGCTCGAGCGCGCCATGCAGCATTCGATCCCGAAGCCGATCGCGGTGGTCGTCTGCTATCCGTCGAACCCCACGGCGATGGTCGCCTCGCTCGATTTCTACAAGGATCTGGTGATCTTCGCCAAGAAGCACGAGATCTTCATTCTCTCCGATCTCGCCTACGCCGAGGTGTATTTCGACGACAACCCGCCGCCCTCGGTGCTCCAGGCGCCCGGCGCGTTCGACGTCGCCGTCGAGTTCACGTCGATGTCCAAGACGTTCTCGATGGCCGGCTGGCGCATGGGCTTCGCGGTCGGCAACGAGCGCCTGCTCGCCGCCTTGGCGCGGGTAAAATCCTATCTCGACTACGGCGCGTTCACGCCGATCCAGGTCGCGGCCGCCGCCGCGCTCAACGGCCCCGAAGAGTGCATCCATGAGATGCGCGCGACCTACAAGCGGCGGCGCGACGTGATGATCGAGAGCTTTGGCGCCGCCGGCTGGTCGATCACGCCGCCGAGCGCCTCGATGTTCGCCTGGACGCCGGTGCCGGAAAAATTCCGTCATCTGGGCAGCCTGGAGTTCTCGAAACTGCTGATCGAGAAGGCCGACGTCGCGGTGGCGCCCGGAATTGGCTTCGGCGAGCACGGCGACGAGTTCGTGCGCCTCGCGCTGGTCGAGAACGAGCAGCGCATCCGTCAGGCCGCGCGCGGCGTGAAGCGGTTCTTCGAACACGCCGACCAGACCCTGCATAACGTGGTGCAGCTGAAGCAGCCGGCGTGACCTGAAGATGCGCACTCTGGTTTATGCGCCGTAGGCTGCGAGAGAACTCGATGCGCTCGACGGGTTCTGTAGCCGAGGTCGCTGACCTCGGCAGAGCCGGCGCCGATCCCATCGACGAACGGCGTTGAATCGGAAAAGGCCGTGGTCAGCGACCTCGGCTACAGAGGGGCTGTCCCAACTCGCGGAGCCGGCCTGGGATCTACCTTTGCGCTCGAGGGTTGGGGACTGGCGCATTGCGCCGGGAGAGATCATCGTGCTTGCCATCGCGCATCGCCGGCAGGTCTACCGCGAGGAGACGTGAGATGAACGAACGCGTCCAGATCATCGTATCACCGGCCGGCGAGCGGATGGCGGTTCTGCCCGAAGAGGATTACTTGCTTCTGCTCGCCGCCAGCGAAGACGACGAAGGCGACGTACGGCCGGAATTCCTCGAAGAGCTCCGCCGTCGCAGAGAACATTTCAGGGCGATGCGGGCGGCTGACGACACTCGGGCTGCTGAGCGTTGAGCCGGCGCATCGTTCACCGCAAATCCAGCATATCCAGCCGCAGCGCGAATTCCGGCGGGGCGAACGCCGGCAGCAGCGCCTCGTCGAAGTCGTAATCCCGCGTCTCGGCGTAGCCGCCGGGATAGGGCTCGCGGAACAGCCGGACGTTCATGCGCGCGGCGTCGATCACCCATAATTCGCGTACGCCGTTGCGGCCATAGAGCTTGGCTTTGCGCCCCATGTCGAAGCGCCGCGAGCCCTCCGCGATTTCGACAACGAGCCACGCGTCCTCGGCGCTCGTTTCTTTAGTGTCGACCGGTTCGGGAGCGACGACTATGTCGGGGACGACGAACGTGTCGAGCGAAAGTCGGAACGGCGAACCGGCGACCACGCGGCGCCGCCCCTCGGCCGGCTCGGTCCATCGCTGGACGAGCGCGCGCAGCAGGCGGTCGTGTCGAGGCCCTTTGGGTTCCATCGGCACCAGCTCGCCGCCGATCAGTTCCAGGCGCTCGTCGCCGTCGATGATGCCCGCCGCGACCATCGCCGCGACTTCAGCCATTGTGAACCGCCGTCGCCCGAGACCCTCGGCCGCTCGCGTCACTTGCGGGGGAACCCTCAAAGTCATCGTTTTCGTCCTGCGGTCGCTTGATCCGCCAGATACGCGTAGCTGCGCACGATCGACTCGAATAGTCGCAATTAGTTGATCTGTAATTGTCCGAGCGCCAACGCGAACTCGGGCGGGGCGAAGGCCGGCGCGATCGGGACGTCGCCGTCATGCTGCAAATGGGCTCGGTAAGCCCCCGCGCTCGGATCGCGGAACACCGACACCTGCCGTTGCTGTACGTCGATCACCCAGATCTCGCGCACGCCGAAACTCGCGTAGAGCCGGGCCTTGCGGCCGAGATCGTAATTCAGCGACTCGTCGGCGATCTCGACCACGAGCGCGACATTGTCGCCCGCGAGCCCGGCGAGACCGATGTCTTCGCTATAGACGACGATGTCGACCTCGACGAACGTGTCCGACGAGAGCCGGAACTTCAGTTCCGGCGCGAGCATATAGCCGGCGGGACAGGCGCGGTACCACAACGCCAACACGGCATTCTTGACGACTTCGTGGCGCGCGCTCTTGGCGGCCATGCCGACGAGTTCGCCGTGGAGCAGTTCGATCCGCTCGCGCGGGTTCATCATGCCCGAGGCGATCCGGGCTTCGACGTCGGCGACCGTCAGGCGGTCGGCGGCCGGGGCGTCGTCCCGGCGAAGGGAGGAATCGTTCATGCAACTTCGCTCACGGTTCGAGACAGGGGCGAAGCGGAAAGATAACATTGCCGACCCTGGATTTGGTAAACGCCCGGAAAGCCCCGATGCCGAGAGCGCTCGATCACCTCGTTGTTCCCGCCCGCGATCTCGCGGCGCAAGCCGCATTTTACGCGCGTCTCGGCTTTCGCGTCGGCGCCCGCAATCGCCACCCCTGGGGGACCGAAAACCACATCATCCAGCTCGACGGCGCGTTCCTCGAACTGATCGGCCTCGGCGACGGTTTCGAGGCGCCGCAGACACAGCCCGGCGAGTTCTCGTTCGCCGGCTTCGTCGCGCGCTATCTGCAAGCGCGCGAGGGCTTGGCCATGCTGGTGTTGCGCTCCGCCGACGCCGAGGCGGACCGCCAGGAGTTTGCGACGCAGGGAATCGGCGGCTTCGCCCGATTCGATTTTGCCCGCCAGGGGCGGCGGCCCGACGGAACGCCCGTCGACGTCGCGTTTTCGCTCGCCTTCGCCGCCTCGCCCGATTGGCCGCAAACCGGGTTCTTCGTCTGTCAGCAACATTTTCCGCAGAATTTCTGGAGCGCGGCGGCGCAGGTCCATGCCAATGGCGCGCGCGGGGTGAGCCGGCTGCGGATGGTTCACCCGGCGCCCGAAGCGGCGGTCCGCTTTCTCGCCGCTTTCACTCAGGCGGCGGTCGAACGGCGCGACGAAAGTCTGGCGCTGACGCTGGCCAACAGCGAGATCGAGGTCTTCGGGGGAGCCGGCGAATTGCCGGGGCTGACCGGGCTGGTAATCCGGGTCGCCGATCTCGACGCGATGGCGAAACGTCTCGACGCCGAGGCCGTCGGTCATACGAGGGCCGGGGGCGAGCTGATCCTTCCCGCGTCCGCCGCAATGGGCGTCGAACTCAGGTTCGTCGCGTAGTTCGGCGCCCGCATGCGCCGCTCGGCGGCGGCGAGGCCGTAGACGCAACCGCATAGCAGGAACAGATGGCGCCAATGCTCGGTGTCGATCTGCACGCCTTGCAGGATCTGCGGGAAGCAGGCGGACCAGACGGCGATAGCCTCGTGCTGCAACGGCGAGCGGCGCACGGCCAGCGCCCAGCCGAGATAGATCGTGGCGACGATGAAGGCGGCGAAGGCGAGGCCGCCGACCCAGCCGTAGGAGGCGAAAGCGCTGAGGAACGCCTCATGCGGGTCTTGCGCGAAGAACTGGTCGAAACGCAGCGGCCCGAAGCCGAGCGGACGCTCGAGCAGCAGCGGTATAGCGCGGATCTGATTGCCGAACCGGCCGTCGACGCCGACGTCGTAGTCCTGCAGCAGCGAAGCGCGGGACACCAGCATGTCGCGCAGGCTCGGCACAGCGAGCGCGACGGCGAGGATCGCGACCAGCAGTCCCGCCGAGCCGAAGGCGACGAGCGCGACCCGCTGCCGATCCCGCGCGCCGCGCGCGGCCAGGAACGACAGCGCGAACATCATCGCCATGCCGAGCAACCCGTCGATCACCGCGCCGCGCGAGAACGACAGGCCGAGACTCACCAGCAGCGGCGCGAGTTTGGCCAGCGTCGACAGCGCGCGACCGCGCTTGAAGATCAAATCCTGGGCCAGCCAGACGATCGGCGCGACCAAGAACGGTCCGAACACGTTGGGGTCCTTGAACGGACCCATGGCGCGGCTGTTGTCGTAGAGCGTGAAATAGGGCCCGAGCCCGGCGACGTCGAAATAACCGAGAATGCCCAATGTCGCCGCGGCGAGGGCGGCGAAGATATAGCCCGAGCGGATCGTCGCCATCCTCTGCAACGGCCTTTCGGCGACGATCGCGGCAAATACGATCGTCGTCAGCGAGATATAGAGCGAGGTGACGGTGTAGCCGACGGCGCGCGACTCGCTCACATAGGGCGCCAGCGCGACCAGCCCGGCGGCGTTGTAGACCGCCATCGTCAGGATCATCGGCGCCATCGATTTCTCGAACACGAGGCCGCGCCCGGCGAACACCAACAACGTCACGACGAACATGAATTCGTAGGGCGAGGGCTCGATCGAAGCCAGCGCGCTCACTGCGAGCAACGTCCACAGGACGCCGCGCCGGATCGATTCGACCGGAATCATCGAGGCCCTCCACGCGAGCGGTCTCAGCTTTAGGCAAACGTGGTTAACGAAGCGTAGCGGCTACAGCCGTCTCCAATCAAAGTGCGCCTCCGTCATTGCGAGGTCGGCGAAACGCTTTGCGTTTCGCCTGTGCGAAGCGACGAAGCAATCCATGGGACACGACGAAACTTGCCGTATGGACCTCGCACGACACAACGGCCGCGTCGTGAGACTCTGGATTGCGTCGCTCCGCTCGCAATGACGATGTTACTCGATCGGAAACGACACTACTCGGCTTGGTCGGCAACCGCTCTAGCGGTCCAAGCCCAGCGCAAGGTTCCCGAGACGGTCGGCCGCTGAGGGCGGGGGCAGGCATGCAGTCCACGTTTTGCGATCGGGTGCGATTCTCGAAACTCACGAATTCTGAGAAAACGGAGGTGGAGCTTGGAGATTCCAACACGTGGAAGCGGTCAGAGAAATTTTATCTGAGAGGCGATGACAGAAGGTCTGATCGAACTGGAATTCTAGGAAACCCATAAAGCTCGCAGACAGATTGCACCACTTCGTGGAACCATCCAGCTGAGGTCGGAGATACGTAAACCTCGTCTACAAGTGTTTCAAGATCGACAGGAATATAGAGGCCAGACTTGAATGGCACTCGCGCTGCTTCTTCCTCGACCATATCCCAATTTATTTCGGTTGATATTCTTCTGTATAGATGATCCATCATATGGCTTGTAAGCTTACCGCAGATCGCATTGACATGCTCTTGGACTTCCAAGTCCCAGTACACGAGGCGCAGTTCTTTTTCGTACGAAAAACTTTCTCGCTTGCTGAATGGAAGACCAAATGAGCTATCTACCGCTTCACCGCTCCAGTCTAAATACTTAACAAGTCCCAGAAAAGTTCGTTGTGGGGAATTCCTAAGCGATTCGAGCAATCTGGCAAAATTTGATGTGATAGCAATTCCTTGGCCGCCGGCGGCATATTGCGCCCACATCGCAGCTGACTCAAATTTGTTAAGGTGCCAACAATTTATTAGCAGCGTTCGTCTGTCGTAAAATCGGCGGCGCGCCCAGAACTCCCGCGAATTTTTTTGGCTCTCAAACTGGATGCGCCGTTCTTCGCCAGCCATCTCTTTATAAAACATCGTGCTGTGTTCTTCGGGAGTTAGATCGGCAATCGTGTTCCATTGGCGATGCCGGTAGTTGGGTTGCGATAGCATTCCTTCGTGGGGATCGGTTGTCGCCAACACCTCAAGATTGCTGAGAAATAGCTGGCGCTTCGAGATCAGAGATACAAATTTTGCAAAGTCCATGTAGCGCCATAGGCGCTCGCTCGGATCGGTAGGCACTGAAACCAGTGGATGGGGATGCTCAACTGGCATTCGTCGTTCTCTTCATGCCGCCAGTCTCCCAATCGTCTGCGCGCTGACGTTGTAGCTGCGCCCGATTTCGGTAAGCGTCTCCTCGCCAACCTCGCGCCGCTTGATGGCTTCCTGCCGCTGGTGCGGCGTCAACTTGAACGGTCGCCCCAAACTCTGCCCGCGCGCCTTGGCGCGGGCGCGGCCTTCGCCGGTACGAGCTCGTATCAGCTCGCGCTCGAAC
>Ga0302319_10010357_pt1 | contig 17775 bp, 16 predicted proteins | sample Bog_T0_2_FD_203319 | JGI IMG/M metagenome (GOLD analysis project Ga0302319, IMG submission 203319) | Peat permafrost microbial communities from Stordalen Mire near Abisko, Sweden - Bog_T0_2 | ecosystem: Environmental > Terrestrial > Soil > Wetlands > Peat | place: Sweden: Abisko, Stordalen Mire...
TCATCTTCGTGGGCAAGACGCCGACGCTGGTCGTCGACAAGACCTTTCTGAATGCGAAGGACGTGCCTGACCTGAGCTTCGCCACGCTGGTGGAGAAGACCGGCGACATCACACCGGCAGTCCTGGCAGCCCTGCCCGCACCGGATGTGAAGCTGGACTCCGCCTTTCCGCGGCTGACCTACACGCACCGCAGCTGGGCCGACGGCGATATGTACTACTTCTTCAATGAGAGCGACCAGGCCGAGTCGCGCATGGTGACGATCGTGGGCCACGGCAAGGCGCAGGCGTGGGAGATGGCGACCGGCGAGATCCATCCGCTGGCCGCTGCGACGTACGAGGGTGATGCGGTGACCCTTCCGCTCACGCTCGGCCCGTATGAGGCGAAGGTGATCGTCGTGGGCCCGCTGCCCGCGAAGACGGCCGCGCCGGAGCCCGCATTCACCAACGGCCTGACGGTCGCTACGCTGGACGGCGACTGGAGCCTCGACCTGGATGGCAAGCAGACCACCACGCCGCTGAAGTCATGGGAGGAGCTGGGCACGAACGGTTTCACCGGTCCTGCGATCTATAAAAAGCAGTTCAACGTCATCGCGCTGCCGGGCAAGCGGCACGTGTACCTGGAGATCGCGCGGGTGAGCGACTACGCGAAGGTCACGCTCAACGGCAAACCGCTGGGCGAGCACGCATGGCAGCCGTATCGCTGGGACGCGACCGGCGTGCTGAAGGCCGGAGCCAACGATCTACAGATTGAAGTGGACACCACGCCGGCGGCCCGCATGGGAGCAGGCGGTGCGCCGCTGCCGGCGGTCAAGGCAGCGTCCGGGCTGTTGGGGGATGTAAAGCTGGTGGCGTATTAAGGCGGAGTGGTTGACTGCGCGCTGGCAGGAATCTGATTTTCAGTTGCCAGTCTTTCAGTTACCAGTCGCCGGTTAGGTTCAGGAGAAGCGCGCCATCTTCCATAGTCCCCAGCCGCACGCACCGGCCGTGACCACCATCACCGCCGCCAGAGCGCACACCCAGCGCAGGTCCATGCTCAGCGCCGGGACCTTCGCGTTCACGCCGAGGTATACAAACACAGCGCAGCCCGCGGCAACGATGGCGTAGTCCCACCAGCCGCGCCGCTCCTCGCGCGTGGCAAACTCTGATCCCGAGTAGGCCTGCAGCACACGTTGGTAGTCCAGGCTGTAGCGGCTGCACTCGCGCTGCAGGGCCTCGTTGGTGGAGGTGTGCTCGCGCGCTGTCGCCACCGCGCTGCTGATGGCCAGTGCGCCGAGGATCATCGCCGCCGAGCCACCGACGACCAGCAGCTTGTGCGCGGCGTCCGCGTGGGCCAGCTCGCCGAAGACCAGCGCTCCCCACGCCAGCCCCCAGAGCTGATTGGTGTTGGAGAGCGGAATGCCGCGGCCGATGCCGAGGTATTTGGCCGCGAACTGCTGGAAGAGGTCGCCGATGACCCAGACGAAACCGCCAAGGAAGAGCCAGAAGAGCAGGTGCTTGATCTGCGCGGAGTGAAACACGGCGGCCTTCGTTCCGCCGTCGAGCGCCAGCACCAGCGCGAAGACCGAGCCGAGCTCGCCGACGGTGAAGGCGGTGACGAACGAAAGCGGATTCATGCCGCTGAGGTAGGCCTTGCGGTAAGGGATGTACATCGTCCCCCACAGCAGGCTCGCGCCAACGGCCGCGAGGATACCCTGCATCGCATGGGTGGAGTGCGCTGCGCCACCGTGAATGGTGCTGAAGCCCAGCATGACGGCCGCGGCCACAATCGCCAGCGCGCCCAGCAGTACCTTGGCGATGTTCGAGACGCTGGCTCCCTTCAACTCGCCGAAGAGCAGCCGCCCCCACAGGATGCCGACCAGCGAGTTGGTGTTCCACAGCGGAAAGGCGATGGTGAGGCCGACGTCTCGTATGGCAAAGACGGTGAGGGTGTTGGCCACCGCCCACAGCATCCCGGCAAGGATGGCCCACACAATTAAGTGCTTGTTTTTGGCGAGATCGGCGAAGACGTACTTCGTGCCTTTGAGCAGTGTGGGCAGCGTCCAGCGCGCGGTGAAGACGCCCGCCACCATGCACAGCGAGATGGCATACGGCGAGAGGCCGGAGTTCACCAGCTTGGTGGGGGCCTCCGCCGCGCCCAGCCATACTCCCGCCGCGAGGCCGCAGCCCACGCCCAGCCAGTGCATCGAGCCGAAGTATTGCGAGGAACTAATCTTCTGTGTTGCCGCCGCCATCAGGAGATGGCCACCAGCAGCGCGAGGCCCAGGCAGAGCACGACGAACGGAATCACGAACTGGACGTCGGTCACGATGGCGCGGGCCATCGCCGAGGGACTCATTGTCCGGCCTCGCGCAGCAGCGCGCTGGCCGCCCACAGCACCGGCGCCTGGCCGTGGAAGTCGCCGGTGCGACGCTTGCGCTCATAGTAGTACTGCAGGTCGTCCTTCTTGCCGGTACCTTCGCAGACCTGCGTGATGTCGTTGTTCTGGTCGATGTACCCGGCGACTGCAATCCAGCTCTTGCGCGCCGCGGGGCCGTAGCTCTTTGCGTCCAGCCAGCCGTTCTTCACACCGGTGATCATCGCGAAGCTGAACATCGCGGAGCTGGAACTCTCCGGCCACGCATCGTCACGGTCAATCAACTGCCGCCACATGCCGTCCTTGCCCTGGTACTTCAGCAGGCCGGCCATCATCAGCCGGTAGCCCTTGAGGATGCGCGCTCGCTGGGGATGGTCTGCCGGCAAGGTGCGCAGCATCTCCGCCATGCCCGCGGCCACCCATCCGTCGCCGCGGCCCCAGTAAAACTTCACGTCCGGCGCGTGGAAGAAGAGACCATTAGGCTGCTGTAGCTTGTCCAGGTACGACACCATCTCCTTCGCGTCGCGGTCGAGGTACTTCTTGTCGCCGGTGGCGCGGTAGGCCTCCAGTTGCAGCATGGTGAGCATGTACATGTCGTCGATCCAGTAGCGGGTCTCGGCGGAGAGGCCGTCCGGCTGCGGGTTCTCCCACTGGCGGTCGGCCCACATGGTGCCGTCAGAGAGATACTTCGGGTCTTTGGTTTCGAGCCCGATCTCCAGCGGCACGACGCCGAAGATGGAGTCGTCGACGTGGTGCCGGGTGGGGATGCGCGCGGCCTCGGCACCGCCGGGCAGCAGCGGCTCAAACTTTTTGATCAGCTCGGCGCGCAGAGCGTCGTCGTGGGTGAGCGTGGCGAAGGTGAGCGCGCCGTACCAGGCACAGACCTCGGAGTAGTGGATGGTCGCGGTGTACTGATGCGGGCTGGTGACGAAGTGCTCCGCCACCTTCTTGCCCACCTCCTGCGGCGAGGTCCCCGCCGGCCAGCTGCTGAAGTTTGCATCCTGCGCGGCCAGCATGGTTGCCCAGCCCATCCACAACGTCACCACGGACGTCACAACGATACCCTTGCGAATCACCATCACGAGCCTCTCTCCTCTTGCCGCGCAGGAACCAACCGGCGCGACAGCGTCCCCCAGCTTATATCCGCCTGCGAAAATGCGCCATCAGGCTCCTGCATTAGGGAGCCGGCTGGATCTCCATCCGCATGGCGGTCACGCCGGAGTACACCAGGTCCACCGCGTCCACAGCGTTCTCCATGCTGAAGCTGGTGGCATCGGTCGTCACCCGGACGCCCAGACCAGGAAGCGTCCAGCCGCCCTGGCCGATCTTGACCGGGACCAGCCCCTTCGCGTGGATGCGCCAGCGAAGCGTCCCGCTTGCGGAGAGGGTCAAGCCGTCTTTGTCCGCTGTGGCGTCGATGATCGGGCACTGCACCAGCTGAATCCACCCGATCTCCCCGGAAGGCGTTCGCCACTGCACCGTCGCCGCATGGAACTGCGAGGCCGGGCCGGCGTCCTTGGTCTTGCCGGTGGCCTCGCCGCCAAAGATGACCCGCTTGCCAATCCAGGCGGTTGCGACGCGCTTGTCGGTAATCTGTTTACGCACCAGGTGCGGACCGGCAAAGTGCTTCATCTTCGCGAGCGCGTCGGACGGAATGGGCGTGCCGAGGATCGCCAGGTGCGGCGCAAACCAGATGTCCGGCAGGTGGTCAGTCGCCGGCGTCAGGTTGGGTAGCGGCGCGAGCTTTGCGTCTAGCGCGTTGCGCATCCAAACGCCTACCACGGCCACATAGCTCTCCATGTCCATGCCGTACGAGCGGTCGTAGGGGCCGGAGATGTTGCGCAGCTCCGGCTGGTAGAAGTCGGCGATGTCGCGCCACAGTGTGGCCTCCATCTCGGCGCCGATCTTCCTCATGCGTTCGGTCGAGCCGTAGTCGCGCCATAGCGCCAGACCATAGAGGTCCACGCCGTAGTAGGTCGGCGAGTTGTATTCAAAGAACGCGTTGTACTGCGTGAACAGGCGGTAGACGCTCTCGGTCCAGTCGGCGGACTGCTGCTTCCAGTCGGCGCGGCCGTTGTGCACCGCTGCGAAGTCCCACAGAGCGCCGTACATCAGCGCTATGTTGCTGTAGCTGGGGACCAGCCGCTTCTCTGCGATCTCGCCTTCGATGGAGCGGTCGATCGCAGCATACATCCGCTGCGCCAGCTCCGCCGAGATGCGGTCCGGATACTCGATCAGGATCATTGCGAAGGTGGTGCCGATGAACTCGCGCCAGTTGGGGTCGTAGCCGCGGAAAGCAATCGAGTTGCCGCTGGGGTCAGGCTCCTCCGGCGTGCGCCGATAGGTGCCGTACCACTTCACCCCAGGCGTGAGGTACTGCTGTTTCAGGACGGCATCCAGGATTGCCGCCGCGCGCTGACGGTCGCCCGGCGCGTCGCGCAGCAGCAGCCCCAGGGCGTACCAGCTGGACTCGCGCACCATGTAGTGGCCGGCCTCCACCCCGTTGTGCGCGGGTGATGGATTGTGCACCAGCTTGGCGCTCTCATCCCAGAAGTGCGCGTCGAACTCCAGCGACTGCTGCAACACCTCGCGGGTGTTTGCGGACAGCGAGGCCAGCGGCACGTGCCGCGGGACCGCCGCAAATGCTCCACTGATGCCGAACAAAAGCAGCAGCGCCAACACCTTCCCGTTCCGTAGCTTCATCGGTTCCCTCTCGTGTGCCTCTCGGCAACCCGCGCCTGCCCGGCCAACGGAGCCGTCTTCGGCCCCCACTCCGTCCTTCGCGGCCAAGCCCAGGAGCTCTGCTAGAAGCTGAACTTCACCGCGAACTCCACCGTGCGCGCCTCATAGGCCGGTGTTCCGGAGACCGATGTGATTGTGCCCACCGTCGCCGTGTTGCTGATCGACGCGCTGGGGGTACCCAGGTTGGGGTGGTTGAAGACGTTGAACGAGTCAGCGCGCAGGGTCAGCTTGTAGCGCTCGCGCCAGAGCACGTTCTTCTCCAGGTTCATGTCCCAGTCCTGGAAGCGAGGTCCGCGCAGCATGTCGTAGCCGGAGGTTCCATAGCTGGCATACGTGGTGGGACCTCCCGCAACGTACGAACTGCAGGCCACCGGCCCGGCCGAGGTGAAGCAGGGCGGTGCCGTGAACGCGGCCGGGTTGAACCACTGGAAGCGGGTCTTGGTGGCGGGATAAAGGGCCACTCCCGGCACCTGGTTGGCGCGGCCACCGACCTGACCGGAGGGCGTACCCGGCGCGCTATACGACACCGAGAACGGTTGCCCGGTCTGGAAGTCGCTGATGCCCGAGACCTGCCATCCTCCAAAGACCTTGTCGACAAAGTTATTGGCGTTGCCCAGCAGCAGCTTGCCCTTGCCTATGGGCAGCGCATAGGAGTAGTTCACCTCCAGCACCTGCGGCGTCAGGCCCCCGATAGGTCCGTAGGAGTCGTTGGGTGTGGCGCCGGAGGGGTTCTCAAGGTTCTCGGTGCCCAGCACGCGCGTCCACTGGTACTCCGCACCGAAGGTGAAGCCGTGGCTGTATTGCTTGTGAACGCCGATCTGCAACGAGTTTTCGTTGCTGTGGAAGATGGGATCCAGCCCCAGCGAGATGCCGGAGAACGGCTGCACCAGGTTGGTGCTCTGCGCCGAAACGCCGATCACCGGCGGGTTGGCCAGGTCGATATTCGGGGCCGTGGTACCGGGACCGCTGGAGTTGTTCTGCTTCAGGTTGTGTTGTCCCACGTAGCCGATGCGGATGTCGAAACCGTCGTGGAACTGGTGCTCCATGGCGAGGTTGTACTCCTCGGTGTATGGCGTGACGGTCTTGTGCTGGGTGGCAACCGCGGGATTGGCCGTAAACGCTCCTGTGGCGGAGAAGGGATTGGCCATGGTGAAGGTCGGCATGGTGCCCGTGGAGTTGGTATAGGTCTCCGAGCTGACGAAGGGCAGCGTACCGAAGGCACCGCCCGCGTACGACGCGGGAATCAGGTTGAAGTAGACGCCAAAGGCTCCGCGCAGCACCCAGTTGTGAAGCGGCTCATAGGCGAAGCCGAAGCGCGGCGCCACGTTGTTCTTGTCCTGGCCCAGGTAGCTCCAGACGTTGTTGCCCAGCCCGGCCTGCGACGCCAGCTCAATGGGAATTGTCGTTCCATTAATGAAGTTGGGAATCGAGTCCGCCGGATACGCGCTGGAAAAGACAACCACCTTGCCAACCGAGGGCACATAGAGCGAATCGTTGCCATAGGGATTGGGCCGGAACCACTGCAGGTCATAGCGCAGACCCGCATTGATGGTCAGGTTCGGCAGCAGCTTCCAATCGTCCTGCACGTACAGGCCGTACTGGGCGGAGACGTTGCGCGTGATGTAGTTGTTCGGCTGGGCCTGCCCGGTGGTCACCGGGTCGCCCAGCAGGAAGTCGGCCAGCGCTACGCCGGTGTAGTGCCCGTTGAAGCTGTAAGAGCCGCGCTGCGGGCTCTCCGCGGAGTCATTCCAGTGGTTGTCGTACAGATAGCTGAAGCCGGTCTTCACGGTATGCCGGGCAAACACCTTGGTCACGGCCGTGTTGACCTGGCCAACCTGCTCAAGGTCCTTGGAGCCCGACTCTGAGACGCCGGTGATGTTGGTGATGGTAATCTGCGGCGCGCCTTCAATCAGCTCCGGCCCCAACCCCGGGATGATGCCGGAAAAGTTCGTCTGGTAGTTCTGCGGCGTGCGGTAGATGGGCAGGTGGAAGAAAGAGGCGTACGTGTCCCACAGCAGTGTCGGCGAGAAGGTATGCGTGTAGCCGAGTATGAAGTTGCTGTTGTGTTCGCCGTCCTGCGCATTGCCGCCCTGCAGGCTGTCTGTTCCGTTGGTGGGGCTGGGCCCGTAGAAAGCGCGCAGGTAAGTAAATCGGAGCTGGTTGTGGTCATTGATCTTGTGATCCAGCCGCACGGAGTAGCGCGTAGAGTGGCTGATCTCCTGAACCTCCTCAAAGGTGTTCACGCCGCACCCTGCCTGTGTCGGCATGGGATACAGCGCAGTCAGCAGTGCCTGGTCCACCGTGCTGAGCGGCGAGGTCGGCGATATCATGTTGTTCGGATAGGGCAGACCCGTGGCCGGGTTCTTGATGATGGTGCTGGTGGCCGTGCTGTTGCAGGCCCCACCGGCGAGCAGTTCGCTGAAGTCGCCTGCCCGCTCCTTCACCGTCGGTTGCTGGGTGTTGTCCGCATAGGACTGGGTGAGGTGAAAGCCCTCAAACGCGAAGAAGAAGAAGCTCTTGTCGCGGCCGTCGTACAGCTTGGGGATAAAGATAGGACCGGAGAGGTTGCCGCCGTACTCATTGCGCTGGTAGGGCGGGCGCGGCTGCGCTCCACTGAAGTAGCTCTTGGCCGAGGTGCCCTTGGAGCGGTTGAACTCGAAGCCCTCGCCGTGCAGCTTGTTCGTGCCGCTGGCGCTGACTACGATAATCTGTGCCGGCTGGTTGAACTCCGCCGGCGCTCCGTTGGACAGAATCTTGAACTCCGCGATGGCGTCCAGCGAAGGCACCTCACCCTCGCCGCGCTGCAGCGTCACCTCCTGGTTGGTCACGCCATCCAGCGTGGAGCCGACGCCGCCGTAGGCGTTGCGTCCGCCCGTCCCGATGGAGGGCGTTACGCCGCGCGTGGCCAACTGGTCCTGCGCGCCCGCGGCCTGCACCCCGGGAGCCAGTGCGATCAGGCCAATAACGCTCAGGCGGCCGTTTAGCGGCGTGTTTTGAATCGCCTGACTGTCCACCACCAGGCCGACGGACGAGTCCTCCGTCTGGATCACCGGTGCGGTTGTGGTGACCTCCACGGTCTCATTGCGCGAGCCAATCTGCAGCTGCGCGTCGATCTGCTGCAGCTGGTCAATCTCCAGCGTAAGGTCGTTCAGCTGGAAGCTCTTGAAGGCGGCCTTGTCGACCTTCACGCTGTAGTGGCCGGGCGAGAGCTGCGTCACAGCGTAGGTCCCGGCATCGGAGGTGACCGTGGTGCGCACCGCGTTGGTCTCCACCTGGCGAATGCTGACGGTCGCCCCGGAGATGGGCGCGCCGGTTGGGTCCGTCACCGTGCCGTTGATGGAGCCGGTAATGCCCTGGCCCACAGCGTTCAACGGTAGCGCTAACGCGGCTGTCGCAAAGAAGGCCGCGAACAGGGCTGACGTTCCTCGCCGCTGCCGTGGTTCGTGGGTGTGTGTCTGATGTGCCACCAGCATCTCAAAAAAAGTCTTCATTGTCTCTCCTTACATTCCAGCCGGTCATGTCCTGTATCTGGATGAGGCCGTCCTGACAGCTCCTGACATCCGCTTAGAGCAGAACAAACCTGAGTTTTAAGTCGCGAGAACGATGCGCGCCACCACCCACAACAAACAAGTGAATTTACGGTGATTCGGGCGTAGGCTCACTGTAAGGATTGCAATCTCTCACTGTGAGGAGCCCCGTTCCCCGGGTGCCAACTGGCACGTGTCGGACCGTGGTAGACTTCACCCCGCACCCCCGAAGGTTCCGATGGACGTGCTGTCGCCAGAGCCGATGCCGCAGGAGAAGGAGTCGCCGGACTCCGAGGCCTGCTGGGCCTTGCTGGAGCGCCTGGTAGCCAGTCCGCAGTTGAGGCGTGCTGCCCGGATGCGCGAGTTTCTGCTCTTCGTCGGCCAGCGTTCGCTCAAGGACGGCAGCAGCCAGATTCATGAGCAGGAGATCGGCTCGGAGGTCTTCGGACGTCCCGCCGGCTATGACACCAGCGTGGACAACATTGTGCGGGTGAACGCCACGGACCTGCGCAAGCGCATCGAGGAGTATTTCGCCACTGACGGCGCCCACGAGAGCCTGGTTTTAGAGATTCCCCGCGGCAGCTATAAGCCGGTCTTCCATCCGCGGGCCGCTAAGCCTGCGCTCGGGCCAGTGTCTATAGAGCCCCGGCAGGTCAAATCCCTACAGGACGCGCCGGTCGCCGGTCTGCCCACCATTACCCCGTTGGCCGGGGCCCATCCGCCAGCGGCGCAAAGCCACCGACTCCTGCTGGCGCTGGCGGGGGCGTTGCTGGTGGCACTCGCCATTAGCTGCTTCCTGCTGTGGACGCAGAACCAGTCGCTGCGCCGTTCACTCTATCCGTGGAGGAGTACGCCCGCGGTGGCCGGTTTCTGGTCGGGATTGCTCAGCGCGCGCCCCAACACGGACGTCATCCTCGCCGACACGTCGTTCGCCCTGATTGAAGACATCACCCAGGCTCCCATTCCGCTGAATGAGTACCTGAACCACAGCTACGTCAGCCGCATTCAGTCCCCCAAGCTGAGCGCGGACCGGCGCGAAGACCTGGGGCTGATTGTGCAGCGGAACTACGGGAGCATCGGCGACTTTCGCGTCGCCCAGCGCATCGGGGCGCTCGACCCGCTGGGCAGCAACATCCATCTGTACGCCGCGCGCGACTTTGAGCCCTCGCGGGTCAAGCAGGACAACGTAATCCTGATCGGCGGCCGCAAGTCCAACCCCTGGGTGGACCTGTTCGCCGACCGGCTGAACTTCAGCGTGGAGTACGACCCCAAGAGCTTCGTCAACTTCGTACGCAACCGCGCACCGGTAGCCGGGGAGCAGGCGGTCTACAACTCTCCGCCAGCGCCCGGCCCCAATAGCGGCTACAGCGTGGTGGCCTACCTTCCCAACGACGCCGGCGGCAAGGTGCTGATCGTGGCCGGTACTGGCTCAGAGGCCACCGAAGGCGCCGGGGAGTTCCTCACCTCCGAAGACCAGTTGGCGGCCTTCCAGCGGCTGCTGCATGTCAGCACGCTGCCGTACTTTGAGGTCCTGCTGAAGACCACCCATCTGAATGGCACGCCGATGAATGCGACCATCGTCGCCTACCGAACCTATCCCGGTCTTAAGTGATTTAGCGCGGGTGGCCTCCACCGCGCCCGCCGCGTTGACCACCACCACCGCGTTGCGCTCCGGCGCTGTGCTCACCGCCGCTATCATGTCCGGCGTTGCCGACATGGCCCTGGCCGTCGCGGGCTTCGTTTCCCTGGAAGTGATTGAAGGGCCGGTCTCCGCGCTCCGGCATGGGCCCGGCGTAGCCGCGGCGGGGATCGTAGCGGTTGTCGACGTGACCGTAGAAGCCGGGTCTGCCGCGGTACCACGGACCCGCTCCAATGAAGTAGCCGCCCTGAAACCAATCCGGCCCGTAGTAGCCGTAGGGAGAGCAGCTATAGGGTGCATAGTCGTAGTAGCCGTAAGGGCAGACCGGCGCTACACCGATGCCGATCGTAATCTGAGCGGGTGCGGCAGCCAATCCTGCCAGCATCACGAAGCCCATGGCGGTTAGCGCAAGTGACTTCCAATAAGACATAACTCTCCCTCTGTTCCTTCCGTCGCAAACCATTTGCGACTTGTCTATCGTCAGGCCTGCAGGGAACGAAAGCTGGTCTGTTTCGCTCAGGTCAGAGGAAGCAAGCTCGGCCTTGGTGCCTTTTAGCTGCGATGGCTCTGCTTGGGGCAGAAGTTAGGTGATCCTAACTCCTATGGAATCAGGATCTTTAGAGATTCGATCGGCAGCCCGGCTTCAGAAAAGCTTCGCAGCAAGGAGCGTTGATATACTTTGAAGCAGCGTGATGGTGAATCAAATCGGACCAAAGCGCCCATCCACAGAGACTTTTTCCACTAAATTGCCGTCTTTAGCTAGCAGAAGCGAGACCCAGCAGCGTGAGACAAGCCATGGTTTTATCCGCGGACGCCGCCCGGCAGGTGGAGCGTGAAAACGCTGAGATTGCGCGCGGGCTGAAGCTGCAGGACCCGGAGCTTCTGGACCGTCTGATCGAGCTCCATCAGCACCGCCTGATGCGCTACCTGATGTTTTTGACCGGCAAGCGCGAGGTAGCGGAAGACCTGTTTCAGGAGGTCTGGATCCGAGTGCTGCGGCGCGGCTCGCAGTACAACGGCAAGGCGCGGTTTGACACCTGGATCTTCACCATAGCCCGGAACCTGGTCATCGACCTGTCGCGCAAGCGCACCATGTCCAGCCTGGACGAGATGTGCGAGGGCGGCGAGAACGAGCGGCCCTTTGAGGTCTCCGGCGAGGAGCCTTCGCCGCTGGAGCAGTTCGAGTTCCGCGAGAACGCCAGTGAGATTGCAGCGGTGCTGCAGACGCTTGAGCCGAGCTACCGCGAGGTGTTGACGCTGCGCTTCCACGAGGAGCTGTCGCTGGAGGAGATTGCCAGCGTGACGCGCGCTCCCCTTTCCACGGTGAAGTCGCGGCTGTATCGTGGTCTGGCGGCGTTAAAGCCGCGGCTGCAGAAGCTCCGCTCTATACCCAACGTCAGCGGAGAGGTGGCGCGATGAAGGGCCTACGCAACTCCCATGAGCTTCCGCTGGACACCGCTGCCGGAGCGCGCGCGGTGGTGGTGAACCGCACCCATCGGGTAGTGCGCGAGGAGGCGTTGACGCTGCGCGCGCAGCGCAGCAAGTCTCGCAGCCTGTGGTTTCCTCTGGGTGTCTGCTCCATCCTGCTGCTGACCGTCTGCTACGCCATATGGGCGGTACTGGACGGGTACGATCTGATGTCGAGCGGCGTTCCCGACGCCAGCGAGCAATTGATGGTGCTGCTGCTGTGGTCCCTGCCGGTGACAGCGCTGCTGCTGGGCCTGGTATGGTTGCGCCGCGGTCGAACCCGCGGCACGGATGAGGCGCCGCAATGAGCCAGTGGAACTGGATGTCCGCGCACAACTCCGACCCCTCCAACGGGGACGAAGATCTGCGCCTGATCCCGCGCTGGTCGATCGCTCTTGCCGTGCTGTTGTTCGCGGGAATGCAGTACATCTTCCACGTGGTGATGCCGCACCACAAGCACGAGCTGCTGCTGCTGCGCCTGATGATGGGCTACGCGTGGGGAGCGCTATGGGCCAGCTACGCGCTGCTGCTGGGCTATGTGAGCCGCGACGCGCGCCGCCGCGGCATGTCCGCTGGGCTGTGGATGCTGGTGTGCGTACTGCTGCCCGGCGGAATCGGCGCGGTGGTTTACTTTCTGCTGCGCCAGCCGATCCTGTCGCGCTGCCCGAACTGCTCCACCTCCATCGCGGCGACGTACCACTTCTGCCCGCAGTGCCAGTTCCAGATGGCGCCGGTGTGCGGCGTGTGCCACCGTGGAGTGAAGATCACCGAGGCCTACTGCACGCAGTGCGGGCACGACCTGGCAGAGGACGGCGCTCCGGCACGACTGCGCGTCTACAGCGACAGCAATTGACCGGACGAGCAAGGAAGCCCGGCCGCGATATAGTGGCAGACAGCCGCTGATGCCAACCCCGCTGACAGCCCTGATCATCGATGACGAGCCGCTGGCGCGGCAGGAGTTGCAGTACCTGCTGGACGCCGCGGGTGGCGTCCAGGTGCTGGCGCAGGGCAGCAATGGGATCGAAGCCGTGGAGTTGATCCGCACCCACAAACCTGACGTCATCTTTCTGGACGTCCGCATGCCGGGACTTGACGGCTTTGCGGTTTTGAAGAAGGTGCTGACGCTGGACCGCAAGGCGAGGCTTCCGGAGGTCGTCTTCGCGACGGCTTTCGACCAGTATGCGGTGAAGGCCTTCGAGGTAAACGCAGTCGATTACCTGCTGAAGCCCTTTGACAACAAACGCGTGATCAAGACCCTGGATAAGGTGCGCGCGCGCCTGACGCTGCTGAATGACTCTGCGTCCGCCGCGGATGCCTCCGAACGCAGCGCGGGAGGCGGTCGCAGCGGGCGCGTCGACGGCGCAGAGGCCAAGCTGGACGCTCTGATCCGCATGGTCGAGGAGCAGACGTCGCTGGCGGCCCCGCCGACGGCGAATGGACAGAACAGCGCTCCGCGGTCCGGAAAGGTGGTGGTACGCGCGCAGAGCCGGCTGCTGCTGGTCGACCAGAGGGACGTATGCTTTGCCACCATCGAGGATGGCCGCATCTCGGTGGTAACCAGGACCGTGGAGGGCGACTCCAACTGCCGCACGCTGGAGGAGCTGATGGACCAGCTCGAGGTAGACCAGTTCTGGCGCGTGCACCGGTCGTTCGTGGTGAATATCCAGCACATCCGCGAGGTCGTGCCGTGGTTCAAGTCCAGCTATCAACTGCGCATGGACGATCGCAAGCAGACCGAGGTCCCAGTCAGCCGGTCGCAGACCAAGCGGCTACGTGAGATGTTTAATCTGTAGCCGGCACACGTGGCTAAGCGATAGAAGGCAAAAACGAACGCAAAGGTCGCGGAGGAATGCGACGCTGTGTGAGCTGACAAGTGAACAGGTTCAGGGCTGTTTGGGATAGGTGTGGGATGCGCCGGCGTCCCTTGCCTTGTCTTCGTCGCGGTCCAGCTTTCGCTGGTGGCGGCGCTTCATATAGTCCTGGAAGTCGGGATAGAACTCAATCAGCTCAGCGCCCACGATGCCCTCCGCGGTGGTGGTGAGGGTGCGTTCGAAGGTGAGGCCGACGCCGCGGTCCGAGGCCGGGTAGTAGACGTTGGAGATGCCTCCGCCGATGAGGTTGCCCAGCACATTGGAGTAGTTCGGCTGGATCTTTCCCTTATCGCTATGGCAGATGACCGTGGTCTCGGCGGCATATAAAAAGCGGTGCCACGCGGTCTTGCCGCTCGCGTGCCCCAGCCGGTAGTAGCGAGGATCCTGGTGCAGTATGGAGGGCAGCACGGCGTTGCCCCAGAAGTTGCCGTCCCATGTGTCGGCATAGGTGGCGCCGTAACGTTTCAGGAATCCGAGCGTGCCCCAGTGGTACTCGGTATAGTCATCCTGGGCTTCTTCCAAGCCCGTGTCCAGGCCGGCGATGACGAACTGGTACGGGTCGATGGAGCCGCGGAAGAAGAGGTGGAACTTCTGCCCGGAGGTCAGGGGAACGGCCTTATCGGACTGGACGGAGTTGAACGCGGGCAGCACGCCGGCGATACGCTGGTGGGTCTCTTCACGAATCTGTGCGTCGCCGCGGGCCTTGCGCTCGGCGTCGGTTTCGGTCTGGCTCTGCGGTGCGGCCGCAGGGGTCTGTGAGGCAGACTGCGCGGGCTGCGCGTCCTGTGAACTTGAGATGCCCGGTTCGAAGGCCGATGCCGAAGGCTGTGGCTGCGGCTCGTCAGGAAGCGCGGAGGACGTGGCGACCAAGACCGTCGGTTGCTGCGCGGCCAGAGGCGCGGAAAGCATAAGAACAGCCAACAGACAGAGAGAGAGCTTGGTCGCGTTCAGGAGATCACCTAGGGACTAAGTTGGTAGAGACGTTGCCGGAATCCGGGTTGCAGAATCGCTGCCTTTTAGGAGCCGGTTGAATCCCCCAGGGAATGCATCAGACTCCAATGGCGAGGGCGCACACAGCCCAGGTGCAAGTAGCTCTATCTTACCAACAACCCCGCGTTCGCGGGGGAAGTTCGCCGCAGCTGCGTGCTAGTCTTCCCCCATATTGGAGAAAACGATGGCAGAGCAGTACATCCTGGAGCGATTTGCCGTGCGGATGCTGCTGCGCTGCCTCGGCGTGCTGGTGCTGTTGGTCACGCTCGCCTGGCCGGTGGACTGGGCCGTGTGGCGGATGCGTGTGGCCGCAGGCGGCGGCATGGGCAAGATTGCTGTTGACCGCTTCGTCGTGGCGGAGTTGAAGGGCAACAAGGAAGACTACTATCCCGAAGGAACCACCGTGGTGGACTGCAGCAAGTCGCTCTTCCCGGAGGCCGGCAGTGGGCCATGCTGGTGGCTGGCGCGGCATCGCGAGGTCTACGAGAGATACTAGGACCGAAGGCTACCTCATGCGCTTGTCAATCTTGGCGTGGCGGTTGAAGTCGAAGAGGTAAACTACCCCAAAGGTCAGCGGCTCGGAGTGGATGTGGTGCGACGCCGTGACCGGTGTCGAGAAGCGCTGGTACTGGAAATCGGCCTTCGCGCCAAAGTGCTCGGTCACGGCGAGGTTGACGCCGGCACCCCCCGAGATGACGTTGCCCGCGGTATGCGTGTAGAGCAGCGTGAAGTTCGGATTGGGATAGCCGCCAAGGCCATAGTCCAGGATGCCGCGGCCAAAGAGGGCGTCGACATACGGCTGTAGTCGCCCATACGTGCGGGCGACTCGGCCGCCGACGAGCGCGCTCTTCTGGCTGGAAACAACCCGCCCGTCGGTGGCGTAGGTGCCGCGGAGCTCGAGCGCTGGTTGCAGGCCGAAGTAGCGGCCAATCCCCAGATCGACGCCGGCGGTCGCGCCGAGATTGCGCGTTCCGACCAGATGGACATCCGCGCCCGTGAAGCCCCCAAAGACGGACAGCTGCATCAGCTGCGTGGCGGTGGGCAGTGCCTGCGCGCCCGCCAACGACACCAAAGACAAGCAAGACAGGAACAGCAGGAGGTTGCGGGCCCAGAATCTCAATTGGACTCCTCTCTACTAACAGGACATAGGACGGCAGGGTTTGCGACAACGGGTTACCGCAACAGCAAAAAGGAGCGAGACCCATATACAAGCTACAGAAAACACGGACTTAGTTCGAGAAGATTACCAGATGTCCGGCTGCGAGTGTGCTGTATGGGCTCGGGGGAACCACGCCGGGCCCTGGTTAAGATTCCTGGCTCAGGGTTGTGCCGGCGCGGGCGCCGGGGGCGGAGTACGCGCGGGACGCGGTGGCTCTTTGGGGTCGTAGTGGCGGCGCTCCAGGACGAACTCGCGGAAGAGGTGCGAGCCCACGCGGGTGGCAAACACGGTGCGCGTAGCCACCACGCCGCCGAAGGGGTTGAAGCCGTCGGGATACCAGATGGTATGTGCGATGATGGGGCCGGAGAAGTCCGCTACCACCGGCGTGAGGGTGAAGAAGCGGTGGCCGTCCCTGGCATGGCGGGCGGTGAACTCGGCCAGCAGGGCGTTCTCCAGCTTGTGTTTGGCATTGCAGCCGTGGCAGGGAATGTAGCGCAGGTCTTCGTGGAAGAGCTCCTCCATGCCGTAGCGCACGTTGCCGTCAATGGCGGTGATGGCGACATTGGAGCCGAAGCGCTGCATGAAGCCGGGGAAGTCCTGCCCCCATCCCTTAGGTTGGTCGAGCCCATAGTTGTACAGCGTGCGAACCGTGGAGCGCGCGAATGCAGGCAAGCCGTAGCTGTCCTTGAGGTAATCGGTGAAGTACTCACGCTGCGTGGGGCGCTGATAGGGACGTCCGTTGACAATAGCCGGTTGCGCGCTTACCGCATTGGGGTCGCGGACCTTCAACGGATGCACCACCGGCTGCGGCGCGTCCGGCATGGGCGGCGGCGGAGTCGTCTGGCCGGTCGCCGGCAACGACAGTATCACGAGCAGCGGCAGCAGAGATTGCAGCAGAGATCGCATCAAGGGCCCTCGAACAGCGAATGCAGCGCGCGATACAGTTCTTCAAGGACTTCGCGCGGCATGTCCTTTCAGATAAGAGTGCCACAGAATGCGGTGCAAGCCGTGCCACGGTTCTATAGAGGAACCGCTGGGGCCTGAGCCACAGCTGCCGTACCATGCGCGAGATGGCAGATTGTTGCCCGTGGAACAACCATCTTTTCAGCCAGTTAGGCTCCTCCGCGAGCACGCAAAACAGCGTCTTGAAGTGCTTTTGGATGCGTTTTTTGCGTGTTTCAGGCACGCTTTCCAGCGCGCGGGGTGACGCGCAGCTGATCCCGGCGACCTGCCCCGCTGGGGTAGACTTTCGGCATGAAAAGCCTCTTCGACCCAACGGTTGTGGACGAGGTGCAGGGCCGCCTGACGCAGTTGCGGCCTGACTGCGAGCGGCAGTGGGGCAGGATGACTGCGGCCCAGATGCTGGCGCACTGCTCGATTGCCGTGGAGTGGGCCACGGGCGAGCGGGAGGTGCCACAGGCTCCGCTGGCGCTGCGGACCATCGGGCGGATGGTGAAGCCGTTTGCGCTGAAGGATGACGCGCCGATGAAGCGGAACTCGCCCACGGTGAAGGAGCTCCTCATGGTGGACGACTGCGACTTCGCCAGCGAGCAAGAACGGCTGCGCGGGCTGATTGGCCGCTTCGCCGCGGGCGGCCCGGCGGGCTGCACGACACAGCCGCACAGCTTCTTCGGGCCGCTCACGCCCGACCAGTGGGCCTCGCTGATGTACAAGCACCTGGACCACCACCTGCGCCAGTTCGGGGTGTAGACGGGCGCGGGCGGCGCTTGACAGGACGGGGAGACTCGCGGAGCATGGGGCTACTCCAAAGAAAAGCACGAGTTCCGCCGGGCCCCGGATGTTGCAGCAACTATCTCCCTGAGGTGATACCGAATGAAGCGAATTGGCATGGGTACGACTTTCTTGACAGCGGCTGCGGTGATGGCTGCTCCCGCACTTACCTGCATGGCGCAGGACAATCCCTGGAACGGCTCGTGGAAGTCCGAGCCCAGCTCCTTCCACTACGAGGCGGCGACCTTCTCCATCGCCACCGACGCCAAGGGATACACCGTCACCACCAACGGCGT
>Ga0302319_10010358_pt1 | contig 17775 bp, 16 predicted proteins | sample Bog_T0_2_FD_203319 | JGI IMG/M metagenome (GOLD analysis project Ga0302319, IMG submission 203319) | Peat permafrost microbial communities from Stordalen Mire near Abisko, Sweden - Bog_T0_2 | ecosystem: Environmental > Terrestrial > Soil > Wetlands > Peat | place: Sweden: Abisko, Stordalen Mire...
CGGAGGAAAGACAACCGTATTTCTCTCTTTCCAAATCAACTCAGACCAGTTCGGTGATAGCAAGGAGGAGAAAAAAGAGTCCGACGTGTTTTGGAGTAACATGGATGAGGCATTGAAGGGTCCAGCCCCGGCGCCGCCCAAGACCTCCGCACCGCCTGATTCTGGCAGTCTGACACTCGTGCAAATCTCCTCAAACCCCGACGGAGCTGAGATAAATATCGACGGCGATTACGCTGGGACCACGCCGAGTCAGATCAAGGTCAAGGCCGGCACCCATTCCATCAGAATCTCGAAAAAGGGCCTTCAGCCCTGGGAGCGATCAATCAAGGTTGAAGCGGGAGAGTCGCGGAACATTGCAGCGGAATTGGAAAAGGCGAACTGAGTGCCCGATTGCCGAGTGCTCTGGGGCTCGATTTCTAGGCCCGCGAGACCTCGAATCTACCTTGCAGATTAATACCATCCGCCAGCGCATAATGACTGTATGTCACACCTCCGCCAGCTATATCTCAGCCAGGCGGTCGTGCATGTCCCGGGTCCGTACCAGGGCAAAACACCCACCCCCTCCCCTCGTTTTGCTCCAAACTATTGAAACCAGGAACGTTATCTAGAAATTGACCATTTTCACCCATCGAAACAAAGCACTTACGCTTTTCGAAAACCTGGAAACCGGTTCCGCAAAGCTCTCCGCCTTGGCTTTTCCCGCCAGTCACGCCGACAGACGACACCTATTTCGCGTCCGCCCACAGCCGACACCGTCAAATGCCTTAGAATGCTCTTTGGCGTGCCCAGCGTCCAAGCTCTAAAGGAGTAATCGATGCGTTTTCCTATATTTGCCGTCCTGGCGCTCTGCACCGCCGCACTAGCCGCCGCGCAAACCACCGCTCCATGGGACTACGAGGGCAAACGAGGTTCGCTTGTCTGGGGAAAGCTCGACCCGGCTTACGCGGCCTGCTCGCAAGGCCACGAACAGTCGCCCATCGACATTCGCGGCGCACACCTGAACAAGGCGCTCCAGCCCATCGAGTTCCACTACATCGCCGGCCCCGTCAAGCTTGAGAACGACGGCCATACTGTCTTCGTCCATGTCGATCCCGGCAGCTACATCGTGGCCGGCGGAGTGCGCTACGACCTCATCGGCTTTGATTTCCATCACCCGGCAGAGGAACCCGTGAAGGGCAAGCTCACCGACATGGACGCCCACATCATCCACAAGAGCGCCGACGGAAAGCTGGCCATTATCGCCGTGCGCCTGGTCGAGGACCTGAGCAACCCCAACGCCCTGCTGGCCACGCTATGGCCGTACCTGCCCACATCCCCCGGAGCCTCTGAAAAGGTTACGGACATGGTCAGCCCCGCCGGCCTTCTTCCCGCCGACCGCGGCTACTGGACCTACGAGGGATCGCTCACCACTCCGCCCTGCACCGAGGGTGTTCGCTGGTTCGTCTACGAGCAGGCATTGCCCCTGAGCCGAGGCCAGTTGCGCGCCTTCGCAGCCCTCTTCAAGGTCAACACCCGCCCCATCCAGGACCCCCACGGCCGCCGCATCGAAGCAAACGAATAGAAGCCTACCCCGCCAGCGGCGCGAACCGGAGAATGATTCCCTCGTCTCCGGGAAGCACCTCCGCCTCCAACCCGGCAAGGTCCTCGACCAGATAGTGCGCCGCGTCCAGCGCCTCCATCGAATGCGAAAACGTGGTTGCCACCACCGTACACCCGGCGGCCCGGCCCGACCTGGTTCCCGAAGCCGCATCCTCGAACACCACGCAATCCTCGGGTCGAAGTCCCAGCAGCGCCGCCCCGGCCAAATACGGAGCAGGATCGGGTTTGCCCACCGCAACACTTTCGGCGGTAACCATCCGCTCCGGCACGGGAACTCCCCCGGTAGCCAGCCGCGCCCGCGCCAGCCGCTCCGTGGCGCTGGTCACCACGGTCCATTTGCCGGCGGGCAGCGCAGCCAGCAAGCTCAGCACGCCCGGCAGCACGGTGAGCCCTCCGTTGTCGCCAATTTCCAGATCTTCAATTACCTTCAGCTCCGCGTCGCTGTCCAGGTCCGGGCGCAGCATGGCCACGGTTTCAATGGCGCGGCGGCCATGCGTAATCTCAAGCGCGCGCCTGGGGTCCACCCCCCGCATCCCGGCCCAAGTCGTCCAACTGCGTTCAACCGAGCCCAGTGAGCTGATCAGAATGCCGTCCATGTCAAACAAAATGCCCTTGCAGCGGATCAAAACAGGGGAAGAAGAAACAGGAAAGGCCATGCTTTCGATTGTAATTGGAGAATTTCTTACCGCTTGGCCCGCGTCTCCCTGGGCTGGGAAAAGCTCACCTTCGGCGGATCGCCAAGAGTCACAGCCGCATCCACCGCTCGACTCCGGCCCGCCAGCACCACTTCGCTCTGCCTAATCGTAATCGTCCCTCCGCCAATCTCGGCGTCCCCGCTCCACTTATCGAACCGGCCCAGCGCGGCCGGAGCCGGACGGGTTCCTGACACCGCGACCGCCGGGGGAGCCTGCCTGCCCGCCTCTGCGGCAACAGCCCCGTGTCGCCATTCAAAGTGCAACGTGCCCTTTGCCGACGAAGCCAGGTCCGCGTCCGTAAACCCCACCAGTTCCAGCTTCCCGTCAGCATTGATAAAACCACCCAACATGCGCTGCCCCAGCAATTGACCCAAAGCCGGCGGGCTAAGCTTCTCGAATTTTGCCTCCAGCGTATAGCCAGGTTTGCTTTGGCCGGCTCCGGCGGCATGCAGAGTCCCCGCTCCGTGCATGCTCCCCCCAAGCAGGCCTGCATCCAGATCCGTGATTTCAACCCCGCCTTCATCAATCTTCAGCGCCGCCGAAGGCTTCTCCAGCGTCACGGGTCCAAGCACCAGCGAATCCGCCGTCACCGTTCCCTCAAGCTCCGGCCATACCGGCGACGGCTTCGCCGGGCTGAGCCGTGCGATCAGCTCCGAAAGCAGCGTGCCCTGCTCCTGCGCGCCCAGAATCGCCGCCTGCAGAGCCGCTGCATCCAGCGCGCCAAACTGCACCTGAAAATGTGGCGGGCAACGCTGCAAAGCATCGCACCTTCCCGGCAGGGTCAGGCTCGCCGTCCCCTTCACCGGGCCATAAGAGAAAACGACAGGATCCCAGCGGGTTTCGCCACCGTCCCCGCCCATATCCAAATGAAGCGTGGCCTGAGAAATCTGCACCTGGTTCGACAGGTAATCGGCCTTCCAGTTGGCATTATGCAGGGTCACCGTTCCGCTCAGGCGATCTGGCGTCTCATCCAACGGCGCCACTCCGGTCCCGGCCTGGCTCCCAATCCTGCTCCCAGTCCTGTTCAGCGCAGCAGAACTCAATAGAGCCCCTTCCGCCGCCAGCCAAGGGCCCTCGGCGCTCAGGTCCACGGTTACGGCGTCGCCCGCCAGCGCGTCCAGTCTCCCATCCGCCATCCCGCCAATTTTCGCCAACTCCCGCGCCCGCGCCAGTGCGGCCTGGCCGTGCACTGTTACCTGGTAGCCGGAAAGCGCCAGCCGGGTGGTTACGGCCAGGGGAATCGGCGCGCCCGCCGGAATTGCCACCGCAGCCACCAGAGCCGCGGAGTGATACGGTTCAGACTGTTGCCCCGCCTGCTGGACCGTCGAGGGTGCCGCCGGTGTAAGAACCACCTTGGGAATCTGAATCGGAGTCCTCAGCCCGTCCCCGCTCAGTTGAAAGCCCTCCACGATTAAACTGCCCGTAAGCGGCCCTTGCGGGGCACGGGGCTGAGTGGTCCGCGTCTTGCCTGCCTTTGACTTCACCAGGCTCGCCCTGCCGGCCTGCTTTCCCGGCGCGGCATCCGCCACCGCGTCTCCGGGCGCGTAGACAATTTTCCCGCGGATTGTCCCCCTGGCCTCCAGGCCCGGGCCAATTCCACTGCGCACCGTACGCAGCGCATCCAGCCCGGCAGCTACAGGAATCTGGTCCACCTCCACCGTCAGCCGCGGCAATCCGGCCTCGCCCGGCAGATCCCCTGTCAGCCGAATGCGTCCGTCGCCAAGCGGCGAATCGCACAACAGGCCTTCCACCGCCCGCTCCGTAAAATGATAGACAAAGCCGCATCTGGCGTCGAAGTCCATCGGCGCAACCGGCGCGAACTCGGCTCGGTGTACCCCGGTCGCCCGCAGTCGCGTCTTGATCTGCGCAGTTTCCGCAGTGCCGTCCAAATGCAGTTCGCCCATCAGGTCGCCCCGCCACCCCGGATCGGAACCGATGATCAGCCGCGTCAGTTGGCCCAGTTGCGCTTCCCGCCACTCCATGTCCAGGTGTACAGGCATCTGACGCAGCCCGGAAGCGCGCCGCACGCTGGCCTCCAACCGCACCACCCCGGTGTCGGCCAGGTCCAGGCTCACGTCGGTGCGCGCCGGTTGTCCCCGCAGACGGATCCGCCAATCGCCCGCATCCTCTTGCCAAAAAGACAGATCGGTGTCAACCAGTGAAAACGGCAGCTTCTCTGCTCCGCTCTTCAGGTTGATGCGCAGGTTGGTGGCTTCAAGGTAAGGCAGCGGCACCGCCCGGCCGCGCCCGATTTTGTTCTGTCCGGTAGTGTCCTGCCCGGCCCGGTCCGCGCCGGCATTGCCCGTAGCCGTCACAAACAGCGGGTTCAGGTTCCATTGCCCCATCCCGGTTCGCACCAGGTTCAGGCTCGCATCGTCTACGCTGATCTTTGCAATCTCCAGCTTTCCCCGCCAAAGCGAAAGCAGCCGGATCGAAGCCGTCACCGTGCCTGCGTGCAGCACCGGTTCGGCGCCATAAGCCGGGTCTTCTTCCACGGTCAAATCGGTAAGCAAAAATGCCGGCCACGGCAGCAGGCGCAACTCCACCGACGACAGGCGCACCGGCCTGCCCAAAGAAGCCGACATCAGCCGCGTTATGCTGCTCTTGTACCGGCTCACGCTCACCAGCGGCGGCAAAATCAGCACCGCAAGGATCGCCACCACCGCCGCCAGCGCCAGCCAAACCCGCTTGCGCCCTCGTCGCCGGCCTTGAACGTCTTCCGTCATGGTGTGTTCTCAGGGGTCAGGGATCAGGGATCAGAGATCAGGGTCAAAGCTCAGGGTCAGGGGCTCGGGCCTTTAACTGATCCCTGATCCCTGACCCCTGATCCCTTGGTTTCATTGCACTCGGTGCAGTGTCCGCTTCCAGCGCGTGTCAGAGAAGAAATTCAGCGCCACATGGCCCATCCAGGCCACGGTATTCCCGATTCCCGTCTCCTCCAACTGGCCCTCCGAGGCATTGAACGACCAGTAGTTGAACAGCGGTCTGCCCACGATATTCTCTCTGGGAACAAAACCCCAGTAGCGCGAATCCAGGCTGTCGTGCCGGTTGTCGCCCATCATGAAGTACATCCCTGGCGGAACCACCAGGTCCCCATCCACCACGTGAGTGGGAAAGTCGACGGCCCATGCTTCCGGGGTGCTGCCTGGCTGCGGATAAGGCGGGACGGAGGGGAACTCGTCCAGAAAATCGGTGTGATTGTCCGCTGTTGTAGGCTGGGCATGAGGCTGGTCCTGAGCCACTCCGTTGATGATCACAATCCCGTTGCGCAAATGGATATGGTCGCCCGGCACTCCGATCAGCCGCTTCACAAGAAAAAGATAGTTGCCGTTGTCGTCCGGCACCGGCTTCAGGAACACGACAACATCGTTGTGCCGCGGTTCGCGGTATCGAACCAGCGGCATCCAATTCGCGGGCGGAGACAGCGTGATCCGGTCAACCACCAGGTGATCGCCCACCAGCAGCGTCTTCTCCATCGATCCCGACGGAATCACAAAATTCTGGCCCAGAAACGTGAGGATGAACAACCCCACCACCAGCACCGAGCAAATGCTCGCGATGGCCTCGTAGGTCGTTTCTTCCACCCGGACTTCATCAGGAACGCCGGCACCCTGCGCCTCTGTCTGCGTCCTGTTCTCCGGCGTCGTCTTCTTAGTCATTCAGTAGCTCTTTTTTCAGTGGTTAGTGAAGTTAGTGGTTAGTGAATAGTGGTCAGTGGTTAGAAAAAAGCTGTGAGTGAACAGCATTCATTCGCCTTCAATTCGCGAAAAGCTCTCAGCACTCAAATCAACCACTAACCACTAACCACTAACCACTGCTTCACTGCACTCGATGCAGCGTCCGCTTCCAGCGCGTGTCAGAGAAGAAGTGCAGCGCCACATGGCCCATCCAGGCTATCGTATTCCCAATCCCTGTCTGCTCCAACTGGCCCTGCGAGGCCTCGAACGACCAGTAGTTGAACAGCGGCCTGCCCACGATGTTCTCCCGCGGAACAAAACCCCAGTAGCGCGAATCAAGGCTGTCGTGCCGGTGATCGCCCATCATGAAGTACATCCCGGGCGGCACCACCAGGTCCCCATTCTCGATGTGTTTGGGAAAGTCGATGGCCCATTCTTCGGGAGTTCCCAAGCCCGGGTCGTCGGCAGCGACCGGCGGCACCGTCGGAAATTCGTCCAGAAACTCCCTGTCTCCGAGGCCGGGAGAGTTGTCTCCATCCTTTGGCAGATTCTGTGCCACCCCGTTGAGAATGACGATGCCGTTGCTCAGGTGAATATGATCGCCGGGAACCCCGATGAGACGCTTTACCAAGTGCGGGTATTCGCCGTCCGCACTCGCCACCGGCTTAAAAAACACCACAACATCGTTGCGCTGCGGTTCGCGGTAGTGTACCAGCGGCATCCACTTCGTGGGCGGAGCCAGCGTGATCCGGTCAACCAACAGGTGATCGCCCACCAGCAGCGTCTTCTCCATCGACCCCGACGGAATCACAAAATTCTGGCCCAGGAACGTGAGGATGAACAATCCCACCACCAGCACCGAGCAAATGCTCGCGATGGCTTCATAGGTCGTCTCTTCCACCCTGGCTTCTGCGGGAACGGCAGCAACCTGCGCCTCGGGCTGCGTCCTGTTCTCCGGCGTCTTTTTCTTAGTCATTCAGTACTCTTTTGAGTGATTAGTGAATAGTGGTTAGTGGTTAGTGAACCCAGTGTTCAGTGGCTATTGGTTAGTGGCTAGCAATCCGTGGTTAGTGAACAGTAGTTAGTGATCCGTGTTCATGAGCCATCGATTCGCGAAAACCTTTCAGCACTCAAATCAACCACTAACCACTAATCACTAACAACTAACCACTGCTTTTAATGCACGATCCGAAAAATCCGCTTCCACCGCGCAAACCCGGTGAGTCTCGCCGAAACTTCCCTGTCGTGTCCGAGTCTATCATCCGAAGCCTGCTGTACATCGGTGGTCGAGGGCCGTCGAAGCGAGAAGTAAATCACCAGCGGGCGGGCCACAATTGCCTGCCGCGGCACAAACCCCCAGAATCGTGAATCGTCGCTGTGATTGCGGTTGTCGCCGAGCACAAAGTACTCTCCAGCCGGCACCGTCAGCTCTCCGTCATGCGTCAGGTTCCGCATCTGCTTCCACCAGTCATGATCCACCAGCGGATCGGAATACACATCGGCTGGGAATTCGTCGCGGAAAGGATCGTAGGCGGCCGGTTCGAATGCCACATAAGGCTCGTCCAAAGCCTGCCCATTCACAGTCACTCGCCCATCTTCAATGCGCAGCCGGTCGCCAGGCAGCCCCACCACCCGCTTCACCAGGTATGGGTGCCGGGGGTGATGGAAGACAATAATGTCGCCGCGAGCCACTTCGCGATAGGGCAGCAGCCACCGGCTCCAATTCCCCGCCGGCGCATACACCTGCTTGTTTACCAGCAGAAAATCGCCCACCAGCAGCGTCCGCTCCATGCTCACGGAAGGGATAAGGTAAGGCTGAAGCACAAAGGTGAGCAGAAACAGCGCCACCACCACCGTCTGCAGCAGCGACGCAAACGCCTCCGGCACCGTGGGCAAATGCAGCCGCACCCATGAATACCAGGGCAGGGAAGGGCTGGCCACTTGGGCAGGTGTGTTCATTCCGCCGCTTGCTCCTCGTCTCTCGCGCCATCTTCCGCGCCTTGCGTCTCGTCCGGCTCCGCGCCGGTCACCCCATTTGCCGCCGCGGCCCGCAGCCGTTCCATCGCCCGGCGGGCTGCATCCTGTTCCGCAATCTTCTTGGTACTCCCTGTGCCCCTCGCAAGTGTCTTTCCCGGCTCTGCCTCGCTCGTTCTTAGACGGACTTCCACCACAAACCGCTTTCGATGGTCGGGGCCGCTCTCGCTTTTTACCCGGTAAACCGGCGATCCCGCCCGTTCCGCCTGCAAATATTCCTGAAGCGCGGATTTGTGATTGCCCAGCGCTGCCCCGGAACGCAACTCCTCGGCCAGCCGCAGAACCTCCTCTCCCATCACCCAGCGCCCGGCGAACGCCCTCACCGGCTCCAGTCCGCCGTCAAGGAACATCGCACCCAGCACCGCCTCCATTCCGTTGGAGAGAACGGTGCCCTTGTTTCTCAGGCCATTCCGTTCCTCGCCCCGGCTCAGGCGCAGATGGCCGCCCAGCTCAACTGCCCTGGCAACCTCCGCCATGTGCTGGCGGCTGACCAGCCGCGACCGGACGCGCGTCAACTCCCCCTCGTGCCATTCAGGATGCGACTCGAACAGCGCCTCCGCCACCACCAACCCCAGCACCGCATCGCCCAAAAACTCCAGGCGCTCATTATCTTGCGCGCCTGCCGCCGTTTTCTCCCCGTTTTCAGGCGCCTGCTCCTTGGCCAGCGACCGGTGGGTCAGCGCGCGCACCAAAAGCTCCCGGCTTTGAAAGCCGTAACCGAGCGCCTTCTCAAGTTCGCCCAAAGCTGCCTTCACCCGCACCCCGTTCGATTGCACTCGATACCCTGGACTCGATTCCTGAAATAGCTTCCCCGTGAGCGTATGTCCCGCGCACATTCCAGGCGAGGGCATATTTACTACATACTAACCTCTCCTGAAACGTATCGATCTAACAATAGCCGTGGCTTCGCTGAGTACCTGATCCACCTCAGGATCGCCCCTTCGCGGCAGCCGATCCAGGTCTGTCGTGTCATAGGTCAGCGCAAACACCATCTCATCCGGTTCAGCCTGTTGCTTGTGCAGCAGCCAACTGCGATGCAGAAAGTATCCGCCGCAGTCCTCATCCGGGTTCGCATTCCGGCATCGCTCCTGGAAGTACGAGCCATACCACACCGTCTCCGTCGTCTTGGGCTCGCGGCAGTCGTTCGCTTCCTCGTTGTACACATGGTGAGGATTGCGTGTAAACCAGAAATCGATCCGGTCAAGCTGCGCCGTCACCGGGCTCCTGGCCTCCGCTCCACATGAGGCCGCCGGCTGATCGACGCGGAACCACGGCTGAACCAGCCCTGCAATCTCGCTGAACCGCCCGCCTCGTACGCCGCTGGCCTGCCCGCAACCGGAACAAAGCCGCAGAATGTAGTTGCCCTTGCGCAGAATCGCCCCTCTGAAGGTTCCATCGCTGTAAGCGTCGATGGCAACGCTCCAGTTCTCCGGGACCCGCACGCGAATCTTGTCATCCTGGTAGACGTGGCCGGCGATGCTCCCGTGTAGATGCAGATTGTCCTGCGCAGTTGCCGGCGTAACCGCCGCGCCCAGCAGCAAACCCACCGCCACGAGCATCGCGCCCAATCTGCACCGTTCGAGAAAATCCATCTCACCGGCTCTCTGGGATTATTGCGGCTTCGGGGTCCCAGTCGGCGTCCCGCCCGCCCCCGCCGGCGCAGCCCCCGGCTTCACCGGCCCAGTCGCGCCCGGCGAGTCGTCCGCATCCTCGTCGCAGTTATGTCCGCGGGCGGCCGCAAACGACGTCTTGATGCCCCGCTCGGCGGCCAGCCGCGTATCCTGCTGTCCATCGCGCGCGTCCAGCGCTTCCTTATACTCCGCAACCGCCTCGTCGCGCTTGCAGTCAAGGTCCAGCATCCGGCCCAGGTAAATGTGCGACCACGCCAGCAGGCGCGGCTCCTTGCTGCTGGCCAGCGTCTTCTGGAATCCGTCCATCGCGCCTTCAGGATCGCGCGTCATCATCGCCACCCGAGCCAGAATAAAGTCGGCCCGCGCGCTGTTCGCCACACCTTCCAGGCTGTCGTCCCTGGCCCCAAGCACCTGCCGTGCCATCGCGCTCGCTGTTATCGCGTCTCCCGTTGCGAGCTTCGCCTCGGCCAGATCCAATCCCGTCAATTTCCTCGGCTTGCTGCGCTCCAGCACATCCCCATCCGCCTCTTTGTCGAACTCGATTTCGCGCGCCCGGTGTACCTGCTGCGCAATGTCCATGGTGTACACCATCTCGCCGATCGTGTCCTTCAGGCTGGCCGGATCCTTCTCGAACTGAATCAACTGCTCATAAAAGTATTGCGTCAGCACAAATCCCTGCGTCATGTCGTGATGCACAGCGGCCAGCCGGATGACATCCACTTTTTCCTGATAAATTTGCCGCTCATGCTCATAGCGCGGCAGGTCGCTCCTGTCCGCATTCGCCGGAATCGTGTATTTCGGAACGCCGGTTTCCATCGTCCGCGCCTCAATCGCCTTGATCAGGCACTCAATCGTCAGCGGCACCGTGTCGCTCCGGTAGCGAAACTCGAGCGGCGCGTCCCTTACCTCCTTCAGAATCGGCTGCGTCCGGTCGACCGCGTTAGCCCTCGCATACAACAGCGGCTCAATCACGTAATGCAGGTAGGTGTGCCGCACATCGTTCATGGGAATCTGACCGTTCACCGGCGAAACCACCACCACATAGTCGGTCCCGTAGATTCTGGCGTTCACCGTGCGCGGCGAGAGCATCGGCTCAATCACCACCAGGAATCTCCGCCCTTCGTAGGTCGTTGCCGGCAGTTTCAAATAAAGATTGGTCCCTACAATCATGTTCGTCAGCGAATCGTGCAGCCGGTCGATCTCGCGGTCGTACGTCGGCCGCACCGCCAGCCAGATTCCGTGCAGGTCAATCGCCGCCACAAAATCTCTCAGCAGCGGCACAATCTCCACCACCTGCGTCGAGTCCGGCGGCATCTCCGTCAAATCCGCCGACGTCTCCATCTGCGGAGGCGGCGTCAGATACAGCGCCAGCGAAATGTATTGCGCAATGTCCCGCGCCCCCCCCGTCATGCGGTGCTGGGCAATGTAGAGGCAAACCTTGTCTCGTTTGGCGCGGGCGTCTTCGCTCTTGGCCAGCGCCTCGTTCATCTCCTCGCGAACCCGCTTGCGCACCGGCGCGCTCTCGTCCAGGCCCTCGTCATAGCCGCAGGCGTTCAGCGCCGCCGCCATCAGAAACACCGGCTCCGAAGGAATCAGAGATACGGTCGGCCCCGCCGGATCAACCAGCGTCGGCGCCTTCTCCTGCCGGTAATCCTGCGTCGACGAACTCTGGTCATCCGCAGTTTTGCTGGAAGGGTTGCTGCTGGCCGACTGGCCATAAACCGTGGCGGAAAGCGAACCCGCCAACAAACAAAGAAAGGTCGCCGAAAATGCGGCAATCCATCGAAATCGAAACCACGTCATGATCTAACCCTGCCTGCAAGTCTAGTTAGACGCGCTGCGGGGGTCAAACGGGAGGAACGGAACATCCAGGCATTCTTCGTTTCCGCTTGCACTTCGCCTCATCGACCCACTTTGGTGTACGGGAGTGCCAAATCGGTAACCCCTCCCCCTTGCCAACCCAACCCCGCTCGTGACATGCTGCCTCGAATCGAGTTACGCTGTTAAGTATCCGTGCCCGGCACGAACCAAGGAGTATCGTACCCCCCATGCCCATCCAAACCACCTCGAAGATCTGGTACAACGGAAACCTCATTCCCTGGAAAGACGCCACCATCCATGTCATGAGCCATGTTGTCCATTACGGTTCCAGCGTATTTGAGGGAATCCGCTGCTACAACCAACCCCACGGCGCAGCCGTCTTTCGCCTCCCGGAACACATGCAGCGCCTGCTCGACTCGGCCAAAATCTACCGCATGGAGCTGCCCTTCAACCTCGAGGAACTCTGCGCCGGCGTGGTCGATGTGATCGAAGCCAATGGCGTTGCGCCCTGCTACATCCGGCCCATCGTGCTGCGCGGATATGGCGAAATCGGCGTCAGCCCCAAGGGTTCGCCCATCGAGATCTACATCGCCAACTTCCCCTGGGGCAAATACATCCCCGGAAACAACGGCGCCGACGTCTGCATCTCCAGTTGGAACCGCCTGGCCCCCAACACCATGCCCGCCCTGGCCAAGGCCGGCGCCAACTACATGAACTCCCAGCTCATCCACATGGAAGCCGAGATCAACGGCTACCAGGAGGGCATCGGCCTCGACGTCAACGGCCTGGTCAGCGAGGGCTCCGGCGAAAACATCTTCGTCGTCCGCAACGGCGTCCTCTACACCCCGCCGCTTGCCAACTCAGCTCTCTCCGGCATCACCCGCGACTCGGTCCTGACCATCGCCCGCCATCTGGGCTATCCGGTCACCGAGCAGTCGCTGCCCCGCGAGCTGCTCTATATCGCCGACGAAGTCTTCTTTACCGGCACGGCCGCCGAAGTCTCGCCCATCCGCTCCATCGACCGCATCCTCGTCGGCGACGGAAAACCCGGCGAAATCACCAAAAAAATCGCCGACGAATTCTTCGGCATCGCCAACGGCCTCAAGCCCGACCGCTTCGGCTGGCTAACCCCAGTCAGAGTAGCCGCCAACGAACCCGTAACCGTCTAGCAGTCCGTGGTGAAAGCCGGGTTTTGAAAGGGCATGGCTTCAGCCGTGCCGTAAATGATTGATAGAAAACGATGGGCTTTAGCCCCTGAGGGATGATTTTCCGCCCTTTCGACTTTCACCACGGGCTGCTAATTGGGACCGGCCGGGAGGGATACGCGATGCAGGATATTGCATATACAGTCCACACCTTCAAGGAAGCCGGAACGTATGTTGCCTACGTTCCGGAGCTTGATATTTCGAGCTGCGGCGCCACCAACGAGGATGCCCGCAGGAATATCCAGGATGCGGTGCAGGGCTTTCTGGAGACGAGTTCGGATATGGGCGCGCTGGATGCAATCCTTGTCGAGTCCGGCTACAAAGGGAAGGGCGATTCCTGGGAGGCCCCGGAATTTGTTGCGCTGGGCCGGGAGACGGCCAGCGTACGGTAATGCCCGCCCTCCGTCCCGCTCACTATTCGCTGCTTGTCAAAGCTAATTTCTGACCGTAGGATCGCCATGTTTTGCGGAACGTCCTTTATCCCTGGGCGAGTATCATGGACGTGTGGCAATCAAGCCAGTAACCGGGCACTAACCACTAATCACTAACCACTAACCACTAGCCGTTGAAGGAACCCCCGCGTGAAGCCAGACATGACAGTTCGGGTGGCCGGTCTGGAGCTGGTCAACCCGGTCATCGCCGCCAGCGGCACATTCGGCTACGGCATCGAGTTTGAAGAAATCCTCTCGCTCGACCGCATCGGCGGATTCGTCACAAAAGGCATCTCCCTGGAACCTATGGCCGGCCACGCCGCTCCCCGAATCATCCAGACCGCCGCCGGAATGTTGAACGCCATTGGCCTGCAAAACGTCGGCGTCGTCGACTACATCGAGCGCAAGCTGCCTCCGCTCCAGCGCTATCCGCACTGCAAGGTCATCGTCAACGTCTTCGGCTACACGGTGGGCGACTACATTGGCGTCATCGAGCGCCTCAACCAGGCTCCCGGCATCGCCGCCTATGAGCTCAACGTCTCCTGCCCCAATGTCCACGCCGGTGGAATGGCATTCGGCGCCGACCCCGGCTCGCTCGAGTATCTGGTCCGCCGCGCCAAGTCCGCCGCGCAGCGTCCGCTCATCGTCAAGCTCTCGCCCAACGTCACTTCCATCGCGCTCATGGCAAAAGTCTCCGCCGACTCCGGCGCGGACGCGGTCAGCCTCACCAACACCTTCCTTGCCATGTCCATCGACTCTGAGACCCGCCAGCCCCGTCTCAGTAACATCACCGGCGGTCTCTCCGGCCCGGCCATCAAGCCCATCGCTCTCCGCATGGTCTACGAGACCGCGCGCGCCGTCAAAATCCCGATCCTGGGCATGGGCGGCATCGTCACTCCGGAAGACGCCGTAGAGTTCCTCCTGGCCGGCGCAACAGCCATTCAGGTAGGCACTGCCAGCTACGCCGACCCCAGAGCCGTAGAGCGCCTCGCCAAGGGCCTGGAATCCTGGTGCCGCAGCCACGGAGTGGAGAAGGTAGCCAGCCTGACCGGCGCAATGGAGCTACCGCACGAGTGACGGAGGGAGCAGGGGCATTCATGCCCCTGAATGCAGCCGTCTAACCGCGCGGCCTTCAGGCCCGGGCCTTCCTCATTCATCCCTCCAATCAGACCACGGCCGTTTCCGATCGGATCGGTATAGGCACACCCTGAAGCGAGACGAAGCGCTCTGGCTCGCAGCAGGCGCGCGTCAGGCGGCTCAGGTCGGACTGCATCTCACGATCCGATTGGAAGGATTCGAACACCGCGTCGAGGATCGAAGCCGCCGCCGCATCTTGAGGGCGCTCGATACGGTAGTGCATCCACTTTCCCTCTCTCCGAGCCGTTACCACGCCAACCTTGCGCAGGTATGCCAGATGCCGCGAGATCTTGGGCTGGCCCTGCCGCAGTATTTCAACCAGATAGCAGACGCACACCTCGCGGCCCGCAATCAGATTCAGCAGGCGCAGCCGTGTCCGGTCGGCAAGGGCCGCAAACAACAGCGCCAGATCGGGTGACTTTGCCCGCGAACTCATACCTTCATAATATACGCATTGACAGATATGTCTAGCTCGATATATATTCGCTTTAACGAATACGAGAGGGAACCACATGAACACAACCACCGAGGTTCAGGACCAGGTCAAAGAGAAGTACGGCAGCGCCGCGCGTGCCGTCGCCCAATCCGGCAGCGTGCAAGCTTGCTGCGACCCGGCGCTTCGCTGTTGCGACCCCATCACCACCAACCTCTACAGCGCCGATGAAAAAGGCCTGATCCCGGAGAAAGCGGTGCTTGCCTCCCTTGGCTGCGGCAACCCCACCGCGTTGATCGAGCTCAAACCCGGCGAAGTGGTGCTCGATCTCGGCTCCGGCGGTGGTATCGATGTACTCCTCTCAGCCCGGCGCGTCGGCCCCACCGGGAAAGCCTATGGCCTCGACATGACCGACGACATGCTGGCCCTTGCCCGCGAAAACCAGCGCCAGGCCGGCGTTACCAACGTCGAATTTCTCAAGGGCGAGATCGAGAACATTCCCCTCCCCGACAACTCTGTCGATGTCGTCATCTCCAACTGCGTCATCAACCTCTCGGCAGACAAGGACCGCGTTCTCCGCGAAGCTTTTCGCGTCCTTAAACCGGGCGGCCGCTTCGCCGTCTCCGATGTCGTGGTGCGCGGAGCGGTGCCGGACGCCGTCCGCCAAAGCATGATGCTCTGGGTCGGCTGCATCGCCGGCGCCCTTGACGAGAAGGACTATCAATCCAAGCTCTTCGCCGCGGGCTTCGCCGACGTCTCCTTCGAGCCCACTCGCATTTACGACGTCGAGGATGCACGCAGCTTCCTGAGCACGTCCGGCATCGACGTGGACGCTATCGCCGCCCAGGTCCAGGGCAAGTTCCTCAGCGCCTTCATCCGCGCCGCCAAGCCCCAGGCTGCCTGCTGCCAGCCCGGCTGCTGCTTACCCGCCGCAGCAACTCTGAAGGGCTGACCCCAAATGTCCAAACACTACAATGTCCTCTTCCTCTGCACCGGCAACTCCGCGCGCTCCATCATGGCGGAGGCCCTGCTGAACCACAAGAGCAAAGGCAACTTCACCGCCTACAGCGCTGGCAGCCATCCCTCCGGCACTCCGCGCCCTGAAGCGCTCGCCCAGCTTCAATCCGTCGGCATCGGCATCGAGGGCCTGCGCAGCAAGTCCTGGGACGAGTTCGCGGTCCCCGGCGCGCCTCATCTCGATTTTGTCTTCACGGTTTGCGACAACGCCGCGAACGAAGCCTGCCCTTATTGGCCCGGCCAGCCTATGACCGCCCATTGGGGCATCCCCGACCCCGCCGCCGTGAAAGGGACGCCCGAAGAAATCGCCCGAGCATTCCGCGAAGCCTTCGTAGTCCTCGATCGCCGCATCGGACTCTTCCTGTCTCTTCCGCTCGCCACACTCGAACAGCTTGCGATTCAGGAAGAGATCCGCAAGATCGGCAAAGCCTAAGCAGTGCCTTCATCCCAAGACAGGTTGCCGACCTCATCGGCAACCTGCTGCTTTCCGCGCATTCGCATTACCGTTTCCTGCCGAACAATCGTTGCACCGAGGGAAAACAAACATGTCCACCAAACCCTATACGCAAGGCCAGATGTGCGCTCCCCTGCAGCGCAAGAAGCTCTCCTTCCTTGACCGCTTCCTCACGCTATGGATCTTCCTTGCCATGGCCATCGGCGTGGCCCTCGGACACTTCATCCCTGGGTCCGCAGCCTTCGTCAATCGCTTTCAGTCCGGGACCACGAACATCCCCATCGCCATTGGCCTCATCATCATGATGTTCCCGCCGCTTGCAAAAGTCCGCTATGAGAAGCTGGCTGAAGTCTTTCGCAACAAGCGCGTCCTTGGTCTGTCCCTCGTTCAGAACTGGCTTATCGGTCCGGTCCTCATGTTCCTGCTCGCAATCGTCTTCCTGCGCGGCGAACCGGCCTACATGCGCGGCCTCATCCTCATCGGCATCGCACGCTGCATCGCCATGGTTCTGGTGTGGAATGAGCTCGCCGGCGGCGATACGGATTACGTTGCCGGACTCGTCGCTATCAACAGCGTGTTTCAGGTCCTCTTCTATAGCTTTTATGCATGGGCCTTCATTACCGTGCTCCCTAAGTGGTTTGGCCTTCGGGGCAGCATCGTCCAGGTCAGCATCGCCCAGATTGCGCAGAGCGTTGCCATCTACCTCGGCATTCCCTTTGTGGCCGGTTTTTTCACTCGCTTCGTTCTCATTCGCATCAAGGGCGAGCAGTGGTACCGCACTCGTTTCATTCCCCGCATCAGCCCGCTTACGCTGGTCGCTCTTCTATTCACCATCCTGGTCATGTTCTCGCTTAAGGGCGATCTCATCGTGCGGCTGCCGCTCGATGTCATCCGCATCGCCGTTCCCCTTGTGATCTATTTCCTCATCATGTTCCTGGTCAGCTTCTGGATGGGCAAGCGCCTCGGCGCCAACTACGCCCAGTCCGCCACTCTATCCTTCACCGCGGCCGGAAATAACTTCGAACTGGCCATCGCTGTGTCCGTCGCTGTCTTCGGCCTCAACTCAGGGGAGGCTTTCGTTGGAGTCGTCGGCCCCCTCATCGAGGTTCCTGCTCTGATCGGCTTGGTCAATGTTGCTTTCTGGATTCGCAGACGGTACTTCGGCCTACCGGAGTTCTCCTTCCAGGTCAGCCCGGTCGAAGACGCACCGTAGAGCAATTATCCACAGCCGGGTGCCCCAGGTGTCCCTCGCACTTGGGGACCTGGGAGACCATGAGGCCCGTGCGAGCCTCCCGCGACCGCCTGCCCCGCGGCCTGGAATCCTGGTGCAGCAGCGCCATGGAGCAGAGAAGGTAGCCAGCCTCACCGGCGCAATGGAGCTTCCGCACGAGTGAGCCGCAGGCCCGCTTGAACAGTTTGCCGCTTCAGCCTACGGAGGGAGCAGGGCACGGAGGGAGCAGGGGCATTTATGCGCATGACTACAGCCGTCGAATCGCGCGGCCTTTAGGCCCGGGCCTTCCCCATTCATTCTTCAGACGGAGGGAGCAGGGGTATTCATGCCCCTGAACACAGCCCTCGAACCGCGCTGCCTTTAGGCCCGGGACTTGAAAGGGCACGACTTCAGTCGTGCCGAAAATGTCC
>Ga0302319_10010359_pt1 | contig 17770 bp, 19 predicted proteins | sample Bog_T0_2_FD_203319 | JGI IMG/M metagenome (GOLD analysis project Ga0302319, IMG submission 203319) | Peat permafrost microbial communities from Stordalen Mire near Abisko, Sweden - Bog_T0_2 | ecosystem: Environmental > Terrestrial > Soil > Wetlands > Peat | place: Sweden: Abisko, Stordalen Mire...
ATTCTTTTTTGGCGGCGGCTGGACCGGCGGAACTCCCGCTCAATTTTATCCCCAGTGCGGATACCTTGCGGGCCGCGGAATGGTGGCTATTTCGGCGGAATACCGCATCCGGAGCCTTCATCACACCTCACCCGCAGAATGCGTGAAGGATGGAAAATCCGCAGTGCGCTGGATCCGGCAACACGCGGCGGAATTGGGCATCGACCCGCAGAAAGTGGCGGCGGGTGGTGGTTCCGCCGGCGGTCACGTCGCCGCGGCGGCGGGAAACGCAAAAGGCTTTGAAGAACCGGGCGAAGACCTCTCCTGCAGCAGCAGACCCGACGCGCTGGTTTTGTTTAATCCGGTGCTTGACAACGGCCCCGGCACATTCGGCCACGACCGCCTTCAGGATTACTGGGAACAAATTTCCCCGCTCCACAACATCGATCGAAATGCGCCGCCAGCCATTATTTTTCTCGGCACCGAGGACGACGTCATCCCAGTGGAGCAGGCGGAGAGATACAAGGCGCTCATGGAGCAAAGCGGCGTCCGTTGTGACCTGCATCTCTACGAGGGCCAAAAACACGGCTTCTTCAACAAGGACCGGTACGCCGAAACCCTGGCCGAGACAGACCGCTTCCTCCATTCGCTGGGCTACATCCCAACCCCTCGCTTAGAGGGCGTCTAAAAAGTCCAAGTGGCGCGTGTGCTGATCGATGCAAACTCCCGAAAATTAGGAGTGCAAGCTTGCAGCTTGAGAGCGTTCGACGGCAAGCCGGAGGCTTGCGCTACTTTAAATCGGACTTTTTAGACGCCCTCTTAGACTGAAAAGCCAAATGTCACCGTTCCGGTGGTGGCTCGTATTATGAATCCATGATCTTCGGCACATTCGGAGCCCGGAGACGATGAGATTCCGGGAACCCGGAACCCATCAGGGGACGGCAATAGCTGTAGAACTTTTCCGTCACCCCGTTGCAATCTTCATTGATGAATTCACCGGGCATCGTTCTTGTCTTTCCCGCGACTTCGGAAAGATGAACCAGATCATAGCTGACGCTGTAATTGAGCACAGGGCGGCGGATCACCATGGAACCATCCACATTGTCCCACATGGCGTATTGCACCGCGATTTCACCCAGTTCGCGGGCCTCATGGGCATCCCGGTCGGAGACGACGCCCATGAATGAACGCTGCAAGTAACCGAACGTGTCCGCGCGTACACGCTTGATCTTGAGATTGTCGCGGACAAGACCAGCCAGTAAATCGCCGAGCATGTCCGTACCGGAAAGCTGCAGGTTACCGTGAGCATCCTGCTCCTGCCTGTCACTGAGCGACAGCGAAACAGGAGTGCCCGTCGCATCCTGTATGCCCTCCGAGACCGCGACCACGCACCTTCCGTATTCCCGATGGACGCGCTCCACATCGGCCAGAAATTTCTCCTTCGAAAACGTCCTCTCCGGCAGATAGATCAGGTGAGGCCCCTCCTCGACATATTTCCTTGCAAGCACCGCAGTTGCCGTGAGAAATCCCGCGTGTCTGCCCATCACCACACCGATGAGCACGCCTTGCAGCGCCCGGTTGTCCAGGTTCAATCCCATGAACGCCTGCGCTACAAAACGGCCTGCGGATCCGTAACCGGGACAGTGGTCATTGACCGCAAGATCGTTATCGACAGTTTTCGGAATGTGGATCGCGCGAAAATCGTATCCGGTGGATTCAGCCTGCTCGTTAATGATCCGCACTGTGTCCGCCGAGTCGTTGCCGCCCACATAGAAAAAGTAGCGGATATCCCGTGCGTTGCACATCTTGGCGAGGCTGATCATCGCCGGGCTTTCGATGTGGTGGACACCCCGGGCCTCACCTGTTGCGATCATCTTCCAAATCGCCGGATCATCCCACGGCTCCAATCTTTCGAGGTCCGGACGGATTCCTTTTTCTTCAAGCAATTCTAAAGTGTCACGAATCACGGCCAACCCGCCCTGAGCCAGAATATCCATCTTTACCAAGCCCACCGACTCCACGGATTCCATTTCAAAATGGGTCGTGGGATAGCCTTTGCTGGAAATGAATACGGGCGTCTGATCCTGTATGGGATCTCGGGAGAGCACCAGGCCGCAGGGGTGTTGTTTCGGGTACCGTGGAAAACCATCGAGCAATGCCGCAAGCTCGACGGCGGTTTTGTATGGCTCCTCCTGCCAGCCTGTATCCCTGCATTCCTGATTCTCGCTGACCGCTGCCAGGGCATTGCGGGCGTCCGTCCATGGAACGTGCTCTGTAAGCCGCCGGATTTGGAACTCCGAGACCGCCGTGAAACGGCTGCTCAACTTTTATACACAGCCATAATTTTCTGTAGTCCTTCAAACACCTCCTTAAAACCCAGGCAGCGCCACGCGTAAAAACTTTCACGCGCATGCTGCAACTATGAAATCCATTTGTTTCCGGGACTGCCACCTATTTACTTTGGTACAAGGCATTGTATTTTTATCCGCAAATCTTGACAAAAATACAGCGACTTAATGTTTAAGGGATTCAACCTGCCTCAGGCCGAAGGCCGCCATCCGGCGTCTGCCCAGAGTTCCCCGCTGACCGCAGCGTTCGCGATCATGAAACAAATTGCATCAGCAATTTCTTCCGGACGGATGAGACGCTTCAACTGGGTCTGAGGAAGGACCTTGGTCCGGATAAATTCCTCACCGAGCGCGCGCACCATGGGAGTGTCTGTGAATCCCGCTTTGCCGGCTATCGCGATGCCCGCCTGGTCGAGGGGCTCGCCCCGCGCACGGTCAATATTCACCTCACCGTCCTTCGCAATGTGCTGGCAAAAGCGGTCGCCATTGAGGTCCTTGATAGACTGCCAAAGTTTGGACGATTCAAAAGAGCGGAAACCCTGGCTCCCAGCCGGCCCCGTCTCTCGGATGAGGAATTCGAAAAACTCTGCCGTGCCGCCCTTGAGAAATCCGGGCGCAACGGGCAACTCCTCCACGATCTGCTGCGATTTCTGGGCTACAGCGGAGCCCGCAAGATGGAAGCGCAGCGGATGCTATGGCGGGACGTGGATCTTGACGGGGGCCTCATCACGTTCCGAAATCCCAAGGGCGGGGTGAGTCGCTCAATGGAATTGAATCCAAGCTTGAAAAAACATCTCGCCGACATGCGGAAGCGGCGTGACCCGGACAGCTCTTATTTGTTTCCAAGCCCTGAACGCGGCTCCCGGGATGAACCTGCATCGAATCTGGTCGAGGCCTTCAAGAGGGCGATTGAGGCGACCGGCTTGGACGGATTCGCACAAAAGGAATCGGAGAGCGACAGCCGCCTTAAAAAACGGGTAAGATTGGGATTTCATGATTTGAGGCGGTATTTCGCCACGCGCGTTATGGAACTCGGGGCCGACCCGCAGACGGTGTCGCGGTGGATTGGCCATAAAGATGGAGGGATCCTGCTGCTGAAGACCTATGCATCAGTTCGTGCGGAACACCGCGCCGAAATGGCTGCCAAGTTGGATCTCTCCGTGAAATTGCCGGATTCGCCGGACAAATCAAAGTCTCGGATAAAGAAGGCATAATCACCAGAGAACTCGCATGGCAAAGGTGAAAACCAAATTAACCCAAAGTGGTGAAACGCTTACGGGGTTTGAAGCTGACGATGCGCGCCGGGCCGTCCGTAAAGTGATCGACGAACTTTGCAGCCGACTGCCTGAAATGGAATCGGCCGAGGCGCTGCTTGGTATCCTGGACGATGCCGCGAGTGCAGTGGAGGAGTATTTGGAGCTCTCGGGAATCTGCGCGGCTGTGATCTGGTCGATCCGGGTGTTGTGAAGGGCTGCCTTCCATTTTTCCAGGATGAGGCGCTCCTCATAGATTGTGCGGGCGGACTTCCCCGGACGTTCCGAATTTTCGAGCACCCGCAGATACTCCTCGGCACAATCAGAGAACCCCGGCTTGCGGCCCCGGGCCGGGACATTCCCCTGCCGTAATTCGGTTCGCCGTGATTCCAGGGCGGTCTTGGCCTCGGAAAGGGAGGCGGCCTTCAGCGGAATCTTGCGTGGCGCGGACTCCCCCGGAACCCGGACCTGGAGGTAATACTTTTCACCGCGCTGCCAGAGTCCCCGTATGCGCTTGCGGTTTGTGTCTTTAACGGCTATGAATAAATTTCTCATGTTCAGTCAGAACTCCATATCGATCGAAAGCCGTCCAGCGGCGCGCGGTGCGCGTCAGGGGTTGGCCATGGCGTTGTATGGCGTTGCTGCGGGTGTAAGTATAACAAAAAGTATAACACGCGCAAGCCGGGAGCATGATTTTAGTCGTAAGTCCTTCAGGATCAGATAAGCCGGGGTGGTGAAATTGGCAGACACGCCAGACTTAGGATCTGGTGCCGCAAGGCGTGCAGGTTCAAGTCCTGTCCCCGGTATTTCATTGGATGCGTGCATGGCGCGCTATTCGGGTTGCAGGAGGATCGTGACCTCCTCGTCACAAGCGAGAATCCAGCGCACCTTTCTGGCGTGTTTATCCTTGGCCTTTGTCCATTGATATTTGCCGAGGCGAATCCATGAATCAATGGCCGACTCGAGCCGGGTGTCGGCTTCGGCGTTCGCCCTCCAGTTACTTCTGGCGTCCGCCTCTTCAAAAGCCACACCGTCCTTGATAAGATATTGCATGAGTTTTTGTTTCAACGCGGGCCGGAAGTCGTCGGTATCGACGCTGTGGGATTCCTTGCCGGAAAAACCGATCTCCAATTTTACACCAGGCAGATGATACGTTTCTTTATGCGCCATATTTTGATCAAAGTTCTTCGAAAATTCCCAAAAAAGTCATCGGGGATCATCCCCGGTATGTTTCACCGCTGACAACGGGAAGGCCGGGCAATAAGGGCGTAGATATGTTCTTTTCCACCAGGCAGCCGAGTGATCGTCGCCGCGGGTGAATTTGTAATCGTACAGGCTCGCGCGGATATAGCGGGGCGGAGTGTCCGGGAAGGGATTCGCGGCCATCAACTTCAACACATCGGGCGAGCCCTCGAGGAGCCGCGCCATGAACGCGATGATCCACGGATTTTCCTGATAGTCGCCGAGCGCGGCGAACCACATCTGCCAGTCGAGACGGGGCTGGAAGGGGGCGACCAGGCCGGGGCGACGGTTTACATCGCCGGGTTTCCAGCGGAATTCATACGGCAGCCAATTTTCCCCGTCGTTGCTTCCCTCGATGATTATTTCCGGACGTGTCCGGGTCATGACCGCGAACAGCCCGTAATTGTTGAATGTGCAAAAGCGTGAAACAGTGTTGTAGATTTCACCCAAAGGCACGGGCCATGGCACCTCCACCCGGAATGAACCGATGAGTTGCATGCCGGACAAAAGCAGATCGAGAGCGACAATTGACCCCACGAGCCAGATGGGCCACCGGATTCCACGCGTTGAGACCGATACCGGCGACATTTTTTTCCGGCACCAAGCGGGCCACACATCGTCGTCGAGCAACAGCAGACACAAGGCGATGGCAAGCAGATTGAAAAAACAGTAGTTGCCGGTGGCCGCGATAAAGAGCTGCAAAGCGATCAGCGCCGCACAGCCGGCACGGCGCAGATTGCGCGGGGCGAATATGCAAAAAGGGATCGCCAGTTCGATCACAAACATGATCATCACGGACAAGGTTTCGAACCAAAGCGGAGACTGGTTCAAATACCAGCTCGTCCAGAGGGGAAGCGGCTGGGTCTGGTAGTGGTAAGTGAGGGCGGTGAGACCACTCCATGAGTCATCGCCGCTCGACAGCTTCACGACGCCGGATTCGAACATGAGGCAGAACAAAAGAAACAGCAAAAGCCAGCGCGCAATTTTCGAGGGACCAGTCTCGCGTTTCCAATCCGGCCATACGACAGGCGGCACGAGAAACATCGCGAGGAACCCGGCCTGGAGCAGGAGCGCATCCCATTGAAAACCGAGAAATACCCCGCAGACTGTAATGAGTGAAAGATAAAGCGCCCATAGGAGGAACAGGCAAATGGCGGGCAAAAATCCCGCTATGACCGCGCAAGAAAGCACCACTCCGGCAATGCAAATGGCGACCAGAAAGTGATCGCTGGAATTGATCCAGCAAACTGTCGGGCAAAGCCAATAGCGATTGATGCCGGTCTGTTCCCTCACCGCTTGGAGGAATTCCCCAGCAGGTGAAATTCCGTGCGATCCGGCCAGCCCCGGGATCTGCATTAGCAACGAGAGGAACGCAATCAAGTAAATAAACCCGAGCAACCGCATGAAAATCCGACGGGAGACGAGATAGGTCGGACGCACCAGGGAACGGCCAAAAAACAGGCGCGTAAGAAAGGAGAAAAAGGTGCGGTTACCGGCAATGATCTTATAGACGATGCGGGCGGCTTCATCAAAGAAAGGCACTACGCGCAACGTGTTCAGAAGAACGTTTTCTTTCCGTGAAAATTCCAGCGCCCTGAATACCGCGTCCGCGCCATTTGTCACACGCCCATCGGGCTCAATGAATTGCACAGCGGTCTGGAATGCTTGAAGTGGAATTTCAGGATAACGGGCCGCGACTTTTTGATAGGGTTCATAATCGACCTTGCCGCCAGTGGCACCGCGCCAACGCTCGATCCAGAAACGGCAGAATCCGCAATCGCCATCAAATACCAGCACAGGGCGATCTGCGGGAGGATTGCCGAGATGGTAAGGCTGGTTGATGGACTGATTTGTCACTGTGGCGTGGCTGTTAAAAACTAGATCGGTTTGGCGTTCGATGCCGGTGGTTTGCCAGAGTAAATGGTGCTTCGTACTGAATTTTTTTTACCCTTGTTTTGCTTTGATTTGCTTTGACTACTCTGTGAAAAGGACAAGGCGTCAGGCTACCCGCGCCATTAACTCCAGACGGGCTTCCTCGAGGCCGAAAAATAATGAATTTTTCGCGAAAGGCGCCATGTACACAAAGGGGTTTCATGTCCCTTTATTATAGTCAACAACTGGGTTTAAGTCAACAATTTATTAGCTTTTAGTTATTTATTCGAAAGTTCTACAGAGAAAAAATTACCGACTTCTAGCCGCAGGGCGGGCAAGGCGGCTCTGAAACAGGATTCCGAAAACGCAGAGGATAACAAACAACACGGAGGCCATGGTGTGGCCCATGTGAAAAGAATGGATGATGAGATGGGCGCCGGTAACCGAGGAAAATATCATGAGCGTCCAGTCGAATACCACCATCATGAGGATAGCGCCGATGATGCCGCCGACTGCAAACGCGATCCATGAACGCTCCGGGGATTGCAAAGCCCATGCGTCCAATAAATTCATGAAAAAGTATCCGCCAGCCAAGAAACCGGCCAGGGTCACGGCGAGCTTTTGCACGTAGATCGCAATGAGCGCCCCGACGAGCCCCACCAGGGCCGCGATCACAAGACGGACCATCTGGGGTTCATGCGCGAGTATGGTCGCCACCATCTCGCTCGCGATGACGAAACCGACGGCCCCCACGAACAGCCAGAAAAGCCTGCGCCCCATGCAGAGCAGGATTACACCAACCGCGATTTTGATGAATGATAGAGGCATTTCCAGTGAGCCTTTCCGTTACCGGAACCCTTGTGTCCGGTCAATATTGAAGCGCAGATATTCCCCTTCCCGCCTTTTTAATTGCCGGAAATTTCACGCCATGCGATCCGGGTAATCGGTAAAGACCCCATCCGCGCCGATGTCCCTCATCCGCCGGATCCCGTCGATGGAGTTGACGGTATAAACGAATACTTTCAGACCGTGGCGATGTGCGTCGGTGATGAAGTCTTCATTTGCAGATTCCACGGCGATGTGGACGGAATATGCACCGAGATACTTTGCAATACCGGCGTAGTTTTCGGGCGGTTCCGTGAAAAGAGTTCCGAGGCGAATGCCGCTGTTCTTCAATTTTCCCAACTCATCGAGATCAAATGAGGATACGAGGAAGTCCGCATCCTTCCATGCGTGCGCGGCCACATACTCCCCGATTAATCCGGATGCAAGCCCGGCAGTCTGCCGCCCTTTCAACTCGATATTTACGAAGGCGCGGCGATCGACGGTGTCCAACACCTCCCGCAGGGTGGGGATTTTCTCTCCCTTGCCTGCGTCGAGAGAACGCAGATATTCAAACGATTGCGCCTCGACGCGCCCGGAGCCGTTCGTGGTGCGTTCCAGCGTTTCATCGTGAATGACCACGAGCTGGTTCTTCACGGCGTAAACATCGATCTCCACGCCATCCGCCCCCAGAACAAGCGCCTTTCGTATCGATCGGAGCGTGTTCTCGGGCTCAAGCCCCCTCGCCCCGCGATGACCGATGCATAAAAAATCTGACATGTCTGAGGAAAGATTTGAAACTTCGCGCTCGAATAAGCTTACGTCCGGCGTTTCGCAATGAAGCACTTGCTATTCTTTTTCAACGATCGGCCCAACTTTTTTAATACGATTGTTTGAATCAACATCAACCTTCGTCAGATAAGGCTCGGGGCCTTGTTCGGTTACAAACCCGCCAATGCCATAGACAAAAGATCGATTTGGATTTGCACCCTCAAATTTTCCGAGCTTCTCGATTGGTGCATAATCGCTCAACGGGCGACCCACATCTATGAGAGGCCTAAGTTTGGCGAAGTCTTTGCAATTCTGATCCGTTCGTTTGCTGGCTTCATCACGTACATGGCGGCCAGCCTTTGGATCACGCGTCAGGCTCAGGTCGGCTGAGATTGAATGCGCGGCATCTTGTGCGACAAGCTTCCTGGCAAGTTCCACTGCCTGTGCTCGACGCATCTCCAACGAATCGCCAGCCTTGCAGCCAATTGGAAAAATGAGAGCAACTCCAACGATCATTACAGCAAATCGGGATAGCATATCCAAGCAGAAGCTTACGCAAGACCCACCTGAAAGACAATCGACAGTTTCTAGCGAGGGAATAAATTTTCCGAAAAACCTGTCGACGACTCCGCAGAGCTTGGTTTTTTTCTCCGGTGGTTCTATAACACCTTTGTCCTTAACAGCACCCGGCAAACCCTCTTGTAAATTTATGTTCTACTCCTCAATTGGCAATTACGATTCCCTTTCCAATGCCGCCACATCAGGAGCCCGGGCCGACGCGGCGGCGGCGCGCTCGGAAGTAGATTCGCTGAAAGTGGATGTGGAACGGCTGCTCATGATCACGGAGGCTCTCTGGATGATCCTCAAAGAACAGCATGGATATGATGACAAGGAATTGATCAAGCGGATCGTGACAATCGATATGCGCGATGGAAAACTGGATGGAAAAGTCGCGCCAGAGCCGCCCCACAAATGTCCAAAATGCGACCGGACACTGTTTAAAAACCGCCCGCGCTGCCTTTATTGCGGCGAGCCGGTGATGCCCGACCCTTTCCAGCGATAACCTGCTCCCATGGAAAGAGTGCGCATCTACCAGTTGTTTGTGCGGTTGTTCGGCAATGCCAACGAGACCCGCAAACCGAATGGCACGCTCGCGAAGAATGGCGCGGGGAAGTTCGACGATATCAACGAGGCCGCCCTGGCTTCGCTCAAGGACATGGGGTTTACCCATCTCTGGCTCACGGGCGTGCTGCAACAGGCGACGGCGACCGATTACCCCTCCATCGGGCGGCCGGCGGATGATGCCGATCTTCTCAAGGGGCTGGCGGGCAGCCCTTACGCAATCAAGGATTACTTCGACGTGTGCCCTGATTACGCGACCAATCCCGCACATCGCCTGGATGAGTTCAAGACGCTGCTCGACCGCATCCATGCCGCCGGAATGAAGGCGTTAATCGATCTCGTGCCCAACCATGTGGCGCGCGGTTACAACTCCAGCGTGATGCCGGAATCGAATTTTGGGGCGAGCGATGACAGGACAAAATTTTTCGATCCGCGGAATAACTTTTACTATCTCACACCTGATTCCAGCGGTCCTCCCCTGCAGCTCCCAACCGTAAGCAATGGTTTGCCGGTAAGCCCGACATGCAAGGTCGCCGGCATGCGGTGCGATGGTTTGTTCGACGGAGAAAAAACATTTGGCAAGGTGACCGGCAACAATGTTGCGAGCTGGACACCGGGTCTTAACGACTGGTGGGAAACGGTAAAGCTGAATTACGGCTGGGATTTCGTCGCACACAAGACGGCCCACCCCACGGCGGAGGCGACCGACGTGCCGATCCCCGATACGTGGACAAAAATGGACCGGATCGTGGAATACTGGCAGTGCATGGGGGTGGATGGATTCCGCTGCGACATGGCGCACATGGTGCCGCTGGAGTTCTGGACATGGATGATCGCAAAGGCGCGCGCGAGGAAACCCGGTGCCTACTTCATCGGCGAAGCCTACGACAATGATCCCGCAAAAATCCCAAGCGGGAGTGGAAACAATGTGCTGATTGATTTGCTGCACGCGGGGTTCGACACGGTGTATGACGATCCTTCCTACAAGGCGCTCAAAAAAATATACGACGGGCCCGGCTGGGCAAACGACCTGGATGCGGCATGCCGTGATGATCTGCTTTTCAAATCCTCGCTGCGATATGCCGAGAATCACGACGAGGTACGCCTGGCGGCCAGCGGCCAGTGGCGCAATGCCGGCATGGATGTAGGGCGGGCGGTCTGCGGCATCCTGTACGGTCTTTCGTGCGGCCCCGTGATGGTGTACAACGGGCAGGAAACGGGTGAACCGGCGAATGGAAGCGCGGGCTTCGGCGGCGGCAACGGGCGGACGACTATTTTTGATTACTGGTCGATGCCGGAACTGGCCAAATGGGCGAACCAGCATCGCTACGACGGCGGGGGACTTTCCGCCCAGCAGAAAAGCCTGCGGGCATTCTACAAAAAGCTGCTGACGCTGGCAGGAGAACCGGCATTCCGTGACGGGGATTTTTTTGCGTTGAATCCCGGCAACAATGGCAACCCGCTATTCGGCCGTATGGATGGCGAACCGGCCTCCGGGCACTGGCTGTATGCTTTTCTGCGTTATGTCCCGGCGGGGGGCCAGCGGTTCCTCGTGGTGGTGAACCTCCACCCGGAGATCACCTTTAAAAAAGTGCGCGTTTTATTTCCAGTGGAAGCGATGGGCGCCATCGGCATTCCCATTGAGCCGAGCAAGGCCGAGGAGGGTCGGCTGCAATTTATCGAGCGCATCGGCAGCAGGATGACGCTGTCTGAAAAGCCGGGGAGTTTTGCCGCCAATCGAAGCCTGGAAATTCCCGAAATAGCGCCGCTGACGCCGTGCTATTTTGAGATCGTGGCAGGATGAGCCGGCATCGCCCGCAAAACTGAAAACTTTCCACGGAAACAATGCGGCCCGCTGAAGCTCTTTTTCAGCGGGCCGATTATCGAATGTACCCAACCACCCTTTGGGCGGACAAAATTTTTCCGTCTCCTTAAGACCGCCACTGCAAGCAGTGGCTTTACCTACCAATTCTCGACAAAACGATTCAACTCCTCAATGAGGAGGTCAATTTTTTTGAGATCACGACGGCGGCCCTTTTCCGACTTCACGTCCATGGTGCGGACGAGGGTGATGATGTCCCTCGCATCGCGAAGACGGGAGGAGGAGAGTTTCTTTTTTTTCTCCTCGGCGGACACCGCAGAGCGAATCTGCGCAATCTCACCTTCAACCCGGGCAGAGTAGCTCGCAATGATTTCGCGGAAAGTTTTCCGGAGAAAATCCAATTCCTCACCTGCAGACTTCATCGGGGAGGCATTCACCTCATCATTTTCGGATTTCATGGTCTCTAATGTGAATCAATTCTAGTGGAAAACAACTGGAGATAAATGTAAACCGGCAAATATGATCAACCAAGACACCGTCTCACCGCGAGCCGTGTAAGTTTATCGCGGAAATAGAGCTGGTATGCGGATCTCAGAACCTTGTTGACGCCCGGCCTTTTTGTCTGCCTGGGCTGTTCGATATTCCTGATCCCGATCATATTTCCCGTGGAAAGATGTTTCATGCTTTTATCCCTTATTTATAACTTAGACACCAGTAACCCCGTTATGTTTCATAAAATCATTGCTCGATCTCGGCCTGCTTTTTTCTGGCACGCAAAGCATGGGCCAGAAGCTCCTCCTGTGTATTAATCAGGGGCCCGTCGCCTGCAATCCGCTGGTAAAGCCCATCGGCAGCGAGTTCGCGCGCCTTATCTGTATCGGTCCAGTAAAACTCGAGGACACCCTCGATCTGCTTTTTAAGCACCGCATCCTCCACCGGGAAACAGGCCTCCACCCTGCGATAAAAATTTCGTGGCATCCAGTCAGCACTTGCGAGGTAGATCAAAGGCTCGCCTCCATTGGCGAACTTGTAGATGCGGCTGTGTTCCAGAAATCTTCCCACGATACTCCGGACGTGAATATTTTCACTGATCCCCTGGACTTGCGGACGCAATACGCAGATTCCCCGGATAAGGAGCCTGATTTTCACACCGGCCTGCGAGGCACGATACAAGGCGGCGATGATCCCGGGATCGACAAGCGAATTCAGCTTTGCATAAATTCCCGAAGGCTTGCCCGCGCCGGCATTCACAATCTCGGCCTCGATCAAATCCAGCAAACGTGCGTGCAGAGTAAATGGCGACACGAGCAGTTTTCTCATGCCGGGAAACTGTGAGACGCCAGTGAGCAGATTGAAAAGCACGGCGCAATCGTCGGTGAGATCGGGATTCGCCGTAAGCAATCCCATGTCGGTATAAAAACGCGCCGTCGCAGGATGGTAATTCCCGGTGCCAAGGTGCGCATATCGCTTGATGCCATCCTTCTCCCTGCGGACCACGAGGGAGAGTTTGCAGTGCGTCTTCATGCCCACAAGGCCATAGACAACGTGGGCGCCGGCCTCCTGGAGCATGCGCGCCCACTTGATATTGGCGGCTTCATCGAAACGGGCCTTGAGTTCTATCACCACGGTGACCTGTTTGCCATTTTCCGCGGCCTCAATCAAACTAGGCACGATGGGGGTGTCGCCACTGGTGCGATACAGGGTCTGCTTAATGGCCAGCACAGAGGGATCTTCCGCAGCGAAACCGATAAAATCGACGACCGGCTGGAAGCTATCGAATGGATGGTGCAGCAGGATGTCCCCCTTGCGGATCTCCTTGAAAAGATTGCCATCCTGGCCTGCTGTGATGGGTGCGGAAAACCGCTCGTATTTCAGTTCGGGCCGGTCCTGTTCCTCCACCACCGAAAAAAGGCGGGTGAAATTGATCGGGCCATCCACATGAAAACAATCCTCCTCCTCGAGCTTGAAAATTTTCAGCAGCCTCTGGGAGATTGATTCCGGGCAATCGCGCTGCACCTCGAGCCGCACCGCGGCACCACGATTGCGATGGCGCAATTCCAGCTCAATGGTTTGCAGCACATTTTCCGCCTCTTCCTCGTCTATGTAGAGTTCGCTGTTGCGGGTGATGCGGAACTGGTGCGCGCCTTTCACCTTCATGCCGTGAAACAGGGACCCGACGTGGTGCTGGATGATGTTTCCGATGAAAACAAACTCCTGGGTACCGGTCTGCCGGGGCGGGGAGACCACCCGCGGGAGAATGCGCGGCACCTGGACGATCGCGAGATTGGTCGCCAGTTCCTTCCCCTCCAGTTCCACCACGACGTTGAGACTTTTGTTGAGAAGCTGGGGAAATGGGTGGACGGGATCGATCGCCAGCGGCGTAAGCACCGGGAAGACTTCGTTTTTAAAATAGTTGGAGAAATATTTTTGCGTCTTGGCGCCTACGTCGGGATATGTGAGAAAGCGTATGGATTGAGCTTCCAACTCAGGCAGCAATTTTTTCCGCCAGCAGCGGTACTGGTCCTCCACCAACCGGCGCACCCTCTGCGAGATCGCTGCGAGCTGTTGCGTGGCGTTCAAGCCATCCGACTCGCTATGACTCGAGCCGGTCTGTTTTTGCTGTTTCAGACCGGCAACGCGGATTTCGAAAAACTCATCAAGATTGGAACTGACGATGCAGAGGAATTTCACCCGCTCCAGCAAAGGATTGGTCTCGTCCAGCGCCTGATCCAACACCCTTTGGTTGAATTCCAGCCAGCTTAACTCGCGATTAAGATAAAGCTGCGGATCGTTAAGTTGCTGAGGCATGGCTGTAATCATTTGACATCAATAAACCGGGACTGAGGAGGCAAGTCTCCCCCGAACGCGCTGCCGGGGCAAGGTGGAGTTTGTTACAATTGTGTTACAAACTCGCGATTTTGAAAGATTTTTTGTTTTTACCAAATCGTAACTTAGCCGTCACACGCATGCCACATTGCGCATTCACATTTTGCGCCGGGTAAGCGGAAAGACCGAGGGGAAAATGGAGGCTTTCCGCACGGAAGGGTAATTGCAATGTGGTTAGCGGGCGGGGTCTTCGACGGCCCCGCCCGTCGCATTTTAGACCGGGCATTTGATTCAAGGCGGCGGCGTTTGTGTCAATTTGGTTACAACGAGGTTACAGTCGTGTTAAATCCCGCATTTTCACTCTCTACGGCTTTGACATCACAAATCCCGGGGATTTCATTGGTATCGAATCAATGAACCAATACCGCACAGCATGGATCTCCGATCTTCACCTGGGCACGCGCGGCTGTAATGCGGAGGCGCTGCTTTATTTTTTGAGAGATTATGATTTTGAAACTCTCTACCTAGTGGGCGACCTGATCGACATATGGCAGTTGCGCCGGGGAATTTACTGGCCCCAATCGCATAGCGACGTCATTCAAAAAATCCTCCGCAAAGGCAGGAAAGGCACGCGTATCATTTACATCCCCGGGAATCACGATGAGTTTGTATCCGGTTTTTTCGGCGCTTACGGAAACATCACCGTGGAAAAGCAAGCGATCCATGAAACCGCCGACAAACGGCGGATGCTGGTGATCCACGGCCATGAGCTGGATACCGTGGTGCAGAATATCAAATGGCTGGCACACGTGGGTGACATTGGCTACCAGATCCTGCTGAAACTGAACCGGCCCGTCAATTTTGTGCGTCGTATTTTCGGGCGCGGGCACTGGTCGTTGAGCGCTTATGTCAAGAAAAGTGTGAAAAATGCAGTGAGCTTTATCGGCCAGTTTGAGGAAGCAATTGTCCGTTACTCAAAAGACTACGCCGTGCAGGGAGTGATATGCGGACACATCCACTCGCCGGTGATCCGGGAGATTGAAAATGTAGGTTACTACAACTCGGGAGACTGGGTGGAAAGCTGCTCCGTGCTGCTGGAAGACCACCACGGCAAGATATCCCTGCTCACAAACATTCATCCGCCCGCCGACGCCAAAGTGGAAATCGCCGAAACGGAGGATGAGGATCTGCCAGCCTTGATAAACGGGGCGAAAAGCCATAGCATGGCGAAAGCGGAAACTCAAACCATCGCTTGATTTTTCCCGCCGGGGAAGCGAAGGATAATCACCGTTCCCTTTCCAAGCGCGCCCTGCGCCTCCACCGTTCCACCGTGGAGAACCATGATATGCTTAACGATGGAGAGACCAAGTCCCGTGCCACCTTTTTCACGGCTTCGCGCTTTTTCAACACGGTAGAACCGCTCAAAAATGTGAGGTAGATCGCTCGAGGGAATCCCTGTGCCGTTATCCTCAATGCGCATCTCAATTCCTCCCTGGTTTCCCTTCCGGGCCGACAACTGGACGCGCCCTCCCTCGGGTGTATATTTCAAGGCGTTTTCCAGCACATTGTTTAACACCTGCTCCAGGCGGAATTCATCCACCGTGAGACGCGGCAGCACGTCGTCCACCTGCACATGCAGGGCGATGTTTTTCTTTTCAGCTTTCATCAACCATCCCTTGCAGAACTGACCTAGAAAAGCGGCGAGGTCTATTTCAGTGATTTCCAGCCTGACACTCCTGGATTCGAGGCGCGCGATGGTGAGCAAGTCCTCGAGGAGCGCATTAAGCCGGTGCGAATGCCTTTGCATAATCTCATAGATCGACAACCGGTCATCGATGGGCAGATCGGGGGCATCCAGCAGGTTTTCGAGATAACCGTGAAATATGGAAAGAGGAGTGCGAAGCTCATGGGAGACATTTGCAACAAATTCCCGGCGGATGTCCTCCAGCTGGCGCAACCTCGATATGTCGTGAAACACCGTGACCATGCCGCTGATTTTTCCATCAGGCCTGATGATCGGCACCGAACTCACCGCAAAATAACGAGGCAAGGATAAATCCCCGTTGTTCAATAGTGAAATCTCCCTCCATTGGGTTTCCCCTGTCTGCGTGGTTGCACGGAGGATTTCCTCCACGGATGCCTCTCGCACGACACTGAGGGCGGTTTGCCGGATCGGGCTATTCCTGATGTTAAACAGTTTGATAAATGACGCATTCACGAGCCGGATGACATGATTGTTATCGACCACCATAACCCCCTCCACCATGCTTGAAAGGATCGCCTGAAGGTTGAATTCCTCCTCACTGATCTGCCGCTTGAGCCGCAACTGCTCGTCTGTCAGTTTTTCAAGTTTAAGCGCCATTCGCATGAAACGACGGGCGCCGTGAAAGATGATTGTCCCCGGTTTTTTCCCCTCAATGATATCATCCACCATCCGCTCAAGGCGGCGCCATGGGAGCAAATAATCGCGCACCACGATGATCGTGAGGACCAATGCTGTCGCGCAAATCAAAAAAAATGGCAGCCAATCACTCACTTGGGCTGCCGTCCATGTTTCAAAAGCATATTTTTCCCGGGTTTCATTCAGCCATAATGCGATAACCGAATCCGCGGACCGTATCAATGTTCACCTTGCCATTGCGAATTTTTTCGCGCAACCGGGCCACATGCGTATCCACGGTGCGCGTGTCGAGAACCTGATCGTAGCCCCAAACATCGTTTAACAAGACCTCGCGGCTCTGAACCCGGCCGCGCCGTTCCATGAGGATCAGCAGAAGTTTGTACTCCGTGGGCGTCATTTCCAGAGACTCCCCATTGATTCGCACGTCGAATTTCAACCGATCCACCTCGATGTCACCGATTTTGATCAGGTCAGGTTTTTCATTTTGCCCTGATACACGACGCACCACCGATTTCACTCTCAAGACAAGCTCCCGCGGGCTGAACGGCTTGGTGATATAATCATCCGCGCCAAGTTCCAATCCCACTATGCGATCCACCTCCTCGGCCTTTGCCGTAAGCATGATGATGGGGATTTGCGAAGTAGCCGGATCACCCTTCAAAGTCTTGCAAACCTCGATGCCGGACATGCCGGGAAGCATTAGATCGAGTACCACGAGCAGAGGCATATTGCTGCGGGCCTTGCTCAAAGCGGACGCACCATCCTGTGCCTTGATGATTGTGAACCCCGCATTCTTGAGATTCAAACTCACAAGATTCAGAACATCCAGCTCGTCATCCGCGACGAGTATCTTGTTATCAGTTTTACTCATGGTCACTGCACGGACTGTAGGCACACGAGATCGATTCGCAAGGGCTAACTCTGTTACGATTTCGTAACAATTCCGGACCAGCGCGATATCATCACCCGTCGACCAATCATGAGATTAAGCCTTTAATTCGTTTCCGGTGCCCGCGTCTGTAATAAGAAATTGTTCGTAATGATATGCGGGCTCCGCACGGAATGTAAGCCGCCCCGCGTACTTGCGCTCGATATCGACCAGAAGTTCGTCGTCTTCGCTCCGAAGCCTCTCCAGCACTCTCGGATGAACAATAATTTTCACATCGTGGATGGTATCCTGATGCTTCCGCATCACGGCATGGAGGGCGCGTTGAAGCTCGACGCTCATTGTCATGGCGCTTTTTACTTTTCCACGACCGTGGCAATACGGGCACGCCTCGAAGACGGAGCCGCTGATTGATTCAGCAGCGCG